>Ga0182006_1000013_pt1 | contig 363224 bp, 330 predicted proteins | sample Sormic07211104_1_FD_123022 | JGI IMG/M metagenome (GOLD analysis project Ga0182006, IMG submission 123022) | Rhizosphere microbial communities from Sorghum bicolor, Mead, Nebraska, USA - 072115-104_1 MetaG | ecosystem: Host-associated > Plants > Roots > Rhizosphere | place: USA: Nebraska...
ACCCGGAGCAAGGCCAAATAGGGGTTCACAAGGTACGGCCCGTACTGAACCCGGGTAGGCTGCTTGAGCCAGTGAGCGATTGCTGGCCTAGATGAATGACTGTCCACGACAGAACCCGGCTTATCGGTCAGCTTCAACCATTCAGTAAAAACCCCGCTTCGGCGGGGTTTTTGCTTTCTGCTGTTTATTCGTGCCGGGTGGCGCTTCGCTTACCCGGCCTACGAATGGTGTTTTGTGGGTTTCTTTGGCGGGACGCTTTGCTTACGTGGCTTGTGGAGCCTGGAGATGGGGTGCCGTTGTAGGCCCGGCAAGCTTGCGCCGCCGGGCGATCGAAAAGGTTACGCGGCTTCTTCGTCTGACAGCCGTACCTCGGCGTCGGCCACGATAGCTTCAAGTTCACTCAGCATCTCGTCGGAGCCAAATGACAAACGCAGATGGGCGGCGTCTGTCTGCTGAAACTGCACCTCAACCGGTGCGGATCTGGTTTTCTTCTGTTTTTTGCTCATTGGGTACTCCCCTGATGCGGTGACTTACATCGGTAAATCTATCAGTAATGCACGCAGCGGCGTATCGGCGACGAGCGTTATGTTAGGCTCATCACGAATAAAGGCCCCATCGCCACAGGTCAGGGCCTGCTGCCCGGTTTGATGTGTGACGGCGTGCACACTGCCGTGGATCGACTGCAAATAGGCGCGCGGTCCGTGGAGATGAAAACTTAGCTCTTCGCCGCTTTCCAGCTCAATATGATGGATCCACACCTGCTGACGCAGCTGTAAACTGCCCTCGCTGCCGTCCGGCGAGGCCAGCAGCTGCTGTGCATGATCCGCCAGCACCATTTTCTGCACCAGCGCATTTTCCCGCTCCGGGCAGGCGTCGAGCCATAACTGCATACGGGTCAGCGATTTATCTTTGCTGAGGTTATGCTCGCTGTAGCTGATACCCGGCTGCGTGGCGATCAGCAGCGCCTCGCCCGCTTTCGCCTGAACATGATGACCTTCGCTGTCGCGGTACTCGGCTTCGCCTTCAAGGATCAGATTTAAAATATCCACTTTGGGATAGGTACGCGGCTGGAACGACGCGCCCGGTGCCAGCACTTCCTGATTCAGTACACGCAACGAAGCATAACCCAGCAGTTTCGGGTCAAAATAATGTCCAAAGGAGAAGGTGTAGCGAGCCTGCAACCATCCGAAATCTGCCTGGCCGCACTGTTTGGCTGTTCTTGTCGTAATCATAATCTTTGCCCTCTCTTTACACTTTAACAATGGTAAAGGTATGGACGCTGCATTGTTAGCCAGATATTCTGCCCGGTATGTTCAAATTTCCTGAATGAAAACGACATGGCTAAAGAAAGAGCGTTAACCCTCGAAGCATTACGGGTGATGGATGCAATCGATCGGCGTGGCAGTTTCGCGGCGGCGGCAGATGAGCTGGGCCGTGTACCGTCGGCGCTCAGCTATACCATGCAAAAGCTGGAAGAAGAACTGGACGTCGTGCTGTTTGACCGCTCCGGTCATCGCACGAAATTTACTAACGTGGGTCGTATGCTGCTGGAGCGCGGGCGAGTGCTGCTGGAAGCAGCCGATAAACTGACGACCGATGCGGAAGCGCTGGCGCGCGGCTGGGAAACACACCTGACGCTGGTCACCGAAGCGCTGGTGCCCACCCAGTCACTTTTCCCGCTGGTGGAAAAGCTGGCGACCAAAGCCAATACCCAGCTGTCGGTGATCACCGAAGTGCTTGCCGGCGCATGGGAGCGACTGGAGCAGGGCCGGGCGGATATTGTTATCGGGCCGGACATGCATTTTCGTTCCTCGTCAGAAATTAACTCCCGCAAGCTGTATAAGGTGATGAACGTCTATGTGGCTGCGCCGGGGCATCCCATCCATGATGAGCCTGAACCCCTGTCAGAAGTGACGCGCGTGAAATACCGCGGCGTGGCAGTGGCGGATACCGCGCGGGAACGTCCGGTATTAACCGTGCAGTTGCTGGACAAACAGCCGCGTCTGACGGTGAGTAGCCTGGAAGATAAACGCCAGGCGCTGCTGGCCGGACTGGGGGTGGCGACCATGCCGTATCCGATGGTTGAGAAAGATATTGCCGAAGGACGCCTGCGGGTGGTCAGCCCGGAATACACCGCCGAAGTGGACATTATTATGGCCTGGCGACGTGACAGCATGGGTGAGGCCAAAGCCTGGTGCCTGCGGGAGATCCCGAAGCTGTTTATGAACAAGTAAATGACTCCTCCGGACGGAGGAGTCAGCAGGATCAGGCGACCTGTTTTGGATCCGGACCAAAGCGGTTTTCGCCTGGCGTACCGCTCTGACAGTTGAAGGCGATGATCACCAGCCAGCCGATCACCGGGATCAGCAGCAGTAATAGCCACCACGCCGAACGGTCAGTATCATGCAGACGACGGAACTGCACCGCCCACCACGGCAGGAAAATCAGTACGCCATAGACGGTGGTCAGCACGCCTTCGCCACCGCCCAGTTGTAACCCCAGAATTTTATCCACGATCCCCAGTACCCCGGTCAGCACGATGTTGACCAGAATAAACATCCAGTACTCCTTGCGGCGCGCGCGCCCGCGAAACCCAATGTAGTTCCTGAGAACTTTTAGATACCAGTCCATGTTAGCGCCTCAATCAGTGGTTAATTCTCTGTTTTATCAGCAATCATATTAAGAATAGCTATGAATATTTCGCCGGTAAATATCACTAAGACGAATTAATCGAGGCGGCCATTTTTGCTTTCGCTTTCCGATCGGCATCACAGATCGTGTTTCCTCTGCTGTGATCCACCTCACCTGAAATTCTCCCGTTCTGTGAAGCTGCTCGCTTTTTAATCGGCGGGAGTCGTTTCGTGAAGTCATGCCTCCCCGCGTCGATTTACTCCCGCTGCCGTTGCCGCCATGCTGACGTCATCCGGTGCTTCCTGCTCAAGACTACGGGCCAGTTCATTGAGCCGCGCCGGACTGAGCAGGTTCTGGAAGATCCACGGATGCTTCTGCCCCTCGCCGGCAAACCAGGCGTCCAGTTCGCGGCTGACGGTACGCAGTGCCTGTAATGCATCGGTGAACTGCTGCGCCATACCGGATTGCGCGCCATATTTGCGCATCCAGATACGCAGCACGATGGCCCGCGTCACGGCGTGGTAAGCGCGGGTATACCACAGGGCGCGCGTGGTGGCATCGGTAAGGCGGCGGGTAAAGGCCGGGCTGAGGCTGTCGTCGCTTTGCAACTGCCGGGCGAGGGTTTGCATATGGCCCGCGAGGAACAGCGACTGCTGCCGCTCCAGCTCGATCAGCTGAAACTGTTGCTGACCCAGTTCGGGATCGTCGGCGGGCATCAGCGGCTGAAATGCCTGCGCCCAGTTTGCGCTGCGGGTATCCAGATGCAGCAGATGCAACGTCTGCTGGAAGGTGGCGGGCGGCTGGCTGTGGGACTGCAACACGCGGCCAAGCAGCGTCGGGGTTTTACAGCTCCACTCGTAGCTGGTGCTCATCAGGTTACTGAACAGCGCCTCAAGGTGCAGCGGCAACGGGCGATCGGCATGGCTTTGCAGCCAGGCGCGCGAAAGCGCGGCGGGTGAGCAGTGCGGATCGCGGACTTGCCGGGCGAGACCGTAAAGATTGATTTCATTGACGGAGTCGGTCAACTCCAGCTCGGGAATCCACTCCCAGTTAAGGCGCAGGGTGACGGCTTCAGGCATCGCGCCCTCCTGGCCGGCAAACCACTGCAAACGCTGGTGGAACTCCTCCAGTAAATAGCAGGGCAGCAGCGTCCAGCCGTATTCGATGCCCCACATATCGAACTCCAGCCATTTGGTGAAGCCCGCCAGGGTGGTCAGGTTGGGATTGTTGGCAAAGCCGGGACGGTAGTCCAGCTCGGTGGCTTTCACCGAGGCGCGTACGTCACCGGGCAGCGCCTCCAGCGCGGTTTTCAACATGTGCCGCGGCCAGGTTTTATCCCGGTAATCGCGCAGCACCAGCTGGCGGCCCTGACGGCGCACCGACTGGTACAGCAGGTTTAATACGCCTTTCCACGCCTCGTTGCTCATGTCGGGGGTGGAAAGGGAAAGGCGCAGCCCGCGCACCGATGGCAGCGCCTGCAGCAGTTCCGGAATGGCATGGCCGAATAGCCAGTCGGTAAAGCTGGCGTCATCGGCGCGCGCGTCGGCGAGAAAGAACTCCGGGAATTTGGCTTTTTGTTCGCTGCAATCGGGCGTGGCTTCTCCCTGCAACCAGAGTTGCAGGTGGTGCTCATCACAGTAGCGGCTGACCTTTTGCAGATACAGCAGGGCATGGTCGCGGCGATGGATCAGATGGCGAATATCGCCGGGGCGGCAGCCGGGAGAGGGCGCGGCAAGATCGGCAATCAGCGACTGCTGATGAATGATAAGACCATTGAAATGGTGCGCGTGAACCAGGGCGGCGATGTGCTGGAAATAGTGCCAGTCCCATATTTTCGGCGTATTGACTTCCAGCAATAACAAGGGTGCAGCAGACATTATTACCTGTTTCCTGGGGAAGCTGTTCACTCACCATACGGGCAAGCGCCCGGACGATCGACAGTTATTTGCAACCAACGGAGAAAAATGATGGCGAAAGGGGATAGCGTTCAGCTTCACTATTTTGAATATACCGATGAAGATACCGGCGCACGGGTTATTCGCCTGACGCCACCGGATATTATTTGTCACCGTAACTACTTCTATCAAAAGTGCTTCCTGGATAGCGGACGCAAATTAATTTTTGCCGGGGAGTTTAGCGGCACGCGCAATTATTATTTGCTCGATATCGCCAGCGGCGAAGCAAAACAGCTCACTGAAGGGCCGGGTGATAATACCTTTGGCGGCTTCCTTTCGCCGGATGAAAAATACCTTTATTACGTGAAAAGCGAACGTACTCTGATGCGCGTGACGCTGGCGACGCAGGAAGAAAGCGTGGTGTATCGCGTACCGGAAGACTGGGTGGGTTACGGTACCTGGGTGGCGAACGCTGACTGCAACAAACTGGTGGGCGTGGAGATCCACCGTGACAGCTGGCGGCCCATCAGCGACTGGACGGTGTTCCAGGAATTTTATGCCGAGCAGCCGCGCTGCCGGGTGATCCGTATCTCGCTGGAAAACGGTGAGCGTGAAACCCTGCTGGAAGAAAATCAGTGGCTGGGGCACCCCATCTATCGCCCCTTTGACGACAACACGGTGGCCTTCTGTCACGAAGGGCCGCTGGATCAGGTCGATGCCCGTATGTGGCTGATGAACGAAGACGGCAGCCACATCCGCAAAGCCAAAGAACCTGCGCCAGGGGAAAGCTACACCCATGAATTCTGGGTACCGGACGGGTCGGCGCTGATGTATGTCACCTACGTCAAAGACAGCCCGGTGCGCTGGCTGTGCCGGGTGAACGGCGACAGCGGCAAGGATGAAAAGTTGATCGCCATGCCGCCGTGCTCCCATGTGATGAGTAACGACAGCGGCACGCTGGTGGTGGGCGACGGCTCCGGTAAACCCATTGATATCGCCGATAACGCTGGCTACGGCGATGCCACCGACCCGTATCTCTACCTGTTCGATATCGCCCGCAAGCAGACGCACAAAGTGGCACGCCACAGCTCGTCATGGCGCGTACTGGATGGCGATCGCCAGGTTACTCATCCGCATCCGTCGTTTACGCCGGATGAAAAACAAGTGCTGTTCAGCTCCGATAAAGACGGTCTGCCAGCGCTTTATCTGGCGGATATTCCTGACCGCGTATTACGCAGCATTCATTCCTGAGAGGGCGCGCTATGTTAAAGAAAATCTTGCCCGTTACGGCGTCGTTGTTGCTGGTCTGTGCCTGTGCGGCGCTGGCTCAGCCAGCGGAAATCCGCATCTCCTGGTGGGGCGGCAACAGCCGTCATCAGGCGACGCTGAAAGCCATTGAACTGTTTGAAAAGCAAAACCCGGATATTCAGGTGAAAGCGGAATATGCCGGTTGGGAGGGGTATCTCTCGCGCCTGACGGTGCAGATGGCAGGGGGCGATGCGCCGGATGTTATTCAGACTAACTGGAACTGGCTGCCGCTGTTTTCCAAAGACGGCAATGGTTTTTACGACCTGCTGACGTTGAAAGAAAATATCGATCTCAGCCAGTACGATCCTCAGTCGCTGCAAAGCGTGATGGTGGATAACAAGCTGAACGGTATTCCGGTAGCGATGACGGCGCGCAGTTTTTATTACAACCAGAAACTGTGGCAGGAGATGGGCGTCGCTTATCCGCAAAGCTGGGAGGAATTAAAAGCCGCCGGCAACGCCTTTAAAGCGAAGGACAAAAATAAATATCCACTGGTGCTCGATTATATGGAGTCGATCACCCTCGTGCAGTCATGGATGGTACAAAAGCATAATATTGCGGCTATCGACGAAAAAAGCGGGAAATTTAATTACACCCCACAGCAGTGGGTGGAATTTTTCCAGGTCTATAAAGACCTGGTGGACAACCATGTTTTCCCGTCCACCCGCGTGCTGTCGTCGTACGGCAAATCCAACACCTGGGAAATGAAGCCGTGGATCCAGGGGCAATGGGGCGGGATCTACATGTGGAACACCAATGCGGTGATGTACGAGAACAACCTCGCCGCGCCCTATAACACGCTGGAGCTGGGCCCCTTCTTTATGCTGCCAGGCGCTACCGACGCAGGGCTGTTCCTGAAACCGACCATGATGTTCAGCGTGGCGAAAACCAGTAAGCATCCACAGCAGGCGGCGAAGCTGATCGACTTCCTGATGAACGATCCGGCAGGCGTGGCGGCAATGGGGCTGGAGCGCGGCACGCCGCTGAGCAAAAAGGCGATGGAACAGCTTTCCGCCAGCGGCGTGCTCAAGGATGACAATATTACCGTTACCGGCATCAAATCGTCGCTGGCGCTGCCGCATCAGATCCCCACCTCGCCCTATTTTGATAACCCGCAACTAGTGGCGCTCTGGCATGACACTATCCAGAACATCGACCAGGGCAATATAACCGTTGAACAGGCGGCGTCGCAGTTTGCCAAAAAAGCCGGGCGCATTTTACAGCGAGCCGTTAAAAAATGATCACGTTCAGCGCTACCCTGGCCTGTCAGTACGACACGCCTTTTTCGCCCTTTCCGGCGGCACAGTTTACCCGCGGGCTGGCCTGGCTGTCGCACAGCGGGTTTGACGCCGCGGAACTGTGCATCAATGACTATGCGGGGGTAGAGGTGGCCGCCCTCCGCGAGGCGTTAGATCGCGCTGGTCTTGGCTGTACGACTATAGCCACCGGCCAGGCACGCAAGCGTGACGGGTTGACGCTGCTGTCGGCAGAAAAAAGCGTGGTGCGCCGCACCCAGGAACGGTTATTTGCCCATATCGACGCGGCGGCGCAGCTCGGCAGCCACGTCACCATCGGATCGCTGCGCGCCACGGATCTGCCGCTGGACACGCCACAGTATATGAACGAGCTGGCAATGGCGCTGTTTCCCTGCGTCGAGTACGCCCGACGCAACGGCGTGGTGCTGATCCTTGAGGCGCTGAACCGCTATGAAGTGTGTCAGTTGCATAGTGCGCAGGAGATGATGGATTACATGGCGTTCAGCGATGCGCCGGAAAACGTCGGTGTGCTGTGGGATCTGTTTCACGCCGGTATTGAGGACGCCGATTTTTCAACGGCCATCGCCACGCTCGGTGCGCGGCTGCGTCATGTGCATATGGCGGATTCAAACCGGGGATTTCCGGGGTACGGGCATCTGCCGCTGGACGAGGTATACACCACGCTCAGGTTGGCGGGTTATCAGGGGGCGGTGTCGCTGGAGTGTTTGTGCAGGCCCTCGGCGCAAACCGTGATTGAGGAGGCGGGCGAGCTGATCGCACGGCTGCGGCGTCTGTAAACGCCACCGCCGCGCGGGCAGGGTCAGTCGGTGTCGCGATTGCCGAAACGGGTATCGCGGCCATGCGGCTCATCAAGATCCTGCCACGGACCGATGGAAATAATGCCGGTCGGGTTAATGGTCTTGTGACTGCAATAGTAGTGGGTGCGGATGTGCGCAAAGTCTACGGTTTCAGCAATGCCCGGCATCTGCCAGATGTCACGTAAGAATCCATGCAGATTCAGGTAATCGCTAATGCGGTGCTTGTCGCATTTGAAATGCGTGACGTAAACCGGATCGAAGCGTATCAGCGTCGTCCACAGGCGAATATCGGCTTCGGTCAGTTGGTTGCCGGTAAGGTAACGGTGCTGACCCAGCAGTTGCTCAAGGCGCGATAATGACGCGAACAGCGCGGTGACTGCCTCATCGTAGGCGCTCTGGCTGGTGGCAAAACCGGCTTTGTAGACGCCGTTATTTACAGTGTCGTAGATCCAGCCGTTTAGCTCATCAATCTGCGCCCGTAGCGCCGCCGGGTAGTAATCTCCCGCTTTTGCGCCCTGGGCATCAAAGGCGGTATTGAACATACGGATGATTTCCGCTGATTCATTACTGACGATGGTATGGTTCTTTTTATCCCACAGCACTGGCACGGTGACGCGCCCGCTATAGTGCGGATCGGCATGCAGATAGAGCTGATAGAGAAAGTCGTGCTGATAGAGCGTATCGCCGGTTGCGGCCGGGAAATTGTCATCAAAGGTCCAGCCATTTTCCAGCATCAGCGGGTTCACCACTGAGACATCAATAAAAGGCTCAAGACCTTTTAATTTACGCATGATCAACGTGCGATGCGCCCACGGACAGGCGAGGGAAACGTAGAGGTGATAGCTGCCTTTTTCTGCGGCAAATCCACCTTCACCGCTCGGGCCGGGTGCGCCATCGGCGGTCAGCCAGTTGCGGAAAGCGGAAACCGAACGCTTAAAACTGCCGCCCGTTGATTTGGTGTCGTACCAGGTGTCGTGCCAGACGCCGTCAATCAGTTGTCCCATCACGTTCTCCTTCAGGTTGGGCAGATCCGCAAAAAAATGTCAGGCCAGGACAGCGAAACGCCACCTGGCAAATGGTGATAATGCCAGGCGGCGCGACCTTTACGTGGGCCTACATAATGCGTCAGTCGTTGTAGATGCCTTCAGTATAGAAGCCTTACCACTTTTTATTCAGCACGCGGTCGATGCTGAATGCGCCCGGACCGGTGATGCCCAGCAGCAGGTAGCCGCCAGCGATGGTCAGGTTTTTCATGAACATCAGCGAGTTCACCCCTTCAGCAAAGTTGCTGTGGAAGATGAACGCGGTCAGCAGCGTAAAACCAGCGGTGAACAGCGCGGTAGTACGGGTCAGGAAACCGAACAGGATCGCCAGACCGCCGCCGAACTCAAGCAGGATGGTCAGCGGCAGGAAGAAGCCCGGCACGCCCATGGCTTCCATGTACTGCTGCGTACCGGCGTAACCGGTGATTTTGCCCCAGCCAGCATAAATAAACAGAATTGGCATCAGAATACGCGCTACCAGGAAACCAACATCTTCTAATTTTTTCATTTTACTCTCCAGAAATCTCATGCTGTGTGCAGGTGTGATTGTTCAGGCAGTTACGGCGCATAACGCACGTTTGCCGTCGATGGAGAGGATAATAAGCGTAGCGATTCGAGATTGTTAGCAAGGAAAACTGTCAATCTTTATCAAATATTCTGAGTAATGATAAGCGAGGTGAATATACCCGGCGGAGAAACCGCCGGGCAGGGGACAGATCACAGATTAACGGAGATGTTGCTGACGGAGTGTGGTTTGCACCAGACGCCAGGCACTCCAGGCGGCAAAGCCGCGTTTGCCCCAGCGTACCAGCCGGTTAGGATTGCGAATGGTACGAATAGCCAGCAGGCTACTGCCCACCAGCGCCCATGAGCGCAGGCTTAACAACGTATTCCATCCGCGATCATAGGAGATCATGCGCTCTTCCCAGTCGCGACGACTGGCGGTGAGATCAAGCCGTTGCTGCTGGATTTGACTCAGCAGAATGGCCTTACGCTTTTGACGATCGCTCTGACTGCTCATCTCAATCATCCTCCAGCAACGAACGGTCGTTGGACAGCTCCTGACGGGTATGACGCAGCAGGGTGGACCGGCGTACTTTACGCATGGTCCATAAACCACCAATTAACGCGCCAACCAGCAGTACCGCCGTCGTGGCAATCATGGCGTTCAGACGGTATTGCGGGTCAATAGCCCAGATAATCAGCACCATCAGACTCATTAAACCGAAAGCGGCCAACAACATGGTCACCCCTACCATCAGGAGCAACTGGAAGATATTCGCTTTCTCTTCTTCCAGTTCGACCACCGCCAGCCGCACACGCGTTTCCACCATCTCAACGATAATCGTTACGATGCGCTGCCCGATGCCCAGAACGCTTTTTCCGGGCCCGTTTGATTGACGTGAAGTATCCATAATCAGCGACGCGACATCAGTACACCCAGCACTACGCCAATCGCAGCACCGATACCAACGCCAGTCCATGGGTTCTCACGAACATAGTCTTCGGCCTTACCGGCCGCTTCACGCGTCTGTTTAGCAATAATGTCACTGGTTTCACCCAGACGATGACGGCTTTCGTGCAGCGCACGTTCAGCTTTGCTACGCAGTTTACTCAGCTCTTCTTTCGATTTAGACCCGGAGGTATTCAGCACTTCTTCCAGGGTGTCCGTCAGGGATTTCAACTCAGCGCGCAGATGTTCCGTATTGGTATCTTTAGACATAGTTCTCTCCAGTGAGTGAGTGTTAACTTCCTTTAATAATCCCGAGCCTCAAGCGCTTTCAGTTCGTCCTGAGCCTCTTTCAGCTTGCGTTCTCTTTTGGACACCTTATCCGCATCGTCTTTTTGCTTCGCTTCCTGAAGGTCCTGCTCGCGTTCGGCAATCTCTTCTTTCTGGTCGGCGATCTTCTCCTGATGATCGGCGCGCAATTTGCTGTCCGTGCAATTGGCTCTGAGTTCTCTGAGTGCGGTATTCAGACCGTCAATACGGCTCTGATTATTGTGCTTCTCGGCGTAACGGATTTCTTTCTGAATATCCTGCTCCTTTTCCTGACAGAGGGAAGCAGCCTGTGAAGCGGCACTCAGTGAAAAAAGGGCTAGCGCCAGTGCGGTGCGGTATTTCATTCTTGAAACCTTCCATTGTTGTTACGGGCCTCAACATGAGGCGCCGAAATCCAGTTGATTTAAAGAGTAAGATGGGTGCCCGTGTAGTAAGCATAGTAACTAACGGGGAGAAAACCAAAAAGCGGGCAAAGTTTCGGAATTATTGAAGTTCTCAACCCAACCGATGTGGCGTATCGCGTAATCGCGACAGCCAGGCCGCGGGTTTATCCTCGTCATCCTGCTGGGCAATGATATAGCCATGCGGCAGGGTACGATCGAGTACCACTTTCGCGGCGGCGCTCTGCGCGCTGGAATCAAATTTAATCAGCAGCGTGTCGTTTTGCGGCGTGATGCTGTTAAACCGAATGCCGTTGGCATCCAGATGATGCCAGATAGAAAAGCCGTCAGGCACGCTGACGCTCTGGCTGGCCGGGCGAATAGCCAGCGTTGACTCACGCTGTTGCAGCGTCGCCCAGGCAAAGAAAAAGAGTGTGAACAACATGACCGTTGCCACCATCAAAGCAACGCGCTTCATGACCGTGCGTTGAATAAGCATCCGGTTAGTCCTGCTTTCCATATTTTTTCTTCCATAACACCACCAGCGTACCGATGAGTCCAAATACCAGCAGCACCACCGGTAGTAACATCAGGCAGGACATCAGCGCATCCTCATACTTAAGGAAAACCGGTGTCTTACCAAGAAGATAGCCCAGCGTCGTCAGGATCACGACCCACAGCAGACCGCTCATCCAGTTGAAAAACTGAAAGCGCGCATTACTCAGACCGGAAATCCCGGCAATAGTTGGTAACAGTGTGCGAACAAATGCAATAAAACGCCCCAGCAGCAGGGCCGAAAGACCATGTTTGTGGAACATATGGTGCGCGCGCTGATGATAATGCGCGGGCAGATGCGACAACCAGTTCTGCACAATACGCGTATTACCCAGCCAGCGGCCCTGAATATAGCTCAGCCAGCAGCCAAGACTGGCGGCGGTGGTTAATAGCGCGATGGTCAGCGGATAGCTCATCGCGCCTTTGGCGATCAGTACGCCCACCAGTACTAACAGGCTGTCACCGGGCAGAAAGGCGGCGGGCAGCAGGCCATTTTCCAGGAACAAAATCATAAACAGGACGAAATAAAGCATGCCGATCATGGAAGGATTCGCCAGCGTCTCGAAATCCTGACTCCACAATGCATTAAGTAGCTGAGTAAATAGTTCCATTCGTTATTCCTGGTACATCGGTTAACGTCACGCCAGATCGGGTCCTGTGCACGCGTACGTGCGGGCAAATTGCATCTAATTGTAACAAATGCCGGAGTTCTGCGTCTCAGATTTTATGAAGTGTAAGAATTGATTTTTACTTGCGGGGGTGGGATGAGACCAGAGTATTTACAAAGGCTGACACTCTATACCTTTTGTTACCGCGGGGAACACGGCAAGCGCAGGTGCGCCTGCTGTGGGAAAGCAAAAAATTTATTTTACGGCGTTCGCGGCAGCATCAAGGTGAACCACAGGATTATCTGCAAAAAGATAACGGTCGGCGTTAAATTCGAAGTCATCGCTGGTTTCGTTAAACAGCATCTGCTTGGTGTTCTCCAGGTGCTGCCACATCGCCAGCTTGGCGGCGTGCGGGTCTTTACGAATCAGCGCTTTAAGGATCTGGTCATGATCGTCACACCAGTTATCCACGGTGCGCAAATCAATATGATCGTGCAGTTTCTTCCAGTACGGGTTGTGAACGCGCTGAGTCCACATCTTTTCAACAATCGCGGCCAGCGCGGTGTTCTGCGTAGCGAGGGCCACCTGCACGTGGAATTGCAAATCCCATTCAGAGTCGCGGAAGCATTTTTCCTGGCGGGCGCGATCCTGAATTTCCATCAGTTTCATGATGTCCTGCTTCGTCACCTGGGTGGCGGCGAATTCGGCAATATTGCTTTCGATCAGCTGGCGCGCCTGTAAGAGTTCAAACGGCCCGTAGTTGGCAAACTCCAGGGATTCGTCCGGCACCTGCTGATATTTGGGCTGGTTCGACATCACATGGATGCCGGAGCCTTTACGCACTTCTACGTAGCCTTCCACTTCCAGCATGATAATGGCTTCACGCACCACGGTACGGCTGACATTTTTTTCATCCGCAATGAAGCGCTCGGCAGGCAATTTATCACCAACGAGATACACGCCGTTTTCAATGCGGCTTTTCAGCTCAGCGGCGAGCTGCTGATACAAACGTCGTGTGTCGGTGATTTCCATATGCACTCCAGGCAGGATAAGGCAGATAAGATTTGTTATACCACTTTTACGCGATTCTCACCACCGCAGAACAGTAAAAAGCCGCCCGGCACAGCACGGGCGGCTTAGGTATTACAGCGTTAACAGACAGCGTTAACTTTGCGTCGCGGGCCCGCCATAGGCGGCTTTTTCCGCTTCCAGTTCCGCTGCCGATTTACTTTTTAGCACCGTCCAGATGACAATTGCGCCCATGATATCGAAGACGGCCAGCACAGCGAACAGCGGGCTGAAGCCGATAGTATCCGCCAGGGCACCGACCACCAGCGCAAACATGGTGCTTGCGGTCCACGCCGCCATCCCGGTCAGACCGTTCGCGGTGGCCACTTCGTTACGACCAAATACGTCAGAAGAGAGGGTGATCAGCGCGCCGGACAGCGACTGGTGAGCAAAGCCACCGATGCACAGCAGGCCGATTGCCACGTACGGGCTGGGGAACAGGCCGATCATGCCAGGGCCAATCATCAGTACCGCACCCATGGTGACCACCATTTTACGGGAGACGATCAGGTTCACACCAAACCAGCGCTGGAACAGCGGCGGCAGGTAACCACCGACGATACAACCGAGGTCAGCAAACAGCATCGGCATCCACGCAAACATCGCGATCTCTTTCAGGTTAAAGCCGTAAACTTTAAACATGAACAGTGGGATCCAGGCGTTAAAGGTACCCCAGGCCGGTTCTGCCAGGAAACGCGGCAGCGCGATGCCCCAGAACTGACGGGTGCCCAGGATCTGCCAGACGGTCATTTTCTTGCCGTTGTTAGTCTGGTGCTGTGCTTCCTGACCGCCAATGATGTATTGGCGTTCTTCTTCAGACAGCTTCTTCTGATCGCGCGGGTGTTTGTAGAAAATCAACCATGCCATCGCCCAGGCAAAGCTCAGCACGCCGGAGATAATGAACGCCAGTTGCCAGCTGTGCATGACAATCGCCCACACCACCAGCGGCGGCGCAATCATCGCACCAATAGAGGAACCGACGTTAAAGTAGCCGACGGCAATGGAACGCTCTTTGGCCGGGAACCACTCGGAGGCGGCTTTCAGGCCTGCCGGGATCATCGCGGCCTCAGCAGCACCTACCGCACCACGCGCCAGCGCCAGTCCACCCCAGCTTCCCGCCAGCGCCGTTGCGCCGCAGAAGATGGCCCAGGTCACGGCGAAGACCGCGTAACCTACTTTTGTGCCGAGGATATCCAGCACATAACCCGCGACAGGTTGCATGATGGTGTAAGCCGCCGAGTAGGCCGCAATAATATAAGAGTATTGCTGGGTGGAAATATGCAGTTCTTCCATCAGCGTTGGCGCTGCCGCCGCAATGGTGTTACGCGTCAAGTAACCCAGCACGGTGCCGAGCGTCACCAGCGCTATCATGTACCAACGTAACCCTTTAATTTTACGCATGTAAACCTCATCGTTATGTTATTTCCGCCTCAGGCGGTTCATCTCCCGATTGTGGCCGGGGGATGTTATGTAACGGGGGGGAGCGACATCGGGACTGACTCCCGGTACGGTCCAAACCTTGCCATTTTTATTCGTGCGAAATTCGGTATCCGTACCGTTAATCCAGGTGATTAGATCACCAGTAATGCATTCCGTCGGCGTATGTATTGCGACGGCAGAAAGATAACTTGTCATACAACTTTAAAAGGTGAGTGACATCACAAAAGTGCGTTTCTTTGTGTGGTCTTTGTTTGGCCTCGGGGAAGCCAGAGCTGGCGCGGCTTGCGGGGATGTTTACCCCAATCGGGGTAGTTTATTTGTCAGGATTTATTGATCTAACTCACGAAAATATCTTCGGTCTGTAGAAATTGGTGTGATAACTTTGTCAGCATTAAGGCATACATCTACGCTCTTTTTAGAGGAAGACGATAATGACTCCGTTTATGACCGAAGATTTCCTGTTAGATACCGAATTTGCCCGCCGTCTGTACCACGATTATGCGAAAGATGAGCCGATTTTCGATTATCACTGCCATTTACCGCCGCAGCAGATCGCAGAAAACTACCGCTTTAAAAACCTGTATGACATCTGGCTGAAAGGTGACCACTATAAATGGCGCGCCATGCGCACCAACGGTGTGCCTGAACGCCTGTGTACCGGCGATGCGTCTGATCGTGAGAAGTTTGATGCCTGGGCTGCCACTGTGCCGCACACCATTGGCAACCCGTTATACCACTGGACCCATCTGGAGCTGCGTCGCCCGTTCGGCATCACCGGCAAACTGCTCTCGCCGTCCACGGCTGACGAGATCTGGCATCAGGGCAACGAGCTGCTGGCGCAGGAGTCCTTCTCTGCCCGCGGTATCATGCAGCAGATGAATGTGAAAATGGTCGGTACTACCGATGATCCGATCGATTCACTGGAGCATCACGCCACCGTGGCGAAAGACACCTCCTTCAGCATTAAAGTGCTGCCGAGCTGGCGCCCGGATAAAGCCTTCAATATTGAACAGGCGACCTTTAACGATTACATGGCGAAACTGGGTGAAGTCTCCGACACCGAGATCCGTCGTTTCAGCGATCTGCAAACCGCCCTGACCAAACGTCTGGATCACTTCGCGGCGCACGGCTGTAAAGTTTCCGACCATGCCCTCGACGTAGTGCTGTTTGCCGAGGCCAGCGAGGCTGAGCTTGACAGCATCCTCGCGCGTCGTCTGTCAGGCGAAACCCTGAGCGAGCATGAAGTGGCGCAGTTTAAAACCGCGGTGCTGGTGTTCCTCGGCGCGGAATATGCCCGTCGCGAATGGGTGCAGCAGTACCACATCGGCGCGCTGCGTAATAACAACCTGCGTCAGTTCAAACTGCTGGGGCCGGATGTGGGCTTTGACTCCATCAATGACCGTCCGATGGCGGAAGAGCTGTCAAAGCTGCTCAGCAAACAGAACGAAGAAAACCTGCTGCCGAAAACCATCCTTTACTGTCTGAACCCGCGCGATAACGAAGTGCTGGGCACCATGATCGGTAACTTCCAGGGTGAAGGTATGCCGGGCAAAATGCAGTTCGGCTCCGGCTGGTGGTTTAACGATCAGAAAGACGGCATGGAACGTCAGATGACACAGCTGGCGCAACTGGGCCTGTTAAGCCGTTTCGTCGGCATGCTGACCGACAGCCGCAGCTTCCTGTCCTATACCCGTCATGAATATTTCCGTCGCATTCTCTGCCAGATGATTGGCCGCTGGGTCGAAGCGGGCGAAGCCCCTGCCGACATTCAGCTGCTGGGTGAGATGGTGAAAAATATCTGCTTTAACAATGCGCGTGACTACTTCGCGATTGAACTGAACTAAGGCCGTCTGAGGTTGATATGCAATACATCAAGATCCATTCGCTGGACAACGTCGCAGTCGCACTGGCTGACCTGGCGGAAGGCGCAGAAGTTACCGTTGATAACCAGACGGTGCGGCTTCGTCAGGCAGTAGGGCGCGGGCACAAGTTTGCCCTGCGCACCATCCATCAGGGCGAAAACGTGGTGAAATACGGTTTGCCAATTGGTCACGCCACGGCAGACATTGCTGAGGGTGAATACATTCACTCTCATAATGCCCGCACCAACCTGAGCGATCTGGACGAGTATAGCTATCAACCTGAAGCTCAGGTGGAAGCCGCGCAGGGGGCCGATCGCGACGTTGAGATCTACCGCCGTGCTAATGGTGAAGTCGGGATCCGCAATGAACTGTGGATCCTGCCGACCGTCGGCTGTGTGAACGGTATCGCCCGTCAGATCCAGACGCGTTTTCTGAAAGAAACCAACGATGCCGAAGGCACCGACGGCGTGTTCCTGTTCAGCCATACCTACGGCTGTTCGCAGCTGGGCGATGATCACATTAACACCCGCACCATGCTGCAAAACATGGTGCGTCACCCGAACGCGGGCGCGGTACTGGTGATTGGCCTCGGCTGTGAAAACAACCAGGTCGACGCCTTCCGTGAAACTCTGGGTGAGTTTGATCCTGAGCGCGTCCACTTTATGGTCTGTCAGCATCAGGACGACGAAGTGGAAGCCGGTCTTGAACATCTGCATCAGTTATATGAAGCGATGCGCCACGACAAACGCGAGCCGGGCAAACTGAGCGAGCTGAAGTTTGGGCTGGAGTGCGGCGGATCCGATGGTCTGTCCGGCATTACCGCTAACCCGATGCTGGGGCGCTTCTCGGATTACGTCATCGGCAACGGCGGTACTACCGTGCTGACCGAAGTGCCGGAGATGTTCGGCGCGGAACAAATCCTGATGAGCCACTGTGTCGATGAAACCACCTTTGAAAAAACGGTCACCATGGTGAACGACTTCAAACAGTATTTCATCGCCCACAACCAGCCGATTTATGAGAACCCGTCGCCGGGTAACAAAGCCGGTGGTATCACGACGCTGGAAGAAAAATCCCTCGGCTGTACCCAGAAAGCAGGGGCAAGCCAGGTGGTTGACGTCCTGCGCTACGGTGAACGTCTGCAAAAACACGGTCTGAACCTGCTCTCCGCACCGGGTAACGATGCCGTCGCCACCAGCGCACTGGCCGGTGCCGGTTGCCATATGGTGCTGTTCTCCACCGGACGTGGCACACCGTACGGCGGCTTTGTCCCGACGGTGAAAATCGCCACCAACAGCGAACTGGCCGCGAAGAAAAAGCACTGGATTGATTTTGATGCGGGTCAGCTGATCCACGGCAAAATGATGCCGGAGCTGCTGAACGAGTTCGTGGATGTGATTGCGGATATCGCCAGCGGCAAACAGACCTGCAACGAGCGTAACGATTTCCGCGAGCTGGCGATCTTCAAAAGCGGCGTCACGCTGTAAACGTCTTGCCCAGCCTACGGGCACGGGCTGACGTGATGTGTCGGGTGGCGCTGCGCTGACCCGACCTACAGGTACGAGCTGACGTGATGTGTCGGGCGACTGCGTCTAACCCGACCTCCGAATCAACGTAGGCCCGGCAAGCTTGCGCCGCCGGGCAACACATCCTTAACTGCGCAACGCGTTTTTCGCCAGACGGTCATCTTCCGCCTGGCACGCCGCGGCGGTAAACAACACGTCGGTGGACGAGTTAAGCGCGGTTTCGCAGGAATCCTGCAACACGCCGATGATAAAGCCCACCGCCACCACCTGCATGGCAATATCGTTCGGAATGCCGAACATATTACAGGCCAGCGGGATCAGCAGCAGTGAACCGCCCGCCACACCCGATGCCCCGCAGGCACACAATGACGCCACCACGCTCAGAAGCAGTGCCGTTGGTAAATCAACTGGAATGCCCAGCGTATGCACCGCCGCCATGGTCAGCACGGTAATGGTGATCGCCGCGCCCGCCATATTGACCGTCGCCCCCAGTGGAATGGATACCGAGTAGGTATCGCGATCCAGATTCAGTTTCTCCGCCAGCGCCATATTGACCGGAATATTCGCCGCCGAACTGCGGGTAAAGAACGCCGTCACGCCGCTTTCACGCAGGCACATCAGCACCAGCGGATAAGGGTTACGACGGATTTTCCAGAACACCAGCAGCGGGTTGATCACCAGCGCGACCAGGAACATACAGCCAATCAATACCAGCAGCAGCTGCGCGTAACCGTACAGGGTGGCGAAGCCGGTTTCGGCCAGCGTCGCCGACACCAGGCCGAAAATACCGATCGGCGCGAAACGGATCACCAGTTTCACCATAAAGGTCACGGCGTCCGACACGTCGTTAATCAGGCTTTTCGTGGAGTCACTGCCGTGGCGCAGCGCAAAGCCCAGGCCAATCGCCCACACCAGAATGCCGATATAGTTGGCTTCCAGCAGCGCATGCACCGGGTTAGAAACCATGCTCATCAGCAGGCCGCGCAGCACTTCCGTAATGCCGGCAGGAGGCGTGATGTCAGTCGCGCCGGTCACCAGTTGCAGAGTGGACGGGAACAGGAAGCTGAACACCACGGCGGTTAACGCAGCGGAAAAGGTCCCCACCAGATAGAGCACCAGAATCGGGCGAATATTGGTTTTCTGGCCGTGACGATGATTCGCAATCGACGCCATCACCAGCATCAGTACCAGCACCGGCGCCACCGCTTTCAGCGCGCCGACGAACAGCGTGCCCAGCAGGCCTGCGGCAAGCGCAGCAGGTTTTGAGATCCAGGCGAGCAGAATGCCCAGCACTAAACCGATGAGGATTTGTTTTACCAGACTGCCGTGCACCAGGCGGTGCAGCAAACCCGTGGAGTGTTGCGTACGCATGAAAAAATTCCTTAGATGGTGTGATGAGGCGATCCCGGACATCCTCTACAGGGACGTTCATGTCGGGATGTAACAAATGTTTGCAAAGTGGAGTATACGCATTCCGCGATAGCGGGGAAGAATAAGAGGCTGGATTGTCGGGCGGTGTCGTATTTTTTAACTGTCTGATAACATATTTGTGACATGGACAACAATTAAACCTTCTCCGTGACCGGAGAAGGTTCTGTCTGTCAGCTTTGCAGCTTTTTCTTGTCGTTCTGGTGGTTCACCCAGGCATTAAGCAGCAGGGTTATCGCCAGAATACCGCCCACGATGCCCAGCGAGACGGCAATCGGGATATGGTAGAAGTCGACGATCAGCATCTTGATACCGATAAACACCAGGATCACCGACAGGCCGTACTTCAGCAGCGCGAAACGTTCTGCCACGCCTGCCAGCAGGAAGTACATGGCGCGCAGGCCGAGGATGGCGAACAGGTTAGAGGTCAGCACGATAAACGGATCGGTGGTCACCGCGAAGATCGCCGGGATGCTGTCGACCGCGAAGATCACGTCGCTTAACTCCACAAGGATCAGCACCAGCAGCAGCGGGGTGGCGAACAGCAGACCGTTTTTGCGCACGAAGAAGTGCTCGCTTTCGATCTTGTCCGTCATGCGCATATGGCTGCGCAGCCAGCGTACCAGCGGTTTGTCACCGATGCCTGCCTCGTCTTCTTTCGCCAGCGCCATTTTCACACCGGTGAACAGCAGGAACGCGCCGAAGACATACAGCAGCCACTCGAACTGGGAAATCAGCCAGCTACCGGCGAAGATCATGATGGTTCGCAGCACAATCGCGCCCAGTACCCCGTAGATCAACACACGGCGTTGCAGCGCAGGCGGCACGGAGAAGTAGCTGAACAGCATCAGCCAGACGAAGACGTTATCCACCGCCAGCGCTTTTTCAATCAGGTAACCGGTGAGGAAAGCGAGCGCCTGCGGATCGGCGACCGCGCGGCCTTCGGTGCTGGCGAGATACCACCAGAACACCGCGTTAAACAGCAGAGAGAGCGAAACCCAGACCAGTGACCAGACGGCCGCCTGCTTCATGGACATCGTATGTGCGCCGCGACGCCCCTGAAGCAGAAGGTCGATGGCGAGCATGATCACGACGACAACTGCAAAACCGCCCCAGAGCAGCGGTGTGCCGACAGTATTCATAGAGAATTCCTTACATAAAAAAAACGGCTGACGTCGAAAGACGATAGCCGTTTATTTTAGATGCACGGGTCCTCGCCTTTCGGCAAGGTCTCACTTACATCCTTAAGGATGCCCGGCGACCGGATGCTTACGCATCGTAATGACGACCGACCGGCGATGAAGTTACTCCCCTTTGCTGGTAACAAAATATGACAGAGATCGCATTCCGTCAATGGGTCGTAACAACTGTTTTACATAGCTTTACGCCACCGGATCGGCAGCGGCTTCGCTGTCAGCCGGGAAAACCACGCCGGTCTGGCGGCGGATCTCCGTCAACAGTTTCGCGGTTATACGACTGATGGCGAGCCCCGGATGATTCACTTCATGGTTTTCTACCAGACTGGCAAAGCGCTCTGCCTCATACAGCATGGTGTTGATATGCTGCGGTTGTGACAGATCCTGCGGCTTGCCACCGCGCGGCACAAAGGACACTTTCTGGCATTCGGAGATTTTTTCGATCACCAGCGCGCCTTCTTCGCCCTGGATCTCGCTTGGCAGCACCGAATCACTCACTTTGGAATGTTGCAGGGTGACGCTGAAATCGCCGTAGTTAAGGACCACGACGCCATGCGCATCCACGCCGCTGTCCAGCAGGCTGGCCGTAGCCTGCACGCTGTGCGGTTCGCCCCACAGCGCCACCGCTGAAGCCAGGCAGTAAAAACCGATGTCCATAATCGAGCCATTGGAAAAGGCCGGATTAAAGGTGTTCGGATTTTCGCCGTCCAGATAACGCTGATAGCGGGAGGAGTACTGACAGTAGTTTATAAAGGCTTTGCGCACTTTTCCGGCTTTCGGCAGCGACTGTTGCAGCAGCAGGAAATTCGGCAGCGAGGCGGTTTTAAAGGCTTCAAACAGCACCACGCCATTTTCCCGCGCGCAGGCAATGGCCGCTTCCACTTCACGCAGATTGGAGGCCAGCGGTTTTTCGCAGATCACATGCTTTTTATGGCGCAGGAACAGTTCGCTTTGCGAAAAGTGCAGGGCGTTCGGGCTGGCAATATACACCGCATCAATATCATGGCTCTGCGCCAGCGCCTCAAGGGAGGTAAACAGATGTTCGACCGGGTAATCGCTGGCGAAATGCTGCGCCTGTTCAAGGCTGCGGGAGTAAACGGCGGTAAGGGTATATTTGCCGGTCTCATGGGCGGCATCGACGAACTGGCGGGTGATCCAGTTCGTCCCAATGACTGCGAAACGTATCATAAACGGCGTTGTGCTCCGTAAAAGGGGACCATCCGCCAATGTAGCACGTCAGTATGACAAAACCAGTGCGTGACCGCGCAGAAGTCGCGTGTCTGTTATCCCAGCGCCTGATGCGTCAGCCACAGGCGGGTGTCGAACTCCAACTGATGGTAATGCGGCTCCATATGACAGCACAGCTGATAAAAGGCTTTGTTGTGATCTTTCTCTTTCAGGTGCGCCAGCTCATGGACCACGATCATCCGCAAAAAGGCTTCCGGTGCGTTGCGAAACACCGTCGCCACGCGGATTTCCGCTTTCGCCTTCAGCTTGCCGCCCTGCACGCGGGAAATGGCGGTGTGCAGGCCGAGGGCGTTATTCAGTACATGAATTTTATTGTCGTAAGCCACTTTGTTGATCGGCGGCGCATTGCGCAGAAACTGACTTTTCAGATCCTGGGTATATTGATAGAGAGCCTTATCGGTGGTGACGTTGTGCGTATCGGGATAACGCTTTTGCAGCACCTCGCCGAGCCGGTTCTGCTCGATGAGCGACGTAACCTGGGCCAGCAGATTTTCCGGATAGCCCTGGAGATAGAGAAGTTTGCTCATCATTGCCCCACGATAGCAGTCAAAAAAGGGTATACTCACGCCCCCATTCAGGGGATCACACCGAATTTTACCATCCAGGAGGGCCGATGAGCCATTCAGACAACGGTTTCCGTTCACTTAACTTAAAACGTTTTCCGGAGACGGACGTCGTCAACCCACTGCAGGCGTGGGAAGCGGCAGACGAATACCTGCTGCAACAACTGGACGAAACTGAAATCAGTGGCCCGGTCCTGATTTTCAACGATACCTTTGGTGCGCTGGCCTGCGCGCTGGTGGAGCACAAGCCTTACAGCATTGGCGACTCCTACCTGAGCGAACTGGCGACCCGCGAAAACCTGCGCCATAACGATCTTAACGAAGGCGACGTCACCTTCCTCGACAGCACCGCGACGTACCCGGCCGCACCGGGCGTAGTGCTGATCAAGATCCCGAAAACGATGGCCCTGCTGGAGCAGCAGCTTCGCGCGCTGCGCGGGGTGGTGACGCCGCAAACGCGCATTATCGCCGGCACCAAAGCGCGTGATATTCACACCTCGACGCTGGCGCTGTTTGAAAAAGTGCTCGGGCCGACCACGACGACGCTGGCGTGGAAAAAAGCGCGTCTGATCAACTGCACTTTCAGCGCCCCGGCGCTGGCCGATGCGCCGCAAACGCTGAGCTGGAAACTGGACGGTACCGACTGGACTATTCACAACCACGCCAACGTCTTTTCCCGTACCGGGCTGGACATCGGCGCGCGCTTCTTTATGCAGCATCTGCCGGATAACCTGGAAGGGGAGATTGTCGATCTCGGTTGCGGTAACGGCGTGATTGGTCTGACGCTGCTGGAGAAGAATCCGCAGGCCAGCGTGGTGTTTGTGGATGAGTCGCCGATGGCAGTCGCCTCCAGCCGTCTCAACGTCGAAACCAACCTGCCAGAGGCGCTGGATCGCTGCGAGTTTATGATCAATAACGCGCTGTCAGGCGTCGAGCCGTTCCGTTTTGATGCGGTGCTCTGCAACCCGCCGTTCCACCAGCAGCACGCGCTGACCGATAACATCGCCTGGGAGATGTTCCACCACGCCCGCCGCTGCCTGAAAATCAATGGCGAGCTGCGCATCGTGGCGAACCGCCATCTGGATTACTTCCATAAGCTGAAGAAGATTTTCGGCAACTGCGAAACCATCGCCACCAACCAAAAATTCGTGGTGCTGAAAGCGGTTAAAACCGGACGCAGACGTTAAATTTCTCGCCCGGTGGCGCTTCGCTTACCGGGCCTACGTTATTGCACCGTATCTTGTAACCCGGCGGCGTTGGGTTATTGCACCCCATGTAGGCCGGTGGCGCTTCGCTTACCGGGCCTACGGTATTGCAGCGTATCGTGTAACCCGGCGGCGTTGGGTTATTGCACCCCATGTAGGCCGGTGGCGCTTCGCTTACCGGGCCTACGTTATTGCACCGTATCTTGTAACCCGGCGGCGCCCATGTAGGCCGGTGCAAGCGCAGCGCCGCCCGGCATTGTTCTGAAGCTATATCTCCAGCGCCAGCCGCGTACCCTGCGCAATGGCGCGGCGGGCGTCCAGCTCCAGCGCTACATCGCAGCCGCCGATGAGATGCACGATTTTTCCCGCTTTTTGCAGCGGTTCCGCCAGTTCCCGGCGTGGCTCCTGCCCCGCGCAAATCACCACATGATCCACCGCGAAGAGTTGCGGCTCGCCGTTAATAAGCACATGCAATCCGGCATCGTCGATTTTTTCGTAGCTCACCGCCGGGATCATCTTCACGCCGCGGGACAGCAGGGTGGTGCGGTGGATCCAGCCGGTAGTTTTGCCAAGGCCCTCTCCCGGTTTACTGGCTTTACGTTGCAGCATCACGATTTGCCGTGGGCTTTTTGGTAACTGCGCGCCTTGTGGGCGCAGACCGCCGGGGTGATCCAGGCTGGTATCAATTCCCCATTCGGCGCAAAACGCCGCGATATTCTGACTGGTGGACTCACCCGGCTGGCTTAAATACATCGCGGTGTCAAAACCGATGCCGCCGCAGCCAATGATCGCCACCCGCTCGCCCACCGGTTTTTTATCGCGCAGCACATCCAGATAATTCAGCACCTTCGGATGCTTGATCCCCTCGATCGGCGGGGTACGCGGCTCGATCCCGCAGGCGAGGATCACCTCGTCAAATTCGCCCAGCATGTCAGGCGTCACCCGTTGGTTCAGCCGCAGATCGACGCCGGTCACCGCGATCATTGTGCGGTAATAGCGCAGCGTCTCGTAAAATTCTTCTTTGCCGGGGATCTGTTTGGCGACGTTAAACTGCCCGCCCGGTTCCGCCTGGGCGTCGAACAGTGTGACGCTGTGACCGCGCGCCGCCGCGTTGACCGCAAACGACAACCCTGCGGGGCCAGCACCAATTACCGCCAGCTTTTTGATCTTCGCCGCCGGGATCACCGGCATTTTGGTTTCATGACAGGCGCGGGGATTGACCAGGCACGAGGTCACTTTTCCGGCGAAAATCTGATCCAGGCAAGCCTGGTTACAGCCGATACAGGTGTTAATTTCGTCCGCGCGTCCGGCCTGCGCTTTGGAGAGGATCTCCGCATCGGCAAGGAAAGGCCGCGCCATCGACACCATATCCGCATCGCCCCGCGCCAGAATCTCCTCCGCCACCTGCGGATCGTTGATACGGTTAGTGGTGATCAACGGCAGTGCCACATGTCCCTTCAGCTTGCGGGTCGCCCAGGTAAAGGCCCCGCGCGGCACCGGCGTGGCGATGGTCGGAATGCGCGCCTCGTGCCAGCCAATGCCGGTATTGATGATGCTGGCCCCGGCCGCTTCAATGGCCTGCGCCAGCTGTACGGTCTCCCCGAAGGTGCCGCCGCCCTCCACCAGATCGAGCATCGACAGGCGATAAATAATAATGAAGTCGCTGCCGACCCGCTCCCGCACTGCGCGCACCACCTCGACGGCAAAGCGCATCCGCCGCGGATAATCACCGCCCCATTCATCGTCACGCTGGTTGGTGCGGGCGGCGAGGAATTCGTTGATCAGATAACCTTCCGATCCCATGACTTCCACACCGTCGTATCCCGCTTCACGCGCCAGATCCGCGCAGCGGGCAAAGTCGTCGATAAGCGCGAGGATCTCTTCGTGCGTCAGCGCATGAGGTTTAAAACGGTTGATCGGGGCCTGAATGGCGGAAGGCGCTACCGGATGCGGCTGATAGCTGTAGCGTCCGGTGTGCAGAATTTGCAGGGCGATTTTGCCGCTTTCGCGGTGCACCGCGTCGGTGATGATCTGATGATGCGGCACCTGGCTGGCATCACACAGCACCGCAGCGCCCTCCATGGTGACACCGGAAAATGCCGGGGCGACGCCGCCGGTGACGATCAGCGCCACGCCGTGCCGGGCGCGTTCGGCATAAAAAGCGGCCAGTCGTTCAGCACCGTCAGGGCGCTCCTCAAGGCCGGTGTGCATGGAGCCCATTAGCACGCGGTTTTTCAGCGTGGTGAAACCCAAGTCGAGCGGGGCGAAAAGCGACGGATAGCGGCTCATAGTCTCTTCCAGTGTTAAATTATTGTTATGTGGTCGGATGAGTTACTAATTTAGCCAGCGCGGGGGCAAAGGTAAAAGCGGGATCGAATGATTGTGATGCAACTCAAAGAACTTCCCCGGTGGCGCTGCGCTTACCGGGGCTACGCGACCGCAGGCCGGATAAGCGCAGCGCCATCCGGCATGAATTAGGGTGCTGTTGCCCGCACCAGCCCCGGCGCCTGCCACATCGAGGTGGTCAGCCCGCTGTCCACCAGCCCCAGCTGATCCGCATACACCGCCTGCCATTTCTGCATCATGCCGTCATACAGCTCACGGTGTGCCGGGTTGGGCGTGAATTCCCGGCTCCAGCTCACCAGCCGTTCGCCGGTGGTGGCCATATCGTCGAACAGCCCGGCACCCGTACCCGCGGCGATAGCGCAGCCGAGGGCGGTGGCTTCTTTCACGTCCGGCACGCGCACCGGCAGCCCGGTCACGTCGCTTAAGATCTGGCTCCACAGCGCGCCTTTTGCGCCGCCGCCTGCAAACACCAGCCCATCAAAGGTGACGCCGGAGAAGTGCGAGATCTGCGCCAGATTACAGGCGGAGACAATGGCCGCATTCTCTTCCAGCGCGCGAAACAGCGTGGCTTTATTGCATTTTTCCGGATCGATGGAGAGGTTAATAAACGACGGCGCGGCGTGATACCACTGTTTGAAGTGCATGGCGTCCGAGAAAATCGGCATCACGCCGTGGGAACCTGCGGGTACGCGGCCTGCCATCTCTTCCATCAGCGCGTAGGCGTCCATCCCCATCCGTTCGGCGATCAGCTTCTCCTCGGCGCAAAACGCGTCCCGGAACCAGCGCATGGTCAGGCCGGTGAAAAAGCTGATCGACTCCGCCTGCGCCATGCCGGGGATGACGTGCGGGTTAACGCGGATATTCATATCGGGATCGGTGCGTACCTGCGGCAGATTCACCACCTGCTGCCAGAAGGTGCCGCCGAGCACCGCCGTCTGCCCGGCGCGAACCACGCCCAGCCCCAGACAGCCCAGTTGCACATCGCCACCGCCCATGACCACCGGCGTGCCCTCGCGCAGGCCGCACTGCAAGGCGGCAGTATGCGTCACCGCGCCCAGCACCGTACCGGTCTCTTTTACGGGTGAGAGGATATCGGCGCGCAGCCCGGCCATGTCCAGCAGCGCCGGACGCCAGTCGCGGGAGAAGAGATCCAGCATGCCGGTGGTGCCGGCATTAGAGGGATCCACCGCCAGCTCGCCGGAGAGTTTCGCCGCCAGCCAGTCGCTGATCATGGTGATCGTCGCTGCCTGACGATAAATATCGGGCCGGTGATGCGCCAGCCACAACAGCCGCGGCATCGCGCTCAGCGCCAGCGTCTGCCCGGAGACGTCGTACACTTCCGATTCAAAGCGATCGTCGTGGATCTCTTTTAATTCCGCCACTTCGCGGCTGGCACGGGCATCGACGTTAGCGCAGGCCCAGATCGCCTCGCCGTTGCGATCATAAAGCACAATGCCTTCGCGCATCGAACAGCAGGCGACGGACTGAATATCGGCGGCGGTCAGCTGCGCCCGCGTCAGCGCCTGATGAATGCACTGACAGGCAAGCTGCCAGTTGGTGGTGAGATCGAACTCCATTGAGCCGGGCACGTTTTCCACGCTCAGGTGTTTCCATTCAGCCTGGCCTGCGGCGATCTGCCGCCCCTGCAAATCAAAAATTACTGCGCGAATGCTGCCGGTCCCGGCATCTAAGGCTAAAAGATAACTCATGAGCTTGCCTCGCTGTTGGCGCGCGGCAGGCCGGAGTTACTCCGCCAGTGCCAGGATCGCGCGTGCTGTCGTCTCTTCCGTCACCAGGCCATTGATACGGCGACCTTTGAGTGCGGCATAAATCGCCTCTGCTTTTTCGATGCCACCGGCAGCGCCGACGATGGTCGGCAGTTGCGCCAGTTCATCGAGGGTGACGCCGAGCAGTTCCCGGTGGATGTCGAGGTTTTCCACCCGCTCGCCGTCCGCCTGCAAGAAATACCCCAGAATGTCGCCCACCGCGCCTTTGCGGGCATACATTAGCTGTTCGCCTTCGCTGATATAGCCGGAGCGCATAATGGTGGCATCACGTTTCTGGTTAACCGATCCAATACCCACCACAGCGACGTCCGCGGCGGTGGCGGCAAGGATCACATCCCGCACGCTGGATTCGCGTTTTAGGATCTCCGCCACATCCGCTGATGACACTCGCAGCGGGGCTGGGATCATGCTGATACTACAGGCCGCATCCAGCTGGCCGATGCCGGTCATATAGGGGCCGACGCCCCCGGAAAGCGTGACCAGGCGGATCTGCTGCGAGCTGATAAAGCCGCTCAGATGCTGGATGCAACTCATGGTGGTTTCCCCGAAACCCACCGCCAGCAGTTGCCCCGGCGACAGTACGCCCATCAGCGACTGTGCCGCGCCTATCCCGAGGCGCACGCTCATTGCCGGTGTGTTCAGCGCGGGCAGCACGCGGGTGATCTTCAGCCCAAAGCGCTGTTGCAGTTCGGTTTCCAGCGCCAGACACCCCTCATAACGGGAATTGATCTGCACGCGGATCACCCCGGACTGCCGCCCTTTTTCCAGCAGGCGGGAGATCTTCAGTCGGGGCAGCCCCAGCCGTTCGCCAATATCATTTTGCGTTAAGCCGTCGTGGTAGTAGCACCACGCCACCCGCGCCACCAGTTCTTCTTCCGATAACGTCAGCCCGGCAAAGCGACTCTCATCCGTAATACGTTTTTCGCTCATATGATGAACTCTTATAAAATTTTAGATCAAATGTTCTTCAATGCCGTTGAATAAAATGTGAGCGCTCTGGCAAAACCGATCTTTTGTCACTGCGCAAACTATAGCAACGATCCGAATGCAAAAAAGTGTGATCCCGGCACGGGTATTAATATAGCTCAACGTCTACGCTTTTTGAACATTGTGAATTTTTAAAATCATATGTTCATAACCGGAGCCAGAATGACCCCTCTCATTGAAGCCCGTGACATTCGCAAACAGTTCTCCGGCGTGCCGGTGCTGAAAGGCATTGATTTTACGCTGCTTGCCGGTCAGGTGCATGCGCTGATGGGCGGTAACGGGGCGGGGAAATCCACGCTGATGAAGATCATCGCCGGGGTGGAAACCGCGGACAGCGGCACGTTGCACATCAACGGCAGCGCGTATAGCCGCCTGACGCCCGGCCAGGCACATCAGTTGGGCATCTATCTGGTGCCGCAGGAGCCGATGCTGTTTCCCAATCTGACGGTGCGGGAAAACATTCTCTTCCGCCTGCCGCGCAGCGGGAATACCGATGCCGTGCTGAGTGAAAAATTACAGCAGCTTAACTGTCAGCTTAATTTGCAGGCCGCCGCCAGCACGCTGGAAGTGGCCGATCAGCAGATGGTGGAGATCCTGCGCGGGCTGATGCGCAATGCGCAGATCCTGATCCTTGATGAACCTACCGCTTCGCTGACGCCAGGGGAAACGGAGCGGTTGTTCCAGCAGATCCGCGCCTTGCAGGGGCTGGGCGTCGGCATCGTGTTTATCTCCCATAAGCTGCCGGAGATCCGCACCCTGGCCGACAGCGTGTCGGTAATGCGTGACGGCGCGGTGGTGCTCAGCGGCGCGTTGGGTGAATTTGACGATCAGGCGCTGATCGGTGCCATGACCCCTGCCAGTCGTGCCCACCATTTAAGCGATACGCAAAAACTGTGGCTGGCCTTGCCGGGCAATCGCCGTACCCAGCCGCAGGATTTTCCGGTGCTGCGCGTGGAGGATCTGACCGGCGAGGGCTTTATCGATCTGAGTCTTGACGTTTACGCCGGGGAGATCGTCGGTCTGGCGGGGCTGGTGGGCTCCGGGCGCACCGAATTCGCCGAAACCCTGTACGGCCTGCGTCCGGTACGCGGCGGGCGCGTGTGGCTGGAAAACCAGGAGATCACCCATCGCGATACGGCCTCCCGGCTGGCGCGCGGGCTGGTGTATCTGCCGGAGGATCGCCAGGTCTCCGGGCTGTTCCTCGATGCGCCAGTGCGCTGGAACACCGTGACGCTCAACGAACCTTCCCTCTGGCAGCAAAAAAGCCGCGAAGCGGCGGTGGTGGAGCGTTATCACCGGGCGCTGGGCATCAAACTTAACAGCGCCGATCAGACGGTGCGTACCCTCTCCGGCGGCAACCAGCAAAAAGTGCTGCTCGCCCGCTGTCTGGAGGCGAATCCGCTGTTGCTGATCGTCGATGAACCGACCCGCGGCGTCGACGTTTCGGCGCGGGCAGACATTTATCAACTGCTGAAAAGCGTGGCGGCGCAAAACGTCGCGGTGCTGATGATCTCAAGCGATCTTGATGAGTTCCCGGGTCTGGCCGATCGGGTGGTGGTAATGCATCAGGGGATGCGCAGCGGCGAACTGACGCAGCAGGCGATCAACGTCGATCGCATGATGGCGCTGGCCTTCGGAGGACAGGCATGAAGACCTTACTGAAAAACCGCGAGCTGAGCGCTTTTCTGGCGATCCTCGCGCTCTTTGCCGTGCTGGTGGCCCTCGATCCGGCCTATCTGAGCCTGCAAACGCTGGGGATGATTTTCGCCAGCAGCCAGATCCTGATCCTGCTGGCGCTGGGGGCGACGCTGGTGATGCTGACGCGCAACATTGATGTCTCGGTCGGCTCGACGGTGGGCTTAAGCGCCATTGCCGTTGGCGTGGCGCTCAACAATGGCTACGGCCTGCCGCTCGCCATGATGTTTGCCCTGAGCATCGGTGCGCTGGCGGGGGCTTTCAACGGCCTGCTGGTGGTCGGGTTGCGCATTCCGGCCATCGTCGCCACCCTCGGCACCCTCGGGTTATACCGTGGCGCGATGCTGCTGTGGACCGGCGGTAAGTGGATCGAGGGGCTGCCCGCCAGCCTGAAATCACTGTCGGTGCCGGTGGCAGCGGGCGTGTCGCCTCTCGGCCTGCTGGTATTAGCTGTACTGGGCGCGGGGGCGTGGTGGCTGGCGCGCACGGCCTCCGGGCGGGATTTCTATGCGGTGGGGGATAACCTCGCCGCCGCCCGGCAACTGGGTGTGGCGGTCAACCGCACCCGCATGCTGGCCTTTACCTTAAACGGCGTGCTGGCGGCCTGCGCCGGGATCGTCTTTGCTGCGCAAATCGGTTTTGTCCCCAATCAGACCGGCAGCGGGCTGGAGATGAAAGCCATTGCCGCTTGCGTGCTCGGTGGGATCTCGCTGCTCGGCGGCACCGGCACGCTGATCGGCGCGTTCCTTGGCGCGTTCTTCCTCACGCAAATCGACACCGTGCTGGTGCTGTTCAAGCTCCCGGCGTGGTGGAACGACTTTATCGCCGGGCTGGTGCTGCTGGGCGTGCTGGTGCTGGACGGGCGTCTGCGTCAGGCGCTGGCCCGTCATCAGCGACAGCTCAAATACAGCCGTTTTCAGCCGGGCCACAAAGGGGGTAAGCATGTCGCCCGCTTTCCGCACCGCAAAAATAAAGAGGTGGCGTAAATGAAGCTCAACTGGGAGTGGTCGCTGCTCGGCCTGCTGGTGCTGGAGATCGTCCTGTTCGGCGCGATTAACCCGCGCATGCTGGACATCAACATGCTGCTGTTCAGTACCAGCGACTTTATCTGCATTGGCATCGTGGCGCTGCCGCTGACGCTGGTGATCATCAGCGGCGGTATCGACATTTCGCTCGGCTCCACCATTGGTCTGTGCGCCATTGCGCTGGGGGTGATGATGCAGGCGGGCTGGCCGATAAGCCTCGCTATCGTGCTGACGCTGGCACTGGGTCTGCTGTGCGGCCTGCTGAACGCTGCGCTGATCCACTACACCGGTATCAGCCCGTTGGTGATCACCCTCGGCACGCTCTATCTCTACGGCGGCGGGGCGCTGCTGCTCTCGGGCATGGCGGGGGCGACAGGTTACGAGGGCATCGGCGGTTTCCCGGACAGCTTTACCGCCTTCGCCAGCCTGACGCTGTTTGGGCTGCCGGTGCCGCTGGTGCTGTTCGGCGCGTTGACCCTGGCGTTCTGGCTGATCGCCCATCGCGGGCGCTTCGGCCGGCACCTGTTTTTGATTGGTCAGAACCCGCGCGCGGCACGCTATGCGGCACTGCCGGTGAACGGTATGCCTTACGCACTGTACGGGCTGGTGGGCGTGGCGTCAGCGATTGCCGCGCTGGTGCTGGTCTCTTACTTCGGATCGGCACGTTCGGATCTGGGGCGCGATTTGCTGATGCCCGCGCTGACGGCGGCGGTGCTCGGCGGCGCGAATATCTACGGCGGATCGGGTTCCATTCTGGGTACGGCACTGGCGGCGCTGCTGGTGGGGTATCTGCAACAGGGGTTACAGATGGTCGGCATCCCCAACCAGGTGTCGAGCGCGTTGTCAGGTGCGCTGTTGGTTGTGGTGGTGATGGGGCGTTCGCTGAGCCTGCACCGCGAATGGGTGCGCACGGCCTGGCGTCGGCTTCTCTCGCGAAAAACAATCGGAGCATAAGATGAAAGCAAAACAGATAGTGCAGCTTAGCGCGCTGGCGCTGGCCACCTGCGTGGCAACGGCGCAGGCCGCCGATCGCATCGCCTTTATCCCTAAACTGGTGGGCGTCGGCTTCTTCACCAGCGGCGGCAACGGCGCGAAAGAGGCGGGGAAAGATCTCGGCGTTGACGTCACCTACGACGGCCCCACCGAGCCAAGCGTTTCCGGCCAGGTGCAACTGATCAACAACTTCGTCAACCAGGGCTACAACGCCATTATCGTGTCGGCGGTGTCGCCGGATGGGCTCTGTCCGGCGCTGAAGCGGGCGATGCAGCGCGGCGTGAAAGTGCTTACCTGGGATTCAGATACCAAACCGGAATGCCGCAGCATCTATATCAACCAGGGCACGCCGGAACAACTGGGCGGCCTGCTGGTGGAGATGACCGAGAAACAGGTGACGAAGCCTGATGCGAACGTGGCGTTTTTCTACTCAAGCCCGACGGTGACCGATCAGAACCAGTGGGTGAATGCGGCGAAAGCGAAGATCGCCAAAGATCATCCGCAGTGGAAAATCGTCACCACCCAGTTTGGCTATAACGACGCCACCAAATCCCTGCAAACCGCCGAGGGGATCTTAAAAGCCTATCCGGATCTGGATGCGATCATCGCACCGGACGCCAACGCCTTACCGGCCGCGGCGCAGGCAGCGGAAAACCTCAAGCGTACTAACGTGGCGATCACCGGCTTCAGCACGCCGAACGTTATGCGCCCTTATGTGGAGCGCGGCACGGTGAAAGCCTTCGGCCTGTGGGACGTGGTGCAGCAGGGGAAAATCTCCGTCAACGTCGCCAGTCAGTTGCTGAAAAAAGGCGATCTGAACGTTGGCGACAGCGTGGACGTGAAGGGGCTTGGCCCGCTCAAGGTCGAGCCGAACAGCGTGCAGGGCTACCAGTATGAAGCGAAGGGCAACGGCATTGTGCTGCTGCCGGAGCGCGTGGTGTTCACCAAAGACAACATCGGCAAATACGATTTCTGACGGGGGAGAAAATGGCAGATTTAGACGACATCAGAGAAGGCAAAAACTTTGGCCTTGGGACGCCGCAACAGAACACCCTGTTCGCCCTGAAAGGCTGCGGCGCACTGGACTGGGGGATGCAGTCGCGGCTGGCGCGTATTTTCAACCCCGCCAGCAACCGCACGGTGATGCTGGCGTTCGATCACGGCTATTTTCAGGGGCCGACCACCGGGCTTGAGCGTATCGATCTGTCGATTGCGCCGCTGTTCGGTGAGACCGATGTGCTGATGTGTACCCGTGGCGTGCTGCGAAGCGTAGTGCCGCCCGCCACCAACAAACCGGTGGTGCTGCGCGCCTCGGGCGGCAATTCCATCCTGTCTGAACTCTCTAACGAGTGCGTGGCGGTGGCGATGGAAGACGCGCTGCGCCTCAACGCCTGCGCGGTAGCAGCGCAGGTGTATATCGGCAGCGAACACGAGCACCAGTCGATTAACAACATCATCAAACTGGTGGATGCCGGTAACCGCTACGGCATTCCGACGCTGGCGGTGACCGGCGTAGGCAAAGAGATGGCACGGGACGCCCGTTATTTTTCCCTCGCCAGCCGTATCGCCGCCGAGATGGGGGCGCAGTTTGTGAAGACCTATTTTGTCGAGGAAGGATTCGAGAAAGTGACCGCCAGTTGCCCGGTGCCGATCGTCATCGCGGGCGGTAAAAAACTGCCGGAGCGCGAGGCCCTGGAGATGTGTTTCCGTGCCATCGATCAGGGCGCGTCCGGTGTCGATATGGGGCGCAATATTTTCCAGTCCAGCGCTCCCCTCGCGATGCTGAAAGCGGTGAAAAAAGTGGTGCATGACAATATGAGCGCCCACGAGGCGTACCAGTTCTGGCAGGAAGAAAAACAGGGAGAGGCGTAATGAACGTGACGCTGGTGGAGATCAATATCAAACCGGAGCGGGTCGATGAGTTTCTGGAGGTGTTTCGCGCCAATCACGAAGGGGCGATTAAAGAGCCGGGTAACTTACGCTTCGACGTGTTGCAGGACCCGGAGGTGAACACGCGCTTTTACATCTACGAGGCGTACCAGGATGAGGCGGCGGTGCTGGCGCACAAGCAAACGCCGCACTATCTGGCGTGCGTGGAGAAGCTGGACGCCATGATGTCGGCGCCGCGCAAAAAACGCAGTTTTATCGGGCTGCTACCGGAGTAAGGCGATCCTTTTCCCGGCGCTGTCAAACAGATGCAGATGCTGCGCCGCTGTGCTCATGGTCAGCGGCTGGCGTGGCGGGTAGTTCAGCTGCTGAAAAGATTTCAGGCAGCAGGGCTGCCCGGCCAGCGTAAACCACACCAGGGTCGCATCGCCCTGCAATTCGCATAGCCGGGTGGTGGCGCTGAAGGTCAGTTCCCCGCTGCTGTCCGGGCGGATATGCTCCGGGCGGATGGCGACAAACAGCGCCTGCCCGTCCTGAACGCCGTCGGGCCGTTGCGGTAGCGGGAAGTGCAGCGCGTCGTTGATGCGCAACCCGCCCTCGCGCCACTCGGCTGGTAACACGTTGATTTTTGGGGTGCCGATAAATTCCGCGACAAACCGGTTCGCCGGGGTGTTGTAGAGTTCCAGCGGCGTGCCCGTCTGTTCAATGGTGCCCTTGTTGAGCACCACAATTCTGTCCGCGAGCGTCATGGCCTCCACCTGATCGTGGGTGACGTAAATCATGGTGTTGCCGAGCTTGTTGTGCAGCTCCTGGATCTCCTGACGCATCTCCACGCGCAGCGCCGCATCCAGATTCGACAGCGGCTCATCAAACAGAAACACCTCGGGCTGCTGCACGATAGAGCGCCCAATCGCCACGCGCTGACGCTGGCCGCCGGAGAGATGCTGCGGCAGGCGATCCAGTAATGCCTCCAGCCTGAGCATTTTTGCTGCTCCGTCGATACGCTGCGCGATCTCAGCGGGCGGCGTTTTCATGTTTTTCAGGCCAAAACTGAGATTCTGCCGCACCGTCATGTGCGGGTAGAGCGCGTAGGACTGAAACACCATCGACAGGCTGCGCCTGCCCGCAGGCTGGTGTGTCACCTCCTCATCGCCCATGAGAAGGGTTCCGCCATCGGCGCTTTCCAGCCCGGCAATAATGCGCAGCAGCGTCGATTTACCACAGCCGGACGGGCCAACCAGCACGATAAACTCGCCGGAAGCAATCTCCAGCGACAGGTTCTCAATGATAGTGCTTTTATCGTAATGCTTATGGATATTTCGCAGGGTGAGGGCGGTCATGTGAAATCCTTTTTTAATGGCCTATTGATATAAAATATTAATCGATGTTCAGCGTGTTAAAATAATTAGATCTATTCATCTTGATTATATTTTTGTATTTACTTTTCGCCGCAAAGTGTAGCGATAAATAAAAACTGAAATGTGATTGATATATCGTTAAACATAAAAAACTCTTGTTAACGTACAGGCCGTTTGCCGCGCGCAATATCTTATTTACCCCCGCGCCTGGGATAACATGGAGATCAGGATGAACAGTGCAACACTCGCCACATGGACCGCGTCACTCTTATTAAGTGTTTGTCTTACCGGCTGCGGCCCTGATGAAAAGTCCGCCGATACCTCTGCTAAAACGCCGATTAAATTATGGGTCACGCCGGTGGAGAACGAAGAGGCCTTCTGGAAGAAAATGGTCACCGAGTGGAATAACGATCCGGCGCATACGCCGGTGGAATTTACCCCTATTCCCGTCGCCAGCAGTTCCGAAGAAGCCATTATGAACGCAATTGCCTCTGGCACCGAACCGGATATTACCAGTAATATATTTATTGGCTTCGCCTCACAGCTAAATGAAATTAATCAGCTGGAAGATCTCTCTAAAATGCCGGGCTTTGCCGAACTGATTAAAAAGCGCCAGATGAATGAGGTTATGCCCGCATGGGAAATTAACGGTCAGCAAAACGTGCTGCCGATTTATATCAATCCCACGGTCTGGTGGTGGCGTGCCGATCTGCTAAAACAGTATGGCTTTGATCAGGTGCCGCGCCGCTATGACGAGTTGTACCGGCTGGCGGAGGCCCGTCATGCGGATAATAACGGCTACGTGATGCAGCTTACCGCCGGGAAAAACTGGTGGGAGCGCTGGTACGATTTCATCCCGCTGCTGTACGCGCAAAACGGCGGCAAGCCCTATATCGCGGCTAATCAGGCGCGGTTTAACAATGCTGACGGTCAGGCGGTGCTGACCTTTATGAGCAAGGTATTCAACAGCGGCTGGAGCAGCTATGACTTCACCTCGGCGGAAGATCCGCTGGCGAGCGGGCAGGTGCTGGCCTCGGCGCGCGGCCCCTGGGATATTGCCCGCTATCGCAAACAGTTTCCGGCGATCTTAAAACAGATCCAGATTGGCCCGATGCTGACGCAGGAAGGCAGCGAAAAGCCGTATACCTTTGGCGACAGCAAAGGCGTGGCGATGTTCAGCACCAGTAAACACAAGGCCGAGGCCTGGGCGTTTTTGCAGTGGGTATTTGGCAGCGCGGAAAACGATCTGCTGTGGCTGGAAATGGTCGGTATGCCGCCCGCCCGCGCCGATCTGCTCACGAATCCGCTGTTTGTCGGCTACTTCGCTGACAACCCGCTGGAAAAGCAAATCGCCTCATACGTTAACGTCGCGCTGCCCGCAGCAGCCACCACCAAAACCAGCGACATTCAGCGCAGCATGACGCAGATGATCGAGCGGGTCATTTTCCGCAACGACGATCCGGCGGCAGCACTGGATGATTCCGCCCGGGAAATTAACGGCATTCTGAAACCTTAAGAGGCGGTGATGGCTGGACATGACGCACGTACCGGAGGCTGGCTGGCCTCCGCATGGCTCGGATATTCTCTGCTGTTCTGGTTTTATCCGCTGGCCTGGCTGGCGCTGTTAAGCGTCACGCAGTGGCAGTTTAGCGGTACGCCGGTCTTTACCGGACTGAGTAATCTGTTCAGCGTGATGCAGGACGAGCTGTTCTGGACCTCGATGCTCAATGTGCTGCGCTTTCTGCTGTGGTACATCCCGATTGTTTTTCTCAGCGCGCTGCTGTTTGCCGCCGGATTAAAGCGCATCACCTTTGGGCGAGGCTTTATTGCGCTGAGTTTTCTGCTGGCGAACATCTCCTCCGGCGTGGCGTACTCCATTGTCTTCTCGAAGCTGTTCAGTGAGTTCGGCCCGGTGAACGCCGTTTTACGCGATCTGTTCGGCATTTCCGTGCCCTGGTTTACCAACCCGGACTGCGCGATGCTCTCCATTGCGCTGATCGTCACCTGGAAATTTGTCGGCTATTACGGGCTGATCCTTTATTCCGGCATGCTGGCGATCCCGCAGGACATCTACAGCGCCGCGCGGATGGATAAAACCGGTCGCCTGCGCCAGGCCTGTGCCATCACATTGCCGATGATGAACCCGCAGATCGTCATGGTGATGGTGCTGGCGATCACCGTCGCCTTCAGCATCTTTACCGAACCGTATCTCATCACCGGCGGCGGCCCGCTCAACAGTACTACCAGCCCGATGGTGGTGATGTACGAAGTCGCGTTCCAGAAAATGAAACCGAGCTGGGCGGCGACCATGTCCATTATCGTTGCCGCGTGCAGTTTTCTGCTCATCTGGCTGTTCCGCAAACTGTTTGAAAAGCACATTGAGATCGTCTGATGAAAACCCTTACCCCCGCCAGCCTGCTTCTCCATGCCGCCATGTTTCTCCTCGCGTTGAGCTGGCTGTATCCCTTTATCTGGATGGTGATGGCCTCGCTAAAGCCGACGGCGCAGATCTACACCACCAGCCTGTTTGCCGGTGACGTTTCGCTGGCGAACTATCAGTTTCTGTTTGATAACAGCAACCGCGCCGACAAGCCCTTTATGCGCACGCTGTTTAACTCGCTGTTCGTGTCGCTGACCATCACCTTTTGCGTCACGGTTACCGCCATGCTGGTGGGCTACGCGGTGGCGAAAACGGATTTTCGCGGCAAAAACGCCTTCAAAAATCTGCTCATCGTGCAGATGGTGTTTCCGGCATTTATGTTCATCATTCCGCAGTTTATTTTGATGCGCGAGCTGGGGCTGATTAACAGCTACAGCGCGATGATCCTGCCCTATGCCATGAGCGCCTGGGGGATCTTTATGGTTTCCCAGAGTTTTAAAGGCACGCCAAACGACTATATCCACGCCGCAAAACTCGATCGCGCCAGCCTGTGGGGCATTCTGCGCCACGTGATGATGCCGCTGAACAAATCGATCCTCGCCATTGTGGCGCTGTTCACCTTTTCCACCGCCTGGGACAACTTTCTCTGGCCGCTGATCGTGATGCGCGATGCCGACAAAATGCCGTTCTCGGTGCTGCTCGCCACCTTCAGCAAATCCTGGGGGATCTATCTTGGCCCGGTGCTGGCCGGTTCGGTGGTGCAGATGCTGCCGGTGATGCTGCTGTTTATCCTGTTCCGTAAATATTTCCTGCAAGGGATGTCATTGTCACTCAAATAAGGAGGGCCGGATGGAACCGGTGCGCTGGTGGCAGGAGTGTGTGTTTTATCAAATTTATCTGCCCGCGTTTTGCGACGGCAACGCCGACGGACGAGGGGATTTTATTGGCCTTATGCAGAAGATCGACTATCTGCATGAGTTAGGGATCGGCGGGATCTGGATCACGCCGTTCTACCCGTCGCCGCTGGTGGATAACGGCTATGACATCAGCGACTACTGCGCGGTGGATCCGCGCTTCGGGCAGTTTGAGGATTTCAGCCGCGTGGTGGCAGCCTGTCATGCGCGGGGGATCCGCGTGGTGATCGACCTGGTGCTGAACCATGTCTCCTCGCAGCATCCGTGGTTTGTCGATGCCTGGAATAATCCCGCCAGCCGCTACCGGGACTATTTTATTTTTACCGACCGTCCCAACAACTGGCAGTCGTTTTTTTCCGGCAGCGCCTGGACGCCGGAGCCGGATACCGGGCAGTTTTACTACCATAAATTCGCGCCCCAGCAGGTGGATCTCAACTGGCAGAACCCGCAGGTGGAGCATGAGATCTACCGGGTGATGGATTTCTGGCTGGCAGCAGGGGTGGATGGTTTTCGCTTCGATGTGATCAACTTTCTCACCACCGACGGCATCGGCGCGGATAACCCGGAAAGCGCAGGCGTGCAGGAACATCTTCACGATGTTAACCAGCCGGGATTGATGGACGTGCTGCGTCGTCTGATGGCGTATGCCCGCGCCAAAGGTGATCTTTTTCTGATCGGTGAAATTGGCAGCGAGGATCTGGCGGTACTTGGCCGCTATCAGGGCGCGGATCGGCTGGACGTGGTATTTAACTTCAACCTCGGCAGTCAGAAAACCTTTCTCCCGCAGGCAATTTTCAGCGCATTAACCGCCATGCATGAGCAGCAGCCAGGCCTGCCCACGCTGTTTTTTTCCAGTCACGATATGTCGCGCATGATCAGCCGCTTTGGCGAAACTGAACGGGATACGGCACGCGCCCGTGCGGTGCTGGCGCTGCAACTGACCGCGCGCGGCGTGCCCTTTATCTATCAGGGCGAGGAGTTCGGCCTGACCGATTTTCGCCCGCAATGCCTTGAAGAAATTGTCGATGTGCAGGGCAGGACCCATTACCAGACCGCGCGGGCGGCGGGCATGACGGCGGAGCAGGCGCTGGAGATCGCCCTGACGCACACCCGCGACGCTTCCCGTGCGCCGCTGCCCTGGGGCGATAAAGACGCGCTGTGGAAGGATTACCGCGAGCTGATCGCGCTGCGTAACCGCATCCCGGTACTGCGCCACGGCCAGTACAACTGTCTGACGCTCACCGATGCCTGTCTCTGGTTTTCCCGCATCACGGCGGACGAGCAGGTGTGGGTGGCGATTAATTTCGGCGCGCCGGTGCGTAATCCTTGGCACGCGGTGGCAGGCGAGGTGCTGTACGGCGACGACGCCCCCTGGCTTGCGAAAAACCAGTTTGTTATCAAAAGGAGTGGTTATGAAAAGGCACAGTGAAAATCCGCTCATCACGCCTGCTGACGTGGTGCCGTCCTCCCCCGAGATGAAAGTCGAGTGCGTATTTAACGCCGGGGTGACGGAGTATAAGGGCGAGGTGTTGCTGCTGGTGCGTGTGGCAGAGAGCGTGAAGTGCAGCGATGCACAAAAAATTATCGTGCCGCTGCTGGAGCAGCAGGGCGGCGCGTGGGTGGCGACGACGCGTACCTTCGATCGCGCCGATCCGCGCTACGACTTCAGCGATCCGCGGCTCATCGTACAAAAAAGCGATCCGTCGCAGATCTGGCTGACCTCAATGTCGCATCTGCGGCTGGCACGCAGTCGCGATGGCGTGAATTTTAGCGTCGCCCGCCAGCCGTTTATCCTCGCTGACAGCCAGTATGAACAGTTTGGCTGCGAAGACGCGCGTATTACTCACATCGACGACGCCTGGTATATCAACTACTCGGCGATTTCCCCGCTCGGCATCACCACGGCGCTGGCGATCACCCGCGATTTTGTGACGGTGGAGAAAAAAGGGCTGATTTTCTGCCCGGATAACCGCGACGTCTGCTTCTTCCCGGAAAAGGTGGGCGGCAAGTACATGGCGCTGACCCGCCCGGCCCCCTGTCATTTTGGTCTGCCGGAGATCTGGATCTGCGAATCGCCGGATATGCTGCACTGGGGCAACCACCGCCATCTGCTCGGGCGTTCCGGCGATGCGTGGGACGCGCGCAAATCCGGCGGCGGCGCGCCGCTGCTGAAAACCGATCGCGGCTGGCTGGAAATTTATCACGGCGTGGATGAAAACCAGCGTTACTGTCTGGGGGCGTTATTACTGGATGCGGCCGATCCGTTGACCATCCTCGCTAAATCCCCCGTGCCGCTGCTGGAGCCGGTGGCCCCCTATGAGCGGGAAGGTTTTTTTGGCAACGTGGTGTTTACCTGCGGGGCGCTGATCAAGGATGAGACGCTGCACATCTGGTACGGCGCCGCGGATGAGTGTATTGCGCTGGCGACCCTGCCGCTTAGCGAGCTGTGGCAGCATCTTGGGGTGTAGTTTATTCCTCGCCCCGGTGAGATAACCGGGGCGAGGGGCAACCTCACACTTCCTCCACACCTACCCGCAGTGCTGCCAGCGCCGCACCGGCGGCTTTCAGCACCTGCTCGCACTGCTCAATGTGCAGCGTCAGCGGCGGTTCAATACGGATGGTTTTCGAATTGTTCAGCGTCCCGGCAACCAGCACATGCTGGCGGAACATTTCGCTGGCAAAGTTATAGCCCGTCTCGTTATCGACAAACTCAATCGCCATCAGCATTCCTTTACCGCGCACATCCTGCACCAGATCCGGATATTCACGCGCCAGCAGACGGAAGCCGTCCAGCAGCATGTCACCTTTCTGCTCCGCCTGCGCCGGTAAGTTCTCTTCCAGCAGCACGTTAATGGTCGCCAGCGCGGCGGCACAGGCCAACGGGTTACCGCCGAAGGTGGTGGTGTGCAGGAACGGGTTATCAAACAGCACCGAGAACACCTCTTCGGTGGCGATAGTGGCACCAATCGGCATCACGCCACCGCCCAGCGCTTTGGCGAGGCAGAGAATGTCCGGGTGGACGTTTTCATGCTCGCAGGCAAACATTTTGCCTGTACGGCCCATGCCGGTCTGCACTTCATCGAAGATCAGCAGCGCGCCGAACTCATCGCACAGCTTACGCACCGCCGGCAGATAGCCGACCGGCGGCAGGATCACGCCCCCTTCGCCCTGAATCGGCTCGAGGATCACCGCCGCAACGTCATCGCCGGTTTTATGGCATTCCGACAGCAGTGTGCGCATGGCCTCGATGTCGCCAAACGGCACATGGCGGAAGCCCGGCAGCAGCGGCATAAAGGGTTTGCGGAAGGTCGACTTCGCCGTAGCCGACAGTGCGCCCAGCGATTTGCCATGGAACGCGCCGCTGGTGGCGATAAAGGTAAATTTACCGCGCGGAGACTGATACGCTTTCGCCAGTTTCAGCGCTGCCTCGACCGATTCGGTGCCGCTGTTACAGAAGAAGCTGTATTTCAGTTTTCCCGGTGCCAGCGCGGCGAGGGTTTTGGCGAGCATTGCCCGCAGTGGATCAAGCAATTCCTGGCTGTGAAGGGGTTGTTTGGCGAGCTGATGCTGTACGGCGGAAACAACGACTGGATTACGGTGCCCCACGTTAAAAATACCAAAACCACCCAGGCAATCTAAAAACTCCTGTCCCTGGGTGTCGACAAGCGTATTCAGACTTCCCGCTTGCCACTCTACGGCTCCGTAATCCCCGCCTGCGGTGACAGATTTTCGATACTCTAAAAACCCCGGATTAACGTGCTCTTTAAAATATTCAATCACCTCGCGATTCAGATCTTTCATTTCGTCATGAGAAAGCGTGGCCTTCTCAATAATGTTCAGGGCATGTGCGCTGCAGGCAAGAGCCGACGCGCTGGAAGGTAACCTGTTCAAAATAAGCTCCTGGGAGTGGCGTATCACGCGATACACAAAATAATTATTGCAGGGAATACGCCACTCCGGCATGGGCGCTGAAAATCGGGATAAACACCAGGCGGAACCGCAATTGCGCAAAATTTAATCGTCCGGCGGGCCTATAAAATGCTTTTCATGCCACGGCAAAGCAGCGCTTTTGGGCACAATTTCGCCGATATTGCGCCGATATAGTGCGCATGTTGCCTCTTTATAGGGCAGCGGAAAAAAGGGGGTATAAGTAGTTTCTGATTGAAAATATTAGAAAATCAAGGACCTGGATGGCCTGAAAATTTCAGGGTTTTATTGCGATTTGCGATCTAAATCAAATTTAACATCTAAAGATAAACTCATTAGCGCCGAAATAACAATTGCCAGAAAAATTAACAGTCAGATAACTCACTGCAAAGGACGCTACATGCCTGCTCAACCCTGGGTCAGCCAGCACGAGTACTCACTCGATGATGACACTACCTTAATGTCTACCACCGATCTTAATAGTTACATCACTCATGCGAATGACACTTTTGTGCAGGTCAGCGGCTACGAGTTAGATGAACTGATCGGCCAGCCGCACAACCTTGTTCGTCACCCGGATATGCCGAAAGCCGCCTTTGCGGATATGTGGGCCACCCTGAAACGCGGCGAGCCGTGGAGTGGCATTGTAAAAAACCGCCGCAAAAATGGCGATCACTACTGGGTGCGCGCGAATGCCGTGCCGATGGTGCGCGACGGCAAAGTCACCGGCTATATGTCGATCCGCACTCGCGCTACCGCCGGGGAGATCGCCGCCGTCACGCCGTTATATCAGGCGCTGAACGAAGGCCGCTGCAATAAGCGTGTCGATACTGGCCTGGTGGTACGCAAAGGCTGGCTGGGACGTCTGCCCGCGATGCCGCTGCGCTGGCGGGTTCGCAGCGTGATGATCGGGCTGTGGCTGATGCTGGCGGCGGCCATGGCCTTGCTGCATACCGGCTGGGCGGTGCAGGGGATTGGCGCGCTGATCATGCTCATTGGCTGCGGCATTTTTGAGGCGCAGATTGTGCGTCCGGTAGAAAACGTGGCCCGACAGGCACTGAAGGTGGCGACCGGCGAGCGCAATAACGTGCAGCATCTTAACCGCAGCGATGAACTGGGACTGATCCTGCGATCTGTCGGTCAGCTCGGGCTGATGTGCCGCTGGCTGATTAACGACGTGGCGCACCAGGCGACCGAAGTGCGCGACGGCAGCGAAACCCTGGCGAAAGGCAATGACGATCTTAACGAGCGCACCCGACAGACCGTAGTTAACGTGCAGCAGACCGTCACCACCATGAGCCAGATGGCCGCCTCGGTGCAGAATAATTCCGCCACCGCCGCCGCCGCGGATAAACTCTCCATTGAGGCCAGCAATGCCGCCAGTCACGGCGGGCGGGCGATGGACACGGTGGTGAAAACCATGGATGAGATCGCCGACAGCACGCAGCGCATCGGCTCTATTACCTCGCTGATTAACGACATTGCCTTCCAGACCAATATTCTGGCGCTGAATGCCGCCGTGGAAGCGGCCCGTGCGGGCGAGCAGGGGAAAGGCTTTGCCGTGGTCGCAGGCGAAGTGCGTCATCTTGCCAGCCGCAGCGCCAGCGCCGCCAACGACATTCGCAAGCTGATTGATGCCAGCGCCAGCAAGGTACAGTCGGGGTCGCAGCAGGTGCACGCCGCGGGCGCGACCATGGATAATATCGTCGAGCAGGTGCAGAACGTTACGCAGCTGATCGCGCAGATCAGCCACTCGACCTCTGAGCAGGCGGCGGGGCTGTCAGATCTGACGCGCGCCGTGGCCGAGCTGGATACCATCACGCAGAAAAATGCCGGCCTGGTGGAAGTCAGCGCCCAGGTATCAGCGATGGTGAAACAGCGCGCCAGCCGTCTGGAAGAGGCGGTCACCGTCCTGCACTAAGACCTCGCCTGCACCGCTTTTCTCGCCCGGGAAAAGCGGTTTTTTGCCTCTTGTACTCTCCCTCTCTTGTTATCTTTATGTAAATTTATATTTCATTGTTGTTAATTTAATATTAAAAGCAGAACGCTTTTTGATCGAAATATATAGCGATTACGGATCTTCATTACGCTATTTTTCGCCTGACAGCAATGCGCAGGAGAATATTCTTTTCGTGCGGTGATAAATAAAAAAACGATCAAAGTCATAAAGTTAGATAAAACGTTACCGATAACGTGTCCTGTGCATGTCCATTTAATAACCAGGGAAAAAATATGTTCTTACATGATGTTAAGATCAGCACAAAATTATTTCTGGCTTTCGGAATTTTTATTGTGTTGATGGTGGTGAGTTCCAGTCTGTCGCTGTTCAGTCTGAATCGGGCCAACAATGGGATGCAGGACATCGTTAATCGTGATTATCCCACGACGGTGAAGGCCAATCAGTTGATTGAGAACTTTCAGGAGTTTGTCAGCACGCAGCAGTTGATGGTGCTGGACACCGACGGGAAGTGGAGCGCCGAATCCCAAAAGCACCTGACCGCGCTTAGCGGCAACATTACCGTGCTGCTCGACGATCTCAGCAGCGCGCTGCGCGATCGCGACTCGCAACGCATCCTCAGTGAACTGCGCCAGATTCGCCAGCAGTATCTTGACTCGCGCTTCCGTATTCTGGAGGCGGTGAAAAATAAAGATACTCAAGCGGCAGTGGAAGAGATGATGAACAACACGCTGCCGGTCCAGCGCGCATATAAAGAGAAAGTGCAGCAGTTGATTGCCGTACAGGACAACAATATGCGCAGCGCCGGTAAGCTGGTGGAGCATGACTTTAAATCCAACCGCACGATGCTGGTTCTGCTGGCGTTGATCAGCATTGGCCTCGGTAGCCTGATGGGCTGGCTGATTGTGCGCGCCATTACCCGTCCACTGGTGCAGGCGGTGCAGTTTGCCGAAGCCATTGCCGGCGGCGATCTCACTCAGCACATTGACGTGAAGCACCGGGATGAAACCGGCGTACTGCTCAGCGCGCTGGTGGCGATGAAATCACGCCTGTTCGAGATTGTGCAGGAAGTGCAGAACGGCTCGGAGAACATCTCCAGCGCTGCCGCGCAGATTGTGGCGGGCAACCAGGATCTGGCCGCCCGTACTGAAGAGCAGGCCAGCTCGGTTGAGCAGACCGCCGCCTCAATGGAGCAGATCACCGCTACGGTGAAAAACACCAGTGAACACACGACCGAAGCGACGCAGCTCTCTGCCGAAGCGGCAACGGTGGTGAAAAATAACGGTCAGATGATGAAACAGGTGACCGAGAAAATGCGCGTCATCAACGACACCTCTGACCGCATGTCCGACATCATCAACCTGATCGACTCCATCGCTTTCCAGACCAATATTCTGGCGCTCAATGCGGCGGTGGAAGCGGCGCGCGCCGGTGAGCACGGGCGTGGCTTTGCGGTCGTGGCAGGGGAAGTGCGTCAGCTGGCGGGCAAAACGGCATCTTCCGCCAGTGAGATCCGCCATCTGATCGAAAGCTCTACTGCACAGGCGCGCGATGGCATGGCGCTGGTGGAAAAAGCGGGCGGCCTGATCAACGGTATGGTCAGCAACGTGGAAGAGATGGACACCATTCTGCGCCAGATCGGTCACGCCAGCCGTGAACAGACGGAAGGCATTTCGCAGATCAACAGCGCCATTGGCCTGATTGACTCCACCACCCAGCAGAACGCCAGCCTGGTGGAAGAGTCGGTGGCAGCCGCCGCGTCGCTGAGCGACCAGGCCTCGCATCTGAAAGGCCTGGTCAGCGTGTTCCGCGTGCGCCGCGAGGCAATGGCTTAATCCAGCTGTGAAATCTCCAGCGCCGCGCGATCGATCACCGCGATGATCTGCTCCAGCTGCGCGGCGCTGACGTTTTCCTGATTCACTTTCCGATCCAGCACGGCTTTAAAGTTATCCAGTGCGCGTTTCATCTGCGGATCTTTACGCAGCAGATACCCGACGCTGCGGGCTTTTATGCGTGCCTGGATCTGGCCGAGCTGTTCGGCGTTTTCCACCAGCCACTGCTTACCGGCAGCGGTAATGGCAATTTTTTTACGCCCGCCGTCTTCCTCATCGATCACGATAAACCCTTGCTCCTGCAAAAAATCCAGCGTCGGATAGATCACCCCCGGGCTTGGCGTGTAATGCCCGTGCGTCAGTTGCTCAATCGCCTTGATCAACTCGTAACCGTGGCTGGCGCTATGGGTCAAAATATCCAGGATGAGCAGACGCAGATCGCCATGCCCAAAAAAGCGCGGACGGCGGTTGCCGTGCCCGTGGTGATCATGATCCTGCGCATCGTGAGCGTGTCGCATCGCGTAAACCTCGTTATTTAGATATATCTAATTTTGCTTGCCTTCCTGGCAATTAGCAATCATTATCATTTAAAATTAAATCCGATATATCGTTTTTAACGTGACGAAGGCTAAAAAAATGACCACATCACATCAACGTTACCCCCAGCGCGTACGCAATGAGCTGCGCTTTCGTGAACTTACCGTATTACGTGTTGAACGTATTGGCGCAGGATTCCAGCGTATTGTGCTGGGTGGCGAGGCGCTGGCGGGCTTCAGTTCGCAGGGCTTTGACGATCACACGAAAGTTTTTTTCCCGCAGCCGGGACAAAAAGTGGTGCCGCCCACGGTCACCGATGATGGCATCGTCTGGCCCGACGGCCCCCGTCCGGCGGCCCGTGACTATACGCCGCTGTATAACGCCGGGCGCCACGAACTGGCGCTGGATTTCTTTATTCATGATGGCGGCGTGGCCAGTAGATGGGCGCTACAGGCCCGCGAAGGCGATAGCCTGACCATCGGCGGCCCGCGCGGTTCGCTGGTGGTGCCGGAGGATTACGCCTGGCAGCTTTACGTCTGCGATGAGTCCGGGATGCCCGCGCTGCGCCGTCGTCTGGAAGCTATCAGCAAGCATCCGGCACGCCCCGAGGTGACCGCCATCGTAACTATCGGCGATGAGGCGTATAAGGATTATCTGGCGCATCTGAACGGGTTCAACATCGAGTGGATTATCGGACACAACGAGGACGTGCTGGCGCAACGTCTGGCGCAGGTACGCGTCCCGGCGCAGGATTATTACCTGTGGATCACCGGGGAAGGGAAGGTAGTGAAAAACGTCAGCCAGCCGTTTGAAGGCGGCGAGGTTGATCCGCAGCTGATGCGGGCTGCGGCATACTGGCACGCGAAATAATCAGGCGACCGCGTCGAGCTGCGCTTCGCTCACCTGTCGTTCCAGCGCGGCGCGAACCTCGCTGAGGGCTTTCTCCTGCTGGGTAAAATAAGCGTCCATATTGCTCAGTGATGACACCAGCAGCCAGGACTCCTCTTTTTCCAGTTCAGCCAGCTCGGCGACCAGGGTGTCGATTTGTTCCCGTACCTGCGCCATTTTTTTGCGGATACGTTCCAGATCGTTTAGCCGATCGCTGGCCATCATCGGCTCAAAGCCCTGATGCAGACGCGCCACCAGCGAACGGATAGCTTTGACGTCGCCGCGATGTTTTGCCTGATTGAGCTGCACCATCATGGCGTTGGCTTCATCTTTCAGTTCATCCGCCACCAGATCCGGATGACAGAGTTTGCTGGCCTGACGCCACAGCCGTTTGAGTTCGGTTTGATCTTCTTCTGACAACTGGCGGCCTTTCCTGAAGCGGATCTCCGCATCGTGCTGCTGCTCGCGGTATTTTTCGTACTCGTCACTCGCCTCGTCGCGTGCCTGGCGTGCAGGCTCTTCTTCCCGCGTTAAGCCCGTTTCCAGCTCCTGCGCTTCCGCCAGCAGATTGGCGATCAGATCGCTTTGCTGTTGCAGCTGTTTACGCGCGTCAGCTGCCTGAACCGAATCCGCCGGCAGATCGCGCCAGCGGGTAGTGAGCATCGCCAGCACATCCAGCGCCTGCGCCATATATTGCTGGCAGCGGCGATAATCCTCTTCCCGGCGCTGCCGCTCAGCCAGTTTGCGGCGCAGGTTCAGCTCCGCCAGGTTTTTACGCAGCTGGAGGATCTGGGTCATCAGCGGCCCGAGGCGGTTCAGGTAAAGGTCGTTAAATTCATCTAACTGTTGAACGCGGGCATTGCGGCGGTCAATCAGATCGCGCAGACGCTCTTCCAGCGCTTTTAATTCCAGCTTACTGGCCGCCACCTGCGGATCGCGCCACTGGGTAAGGGCGCGCTGGCTTTGCAACCAGGCGGTGATCGCCGTCATTGCTGCGGTGTAATTCTTTTCCTCAAGCGCCGCGACAATCGCCAGCAGCTCATCATTGAACGCTTCATTTTTCAGCCGCGTAAGCTGACTGACAATAATGTCGTCATCTTCCAGTTCGATGGCATTTTTGATGATTTCAAGTCGTTTGATGGGTGTGCTCATGATGCCTTTCGCTTTAGCGCTTAAGTATTTGAGTTAAGGTTAGTTGTCAGCAGAGCTACCGGAAATCATACACACGTCTGATGAATGGTGCGAGGGGGATTAGGCGGGTTTGCGATGGGTTTCGGGCATTACGTGGGATATTTCACGCAGAAAACAAAAACCCACCGAAGTGGGTTTTGCTGACAACCGTTACTGCTTAGGAATAATGAGTACCTGACCCGGATAAATTTTGTCCGGATGGCTCAGCATCGGTTTGTTAGCTTCGAAGATTTGATTGTACTTGTTAGGATCGCCGTACACCTGTTTGGAAATGGCGCTCAGGGTGTCGCCGGATTTCACGGTGTAGTAGGTGGCTTCTGCTGCGGAATCGGTGACAGACACGTTGTTTTCTACCGTGCTGATGCCCGCCACGTTACCGACGGCCACCTGGATTTTTTCTTTCTGCTCCTGCGTCAGGCCATCGCCCGTGACCACGGCTTTGCCGTTTTCCACTTTGACGCTGACTTTATCTGCCCCGGGAACACCTGTTTTTTTGAGATGCTCCTCAAGCTTAGTTCCCTGATCGCTGTCGTTCCCTTTCAGTGAATCCCATAACTTTTCGCCTGCATCTTTCACAAAATCAAATAAACCCATGGTTTTTCTCCTGTTCACAAGACCTTTTAATCCTGGCAAAGGAGGGAGAAAGTGCCAGTTTTAGTTAAGGAAAGTAGAGTGGCCGCATGCGTCAATGACTCACGTTCATTGCCTCTCTTCTGCTACTGGGGTTTTCTCGCGATGCTTTGACTAATTTTTTATGGGGCAAGTGCGTGTGCAGACTTCCAGTCAGCGTAGCGCGAGACGTTGGCTAAGAATGCTACAGGCTTTTTTTCTTTGCTTTCCGGTGGCGGCGTTTGATTTCTTCTTTCGCTGCGGTTACCAAAAATCCGGCTGTACTTTCGCCTTCTTGCTTAAGCTGCTCGATCTCCTGCATGACTTCATGCGGGATCCTGACGGTTGTCATTTGTGACTTAGCATTCGTTGATCCGGTTGCCATGGTTGCCTGTTTTTTTGATTGGGTGTATTTCAGTATACGCAACACAAAGAAATATAAAAAGTGTTGTGGTGTATTTCACTTTGGGTGTAGTCTTGTTCTGTAAGGTGACATACACCTACAATGACAACGCCCCGGAGTGCGGGAACACTACCGGGGCGTCTGACCACAGAACGTTATACGAGGTAACGCTATGGCTTACGCTAATAGTACCACATTCGCACGCCCTGAAAATCGTGTGTTTATCTTCCTTTCTCTGTCCCGCTGCTCGTCTGTCTTTAGCGGAGGCATATGATGAATAATCTTCTGAATATGCCAATTCCCGCCACCGCCAATTTGTTTCAGGTTGCAGATTTATGCTCTGAATTTGTCATCAAGCTGGTGGAGTCGGATGACCCTGCTGAAAGCCTGGCACTATGCGGACGTCTGTCTCATGCCCTAACTGCGCTACGGCAGCTCTGTGACGAAGATTTACCGCCGCATCTGCTGGAGTCTCTCACCGTGGACGAGCCGCCCGCTCCGTGTGTCCCGGATTGCTGGGTTGATTCGAATGTGCTGGTTGAGTATGCACAGGGGCTGACGCAGGCGCTGTTAAGCCGTGTTTTGGCTGGCTCCGTTACGGTACCGTTAACCGGATTACTTCACGATCTGGTGATCCTGCTGACCGAATATCTCAGACAACCGCATATCCGACGGGAGTCTGACCATGCTGTCAGCAGTGATACTGGGAGGTGTACATGGAAAGCTTGATTTCCGATGAAGCTACCGCGCGCGCTGCACGGGATAGCCTTCTCCTTGGGCTGGAGGCGACAGGCAACTTGATGTGCTGGGTTGATCCACAGCAGCCCCCGCAGATTGCCGCCGAAAACATGCGCAGGCTGGGCCAGATGATTGAAACGCTGTGTGTAGTGATTTCTGACCTCGACGTAGCGATAGAAAAGCAGCGCGAAGGCTTCAGTAGAATGAAGTAAATACGAAAAGAACGTCGCCTGACTTGAATAAGAAGCCCGTGCTATGCGGGCTTTTTTGCGTCCCTTATGGGCGTCAGCCGGCAAACTGTTTACGGCTGGATAGCCCGCGGTGAAATTGTTATTTCAGGCGATAAAGTCGATGTGGACGCACGCAGGCTAAACGAAATTCTGCCGGTGCTGGCGATCACCAGAATGAAATGACGTGGACGCAGGCCGCCGCATGGGTATGGGAGCATGACGGCCGGAAAGAGCTGCCGGCAAATATGGATGATGGTCAGCGAATAGAGGCCGCAGCTCCTAAGCTGGGTTTTGATGTTCAGCACGAACCCGATGAGCAACTGCTAATTCTCTTTCGGCCAGATGAGGAAACTCACAGCTACTATGGCAAAGACCGTGTAGCAGGCGCTTTACGTTTCCTCCGTTCTGAGCTGGCCTACGTTGCCACAATGAACCCCGATATCCCGGATGCCTGGAATAAATCAGGATTAATGGCGCTCTGTTTGCTGGCAGGCGAAAAACTGTAAACCCTACCAACTGACCCCCCTCTTACTTGACACTTTTTCGTGAGAAACATGGAAAAGTGTCAACCCAACCTAACGGATCCTAACGCCCACGACAAACAGCTGCAGCCAGAGTGTAAAGGGCTGGAGTAGAGATTTGTTGAGCCCGGCTGTTAGCTTTTGTTAGTCTTGATGCGAAGCAGGGCAGGTGTCAGCCTGTTATGCCTTACCAGGAGAAAGTGTCAACCGCTACCGCTTAAGAAAACTTCAGGCGCAGATCGTCGGGCCAACCTGTCAAAACCTGACACATGCCAGCACCGCAAGCAGGGATTTTTGGCTGAACACGCTCTAAGTTACAGTTGCTTCAATCAGCCTTACGTGAGTACTGGTTAACTCAAGAATCCTCAGCATTCTCTAACGCTTTTTTTCTCTCAATAGCTCTTTTTTTGAAAAATTCCTTTGTTGAATTCGCACAATAGTCCTGCAAGAAATTATAGTTTTCTTCAAATTTTGGAAGATTCTTAGCTAAAGTCAGTTGGTTAGGTAACATGCCTTGAGGATCATCAACGACCTCAAAAGTAATGGAGTTATGTTTCCTGTCTTGCTTTACTAGCTTCATAGTTGCGACAACAGGGCTTGTATCCATTGCACCATCAATCTGCTGACGGATATAGAATTTTCTAGCAATAATGAAGTTTGTTATCGACGGGCTTTCGCTATTGAATGTGATGTTCCAGGTTAACGGCATACCATCACATAATCCTGCGGAAATGATCTCGCCGTCGATGGAACCGTCATTATCAACAGCCATTTGCGCTGTTACCAAAGGCTGATCGTTATCTAGCCCCAGATCCTTACTGTTGATGATAAATTCAGCATCGTTTGACCATTTTCCATTGAGAAATTCCCTTTGATAAAGATTTTCGTTTATTTCTTTCCGGTAGGGGAGATACAGCCCAGTAGCCGCTATAGCAACGCCTAATATGGTGCATATGGTTACAGTACGTCCTGACATTAGAATCTCTTTTTTGTCATTGATAACATGAGTCATTATTAAACTAAATATCCTAACTATATCCAAGCAACAAAAAGTCAGTTGGTTCCAACGATCAAGTTTGTTGAACTTAATGACATAATCTCATTCGGCTCAAAAGCCTTTATGAACATTTAAGGACTTGAAACATGCATCATTTTTATGAACTTGCTTATAGGTGCACCCATTTTTCGTTAAACACGATAAACGAAGCATATGAAAAAATTGTCGACGAGTTGTCAGAATCCGGATCGACACCGCCTGTCAAAAATCTTCAAGCACTCAATCTCCAGAAAATGATTCATGCGGTTGGGTTGTTTTCAATTTTTGAAGCTCATTTACAGCGGGGGTTGGAGGCAAAAAACGGTTACAGAGAAGCTGAATCAATACTTGAACAAGCAGGACAAGTTGCATTGAAGGAGGATTTCCATAATTGTTATCTTGCTATCAACGCTCTAAAACATGGTGATGGAGCAAGTTATAGGCTATTGCTAGGTAAAGTTAGCTCATTACCTTTTGTGGTGGAAATACCAAATGTACCTGTTTTCGAAGAGGGTGATGTGTCCGGCATTGCTGGGCTGGTGAAAGTTGACGATGCCTTTATCGAATATTCTCTTGAATTAATTGAAAAAGTCTGTGTTTGTATTTCAACACATCGCCCTGATTTTATGCTTTGAAATTTTGAGCTACAGATGGCGTCTTCTGTCACCTAGATGATTGCTCAGCCGTTTCACACCAAAAAACCATATCAGAGAACTAATGTGTCAATCATACAAAGGGTTTTGAGGCGGCAAATTTCACTATGAATCCTTGTATTCCATATCCCTGGCATATCCCCAAAAAAACAAAAGGACCTGCGATTTCTCGCAAGTCCTTGTTTTAACTGGTGGCCCCTGCTGGACTTGAACCAGCGACCAAGCGATTATGAGTCGCCTGCTCTAACCACTGAGCTAAGGGGCCGTGGCCGGGGATTATAATGTAACTTCCCGCTTCAATCCAGCCATAAGCGTGTACCTGCCGTTTTTATAAACAACCTATAATCAATCCTTTATACTTCATAGATGATCCCATAACTGGAGCTTTAGATGATCAACGATATTCTCGCGCCTGGCCTGCGGGTGGTGTTCTGCGGGATTAATCCCGGTAAATCGTCGGCGCACACGGGTTTTCATTTTGCGCATCCGGGTAATCGCTTCTGGAAAGTGATCCACCAGGCAGGCTTTACCGATGAGCTGCTGAAGCCGGAGGAGGAGATGCGTCTGCTGGATACCCGCTGCGGTATCACCATGCTGGTGGAGCGGCCCACGGTGCAGGCCAGCGAGGTTGACCTGCACGAGCTGCGTACCGGTGGCCGTGAGCTGATTAAGAAGATAGAGGACTATCAGCCCGATGCGCTGGCGATCCTCGGCAAGAAGGCCTATGAGCAGGCATTCAGCCAGCGCGGAGCGAGCTGGGGCAAGCAAAAGATCACTATTGGCGCAACCCAGGTATGGGTGCTGCCGAATCCGAGCGGCCTGAACCGGGCGACGCTGGATAAGCTGGTAGAAGCGTACCGGGAATTAGATGAAGCGCTGATCGTGCGCGGTTTATAGCGCCCATAAAAAAACCCTCCGAAGAGGGCTTTTTACGGGGGGCTTGCGGGCGATTAATCGTCCAGGAAGCTGCGCAGCACTTCAGAACGGCTCGGATGGCGCAGTTTACGCAGCGCCTTCGCTTCGATCTGACGGATACGCTCGCGGGTTACGTCGAACTGTTTACCCACTTCTTCCAGCGTGTGGTCGGTGTTCATATCGATACCGAAACGCATACGCAGAACTTTCGCTTCACGGGCGGTCAGGCCAGCCAGTACGTCATGGGTGGCGGCACGCAGGCTCTCGGTGGTGGCAGAATCCAGCGGCAGCTCGAGGGTGGTATCCTCGATGAAATCACCCAGATGCGAATCTTCATCGTCGCCGATTGGCGTTTCCATGGAGATCGGCTCTTTGGCGATTTTCAGCACTTTACGGATTTTGTCTTCCGGCATCAGCATGCGCTCGGCCAGCTCTTCCGGCGTCGGTTCACGACCCATTTCCTGCAGCATCTGGCGGGAGATACGGTTGAGCTTGTTGATAGTCTCAATCATATGCACCGGAATACGGATGGTGCGCGCCTGATCCGCGATGGAGCGGGTGATCGCCTGACGGATCCACCAGGTTGCGTAGGTGGAGAACTTATAACCACGACGGTATTCAAACTTATCAACCGCTTTCATCAGGCCGATGTTGCCTTCCTGAATCAGATCGAGGAACTGCAGACCGCGGTTGGTGTATTTCTTGGCGATAGAAATAACCAGACGTAAGTTCGCTTCCACCATCTCTTTCTTCGCACGACGCGCTTTCGCTTCGCCAATGGACATACGACGGTTGATGTCTTTTACCTGCTCAATGGTCAGGCCGGTCTCTTCTTCAATCTGCTGCAGCTTCTGCAGGCCACGATGCACGTCGTCTGCCACTTCATGCAGTTTTTCAGACCACGGTTTGTTCATCGCGATAGCCGCGTTGAACCAGGTTTCGCTGGTTTCGTTGCCGGTGAACAGCGTGATAAAGTTTTTCTTCGGCATTTTGCACTGTTCAACGCACAGCTTCATGATCAGGCGTTCCTGGGTACGCACGCGATCCATCATGACGCGCATGCTGTTAACCAGGTAGTCGAACTGTTTTGGCACCAGGCGGAACTGCTTGAACACTTCCGACAGCTTCAGGATCTCTTCCTGGGCGCTGGCGTGGCTGCGGCCTTTCGCTTTGATGGTGTCACGGGCAACCATATACTGCGTGCGCAGTTCGGCAAACTTCTCGCGAGCCAGTTCAGGGTCGATGCTGTTGTCGTCGTCGCTGTCGTCGTCTTCTTCGTCTTCGTCTTCTTCGTCGGTCGCCAGCTCTTCGGTGGACAGTTCAGAACCGACATGCGTCGCGGTCGGCGCCAGATCTTCTTCTGCGTTCGGATCGACAAAGCCGGTGATGAGGTCAGACAGGCGCGCTTCTTCCGCTTCCACACGATCGTACTGCTCAAGCAGATAGGTGATCGCTTCCGGATATTCGGCAACGGAGCACTGAACCTGGTTGATCCCGTCTTCGATACGTTTGGCGATGTCGATTTCGCCTTCGCGGGTCAACAGCTCAACGGTACCCATTTCACGCATGTACATGCGCACCGGGTCGGTGGTACGTCCGATTTCAGACTCAACGCTGGACAGCACCTGTGCGGCAGCCTCTTCCGCATCTTCATCGGTGTTGTTTGAGTTTTCAGCAAGCAGCAGATCATCGGCGTCCGGTGCTTCTTCCATCACCTGGATGCCCATGTCGTTGATCATTTGGATGATGTCTTCGATCTGATCGGAGTCGACGATATCTTCCGGCAGATGGTCATTGACCTCGGCATAGGTCAGATAGCCTTGCTCCTTACCACGTTGGACAAGAAGTTTCAGCTGTGACTGCGGGTTTTGCTCCATAAGACGGTATCCACACTTAATTCATGAGGGTTGGTGTTGGTCGGCGAAACAAAGCCGCCAACATAAGCTAATGAGGGCTTACTTATATTTTTGCCGCTGCCCTTCAGTGCGGCTGCCGGGATCTTCCCGAACGATATTCGGCACTTAAGCCGTTAAATTCATCTGCGGGCGCGCGCTTCTGTAATGACGCGCACCTCTTCGCGCTCCGCTGGCGTCAACCCGTGGGTGCGCGAGCGAGCGATTAATTCTGAGAGCCGAAGCTCAAGTACCGAGTCGAACATGTGGTTCAGCGAGTCGGTGAACGTTTTTTCCGCAATGTCCTTATCAGCTATATCGTCCCACATGGATAGCTTTTCAAGGGTTGCGGCTTCATTTGTGCCACGATACTGCTCTAACAGCTGGCCGGTGGTCAGGCCCGGCTGTGACAAACAAGTGTTGACCAGTTCAGCAAATAAGCCAAGTCCGGGCAGCTTTTCCTGATTCAGACCTTCCAGCGGCGGCACAAGCGGTGCAAGCTCCGGATTCTGAACCAGCAGTCCTATCAGTATACGCATGGTTGTGCGTTTTAGCTGAGGCACGGGCCGGACGGTGCCATTTTCGGACTGTTTGGGCATTAAACGTTCAAGCTGGTTATCGTCAAGAATGCCCAGTTTGTTACCTAATTCTTGCCGTAAATAGATACGAAGTGTTTCACCCGGTACCTGAGTAATCAGCGGCAGCGCCAGCGTGCTGAGCTGCGCACGTCCGTCCGGGGTACTCAAATCGACCTGCGGCATCAGACTGTTAAACAAAAACGTGGAGAGCGGCTGAGCCTGCTCCATCCGCGCTTCGAACGCGTCTTTACCTTCTTTACGCACCAGCGTATCGGGATCTTCGCCATCCGGCAGAAACATAAAGCGTAACTGTCGGCCGTCGGTCATAAACGGCAGGGCGGTCTCCAGCGCGCGCCAGGCAGCGTCTCTGCCTGCCCGATCGCCGTCGTAACAGCAAATCACGCTGTTAGTGACGCGAAACAGCAGCTGAATATGTTCAGCGGTGGTGGACGTACCCAGCGAGGCGACTGCATAGTTAATGCCGTACTGCGCCAGGGCGACCACATCCATATAGCCTTCGACCACCAACAGGCGGGGCGGTTCCGCATTGTCCTGCTGGGCTTCATACAGGCCGTAAAGCTGGCGGCCTTTATGGAAAATATCGGTTTCCGGGGAGTTCAGATATTTTGGCGTATCATCGCCAAGTACCCGTCCACCAAAACCAATGACCCGTCCGCGCTTATCGCGGATAGGGAACATCACGCGGTCGCGAAAACGGTCGTAGCTGCGTCCCTTATCGTTGGTGACCAGCATGCCGGCATCGGTCAGCGACTGACGATTATCCTGGTTGCCGCCAAAACGCTTTAATACGTTGTCCCAGCCGGGAGGGGCAAAACCAATGGCAAATCGCGTGATGACATCGTTGCTTAAGCCGCGGGTAGCCAGATACTGGCGGGCACGCTCGGCGACCGGCTGCGACAAGGATTGTTGATAAAACGTGTTCAGGCCTTCCATTAACTGATAGAGACTTTGCCGCTGATGGCGTTCTATCTGGGTCAGCCCGCTGCCTGCTTCAAAAGGCACTTCGAGATTGTGCATGGCCGCCAGTTCTTCTACGCTTTCCACGAACTCGAGCTTGTCGTAGTTCATTAAAAAGTCGATAGCGTTACCGTGCGCACCACAGCCAAAGCAGTGATAAAACTGTTTCTCACCGTTCACGGTGAAAGAGGGGGTTTTTTCGTTATGGAACGGACAACACGCGTGATAGTTCTTGCCCTGCTTTTTTAGCTTTACCCGTGCATCGATCAGATCGATGATGTCGGTGCGTGCCAGCAGGTCATTGATAAATACTCGTGGGATTCGTCCAGCCATGTGCCCCATTACCCTCAGCGCATTGCGTTCAGGTATGTCAGATCATAAACGAAAATAAGCCGCGCATTCCTTTCGGAAGCACGGCCTTACAACTACAACTCAGTCTGTAAAATTGAGAGCGTAAGCCCTCAATACATTAGTACAGACGAGTACGGCGTGCGTTTTCGCGAGCCAGTTTCTTCGCGTGACGTTTCACAGCAGAAGCTTTGGCGCGTTTACGTTCGGTAGTCGGTTTTTCATAGAACTCACGACGACGAACTTCCGCCAGAACACCTGCTTTCTCACAGGAACGCTTGAAGCGACGCAGAGCTACGTCGAACGGCTCGTTTTCACGTACTTTAATTACCGGCATGTGCCTCTCACCTTTGATTAAATCGGTTTGCCGCTGGCATCAACGCCAGCTTATTTCAAAATGGTGCGGAATTTTACTGCAAATGCTGCTGCTTTGTAAAGCACCGCTACCCTTCTTTGCAAGGGACTTTTGTAAGGGGGACGAGTATACACGAACTGGCAAGCCGGGGTGAGCAAAGTTTTACAAGCATGGGCATTCGCCCTACACTGCGCGGTATTGAAAAGAGGTAGAAACCACCATGCGTGTACTGGGTATTGAAACATCCTGTGATGAAACCGGCATCGCCATTTATGACGATGAAAAAGGGCTTTTAGCCAACCAATTGTATAGTCAGGTGAAATTACACGCTGACTACGGCGGCGTGGTGCCGGAGCTGGCCTCCCGCGACCATGTGCGCAAAACCGTACCGCTAATCCAGGCGGCGCTCAAAGAAGCCAACCTGAGCGCGCAAGAGATAGATGCTGTCGCCTATACCGCAGGCCCGGGCCTGGTGGGGGCGTTACTGGTCGGGGCGACCGTTGGTCGTTCGCTGGCGTTTGCCTGGGATGTGCCGGCCGTCGCCGTGCATCATATGGAAGGCCATCTGTTAGCACCGATGTTAGAAGACAATCCGCCAGCATTCCCCTTTGTGGCGCTGCTGGTGTCCGGCGGTCATACCCAGCTCATCAGCGTGACGGGCATCGGGCATTATGAACTGCTCGGCGAGTCTATTGATGACGCGGCCGGTGAAGCCTTCGATAAAACCGCGAAGCTGCTTGGGCTGGATTATCCGGGCGGGCCAATGCTCTCCAGAATGGCGGCGGCAGGAACGGCAGGGCGCTTTATCTTCCCGCGTCCGATGACCGATCGTCCGGGGCTGGATTTCAGCTTCTCAGGCCTGAAAACCTTTGCGGCGAATACCATCCGCAGTAACGGCAACGACGATCAAACCCGTGCAGACATCGCCCGTGCTTTTGAAGATGCGGTGGTAGATACGCTGATGATCAAATGCAAACGCGCGCTGGATCAGACCGGCTTCACGCGTCTGGTGATGGCGGGCGGCGTAAGTGCGAACCGCACGCTGCGCGCAAAGCTGGCCGAGATGATGCAAAAGCGCCGTGGCGAGGTGTTCTATGCCCGTCCGGAATTTTGCACCGATAATGGCGCGATGATCGCCTATGCGGGTATGGTCAGGCTGAAAGCGGGGCCGACGGCGGATCTGAGCGTGACGGTGCGTCCGCGCTGGCCGCTGGCAGAACTGCCTGCGGCATAAATACAAAGGCCGGATACGTTTATCCGGCCTTAAATTATTCTTCGCTGTTATCCCTTTTGCGCTTATTTCTGAGCTTCGCCCAGATCTTCGTTTCCTGCCTGCGCCACAGCCGCTGAATATTATCGTGATGCCGTAACAGGATCAGACAGGAGAGCATCGCCACCGGGAAGGTGAACTGCGGTTTGAACCACCAGACGTAAAACGGCGCGATAAGCGCGCTGACAATCGCCCCCAGCGATGAGTATCCGCTAAGCAGTACCGTCAACAGCCAGGTCCCCGCCATTACGCCCGTCAAATCCCAGCCAATGGGGGCAATCGCCCCGAACGCGGTGGCAACGCCTTTACCGCCCTGGAAATGAAAGAACACCGGCCAGATATGACCGAGACAGGCGGCGATAGCGATAAGCCCCAGCCAGAACGGCGTAATGCCCAATGCATACGCGCCCCACACAGGCAGCATGCCTTTGAGGACATCAAAGATCAGTACCGTTACAGCTGCACCCTTGCCACCAATTCGCAGGACGTTGGTCGCTCCGGGATTCCCGGATCCACTTTCGCGGGGGTCAGGCAAACCCGCGATGCGGCAGACCAGAATGGCGCTGGAGATTGAGCCGCAAAGGTACGCGAGGAGGATCATTCCAGGCGCGATTGCACTCATAACGCTGTTCCGTTTTGAAAATGTCGTTTTATTCTCTGCATCTGTGGATAATACGCATAATTTATTGAAAGTGGTATCCAGGTGAGCCAAAAACCAGGCGGGGCGTGATGGACATTGTATTTATAGAGCAACTTTCGGTAATCACCACCATTGGTGTTTACGACTGGGAACAAACGATCGAGCAGAAACTGATGTTCGATATCGAAATGGCGTGGGATAACCAGGCTGCCGCAAAGAGCGATGATGTAAATGACTGTCTGAGCTATGCCGATATCGCCGACACGGTGATCGGTCATGTGGAAGGCCAGCGTTTTGCGCTGGTGGAACGCGTGGCGGAGGAGGTGGCAGCGCTGCTGCTGAGCCGTTTTGCCTCGCCGTGGGTACGTATTAAAGTCAGCAAACCGGGGGCGGTGGCCCGTGCAGCCAACGTCGGCGTGATCATTGAACGTGGGCATAATCCGAAACAAAACAATTAACTTCATAATTATTAAACCAAATGCCAGTATACCGGTCTGATGTCCGGGCCTGACGCGGCTTCGTTGGTGAGCCGACCGTTTTGTTTACTTTTTAGGGGTTTAATTGATGAGCGATATGCACTCCCTGCTGATTGCAGCGATTTTGGGTGTTGTCGAAGGACTGACTGAGTTTCTGCCGGTTTCCAGTACCGGCCACATGATCATCGTCGGGCATCTGCTTGGGTTTGAAGGCGATACCGCAAAAACGTTTGAGGTGGTGATCCAGCTCGGATCCATTCTCGCCGTGGTGGTGATGTTCTGGCGGCGTCTGTTTGGTCTGATTGGGATCCACTTTGGGCATCCGCCGCACGAGGGAGAGGGCAAAGGGCGCTTAACCTTAATCCATATTCTGCTCGGCATGGTGCCAGCCGTGGTGCTGGGGCTGATTTTCCACGACACCATCAAGTCATTGTTCAATCCGATTAACGTCATGTATGCGCTGGTCGTCGGCGGTGTGCTGCTGATCGCCGCTGAATGCCTGAAGCCGAAAGTACCACGCGCAATGGGCCTGGACGATATGACTTACCGTCAGGCGTTTATTATTGGCTGCTTCCAGTGTCTGGCGCTGTGGCCGGGTTTTTCCCGTTCCGGGGCGACGATTTCCGGCGGTATGCTGATGGGCGTCAGCCGTTATGCGGCTTCTGAGTTCTCCTTCCTGCTGGCGGTGCCGATGATGATGGGCGCTACCGTGCTGGATCTCTATAAAAGTTACCACTTCCTGACGATGGCCGATTTCCCGATGTTTGCCGTTGGCTTTATCACGGCGTTTATTGTCGCGCTGGTGGCGATAAAAACATTCCTGCAAATTATCAAACGTATCTCGTTTATTCCTTTCGCGATTTATCGTTTTATAGTTGCCGGTGCGGTATACCTCGTCTTTATGTAAATACGATATTAAGAAAGCCCCGCCACCGGCGGGGCTTTTTATTTGTCTGAATAATACTTTTCCCGCCCCTTAGTTTTTCTACAAAACCAATTAACTTTACAGCGCTAATTATTAGGTTTAAACCAACCGGGCTTGATAGTCAGGCAAAGTGAGTATTTGGAATTTCAGGGATAAAAGGTATTACACATGACATTAAATAAAGTAGCCGCAGCGATAATATTCTCCGTCGCGGGATTACCCTCGCTGGCTTGTGCCGCCACGGTAACGGCCAATGATGACACCAACAGTTTTTCCGGTCTCGATTCGACAATGATGATTTCAAAAGATACCGGTTATAGCTGGCAGACGTATACCGACAGCAAACAGAATAACTTTCCCGGTACCAGAGTAGGGATGGTTGCTGCCAACAAACCGCTGGCCATTATTTCACGTCCTTATGATCCAAACAGAACCTATCGCGGCGGCGAAACCGTTCGTTTCCTCGGCTACTACTGGACCGCACAATGGTGGGTCGATCAGGGTATCAGTCCCTCCACCGATCCGGTCTGGAAAAGAGGTGATGCCATTGATCTGAAATATTATGCACAGTATTCATTCACCCCTTATACCGGTCAGAAAGCCAAAGATTTACAGGCAGAGCAAAAAGCAAAATTTGCAGCCCAGCGTAAAGTCGTCGGCTATTTCCCGGAATGGGGGGTCTATGATGCGCATAATAATTTTACGCCGGGTAAAATTGACTATGCCGGTCTCACCCATGTGAATTACGGCTTTGCGGTTATCAAGGATGGCAGAGTGACCACTCATGACAAAGAGCGAGGCCCTGATTTAATGCGGGAGCTCGATCAGAATACTGAAATGGCTGGCGTGTCGCATATTATCTCCATTGGTGGCTGGACAAACTCCGCTGAGGGGGTATTCGAAGCGGCGACAGCGACAGAAGCGGGTACTGAAGAATTAGCGAACAGCATGGTTGCCTACATGCGCGAATGGTCGTTCGATGGTATTGACGTTGACTGGGAATACCCGGATAGCGACGCTGAAAAAGCCCAGTTTACGAAGCTCATTCAGAAACTACGCAGCAAGCTGGATGCAGCAGGTTTGCAGGATGACAAATACTATCAGTTGTCCATTGCGGCAACGACCAACCACAACAATATCAAATATATTAACCCGCAAGTCACCACGCCACTGCTGGATACGATCAACGTGATGGCCTATGACATGCACGGTGCGTTTGATCCCATCACGGGTCACAATGCGCCGCTGTACGCCAACAGCAAAGATGCCGATCGGAAACTCAACTCGTCCTCGACGATGATGGAATACGTCAATACCTGGAAAGTGCCGAAAGCAAAACTGCTGATGGGCATTCCGTACTATGGCCGTGGCTGGGGCAACGTGGCGCCGACCGAAATAGTGAAAGGGTTACCGGGTTTCCTCGTGAGCGGTACGGCAACGGTGAAAGGCGCATGGGATGATGTGGGCCAGTTTACCGGTACTAACCCGTGGTATGTGCTGAAAGAAAAACTGGCGAGCGGTGAATACGCGCGTTACTGGGATGCCGAATCACATGTTCCTTATCTGTACACCAAATGGAAAGGTGAGTTCCTGACCTATGACGATCCGCAGTCTGTTAAGGATAAAGTCAATTATATTCTGCAACAGAATTTGGGCGGCGCGATCGTGTGGGATTTGAGTGGCGATACGGCGGACCACGAGCTGGGTCATATTGTCGATGATATTCTCGGCAATACTCAACCGACACCAGGAAATGACACAACAACGACGTTGTTCAAAGATTCATACTTCAAAGGTGCCAAACTGGCCATTAATGAAGATACCCGGTGCCTGACTAACGTTTACGCCTCTGATAATCGTTCGGCAAATGATACAACGTCTTCAATCAAAGTCGGCGCAGATTCCTTAGGGATCAATATTTTTAGCGACTGCGAATATAAAGGCACCAAAACCATGATCACCGATACCACAGAGGAAATGCCATCGTGGTTGAATGATAAAACCTCATCAGTAAAAGTGATCAAAGCACTTGCCTATAAAGATCCTGACTTTTTCGCAATAGGCCTGGCTATTGATGGCGATATTCCTGCGCTGACGGGATCGGTTAATTTCAACGACGTAATGTCGTCTATTAAAGTCGCGCCTGGTTACTCTGTTCGCCTTTATAGCAATACCGGTTATCAGGGTAAATATATTGACGTGCGCGGCGGCGAAAGCATCGCTAATCTGAGCAGCGTTAACATGAATAACAACGTTTCTTCCATTAGCGTATCGAAAACAAACTGAGTGTTGGCCCTTTTCCAGCCGGAGAAGGGCACGCTCAGGATCCGCTAGGTCGCGTCCGGCAGCATCTCGCCGGACGCGTTTTTCCACGCTTCCACCGCCGCAATGCGCCGACGGGTCAGCTCTTCACGAATGGCCGGGCCGCTAAAACCGGCGTCAATCACTTCTTTATTCGTCACCTGTTGCGCCGCTTTCCAGGCCTCACGCAGCAGGCGGCCCTGGTAATAATCCGTCGCTTCAAAGGTCGTTCTGCCCCGTACATCGGCTTCGCTGGTCAGCGCAATCTGCTCTATGCGCTGCGGCTTGCGCCAGGCGTCGATAGCATCAAACAGCTTAACGATAGTCTGCGGTTTAAGGATGGGCAGGGTGTGGATCAGATCGTGATATTCCGCTACCAGCTTTGCCAGATCGCGCAGCTCGTTGGGCACTTTTAAGCGCGCGCAGAGATTTTCCACCAGCTTCACGCCTGCCGGACCATGGCCGTGATGGCGTGGCCAGAGGTGTTTCGGGGTTAACCCTTTGCCCAGATCGTGACACAGCGTGGCAAAACGCACATCCAGGTCCGGGCTGAGCATCGCCGCCATGGATAAGGTCATCAGCACATGAATGCCGGTGTCGATTTCCGGGTGCCATTTTGCGGGGGCGGGCACGCCAAACAGAATATCAAGTTCCGGGAACAGTACCTTCAGCGCACCGCACTCGCGCAGCACCATAAAATAGACCTGCGGATTACGGCTGGCGAGCGCGTTTTCCGTTTCCTTCCACACGCGCTCCGGCGTCAGGTGCTCCAGCTCGCCTGCGGCGGTCATGTCGCGCATCAGCGCCATGGTTTCATCGGCGATACGGAAACTCAGGTGCGCATAGCGGGCCGCAAAACGGGCCACGCGCAGCACGCGCAGGGGATCTTCATTAAAAGCAGGGGAAACGTGGCGCAGGATGCGCATACGCAGATCGCTGAGGCCGTTATAGGGATCGATGATCGTGCCGTCATCATCCTGCGCCATCGCGTTAATCGTCAGATCGCGGCGCAGAAGATCCTGTTCCAGCGTCACATCGGGCGCGGCATAGCAGCTAAAGCCGGTATAGCCAAAGCCGGATTTGCGCTCGGTGCGCGCCAGCGCATACTCTTCGTGAGAGGTTGGATGCAGGAATACCGGAAAATCACGGCCTACCTGCTGGTAGCCCGCGTCCAGCATCTCCTGCGGGGTGGCACCGACCACCACCCAATCTTTATCTTTAACCGGTAGCTTTAACAACGCATCCCGAACTGCACCACCGACCAGATAACTCTTCACACCGCTTCCCCATCGTTACATTCCCGTTAATGATACGTAACTCCGGGGAAGATGGCGAATCGGCGTCAGCTCATCCAGCGGTCTTTGCGTTTACGGGTGGGGATCATGTGCGGTAACACCAGACCGAGCACCAGGCCTGCGCCCAGCACGCCACCGCCATACATAAACCACTGCATGATAATCGAGCGCTGTTTGTCATCGATTTGCAGATTAGCGGCATCGACTTTCTTTTGCGCCACAATCAGCTCGTTTTTAAGCTTTTGGTTTTCCTGCTTCAGGCCGTTGATCACGCTGTCGCTTTGCGCCACTTTCTGCTGCATTTCAGCCGTGCGCTGGTTCCAGGTGGTATCGATATTCGTCAGTTTATCGGTCAGGGTTTTGACCTGGTTTTCCAGATCCGGTACGCGGGTGCGCAGGCTCGGCGTACTGTTCAGTTCTTTTTGCGGGATCCACGCGGTGCGGCCGCTACTGTCACGCACCTGCGCATAATGGGTATTGTTGTCGGTCTGCAACAGGACAACTTCTTCGCCAGCGTTCAGGGTACCCAGCAGGCGGTAATTATCGCCCGGGCCACTACGTACCCAGGTGTTCAGTTCATCAGAAACGTAACGCTTTTCTTCGGCGTGAGCCACAGTAGTAACGCTAAGTGCGATTAAGGTCAGTCCAATCAGGCGTAATTTTGGCATCAGGCAGTCGTTATTGTCATAAAAAGTGGAACGATAGTAGTGGCATCAGTCTGACGAGGCAAAGCATTCAGCATCAATAAGAATCATCCAGGTCAAAGCGGCCACTTCTGCGAATTTTCAGGCAGCCAAATGTCTCACAGAATGGCAATTTGGCGCAAAATACTATCTACTGACAAACATCAAAGGCGTAAGTTCGCCGAAAAATTTCACTGTTGTGACATAACCATAAGTACAAGACCATGGCTCAAGAAATCGAATTAAAATTTATCGTAAATCCACAAAATGTTGATGCGCTGCGCAGTCACCTGCACACGCTAACCACTGAACACGTTGCGCCGGAAAAATTGCTCAATGTTTACTACGAAACGCCGGATAACTGGCTGCGTGGCCATGACATGGGGCTGCGCATTCGCGGCGTTGGCGAACGCTACGAAATGACCATGAAAATCGCCGGTCAGGTGGTGGGCGGGCTGCATCAGCGCCCGGAATATAACATCGACCTTGAGCGTCCGGAGCTTGATCTGGCGCGCTTCCCGGCAGAAGTCTGGCCGGAAGGCGGCTTGCCTGACGATTTAGCCGCCCGCGTCAGCCCGTTGTTCAGCACCGATTTTGAGCGGGAAAAGTGGCTGGTGAATGTCGGCGACAGCCGCATTGAGATTGCGCTGGATCGGGGCGAGGTGAAAGCCGGTGAGTTTCAGGAGCCGATCTGCGAGCTGGAGCTCGAACTGCTGAGCGGTGAACGCGACGATGTGCTGAAGCTCGCGCACCAGCTGGTCACCCAGTCCGGCCTGCGTCAGGGCAGCCTGAGCAAAGCGGCGCGCGGGTATCACCTGGCGGCGGGCAATGCCCCACGCAAGATCAAACCTACCGGTATTCTGCCGGTGGTGCCGAAAACCACCATCGAACAGGGGCTTGAAGCTTCCCTCGAACTGGCGCTGTCGCAGTGGCAATATCATGAAGAGCTGTGGGTGCGCGGCGAGGCGGCAGCCAAAGAAGAAGTGATAAAGGCCATTGCGCTGGTGCGCCATGCGCTGACGCTTTTCGGCGGCATTGTTCCTCGTAAAGCGAGCGCTCACTTACGTGATCTGCTGACCCGCACGGAAGCCACCATTACCTCTGCCGTTTCTGCTGAAACTGCGGTCTACAGCACCGAAACCGCGATGGCGAAACTGGCGCTCACCGAATGGCTGCTGACGCGCGGCTGGCGTCCTTTCCTTGACGCGAAAGGCGAAGCGAAAATCGGTGATTCGTTTAAACGTTTTGCGGATACGCACCTTTCCCGCCACGCCGCTGAACTGAGAACCACCTTCGCGCATCCGCTGGGCGATCGTTACCGCGACCAGTTGCCGCGCCTGTCACGTGACATCGACAGCGTGCTGCTGATGTCCGGTTTTTATAACCAGGCGCAGGCTAAGGCGTGGATTGAGAACTGGCAGGGGCTGCTGCACGCTATCAAAACCGGTCAGCATATTGAAATTGAACATTTCCGTAACGAAGCCAACATGCAGGAACCGTACTGGCTGCACAGCGGAAAACGCTAATTCAGGCAAAGGATCACCTCACGATGATGCCACTCTCCTCATCCTTACAGCAGCACTGGCAGACGGTGATTGAACGCCTGCCCGAACGCACGCTAATCCCGCAGGCGCAGTCGGTGCTTACGTTCAGTGATTTTGTGTGCGACAGCCTCATTGCGCACCCCGACTGGCTGACTGCGCTTGAGCGGGAACCGGTCAGGGCGGATGAGTGGCAGGGGTATGCCGATCTGTTGCAGACGACGCTGGCCGGGGTGCAGGATGAAGCGGGGCTGATGCGCGAGCTGCGTCTGTTTCGCCGCCGCATCATGGTGCGCATCGCCTGGGCGCAGGCGCTGTCGCAGGTTTCCGATGAGGACATATTGCAACAGCTGAGCGTGCTGGCGGAAACGCTGATCGTCGCGGCGCGTGACTGGCTGTATGACGCCTGCTGTCGGGAATGGGGTACGCCGTGCAGTCAGGACGGGCAACCTCAGCCGATGCTGATCCTTGGCATGGGCAAACTCGGCGGCGGTGAGCTGAACTTCTCATCAGACATCGATCTGATTTTCGCCTGGCCGGAAAATGGTGTGACCCGCGGTGGACGGCGTGAGCTGGATAACGCGCAGTTCTTCACCCGGCTAGGGCAGCGGTTGATCAAAGTGCTCGACCAGCCAACGCAGGACGGCTTTGTCTATCGCGTGGATATGCGTCTGCGGCCCTTTGGCGACAGCGGGCCGCTGGTGCTGAGTTTTGCCGCGCTGGAAGATTATTACCAGGAGCAGGGGCGCGACTGGGAGCGTTACGCGATGGTGAAAGCCCGCATCATGGGCGATAACGACGGTTCCTATACCAACGAACTGCGCGCCATGCTGCGGCCCTTTGTCTTCCGCCGCTATATCGATTTCAGCGTCATCCAGTCGCTGCGTAACATGAAGAGCATGATCGCGCGCGAAGTGCGCCGCCGTGGCCTGAAGGACAACATCAAGCTGGGCGCGGGCGGCATTCGTGAAATCGAATTTATCGTGCAGGTGTTCCAGCTGATCCGCGGCGGGCGCGAGCCATCGCTGCAATCCCGCGCGCTGCTGCCGACGCTGACGGCTATCGATCAACTGAACCTGCTGCCGCCCGGCGATGCTGACATTTTGCGTGCGGCCTATCTGTATCTGCGGCGTCTGGAAAACCTGCTGCAAAGCATCAACGATGAACAGACCCAGACCCTGCCGGGTGACGATCTTAACCGTGCGCGGCTGGCATGGGGGATGAATGCGCCGGACTGGGATGCGCTGATGCAAACCCTGGCAACGCACATGGCGTCAGTGCGCCGCGTGTTTAACGAACTGATTGGCGACGATGAATCGGCGTCTCCTGATGAACAGCTGTCTGAGCAGTGGCGCGAGTTGTGGCAGGATGCGTTGCAGGAAGAAGACACCACGCCGGGGCTGGCGCATCTCGCCGATGAGGATCGTCGGCGCGTGGTGGCGCTGATCGCCGATTTTCGTAAAGAACTCGATAAACGCACCATTGGCCCGCGCGGGCGTCAGGTACTCGATCACCTGATGCCGCACCTGCTGAGCGAAGTCTGCTCCCGGGATGATGCGCCGGTGCCGTTATCGCGCCTGACGCCGCTGCTGACCGGCATCGTCACGCGCACGACGTATCTGGAGCTGCTGAGCGAGTTTCCCGGCGCGCTCAAACACCTGATTTCTCTGTGCGCTGCCTCGCCGATGGTGGCAAGCAAGCTGGCGCGTTATCCGCTGCTGCTGGACGAGCTGCTCGATACCCGCACGCTGTATCAACCGACGGCGACGGATGCCTATCGCGACGAGCTGCGCCAGTATCTGCTGCGCGTGCCGGAAGAGGACGAAGAGCAACAGCTGGAGGCGTTACGCCAGTTTAAGCAGGCGCAAATGCTGCGCGTGGCTGCCGGTGACATCGCCGGTACGCTGCCGGTGATGAAAGTGAGCGATCACTTAACCTGGCTGGCGGAAGCGATCATTGATGCCGTCGTGCAGCAGGCGTGGACGCAAATGGTAGCGCGTTACGGGCAACCTACCCATCTTCACGATCGTGAAGGGCGCGGTTTTGCGGTGGTGGGTTATGGCAAACTCGGCGGCTGGGAGCTGGGCTACAGCTCCGATCTCGATCTGGTGTTTTTGCATGACTGCCCGGCAGAAGTGATGACCGACGGCGAGCGGGAAATCGATGGCCGTCAGTTCTATCTGCGCCTCGCCCAGCGCATTATGCACCTGTTCAGCACCCGTACTTCGTCGGGCATTCTCTATGAGGTGGATGCGCGTCTGCGCCCGTCCGGCGCGGCGGGAATGCTGGTGACCACCGCCGACGCGTTTGCAGATTATCAGCAGCATGAAGCCTGGACGTGGGAGCATCAGGCGCTGGTGCGCGCCCGTGTGGTGTATGGCGATCCATTGCTGAAAACCGCGTTCGACACCATTCGCCGCGATGTACTGATGAAGCCGCGGGCAGGGGAAACCCTGCAAAAAGAGGTACGCGAAATGCGTGAGAAAATGCGGGCGCACCTCGGTAATAAACACAAGGATCGTTTTGATCTGAAAGCCGATGAGGGCGGCATTACCGATATTGAGTTTATCACCCAGTATCTGGTGCTGCGCCACGCGTGCGACAAGCCAAAGCTAACGCGCTGGTCCGATAACGTGCGCATCCTTGAACTGCTGGCGCAAAACGACATCATGGATGACAACGAAGCACAGGCGCTGACGCAGGCCTACACTACGCTGCGCGATGAGCTGCATCATCTGGCGTTGCAGGAACAACCCGGTCATGTGCCGTTGTCGTGCTTTAAGGAAGCCCGGCAGCAGGTCAGCGCCAGCTGGCAGAAGTGGCTGGTGGAACCGTGCGCTTAACTGCCAGTGTGGTATTATCGCGCGCAAAATTTTGAAATTGCCTGGAGTCTGGAATGAAAGTAACGCTGCCAGAGTTTGAACGTGCAGGTGTCATGGTGGTCGGTGACGTCATGTTGGATCGCTACTGGTACGGCCCAACCAGCCGTATTTCACCGGAAGCCCCGGTACCTGTCGTAAAAGTGGATACCATCGAAGAACGTCCAGGCGGCGCGGCGAACGTGGCGATGAACATCGCTTCACTGGGGGCGAACTCACGTCTGGTGGGCCTGACCGGTATCGACGATGCCGCGCGCGCGCTCAGCAAAACGCTGGCCGACGTTAACGTCAAATGTGACTTCGTTTCCGTTCCCACGCATCCGACCATTACCAAGCTGCGCGTGCTGTCGCGCAACCAGCAGCTGATCCGCCTCGACTTTGAAGAAGGGTTCGAAGGCGTTGATCCGGAGCCGCTGCATGAGCGTATCAGCCAGGCGCTGAACAACATTGGCGCGCTGGTACTGTCCGACTACGCCAAAGGCGCGCTGGCCACAGTTCAGCAGATGATCACCCTCGCGCGTGATGCGGGCGTACCGGTACTTATCGATCCGAAAGGCACCGATTTTGAGCGCTACCGCGGTGCCACGCTGTTGACGCCGAACCTCTCTGAATTTGAAGCGGTGGCGGGTAAGTGCAAAAGCGAAGAAGAGATCGTGGAGCGCGGCATGAAAATCATCGCCGACTTTGATTTCTCGGCGCTGCTGGTCACGCGCTCCGAGCAGGGCATGACGCTGCTGCAACCGGGTAAAGCACCGCTGCATATGCCGACCCAGGCGCAGGAAGTGTACGACGTTACCGGTGCCGGTGATACGGTGATCGGCGTGCTGGCGGCGACGCTGGCGGCAGGCAACACGCTGGAAGAGGCCTGCTATTTTGCCAACGCGGCGGCCGGTGTCGTGGTCGGTAAATTGGGTACCTCGACGGTATCACCTATCGAGCTGGAAAATGCGGTACGCGGACGTTCAGAAACCGGCTTCGGCGTGATGACTGAAGCGGCTCTGAAAGAGGCCGTGGCGGCCGCGCGTAAGCGTGGCGAGAAAGTGGTGATGACCAACGGCGTGTTCGACATTCTGCACGCGGGCCATGTCTCTTATCTGGCCAATGCCCGTAAGCTGGGCGATCGTCTGATCGTGGCGGTTAACAGCGACGCCTCCACTAAACGCCTGAAAGGGGAAACGCGTCCGGTGAACCCGCTTGAACAGCGCATGATTGTGCTGGGCGCGCTGGAAGCCGTGGACTGGGTGGTGCCGTTTGAAGAGGATACGCCGCAGCGCCTGATCGCAGGCATTCTGCCGGATCTGCTGGTGAAAGGCGGGGATTACAAGCCTGAACAAATCGCTGGCAGTGAAGAAGTGTGGGCGAATGGTGGCGAAGTGATGGTGCTTAATTTTGAAGATGGGTGTTCAACCACCAACATCATTAAGAAGATCCAGAAAGACAGCCAGTAAGCAGGGTTGCCCGGCAGCGCGAGGCTGACCGGGCAAAATTTCTTATTTCTGTACGTCCGTATCGATATCTACCGCATCAACCGGCGGAATGGCCGGAGCTGGCTTCACTTCTTCTGCGGTATGACGCGTTTCCAGATCGCTGATGCGTTGCTCAAGCAGCGCCAGCTTCTCGCGGGTGCGCAGCAGAACCTGCGTCTGTACATCGAATTCTTCACGGCTGACCAGATCGAGACGCGTCAGTTGCGATTGCAGCGTCTGACGGATTTTTTTCTCGACGTCTTCGCCAAATTCGCGAATGCCTTTCGGCATGGACTCGTGAACCTGACGGGCAATCTGTTCAATTTTCTTCGGGTCAATCATAGTCGTTCCCTGTTCGTGTGGGTAATAGCATACATTGTAGCGTGTTAAGCGCAGTGTTAAACCAGATTTGTTTACCACACGGGCATTGCCGCCAATAATCAATAGCGTTATAGTTATTGCGCTTATTCTCAGGGCGGGGCGAAATTCCCCACCGGCGGTAAATCGGCAGGTGTAAACCTTATGCTGAAAGCCCGCGAGCGCTTCAGGTGTAAATCTGAAGGTCAGCAGATCCGGTGTAATTCCGGGGCCGACGGTTAAAGTCCGGATGGGAGAGAGTAACGATCCAGACGGGCAAGACCCGTTCACGTTATTTTTTTGCCGCTTGCGGTACTCCTAAGACTGCCCTGATTCTGGTAACCATAATGTTAATGAGGTTTTTTTACCATGAATCAGACGCTGCTTTCTTCTTTTGGCACTCCTTTTGAACGCATCGAACGTGCGTTAGCCGCACTGCGCGAAGGCCGTGGTGTAATGGTGCTTGACGACGAAGACCGTGAAAACGAAGGCGATATGATTTTCGCCGCCGAAACCATGACTGTTGAACAAATGGCGCTGACGATCCGTCACGGCAGCGGCATTGTATGCCTCTGCCTGACCGACGAACGCCGTAAACAGCTCGATCTGCCGATGATGGTAGAAAACAACACCAGCGCCTTCGGCACCGGTTTTACCGTGACCATCGAAGCCGCGCATGGCGTGACGACTGGCGTATCCGCAGCGGACCGCATCACCACCGTTCGCGCTGCGATTGCCGATGGTGCGAAGCCGTCCGATCTCCACCGTCCGGGCCACGTGTTCCCGCTGCGCGCGCAGCCGGGCGGCGTACTGACCCGTGGCGGCCACACTGAAGCGACCATCGATCTGGTGACGCTGGCCGGTTTCAAACCCGCAGGCGTGCTGTGTGAACTGACCAATGATGATGGCACCATGGCGCGCGCGCCGGAGTGCATTGCCTTTGCGCAGCAACACAATATGGCGGTTGTCACCATTGAAGATCTGGTGGCCTATCGTCGTGAACATGAGCGCAAAGCCAGCTAAGTTATGCCTGTATGCCGTACATCATGTGCGGCATACGTCATTGTCTCCGCCTCACTTCCCGTTCCGCCCGTTCTGGCAGGATCACTCAGCCGATACCCAGAAACTGTAACAGCACCAGGCTCAGCCCCATCACCGACATGCCGCACAGCACGCCATAGCTGGGGTTATTGTTAGGGTCGATCTCTTTTGCCAGCGGCATCAGTTCGTCCACCGACAGGGCGACCATAATTCCTGCCACTGCCGCCATGATCGCCGCCATCAGCAGCGGTGACAGGAGGCTTCCGAGGATCAGCCACGCCAGCACGCCGCCCAGGATCTCCGCCAGACCCGAGATACCCGCCCAAAAAATCGCGGTGCGTTTAGAGCCGGTGGCAGCATAGACCGGCCCGGCAACCGCCAGACCTTCAGGAATATTGTGCAGCGCCACGGCGAGGGCAATACCAAAGCCGAGTTCAAGGTTGTTACTCGCCGTCACATAGGTGGCAATGCCTTCCGGAAAGTTGTGCAGGCTGATGCCAAGCGTCAGGAGGATCGCGGTGCGCCGGAGGTTACGCGGCAACGGCTGGCTTTCACTGGCGGGCAGCAAATCCTGCGGATGGGCATGAGGCAGCAGGCGATCGAGCGCAAAGTAGCCGAGCAGGCCGACGATAAACATGCCGTAGCCGAGAACCGGTGGCATATCCGGCGTGGCTAACGCCGCAGGCAGCATCTCCATCAAAGAAATTAACAACATGATGCCCGCCGCAAAACCCAGCGAAAATGCCAGCACGCGATTGGAAGGTTTCTGACCCATTACGCCGAGGATCGCGCCAATAAAGGTGGCCGCCCCAGCCAGTAAGGTCAGGATCAAGGGAACTGACATTAACAACTCCTTGTGATAATCATTCTCATTTATGTTAATGAGGATTAATGGCGAACGCGAGCGGGTCATTCATCCTTTACGCATTTCTTACATTCAAAATTCCTGATGATCTTCATCACGGTTATCTGCGTTTATCCGCGTCAGAAACAGCGTAAGGTAACCACATATTATTTAGCCGCTTTGTAAGGATATGACCATGTCAGTACCGCGTATGCCAGCACTATTTTTAGGCCACGGCAGCCCGATGAATGTTCTTGAAGATAACATTTACACCCGCGCCTGGCAGTATCTTGGCGAGACGTTGCCGCGTCCAAAAGCCATTGTGGTGATCTCCGCGCACTGGTTTACCCGCGGCACCGGGGTCACGGCCATGGCGGAGCCAAAGACCATTCATGACTTCGGCGGTTTCCCGCAGGCGCTGTATGACACGCACTATCCTGCGCCCGGTTCGCCTGAACTGGCCCAGCAGCTGGTGGACCTGCTGGCGCCGGTACCGGTAACGCTGGATCAGGAAGCCTGGGGCTTTGACCACGGTTCCTGGGGCGTGCTGATCAAGATGTACCCGAACGCGGACATCCCGATGGTGCAGCTCAGCCTCGACAGCACCAAATCTGCGGCCTGGCATTATGAATTGGGCCGTAAGCTCGCCACGCTGCGCGATCAGGGCATCATGCTGATCGCCAGTGGCAACGTGGTGCATAACCTGCGCACGGCGCGCTGGCACGGCGAAAGCACGCCTTATCCATGGGCAGTCTCGTTTAACGATTACGTGAAGGATAATCTGACCTGGAAAGGGCCGACGGAGCAGCATCCGCTGGTGAACTACCTCGATCACGAAGGCGGTTCCCTGTCTAACCCGACGCCGGATCACTTCCTGCCGCTGCTCTACGTGTTGGGCGCGTGGGACGGGGAGGAGCCGATAACCATTCCGGTGGAAGGGCTGGAAATGGGATCGCTGAGTATGCTGTCGGTGCAGATTGGGTAAACAAAAAACCCGGTAAGCAGAACGCCACCGGGTTTTATTTATTCCACAAAGATATGCGGATAGAAGCGCGACAGATCCTGGGTGATCAGCGCCCGATCTTCACGAATGCCGATGCCGGCGGGTTGATCGTTGATAAGCCAGCTGCCAATAAGCACATAGCTGTCGCCGAATTTCGGCAACGGGCAGAACTCCTGCACGATCATGCCTTCTTCGCCATACGGGCCTTCAGCCTGTTCAATGGTTTTGCCGTTTTCGATGATCGACACGTTGGCGCCTTCGCGGGAGAAAATCGGTTTCACCACGTACTTTTCAGGCGTGGGGTGATCGTCTTCGGCAAACCAGGCGGGCAGCAAATTCGGATGATCCGGGAACATCTCCCACAGCATCGGTAACAGCGCCTTATTGGAAATAATGCTTTTCCACGCCGGCTCCAGCCAGCGCACGCCCGCGTCTTCCAGCTTGGTGGAGAACATTTCGCGCAGCATGTATTCCCAGGGATAAAGCTTAAACAGATTGCTGATCACCTGATCCTGCAGATCGCTGAACTGGCCTTTTTCACCGAGACCAATATCTTCGATGAACAGGAATTCAGTGGCGATCCCGGCTTCGGCGGCGCAGTCCTGTAAATATTGCACGGTACCGCGATCTTCCACGGTATCGCGGCAGCAGGCCATGTGCAGCAGGTTAAAACCATACTGGTCACGCAGCTCGCCAAAGCGCTCAATGAGCTTTTCCTGCAGGCTGTTGAACTGATCGCTACCGGCGGGCAGATTGCCAGCCTTAAGCTGATCTTCAAGCCACAGCCACTGGAAAAACGCGGCTTCATACAGCGATGTCGGCGTATCGGCGTTGTTCTCCAGCAGTTTCGGTTCACCCACGCCATCCCACGCCAGATCGAGGCGGGAATAGAGGGATGGCTGTTGCGTCTGCCAGGACTGACGTACAAAGCCCCAGGTATGCTTAGGAATGCGGAATTTGGTCATCAGCGCATCGCTGGCGATCACTTTTTCCACGACCTTCAGGCACATCTGATGCAGCTCTGCCGTCACGTCTTCCAGCTTTTCAACCTGCGCCAGTGTGAGCTTGTAGTAGGCGTCTTCGCACCAGTACGGCTCGCCATACATGGTATGGAAATTAAAGCCGTATTCGGTGGCTTTGTCGCGCCAATCCGGGCGCTCAACAATACTGATTCTTTCCATGCGTATCAGCCGCCCATTGAGCGTGAAGAGGTGCCAGCAGCGCTACGCTGCATGGTGGATTGTTTAGCGACCGATTCGCCAAAGCCGCCACGGGTGACCGTGGAGGTGGTGGCCGGTTTAGGGGCCAGCGCGGTTTTCGGGACGGTGGCCGTACGGCCTGGCTGTGCGGCACCATAGCCTTTGCCAGAGGCATCGGTGTACTGGCCATAAGCCGGGCTGGCCGGGTTACGGGAGGTGAACAGCGGCTGCTGAGCGAAGCCTGCGCCACCGCCCATCATGCGGCCCATCATATAACCCGCCATCAGCGGCATCCAGAAGCTCCCGCTTTGCTGAGTTTGCGCCTGGTTTTCCGGTGCTAAACCCGCCTGAGCAGGGGCCTGCTGGCACTGACCTTCGCCAAATTCAGCCACACAGTCTTCGCGCGTGGCGTACTTCGGCGCGGTGCGTTCAGCTTCTTTTTTGGCGTTATTGAAAGCGGTGGTGCATTCCGCGCTTTTACCCGGGTTGGCGCTGGTGCAGTCGTCCGCGTTTTGATACATGGATACCGTTTCGTCACTTTGTTCGCAGCCTGCCAGCATAAACACAGCAGTAACGGCGAAGGCGACCGGCGTCAGGTGGCGTGCGCTCCAACTTTTGCGGAACGTCGCATGATTAATCGTTTTTGTCCGTTTCATAGATGTCTTCCAGAGCCCAGAGTTACAGCAAGGTGAATAGTGCTCAGGATAGAGGATGAGTGGTTGAAAATGAAGCGCGAACAGACCAGAAGGGGTGTGGAGGGGTGATCTTTACGTTGTCTTACGTTGAAATGGGGGCTGACGCCCCCATTGCACAGATTAACGGCTAAACGGGTTAGCGCCGTTACGGCCATTGCTGGCAGCGGCAGGGGCTTCAGCCGTGGTCGCAGATTGCGTATCCGCGGCGATGTTCTGCACGCGGGCATCCTGCTGTGGGTTTTCCGGCGCCACGGCTTCAGGCGTGGTGGACGTCGGTTTACCCAGCGTGCTGTTCAGCGCCAGCAGATCCTGCTCGTTCAGCGTACCGAGCGCAGATTTGATGTTCAGCTGGTTGATCAGGTAGTTATAACGCGCGCTGGAAAGCTGCTGCTTGGCGTTATACAGCGCCGTGGTGGCATCCAGCACATCCACGATGGTACGCGTACCTACTGAGTAACCTGCTTCGCTCGCATCCAGAGAACTTTGCGCAGAAACCACGGCCTGTTCATAGGCCTTGATGCTGCTGATGGACGCGTTGATGTTGTTAAACGACGAACGGACGTTCTGTACTACGCTGCGGTGTGCGGTTTCAAGCTGCTCGCTGGCACCCACAAAGTTGTACTGCGCCTGTTTCACCTGCGAGTTCACCATTCCGCCCTGATACAGCGGCAAGGAGAAGTTCAGGCCGACTTTGTTCTGGCCGACATTGCTGTCGTCGAACTGGGCGTTATTGGTTTTTGAGCCGCTGTAAGAGGTGTCAGACACGCCGGTAGAAGCGGTTAAACCCAGCGTCGGCAGATGGCCGTCCTGCGCCTGGCGGATTTGCTCACGCGCCAGATCCTGATTCAGACGGGCCTGCAACAGCGACAGGTTGCGGCTTTCCGCTTCCTTCAGCAGCGCGTTTACCGGCTGCGGCTTGTTGGTTTTGAAGCTATCGACGTTCAGTGACGCCAGTTCCGGGTAGTAGTTACCGGTGACCTGACGAAGTTGCTCAACGGCGTTATCCAGATTGTTGCGCGCGGTAACTTCGTTCGCCAGCACGGTGTCGTACTGTGAACGGGCGTTCTGCACGTCGGTAATGGCAACAAGGCCGACGTTAAAGCGCTGGGTAGTCTGATCGAGCTGGCGATAGATCGCCTGTTTCTGCGCTTCGGTATAAGAGAGCGAGTCAATCGCGCTCAACACGTTGAAGTAGGCGGTGGCTGTGTTCAGGATCAGCGTCTGTTGGTCAGTCTGGAAGGTCACATCCTGGATACCAGCGGCTTTTTCCTGCAGCGTCAGTGCACGCCACTTTGACATGTCAAACAGGGTTTGTGTAAGTTGCAAAGAGGCGCTGGTGGCATTTGAGTTCACACCATTGCTGTCGCGGAAGCCATTGCTGTAGGTGTAATCCGCACCCAAACCCAGCTGTGGCAGTAACGGGCTGCGTGCTTCGTTAATTTTCTCGAATGCAGCATCACGGTCTGCCGCAGACCTGCGCAGCTCCGGGTTGCTTAAACGCGCCTGTTTGTAAACCTGCAACAGGTTTTCTGCCTGGCTCATGGCGCTGAAACCTGCAAGGCTCAGGCCGATTAGGATGGGGAGCAATTTCTTCATTTGCATTCCTTGTTGTGAAGCATGATATAGCGCTGATCAAAGAGTAAAAATAATTGCCGATTCTAGCAGAGACTAGCATGACAAAAGGTTGGCGTTACGTGCCATCTGGCGTTAATTTGCACCAATCTACCACAAGGTACAGTAAACGGCAGTCCTGGTGCCTTGAAATCCACAATTTCATCATTATTTAGGGCGGGATGAATCATGAGTAAAGACAAACCAGTTGCCACGACTTTCACCAAAAATGATGTAGAAATTATTGCACGGGAAACCCTGTACAGTGGTTTTTTTTCGCTCGATTTATACCGTTTTCGCCATCGCCTTTTCAACGGTGAGATGAGCAATGAAGTGCGCCGTGAAATTTTTGAACGCGGGCACGCCGCGGTGTTGCTACCCTATGACCCAGTGCGCGACGAAATCGTGCTGATTGAGCAAATCCGTATCGCCGCCTATGACACCAGCGACACGCCCTGGCTGCTGGAACTGGTCGCCGGTATGATCGAGGAAGGTGAAACCGTTGAGGACGTGGCGCGGCGCGAAGCGGTTGAAGAAGCGGGCCTTGAGGTTGGTCGCACGAAGACATTTATGAGCTACCTGGCAAGCCCAGGGGGCACCAGCGAGCGGTTATCGCTGTTGGTTGGTGAAGTGGATGCCACACAGGCCAAAGGTATACATGGTCTGGTGGACGAAAACGAAGATATTCGTGTTCATGTGGTGAGTCGGGAACAGGCTTATCAGTGGGTAGAAGAGGGGAAAATCGACAACGCAGCGTCTGTCATCGCCCTGCAATGGCTGCAGCTGCATTATGAAGCATTGAGAAAAGAGTGGATAAAATGAAGCGTTACACACCTGACTTCCCTGAGATGATGCGCCTGTGCGAAACCAACTTCGCGCAGTTGCGACGCCTGTTGCCACGTACTGATGCACCCGGCGAAACAGTGAGCTATCAGGTGGCCAATGCGCAATACCGGTTAACGATCACCGAGTCCACCCGCTACACTACGCTGGTGGAAATCGTACAAACGGTTCCGGCGATAAGCTACTGGAGCCTGCCGTCACTGACGGTACGTCTTTATCATGATGCGATGGTCGCTGAAGTGTGTTCAAGTCAGCAGATTTTTCGCTTCAAAGCACGTTATGATTATCCAAACAAAAAGTTGCATCAACGCGACGAAAAGCATCAAATTAATCAGTTTTTAGCCGACTGGCTGCGATACTGTTTAGCACATGGAGCAATGGCGATTCCGGTTTGTTAGCGTCGTGAAACCTAAGGACACCATTTGGAAAGCCTGTTAAATCTGGGGCTGGCTGGTGAGGCCAACATCAGGATCTTACAAATAACCGATACTCACCTGTTTGCTGAGAAGCATGAAACGCTATTAGGCGTGAATACCTGGGAGAGCTATCGGGCGGTGCTGGACGCCATCCACGCCCAACAGCGCGACTGCGATCTTATTGTCGCCACCGGCGATCTGTCGCAGGATCACACGGCTGCGGCCTATCAGCACTTTGCTGATGGCATCGCAAGCTTTGATGCGCCCTGCGTATGGTTACCGGGAAATCATGATTTTCAGCCTGCCATGTACAGCACCCTTGAGGATGCCGGTATTTCGCCGTCAAAACGCGTTTTTGCGGGCGACCACTGGCAAATCCTGCTGCTCGACAGCCAGGTGTTTGGCGTGCCGCACGGTGAGCTGAGCGAGTTTCAGCTCGACTGGCTGGAGCGTAAGCTGGCGGATGCGCCCGATCGCCATACGCTGCTGTTGCTGCACCACCATCCGCTGCCCGCGGGGTGTGGCTGGCTGGATCAGCACAGCCTGCGCAACGCGCAGGAGCTGGACAACGTGCTGGTGCGCTACCCGCAGGTCAAGTATCTGTTATGCGGTCACATCCATCAGGAACAAAATCTGGACTGGAACGGCCGTCGGCTGCTCGCCACGCCGTCAACCTGCGTACAGTTTAAGCCGCACTGTTTCAACTTCACGCTGGATAGCGCCGCGCCCGGCTGGCGCTGGCTGGAGCTGTGTGCCGACGGCACGCTGCATACGGAAGTCTGTCGGCTGCAAAGCACGCAGTTCCGTCCTGATACCGCTTCTGAAGGCTACTGATGTCTACGCTCCTTTATTTGCATGGCTTTAACAGTTCGCCGCGTTCGGCGAAGGCCACCCAGTTTCAGCAGTGGCTGGCTCAGCATCACCCGCAAATCAACATGGTGATCCCGCAGTTGCCGCCGTACCCCGGCGATGCGGCGGAGCTACTGGAAACGCTGGTGCTGAGGCATGGCGGTGAACCGCTGGGGATTGTCGGCTCGTCCTTAGGCGGCTATTACGCCACCTGGCTGTCGCAATGCTTTATGCTGCCTGCCGTGGTGGTGAACCCGGCGGTACGCCCCTTCGAATTACTGCGGGATTTTTTAGGGCAGAACGAGAACCCCTACACCGGTCAGCAATATGTGCTAGAGTCTCGCCATATTTACGATCTAAAAGTCATGCAGATTGACCCGCTGGAAGCGTCGGATTTACTCTGGCTGCTACAGCAAACGGGCGATGAAGTGCTGGATTACCGCCAGGCCGTCGCGTATTACGCGTCATGCCGCCAGACAGTAATTGAAGGCGGAAACCATGCCTTTGTGGGCTTTGACGATCATTTCACACAGATTATCGATTTCCTCGGACTGCATTAAGTCTGTCAGGAAACGATGCGATCACAATCTACGAACAAACCATGACGCAATCCTATAACGCTGATGCCATTGAGGTACTGACCGGGCTTGAGCCGGTTCGCCGCCGTCCGGGGATGTATACCGACACCACCCGCCCTAACCATCTGGGCCAGGAAGTTATTGATAACAGCGTGGATGAAGCGCTGGCAGGTCACGCGAAGCGCGTGGATGTCATTCTGCATGCCGATCAGTCGCTGGAAGTTATCGATGATGGCCGCGGCATGCCGGTGGATATTCACCCGGAAGAGGGCGTTCCGGCAGTGGAACTGATCCTCTGCCGTCTGCACGCGGGCGGTAAATTCTCCAACAAAAACTATCAGTTTTCCGGCGGCCTGCACGGCGTAGGGATCTCCGTCGTCAACGCCCTGTCCCGCCGCGTGGAAGTGAACGTGCGCCGTGACGGCAAAATCTACAACATCGCCTTTGAAAACGGCGAGAAAGTGAAAGAACTGGACGTGACCGGCACCTGCGCGAAGCGCAACACCGGTACCAGCGTTCACTTCTGGCCGGATGAAAGCTTCTTCGACAGCCCGCGTTTCTCGGTTTCACGTTTGACGCACGTGCTGAAAGCCAAGGCGGTCCTCTGCCCTGGCGTGGAAATCACCTTTAAAGATGAAGTGAACGGCAGCGAGCAGCGCTGGTGCTACGCCGACGGCCTTAACGACTATCTGGGCGAAGCGGTAAACGGCCTGCCTACGCTACCGGAAACGCCTTTTGTCGGCAGTTTTGCCGGTGATGTGGAAGCGGTGGACTGGGCGCTGCTGTGGCTGCCGGAAGGCGGCGAGCTGCTGACCGAAAGCTACGTCAACCTCATCCCTACTATGCAGGGCGGCACGCACGTCAACGGCCTGCGTCAGGGGCTGCTGGATGCGATGCGTGAGTTCTGCGAATACCGCAATATTCTGCCGCGCGGCGTGAAGCTGTCGGCGGAAGACATCTGGGATCGCTGCGCTTACGTGCTGTCAGTCAAGATGCAGGATCCGCAGTTCGCCGGGCAGACCAAAGAACGTCTCTCTTCACGTCAGTGCGCCGCTTTTGTGTCCGGCGTGGTGAAGGATGCCTTTACCCTGTGGCTGAACCAGAACGTTCAGTCGGCAGAAATGCTGGCGGAAATGGCGATTTCCAGCGCCCAGCGGCGTATGCGCGCCGCCAAGAAAGTGGTACGTAAAAAGCTGACCAGCGGCCCGGCACTGCCCGGCAAGCTGGCGGACTGTACCGCGCAGGATCTGAACCGTACCGAACTGTTCCTTGTGGAAGGGGACTCGGCGGGTGGCTCGGCTAAACAGGCGCGCGACCGTGAGTTTCAGGCGATCATGCCGCTGAAAGGTAAGATCCTCAACACCTGGGAAGTCTCGTCGGATGAAGTGCTGGCCTCCCAGGAAGTGCACGACATTTCGGTGGCGATCGGTATCGATCCGGACAGCGAAGATTTAACCCAGCTGCGCTACGGCAAGATCTGTATTCTCGCGGATGCGGATTCCGATGGCCTGCACATCGCCACGCTGCTGTGCGCGCTCTTTGTGAAGCACTTCCGCACCCTGGTCAAGCACGGGCATGTCTATGTGGCGCTGCCGCCGCTGTACCGTATCGATCTCGGTAAAGAGGTGTACTACGCGCTGACCGAAGAAGAAAAAGCGGGTGTTCTGGAACAGCTCAAGCGCAAGAAGGGCAAACCGAACGTCCAGCGCTTTAAAGGCCTTGGCGAGATGAACCCGATGCAGCTGCGCGAAACCACGCTCGATCCCAATACGCGCCGCCTGGTGCAGTTGACCATCAGCGACGAAGACGATCAGCGTACTAATGCGATGATGGATATGTTGCTGGCGAAAAAACGCTCCGAAGATCGCCGCAACTGGTTGCAGGAAAAAGGCGACCTCGCCGAACTCGATGGCTAAACCCGTCTCTGAAGCCGCTTTCACGCAGAACGTGGAAGCGGCTTTTCTGTTTTATGCGTCTTCCGGTACTGCAATGGCGTTTCGCCAATTCCCTTCTTAAACGCGCTGATGAAGTAGGTCACATCGGAAAAACCGACCACTGTCGCCACCTCGCTGACGCTCAGCGGGCTGTGCAGCAACGCCTCACAGGCTTTGCGCAGGCGGATGGTATTCAGGTACTGGTGCAGATGCTCTCCGGTTTCCAGATGAAAGCGGCGTGACAGATAACTCCGCGATTTCCCCAACTCCTGCGCCAGCGTGTCGAGACTGAATTTTTGCTGATAGTTCTCCTCCAGCCAGAACATCACCTGCGTCGCCAGACTCTGCCGGTTATCCGACGGCGCAGCGTTATCGTCCGGTAGCATTGAGAACAGACTCAACAGCAGGCAGGCGACCTGCTCCGCATTCAGCGGCGCGCTGGCGGCAAGACGGGCGTACAGGCTGAACAGATTATCAAGATGGGCGTGCTGGGCGGAGGCATCGACGACCAGCGCCGGGCCGCCGCGCGTCGACAGCTTTTGCAGACGCTGCTGATTTTGCGGGAAATCGCGCAAAATTTTCAGTACTGCATGGTGATCAACATGAATAATGGTACGGCGATAACAGTCCTGCGCCTGCTCATCGACCATCACCTTGTGCAGTGTAAAGGGCGGAAAAATAAACAACCGCCCCGGCCGCATGGTGTACTGCCGGTTATCAACAATGGCGATACCGTAGCCTTCCTCGACATACAGCACTTCAAGGCATTGATGCCAGTGATGGTAACGCACCGTGTTCGCAAACAAACGACTGAATGACACGATGGCATCGTTAAGCGTAATTAACTCCAGCCGATCCGACGGCAACATTTCTGACATGGTGCAATAGTTCTCAACTTTTTCCGCGCTAAGTCCATTTATAAACCTATTTTTTAAATTTTCTTAACAGCAAGTTCAAAAGAGTTCTGGTGGTGTGACAAAGGTAACATTTCTGCCTGTCACCCATTCACTATGCTTGTGCCACTTGATTGTGAGAGGCAGAACCATGCTGACGGCGACTACAGAAACCTCAAATACATTGTCTTCCCGTGCAGACGTAGTTGATGCATTAATGACCATGCTCGGCGCACTGGACCGGCAGTTTCCCGCAGGGCGCTCAGGCTTTTCATTAGGCGACACCTGCGCGCATTACGGCGCGGACATTGCGATGATGGAAGGATTATCACGCGCGCTGTGGGGCGTTTTTCCGCTGATGGCGGGGGGCGAACCCGTGCCGTACAGCGATAAATATCTCACGGCGATTAAACAGGGCACCGATCCGCAGAGCGCCGGATACTGGGGCGATACCGGTCCTTATGACCAGCGACTGGTGGAGATGGCGGCCTACGGTCTGGGGCTTTCGTTGTTGCAGGATAAATTGCTGGAAAGTTTCTCCGCCCGCGAGCGCGACAATCTGCATCGCTGGCTCAACCAGATCACCGACGCGCAAATGCCGGACAGCAACTGGAACTATTTCGCCATTATGGTGCAGCTGGGCTTCAAGCGTGCCGGGCTGCCGTGGGATCGCGGTGCTATCGAGCATCGCTTTGGTTTAATGGAAGCCTATTACCTGGGCGACGGCTGGTACGCCGATGGCCCCGGTCGTCCAAAAGATTATTACATCTCGATGGCGTTCCACTTTTACGGCCTGATCTACGCCACGCTCAACGGCGAAGACGATCCCGCCCGCGCGCAGATCCTGCGCGATCGTGCCGCGCAGTTTGCGCAGGATTTTATTTATATGTCGGCAGCCGGGGGCGAATCGGTGCCCTTTGGCCGCAGCCTGACCTACCGTTTTGCAATGGTGGCGTTCTGGAGCGGCGTGGCTTTTGCCGGGCTGGAGGTGTTCACGCCAGGCGTGGTGAAGGGCATTATTCTGCGCCATTTACGCTGGTGGCTGAAACAGCCGATTTTTGACCGCGACGGCATTCTGACCCTCGGTTTCGCGTATCCCAACCTGGCATTCTGCGAAGACTACAATTCACCGGGATCGCCCTACTGGGCGCTGAAAGTCTTCCTCATCCTGGCGCTGCCTGCGGAGCATCCGTTCTGGCGGGCGGAGGAGTTGCCGTTACCTGCGCTGGCCGATAAGCGTGCCATTCCCCATGCGCAGCAGATCCTTGTGCACAGCGAGCATTCACAGCATGTGTACATGCTCACCTCCGGGCAACTGGAGCTGAACAACTATGTGAATACCGAAGCCAAATACACCAAGTTTGCCTACTCCAGCCGTTTTGGTTTCACCATCGAACGCGGACGCTACGGCATTAAGCACGCCGCCTGTGATTCCATGCTGTTGCTGTCGGAAGGGGATAACTACTGGCGTGGCCGCCGTGAGTGTGACGAGGTGGTGGTGCATGACGACCATATTTTTTCCCGCTGGTCGCCCTGGCATGACGTACACATCGCCAGCTGGCTTATTCCCTGCGGCGACTGGCATGTGCGCCTCCATCAGATCAACACCGCCCGCCGTTTAAACAGCACCGAAGGCGGATTCGCGGTGATGAAAGCGGAGCCGCAGATGCGGCATGACGGCTGCCGGGTGCAGGCCCGTAACGGCGACAGCGCGATCCTCTCTTTGCCCGTCGGTATAACCCGTGAGGCGGACTGCGTTATTACGCCGCCGAACAGCAGCGTAATGTTCGCTGAATGCGCCGCCATTCCGGTGCTGACCGGCGAGCTGGCACCTGGTCAGCACTGGCTGTGCTGCGCGGTACGCGCAGGTGCGCATCAGGATGAATGGCTAAGCACCGCCCCTGTAGTCCTGCGTGAAGACAATACCTTTATCGTGCGCCATCCGGCGGCGGAAAACCGTATCACCATCACGTTATAAACAGCGGGCGTCAGCCCGCCATAACAATCAACCTCTGTATCTGCATGCTTTCGTCGAGGATAGTATGGCTAAAATATCAACCACCAATCGGTCTGAATATTACAAGATCAGTAGCTTTATCTTTCTTTATTTCTTTACCTGGTCGGCCAGTATTGGCTTGCTGGCGATCTGGCTGGGACAAAAAGCGAATTTAAGCGGTACCGTCATCGGAACCGTGTTCGCGGTAAACGGCATATTTTCGGTGATCCTTAAACCGATTTACGGCTATATTCTCGATAAAATCGGCATGAGTAAATACCTGCTCTATTTTGTCGTGGCAATGTCGGCATTAATGGCGCCGTTCTTTATTTATGTCTACCAGCCGCTGTTAATGTCCAACACCATGCTGGGCATTATTGTCGGGGCGATCTATTTAAGCTTTGCCTGGTATGCGGGCGTGGCGGCCTGTGAATCCTATACCGATCGCTACAGTCGTCTGAACGGCATGGAGTTCGGCCAGATCCGCATGTGGGGATCGCTGGGCTGGGCGGTGGCGTCATCGTTCTCCGGGCTGCTGTTTAACCTTTCGCCCGCGTATAACTTTATGCTCGGCAGCGTGGCTTCCATCGTCATGCTGGTCGTTCTGTTCAGCCTGAAAGTGGACACCCGCACGGCACACGCCAGCGAGGTGCTGACCAAAGAAAAAATTGCCCCGGCTGACGTTTATGCGCTGCTGAAAAGCCGTAAATTCTGGGCCTTCTGCCTGTATGTAGCGGGCGTGGCATGGATGATGTTTATCGCCGAGCAGCAATTCTCCCGCTATTTCGTCACTTTCTTTGATGATGTGCATCAGGGCAACGCTATCTTCGGTTATCTCGGTACCGTGCAGTCCGGCATGGAATTCATCATGTATATGGTGATCCCGCTGTTCGTGAATTATGTGGGTGCCAAGAAAGGGTTATTAATTGTCGGATTACTGGTAGGCGCACGCTTGATTATCTCCGGCGTCTGCGATTCCCATCTGCTTATTTCTGTCCTCAAACCGCTGTATGGTCTGGAAATCTGTCTGCTGCTGGTATCGGTATTTAAATATATCGCCGAACATTTCGATAAACGTGTTAACGCCACCATGTATTTACTGGGTTATCAGGCGATGCTGTATGTCGGTAATGTCGTGGTTTCTTCGCCGGCGGGGCTGATGTATGACCGTATCGGCTTCGAGCAGACCTATATCATCATGGGATCGATTGCCCTGTTCTTTACCCTTGTTTCCGCTTTCACGCTGTCCGCCTGCCAGAGCAAAATGCGCCCCAGCGCGCCGCTGGACGTGGCCGGAAATAACGCATCACGCTAATCCCTGAAGCGGGATGACGTTATCCCGCCGTAGTCAGTCAAAAGGAACCGAAAGATGTTAAATAATATCGTTGAAGAACCGTTACGTGCATTCCCTGAGCCGACACTGGATCGCCATGCGTTCAGCGATGACATGGCCTCGGCACGTAACCATGTTCTGACGCTGATCCGCCGTCATTTAATCGAGTTCGGTGATAAATTTCCCGCAGAGGCCGCGGTGGACGGGCGCTATCCGCTGACGGAAAACGTCGAGTGGACCACCAGCTTCTGGACGGGGCAGCTGTGGCTGGCATGGGAGATGAGCGGCGACGAGGTGTTCCGTGAGATGGCGGAAAAGCACGTCCGCTCGTTCGGCGCGCGCATTGCCGGTCGCCACGACACCAATACCCATGATCTCGGTTTTCTCTACACGCTCTCCTGCGTAGCGGCATGGCGTCTGACCGGAAATCGTGATGCGCGCGGTTTCTCGCTGCTGGCGGCTGAAGCGCTGCTGGAGCGTTTTCATCCGCGGGCGAAAATCATCCAGGCGTGGGGCGATCTGAAAGATCCGACGCAGGCCGGGCGCATGATCATCGACTGCACCATGAACCTGCCGCTGCTCTACTGGGCGACGGAGCAGACCGGCGATCCGCGCTTCGCTGAGGCCGCGAAAGCCCACGTTCAGCAGTCGGCGACCTATTTAATCCGCCCTGATGCCTCTACCTACCACACCTACTACATGGACGTGGAAACCGGCGCGCCGCGCTACGGCAACACCCAGCAGGGTTATGCCGACGACTCCTGCTGGTCGCGGGGTCAGGCGTGGGGGATTTACGGTTTCCTGCTCAGCTATATCTATACCGGCGACCGCGACATGATCGCGCTCTCCAAACGGCTGGCGAACTACTTCCTTAACCGTCTGCCGGAAGATTATGTCTGCCACTGGGATCTGGCGCTGCTCGGCACCGATGCGTTGCGGGATTCGTCGTCGGCGGCGATTGCCGTGTGCGGCTTACTGGAGCTGGTGAAGCACCTGCCGGTGACCGATCCGGATCGCGCGCGCTATCAGCAGTGGGCGGAAGGGATCATGTCATCGCTGACGAAGCACTATCTGGCGGGCAGCGACGAGGCATGCAACGGTCTGCTGAAACATTCCGTTTATCATCTTGCCAGTAATAAAGGGGTGGATGAGTGCAGCAGCTGGGGGGATTATTTCTACGTGGAAGCGTTAATGCGTGTGACGCAAAGCTGGAAGCTGTACTGGTGATTTCTCTTCACCCGAACCCTCTCCCAATGGGAGAGGGATCAGACCCTTTTCACCCTCTTCACGGGAAGCGGGTCAGGGGGAGGGGTAATTACACGCCCTGCTCAAGAATACGAATATGGGTTTCCAGCACGTCGCCTTTCACCGCCTCGCTCCACGCCTTCATATGCGCGGTTTGCAGATGCGCCTCAAGATGCGCGACGGTTTCCCACTGTTCCACCATCATAATGGAATCCGGGTTAGTGCTCTGGAAGCTCACGCCGGCAGCGTGATCCACCATCGGCGCATAGCCGTGGCAGCCTTCTTCTTTCAGTACGGTCGGGATAATCTTCGCGAATTCGTCGAGCACCGCCTGGCGATGGTGTTGGCCAGGACGGGTACGAATTTCAGCAATCACAGTTAACATGGTTTAACTCCTTCTAAATTCCATCCCACAGTTAAGCAAAAATTTCCGCAAGATGCTTGCGATATTCTGCGATATAACGCGGCACGTCCGGCATTTTGATCACGTCGTTGGTGATAAAGGTCGGCAGCGGCTCAAGGCCAAGGAACTGATTCGCTTTGTGGAACGGCAGGTAAACGCCGTCAACGCCGACACCATGGAAGAACTGCTCTTTATCCGTGAAGGCTTCCAGCGGCGCGTTCCAGGTCAGCGACAGCATATAAGTTTTGCCCTGCAGCAGGCCGCCGGAACCGTATTTTTTCGCGCCGTCAGAGCGGGTGCGGCCATCGCTGGCATACAGGGAGCCGTGGCCTTCAGTGAACACATCATCAATGTATTTTTTCACCGTCCAGGGCGCACCCATCCACCAGCCCGGCATCTGCCAGATAATGGTGTCGGCCCACAGGAAGTTCTGCACTTCGGCTTTGATGTCGTAATCGCTGTCGGCACGCACGACGCGAACATCATGTCCGGCGTCACACAGAAAACCTTGCGCGACCTCGGTCAGGGTGTCATTCAGCTGGCCTTTAGAGTGGGCGAAGGCTTTCGCACCGTTCACAATCAGAATGTTGCTCATTATTAATCCTCGAATAATTGCGTTTGACGGCAATTTTACCCGTAACGACGGGACGGTGAAATGAGCAAAATGTGCAAAGTCTTTTGCTGCTGGCGCAATAATCCTTACCAGCTGATGTCGGCGGCGAAGCCGGTTGGTGTGAGCTGACGGAAATGCACCTTCATCTGATGCAGCGCCGCGATGCGCCGCACGATGGACAATCCCAGCCCGCTGCCGGTTTCTTCCTGACCCGGCGGACGATAAAAACGCTCGCCGATACGCGCCAGCGCCTCCGCGCTCACGCCGGGGCCATTATCCTGTACGCTAAAACCGCGCGCGCTCAGCACCACATCCACTTGCGAGCCTGGCGGACAGTAGCGGATGGCGTTCTCCAGCAGATTGCGCACCAGCAGTTGCAGCAACAGTTGATGCCCGCAAAAAGTGACGTTTTCGGCGTGCGTTTCCAGCCGTACATCAATGCCCGCTCGCTGCGCGCCGGACCACGCCTCCATGATGGCGCTTTGCAGCAGATCTGCCAGCGGGATCGGGGCCGGTTCCTCCAGCCCGTTCAGCGAATCGAGGCGCGACAGAGTGAGCAGTTGCTCAACCAGCCGCGACGCGCGGTCGATTCCCTGGCGCAGATTGCTCAGGGCGTGATCCAGCGAGGCCGGATCGTCCTGTGAAAGTTGCGCCACCTCGGTCTGTACCTTCAGCGCCGCCAGCGGGCTGCGTAACTCATGGGCCGCGTCAGAGGTAAAGCGCCGTTCCCGGGACATAAATTCATGAATGCGCGTAAACAGCTGGTTCAGCTCATCGACCATCGGGCGTACTTCCTGCGGTGTGCCGTCCACCGGTAGCGGCGTGGTGGCGTCCGGCTTACGCTGATGCAACAGCCGGGCGATACGCCGCAGCGGTGACAGCTCGCGGCTGACCAGCCAGACCAGAAACAGCATCATCACCGGCAGCGCCACCAGCCAGGGCGTCAGTTGCGACATAACGATCTCCAGCGCCAGATCCTCGCGGTACTCTTTTTCTTGCCCGACCGCGATCCGCCGTTCGCCATCTTCGGTGGTCAGCCACAGCACGCGCCATTCGTCGCCGTCGACACGCGTATTCTGAAAACCGTCCTGCCGGTAGTCATAATTTAGCTCGGTGCCGTTATCGCCGTCGTTGAGCAGCCGCTTACCGTCGCGGGAGAAAATGGCAAACGCCAGCACGTCATCATCCAGCCTGCCGTGATGATGGCGCACCAGCTTTTTACTTTCCGGCAGCGTCTGCGCCGGACGCATCTCGCCGGGATCGAGCACGCTTAAGCGTTTTGCCAGCAGCATTTGCTGGGTATCAAACAGCTTATCCAGGGAGTGCCGCGTTTCATGCCACGCCGCCAGGCAGGCGCAGCCCCATGCCACCAGCGCCAGCACAATAAATCCGCCGGTAAGCCTGAAGCGCAGACTGCGGGTAAGGATCTTAATCATGCGTCTCCCAACGAATAGCCGATACCGTGCACGGTGCGGATAAAATGGCTGCCCAGCTTGCGGCGCAGATGGTGGATATGTACATCCAGCGCACCACGGGAGACGTCATCGTCCCAGTTATAGAGTTTTTCTTCGATAAGCGAGCGGGGCAGAACGCGTCCGGGATTGCGCATAAACAGCGCCAGCAGTGCAAAGGTTTTAGGCTGCAACACCAGCGGTTCACCCGCCAGCGTGGCGGTGAGTTTGAGCGGATCGAGCGTCACGTCGCCGTGAGTGAGCGTTGCCTCCACGCCGCCATGATGTCGCCGGGTTAAGGCTTCAAGACGGGCAGCCACTTCAATAAGCGCAAAGGGTTTGCATAGATAGTCATCTGCGCCAAGCCGTAGCCCTTCCACCCGCTGCTCCAGCGCATCCCGGGCGGTGAGGATCAGCACCGGATGCTGGTGGCCGTCGCGTCGCCACGCTTTCAAAATATCAAGTCCATCCATGCCCGGCAGGCTGAGATCGAGTACCACGGCGTCGTAAGGGGCCTGGCTCAGCGCCTGCATACCCAGCTTTCCGTCGGTAAACCAGTCGGGCGTCATGCCCAGTTTACTCAGTCCCGCTTTCAGCCCGTCACCGATCAGCCTGTCATCCTCAATCAGCAGTATGCGCATACCGTCTCCTCCGTGGTTATGCAGGCAGTTAATACCCGCTGACTGCGGCCTTGTACAGGGAAAATCGCCGGGAAGTTTACCCTTCCGGCATTATCGCCAGAAAAAGTGAAAAAATTCCCGCTTGTTAAGAACCCGCTAAGATCTGCGGTGTTAACTGATGCTGAAGGTTACCCATCCACAAGGAGAATACGTGATGAAAAAGACTGCCGCGCTGTTAACTGTCCTCATTTTTGCTTCTGCTCCCGCACTGGCGATGCACACCGGCATGACTGAACATGAAACGGGTGAAACGCGTCATACGGGGCAGGGAAATACCGCCACCGGAAAGGTGGGCCATGACGGTCATGGTCACTGGGGCGACAACACCACCGCACCGCAACCTGAAGCGTCAACCCGCACGCCAGCCCCAGGCAGTAACCCGTAATTTTTCAGCCAGGCCTGTCTTTGCAGGCCTGTTATAGTTACTTATTGTTAGTCATCCGCAAGGGAGAATCATCATGAAAAACATCGCTATGCTTTTTACCGTTCTGGCACTGGCCTCGGCTCCGGCGCTCGCTGCTCCGCAAGGCGGTTTCCAGGCGTCTGATACCGCCGCCCCGGCGCAAAACAGCGGCGGCTTTGCAGGCCCGTCGGGCACCAAAACCACGGCTGAAAAAGCGAAGTCTTTATCCGATGATGCCTGGGTCACGCTGACGGGTAAAATTGAACAGCGTACCGGCGGCGACAACTATTTGTTCCGCGATGAATCCGGCACCATCGATGTTGAAATTGATGATAAACGCTGGAATGGGCAGACCGTGACCCCGCAGGATACCGTTGAAATTCAGGGGAAAGTCGATAAAGACTGGAATTCCGCTGAAATCGAAGTGAAGAAAATCACCAAAATCAGTAAGTAACTGACATCGGGCCGGGAAACCGGCCCCTATTTCATCCCTTACCATCGCCTTTCGATCTCCCCCGACAAAAACCGCCCGGTGCGCTAAAGTTATCGCGCAGCACAATGACTCATTGCCTTATATAAGGTAGTATCTGCGGCATTATCGCCGCCGGACAGGCGTGCGCACACGTTTGAGGAACATCGATTAATGAGCGATATGGCAGAGCGCCTTGCGCTGCATGAATTCACGGAAAACGCCTACTTAAACTATTCCATGTACGTCATCATGGATCGGGCGCTGCCGTTTATTGGTGATGGCCTGAAACCCGTTCAGCGCCGCATCGTGTATGCGATGTCAGAGCTCGGCCTTAACAACAGCGCCAAATTCAAAAAGTCGGCCCGTACCGTAGGTGACGTGCTGGGTAAATATCACCCGCACGGCGACAGCGCCTGCTACGAAGCCATGGTGTTGATGGCGCAGCCGTTCTCTTACCGCTATCCGCTGGTGGACGGCCAGGGCAACTGGGGCGCGCCGGACGATCCGAAGTCCTTCGCCGCCATGCGTTATACCGAATCCCGCCTCTCTAAATATGCCGAGCTGCTGCTGGGCGAACTGGGGCAGGGCACGGTGGAATGGCAGCCGAACTTTGACGGCACCATGCAGGAGCCGAAAATGCTGCCTGCGCGTCTGCCGAACATTCTGCTGAACGGCACCACCGGCATCGCGGTCGGTATGGCGACGGACATTCCGCCGCATAACCTGCGCGAAGTGGCGAAAGCGGCGATCACGCTGATCGAACAGCCGAAAACCACGCTCGATGAGCTGCTGGATATTGTGCAGGGTCCGGATTACCCGACCGAAGCGGAAATCATCACGTCGCGGGCGGAAATTCGCAAAATCTACCAGAACGGGCGCGGTTCGGTGCGTATGCGCGCGATCTGGAAAAAAGAAGACGGTGCCGTGGTGATCACCGCGCTGCCGCATCAGGTTTCCGGCGCGCGCGTGCTGGAACAAATCGCCGCCCAGATGCGCAATAAAAAGCTGCCGATGGTCGACGACCTGCGCGATGAATCCGATCACGAAAACCCGACGCGTCTGGTGGTTGTGCCACGCTCGAACCGGGTGGATATGGATCAGGTGATGAACCACCTGTTCGCCACCACCGATCTGGAAAAAAGCTATCGCATTAACCTGAACATGATCGGGCTGGACGGGCGTCCGTCGGTGAAAAACCTGCTGGAGATCCTCTCCGAATGGCTGGTCTTCCGCCGCGATACCGTGCGTCGCCGTCTGAATCATCGCCTGGAAAAAGTGCTCAAGCGCCTGCATATCCTCGAAGGTTTGCTGGTGGCGTTCCTCAACATTGATGAAGTGATTGAGATCATCCGCACCGAGGACGAGCCGAAGCCGGCGCTGATGTCGAAGTTTGGCATCAGCGAAACCCAGGCCGAAGCGATCCTTGAGCTGAAATTACGTCACCTCGCGAAGCTCGAAGAAGTGAAAATCCGCGGTGAGCAGGCCGAGCTTGAGAAAGAGCGCGACCAGTTGCAGGGCATTCTCGCTTCCGAGCGCAAAATGAGTAACCTGCTGAAGAAAGAACTGCAGGCCGATGCCGACGCCTTTGGCGACGATCGCCGCTCGCCGCTGCACGAACGTGAAGAAGCGAAGGCGATGAGCGAGCACGACATGCTGCCGTCTGAGCCGGTGACCATTGTGCTGTCCCAGTCTGGCTGGGTGCGCAGCGCCAAAGGTCACGACATCGACGCACAGGGGCTGAGCTACAAAGCGGGCGATGGCTGGAAAGCCTCCGTCAAAGGCAAGAGCAACCAGCCGGTGGTGTTTATTGATACCACCGGACGCAGCTACGCTATCGATCCGATCACGCTGCCTTCTGCGCGCGGGCAGGGCGAGCCGCTGACCGGTAAACTGACGCTGCCGCCGGGCGCGTCCGTGGAACATATGGTGATGGCGGGCGAAGAGCAGAAACTGCTCATGGCGTCGGACGCGGGCTACGGCTTCGTCTGTACCTTCAACGATCTGATCGCCCGTAACCGCGCCGGTAAAGCGCTGATCACCCTGCCGGAAAACGCCCGTGTGATGCCGCCGCTGGAAATCGTCGACGACAGCGATATGCTGCTGGCGATCACTGCCGCCGGACGCATGCTGATGTTCCCGGTCAGCGATTTGCCGCAGTTGTCAAAAGGCAAGGGTAATAAGATCATCAGCATTCCGTCGGCAGAGGCCGCGAAAGGCGAAGACAGCCTCGCGCACCTGTATCTGCTGCCGCCGCAAAGTACGCTGACCATCCATGTGGGCAAACGCAAAATCAAACTGCGTCCGGAAGAGTTGCAGAAAGTGCACGGTGAGCGCGGACGTCGCGGCACGCTGATGCGCGGCCTGCAACGCATCGACCGCGTGGAGATTGACTCGCCGCATCGCGCAAGCCCTGGCGACAGCGAAGAGTAATCACGGTATTACCGTCCCCCTTTTCTGACGGGGGACGTCAGTTAACATTTCCCGAATGGCTGGATGTCCGGGCATAAGAGGTAACAATGCTGTTTATTATTCGATCTATTATTATTGTGGTTTACAGCATTCTGCTGTCTATTTTTGGCTGTATTTACTGTCTGTTCAGTCCACGAAATCCGAAGCACGTCGCCACTTTTGGCCATATGTTTGGTCGCCTTGCACCGGCGCTTGGCCTGAAGGTGGAAACCCGCGTGCCGTCGAATGCCGCTGAGTTTGGCAATGCCATTTATATCTGTAATCACCAAAATAATTACGATATGGTCACCGCCTCCAGCATCGTGCAGCCGCCGACCGTTACCGTGGGCAAAAAAAGCCTTATCTGGATCCCCTTCTTCGGCCTGCTGTACTGGCTTACCGGTAACCTGCTGATCGATCGCAATAACCGCGCCAAAGCACACGGTACAATCGCCCAGGTGGTGAAGAACATTCAGAAGCGTAATATCTCAATCTGGATGTTCCCGGAAGGCACCCGCAGCCGTGGCCGTGGCCTGCTGCCGTTCAAAACCGGTGCGTTTCATGCCGCCATTGCTGCCGGCGTGCCGGTGATCCCGGTGTGCGTGTCCACCACCTCGAATAAAATCAGCCTCAACCGCTGGAATAACGGTCATGTGATCGTCGAGATGATGCAGCCTGTGGATACCACTAAGTTTGGTAAAGATCAGGTGCGTGAACTGGCAGTACACTGCCGGGCATTAATGGAAAATAAAATCGCCGAGCTTGACCAGGAAGTCGCCGCGCGTAATGCCGCCGGAAAGCGTTAATTTTCTCTCGTATTAAAAGTCAGTTTTACATGGAGCAGATATGTCACTCAGTCGGCGTCAGTTTATTCAGGCATCCGGGGTTGCGCTTTGTGCCGGAGCGGTGCCGCTGAGGGCCAACGCTGCCGGGCAGCAACTGCCGTTGCCTATTCCTCCGCTACTGGAATCCCGCCGCGGCCAGCCGCTGTTTCTGACGCTTCAGCGCACCCACTGGTCCTTTACCCAGGGTACCCGCGCGCCGGTGTGGGGGATCAACGGTCGCTATCTGGGGCCGACGATCCGCGTCTGGAACGGCGACGACGTGAAGCTGATCTACAGCAATCGCATGACGGAAAACGTCGCCATGACCGTGAGCGGCCTGCAGGTGCCAGGCCCGCTGATGGGCGGTCCGGCGCGTATGATGTCCCCCAACGCCGATTGGGCGCCGGTACTGCCTGTGCGCCAGAACGCCGCCACCCTCTGGTATCACGCCAACACCCCTAACCGCACCGCCGAGCAGGTGTATAACGGACTGGCGGGGCTGTGGCTGGTGGAAGACGACGTCAGCAAATCTCTGCCGATCCCGAACCATTACGGCGTTGACGATATTCCGGTCATTATTCAGGACAAGCGTCTGGATAACTTTGGCACGCCGGAATACAGCGAGCCGGGCAGTGGCGGCTTTGTCGGCGATACGCTGCTGGCGAACGGCGTGCAGGGGCCGTATGTCGAAGTGTCCCGCGGCTGGGTGCGTCTGCGTCTGCTGAATGCTTCGAACGCGCGGCGCTATCAGCTCCAGATGAGCGATGGCCGCCCGCTGCATGTTATTTCTGGCGATCAGGGCTTTCTCCCTGCGCCGGTGTCGGTGAAACAGCTGTCGCTGGCACCGGGCGAGCGCCGGGAGATCCTGGTGGACATGACCAACGGCGATGAAGTGTCGATTACCTGCGGGGAAGCGGCGAGCATTGTCGACCGTATTCGCGGCTTCTTTGAGCCGTCGAGTATTCTGATCTCCACGCTGGTGTTGACGCTGCGCCCGACCGGTCTGTTGCCGCTGGTGACCGACAGTCTGCCGATGCGCCTGTTGCCGAGCGAACTGCTGACTGGCACGCCGGTGCGCAGCCGTGATATCAGCCTCGGTGACGATCCGGGTATCAATGGTCAGCTGTGGGACATTCAGCGTCTGGATATTACTGCCCAGCAGGGCACCTGGGAGCGCTGGACGGTGCGCGCCGATACGCCGCAGGCATTCCATATCGAAGGCGTCAGTTTCCAGATCCGCAACGTCAACGGTGCCATTCCGTTCCCGGAAGATCGCGGCATGAAAGACACCGTGTGGGTCGATGGTCAGGTGGAACTGCTGGTGTATTTCGGGCAGCCATCATGGCCGCATTTCCCGTTCCAGTACTACAGCCAGACGCTGGAGATGGCGGATCGCGGCTCCATCGGGCAACTGCTGGTTAATCCTGCTCCCTGATTTTTCCCCTCACCCTAACCCTCTCCCCTGGGAGAGGGCACGGATTGGTGCTCCCCCTCTCCCCTGGAAGAAAGCACGGATTGGTGCGCCCCCTCTCCCTGAGGGAGAGGGCCGGGGTGAGGGGATGAATGAGGGTGATTTTTAAACAATAAACCTTCATTATCTGCGGTATTACAGCGTATAATCCCCGCCCTTCGAATTCGATAACTACCCCCCGGAAGCATTATGAGCGCTATTTCCCTGATCCAGCCGGATCGCGACCTCTTTTCATGGCCGCAATACTGGGCGGCCTGCTTTGGCCCCGCACCCTTTTTGCCCATGTCACGTGAGGAAATGGATCAACTTGGCTGGGACAGCTGCGACATCATTCTGGTTACCGGGGATGCGTATGTCGATCACCCGAGTTTCGGCATGGCGATCTGTGGACGTATGCTGGAAGCACAGGGCTTTCGCGTAGGGATCATCGCCCAGCCGGACTGGAACAGCAAAGACGACTTTATGCGTCTCGGTAAACCGAATCTGTTCTTCGGCGTGACCGCGGGCAACATGGACTCGATGATCAACCGTTACACCGCCGATCGTAAACTGCGCCACGACGACGCCTACACGCCGGATAATGTGGCGGGCAAACGTCCTGATCGTGCGACTCTGGTTTATACCCAGCGCTGTAAAGAAGCCTGGAAAGATGTGCCGGTGATCCTGGGCGGTATCGAAGCCAGCCTGCGCCGTACCGCGCACTATGATTACTGGTCTGATACCGTGCGCCGTTCCGTGCTGGTGGACTCGAAAGCCGATATGCTGATTTTCGGCAACGGCGAGCGTCCGCTGGTGGAAGTGGCGCACCGACTCTCACAGGGTGAACCGGTTGGCACTATTCGTGATGTGCGTAATACCGCCATCATGGTGAAAGAAGCGCTGCCGGGCTGGAGCGGCGTGGATTCACGGATCATCGATATGCCGGGTAAAATCGATCCGATCCCGCATCCGTATGGAGAGGATCTGCCCTGCGCGGATAACAAACCTGTTGCACCGAAGAAAGCCGAAGCAAAAGCCGTTGTCGTGCAGCCGCCGCGTCCGAAACCCTGGGAAAAAACTTACGTGCTGCTGCCATCCTTTGAGAAGGTAAAAGCCGATAAAGTGCTGTACGCCCACGCCTCGCGTATTCTGCACCATGAAACTAACCCAGGCTGCGCCCGTGCGTTAATGCAAAAACACGGTGAACGTTATATCTGGATCAACCCGCCAGCTATTCCACTCTCCACCGAAGAGATGGACAGCGTATTTGCGCTGCCGTACAAGCGTGTTCCGCATCCGGCTTATGGCACTGCCCGTATTCCGGCGTACGAGATGATCCGCTTCTCCATCAACATTATGCGCGGCTGCTTTGGCGGCTGTTCGTTCTGCTCCATTACCGAACACGAAGGGCGCATTATTCAGAGCCGCTCTGAAGATTCCATCGTGAACGAGATCGAAGCGATTCGCGACACCGTGCCGGGCTTTACCGGTGTGATCTCGGATCTTGGCGGCCCGACCGCCAACATGTATATGCTGCGCTGCAAGTCGCCGCGCGCCGAGCAAACCTGCCGTCGCCTGTCGTGCGTCTATCCGGATATTTGTCAGCACATGGACACTAACCATGAGCCGACGATCAATCTCTATCGCCGCGCCCGCGATCTGAAAGGTATCAAGAAGATCCTGATTGCCTCCGGTGTGCGTTATGACATCGCCGTAGAAGATCCCCGCTACATCAAAGAGCTGGCGACGCATCACGTCGGCGGCTACCTGAAAATTGCCCCGGAGCATACCGAAGAGGGGCCGTTGTCGAAGATGATGAAGCCGGGCATGGGCAGCTATGACCGCTTTAAAGAGCTGTTCGACACCTACTCGAAACAGGCTGGCAAAGAGCAGTATCTGATCCCGTACTTCATCTCCGCGCACCCTGGTACGCGCGATGAAGACATGGTGAATCTGGCGCTATGGCTGAAGCAGCGTCGTTTCCGGCTCGATCAGGTGCAGAACTTCTATCCGTCGCCGCTCGCCAACTCCACCACCATGTATTACACCGGCAAAAACCCGCTGGGTAAAATTGGCTATAAGAGTGAAGATGTGGTGATCCCGAAAGGGGATAAGCAGCGTCGTCTGCATAAAGCCTTGCTGCGCTATCACGACCCGAAAAACTGGCCGCTGATCCGTCAGGCGCTGGAAGAGATGGGGAAAAAACATCTGATTGGCGGACGCCGGGACTGCCTGGTGCCGTCGCCGACCATTGAAGAGATGCGTGAAGCGAAGCGGCAGAATCGCCATACCCGCCCGGCATTGACCAAACACACGGCGGTGGCGCATCAGCGTCAGACGCCGGTCAGCGCCAAAAAACGCAGTAAGATTGCCGGGGGGTAAGCCTGTTGCCCGGTGGCGCTTCGCTTACCGGGCCTACAGGAAAGATGGCGCTCCGCTTATCTGACCTGGAGAGGCGGTAGTATGCCGTAGGCCGGATACGACGCGTGCGTCGCCATCCGGCACTAAATTACCCGCCGAACTGATCCGGGTCCGGGCCGAGGCGTTTACCCTGATCCAGTTTCGCAATTTCGCTCAGTTCGTCTTTATCCAGGCGGAAATCCCACACATCAAAGTTTTCCGCGATACGCGCAGGCGTAACGGATTTCGGGATCACGACCAGACCCTGATCCAGGTGCCAGCGAATAACGATTTGTGCCGGGGTTTTGCCGTATTTATCCGCAAGCGTGCGGATCACTTTCTGATCGAACACCCCTTCACCGCCCTGTGCCAGCGGGCTCCAGGATTCGGTCTGGATCTTATGCGTGGCGTTCCAGGCATGCAGCTGACGTTGTTGCAGCAGCGGATGCAGCTCGATCTGGTTGATCACCGGCGTGACGCCCGTTTCATCGATCAGCCGTTGCAGGTGATGGATCTGGAAATTACACACGCCGATGCTTTTTACCAGCCCCTGTTCCTGCAGGGCGATCATTCCTTTCCAGGCGTCCACATAGTGATCGATAGCCGGTACCGGCCAGTGCATCAGGTAGAGATCAACATGATCGAGCTGCAGTTTATCGAGGCTTTCCTGTAACGCTTCCTGCGGTCGTTTTTGATCGTCATTCCACAATTTGGTGGTGATGAACAGATCCTCACGCGCGACGCCAGCACTCTGCAACGCTTTGCCAACGCCTTCTTCGTTCTTGTACGCGGCAGCGGTATCAATGGAGCGATAGCCCACTTCCAGCGCTTTATGAATGGCGGAGATCACTTCCTCATTGCCCGCTTTCCACACGCCGAGACCCAGTTGCGGCATGATGTTGCCGTCCTGAAGCTTGATAACGGTTGGATTTGCCATGCATTCCTCCTTTTTGAAGTTCACCAGGCATACGCCTGGTGAAAGGGTGTGACTTAAGTCTGGACGAAAAGCCCAAAAACGAAAGCCGCAGAAGAAAAAACCTTTAGCGAGCCGCTTCGTAGATGCGACGGCTGACATCGAGGGTTATGTCCTGATGTTCGCCTAATTGCGTCATACCGTGCTCTTCGAGTTTCGCCAGCAGGGCAGGGATGGAGCTGCCGTCCAGACCGTAGCCGGACAGGCGCGTCGGCACGCCCATTTGTTCGAAGAAATTGCGGGTAGCGGCGATGGCCGCATCAATACGCTCGTCGTCGGAGCCTTCAGTGATATTCCATACGCGCTCGGCGTACTGCAACAGCTTGCCGCGTTTGACATCACGTTTCTCATTCCACAGCGCAGGCAGCACCACCGCCAGCGTCTGGGCATGATCCAGACCGTGCATCGCCGTCAGTTCGTGACCCAGCATATGGGTCGCCCAGTCCTGCGGCACACCGGCACCAATCAGGCCGTTCAGCGCCTGGGTCGCCGCCCACATCACGTTAGCGCGCACGTTGTAGTTTTCCGGATCGGTCAGTGCTTTCGGGCCGTCTTCAATCAGCGTCAGCAGAATGCCTTCTGCAAAACGGTCCTGAATTTTAGCGTCCACCGGATAAGTGACGTACTGCTCAACGGTGTGCACAAAGGCATCCACCACACCGTTCGCCACCTGGCGCGGCGGCAGGGTGTAGGTATAAACCGGATCCAGCACGGCGAAGACCGGCTGCACGTGTTCAGACATAAATGCCTGTTTGTCCCCGGTGGCTTTACGGGAGATCACGGCACCTTTGTTGGATTCAGAACCGGTAGCAGGCAGCGTCAGCACCGAACCCATCGGAATGGCGCGGGTGATGTTTTTGCCGGAGGTTGGCAGGATCTCCCACGGATCCACACCCTCTGCGTACAGCGCCGCAGCGGCGATAAATTTAGTGCCGTCCAGCACCGAGCCGCCGCCAACCGCCAGCAGGAAGGTGACGTTTTCTTTGCGGGCAATCTCCACCGCGTTCATCAGGGTTTCATAGGACGGATTCGGCTCAATGCCGCCGAATTCCAGCACGTCGAGGCCGTCGAGGGCGCTGTAAACCTGATCCAGCACGCCGGTTTTTTTGACGCTGCCGCCGCCGTAGGTGATCAGTACGCGCGCGCCTGCCGGGATCTGGTCGCGCAGATCGGCAATAGCGTTTTTACCAAAAAGAATGCGTGTAGGAGTATGCAGATTAAAGTTATTCATTGCTCGTGCCCTTATGTGGGTTAAAAAACGGCTGACCACGAATGGCCTGATGCGAACCATTGTGGCTATCCGCGCCACGCCTCTCAATGCACATTTCTGCCGATGTCTTGCCCATTTCTCCATGCTGCTGGAGAATATGCACAGAAATGCGCACACTGTAACTGTCAAAAACCGCACCCGGAGTGGCGATAAATGAACCGCGAAGCGATCTGCCTGCACCTGACCGATCAGGTTAAACGGCTGAAAATTCATGAGAACAAACTGAGCGCGTTGCTGCCGGATATCCGCCTGCTGTACGGCACGCAGCCGGGCACGCGCACGCCGGTCATGTATCAGCCGGGCATCGTGATCCTCTTTTCCGGGCATAAAACGGGTTATATCAACGACCGCGTCTTCCACTACGACGCCAATGAATATCTGCTGCTCACCGTGCCGTTGCCCTTTGAATGCGAAACCTTTGCCACGCCGGAAGTGCCGCTGGCGGGGATCCGCGTCAACGTGGATATTCTTCAGTTGCAGGAGTTGCTGATGGATATCGGCGAGGATGAACATTTCCAGCCGGCGATGGCGGCCAGCGGCATTAACTCCGCCACGCTGTCTGATGAGATTCTTTGCGCGGTGGAGCGTCTGCTTGACGTGATGGAACGCCCGCTGGATGCGCGTATCCTCGGCAGGCAGATCGTGCGTGAAATTCTCTACCATGTGCTGACCGGCCCGCGCGGCGGTGCGTTGCTGGCGCTGGTGAGCCGTCAGACGCACTTCAGCCTCATCAGCCGCGTGTTAAAACGCATCGAAAGTCAGTACACGGAAAACCTGAGCGTTGACCAGCTGGCCGCCGAAGCCAATATGAGCGTCTCGGCGTTCCACCATAATTTCAAGTCAGTGACCAGCACGTCTCCGTTGCAGTATCTGAAAAGCTACCGCCTGCACCGGGCGCGCATGCTGATGATCCACGACGGCATGAAAGCCAGCGCGGCGGCGATGCGGGTAGGCTATGAAAGCGCCTCGCAGTTCAGCCGCGAGTTTAAACGCTATTTTGGCGTGACGCCGGGAGAGGATGCCGCACGGATCAGGACGATGCAGGGGACGTAAGCCCCCTCACCGCAGGGTGAGGGGTGAAAATCAGGCGTTGCAGTATTTCTTCTTGATCACCACGACCACCGTGCCCAGTAAGCCGACGATGAGCAGGAAAATCGGCAGGATCATCAGGAAGGTCATGACCTGATCTTCATGGCGTTTTACAAAGGGGATCATGCTCAGCGCATAGCCCAGTGACGTTACCGCACCCACCCACAGCAGCGCGCTCAGCCAGTTAAAGAATTGGAAGCGGCGGTTAGAGAGGCCGGAAATACCCGCCATCGTTGGCAGCAGCGTACGCACGAAGGCCAGAAAACGACCGACCAGCAGCGCCAGCAGGCCATGCCGTTCGAACATGCAGGTGGCCCGCTCGTGATACTTGACCGGCAGCTGCGCCAGCCAGCTTTTTACCACTCGCGTGTTGCCCAGCCAGCGCCCCTGAATATAGCTCAGCCAGCAGCCCAGACTGGCGGCGGTGGTGAGGATCACCAGCGCCGGTACAAAGTCCATCACGCCTCTTGCGATTAGCGCGCCGGTCAGCAGAAGCAAACTGTCACCGGGTAAGAAAGAGGCCGGAAGTAATCCGTTTTCCAGAAACAGCGTCGCAAACATCACCAGATAAACGACACCGACAACATGTGGATCAGCTAACGCCGCGAAATCATGATGCCAGAGCGCGGCGATAATATTTTGAATAACTACCATGGACTTTCCTGTGGAACCGCATATTGAGCGCTATTGTACGCCTGAAATGTCAAGGACACCTTGATCCCCCACGCAAGAAATGCAGACGAGTCTGCTGGTCTGGAAAGATTTCTTGTCAGGCTGCTAACTTTACACGATGCGCTCAAATCCCGCTGCTAAATCAGCACGTAAATCATCAACGTTTTCTAAACCTATATGCAGTCGGATAAGTGTGCCAGCAAAGTCGACGCCACCGCCTGGACGGATCGCGGCAATGTGCTCCGGCTGGCTCGCTAAAATGAGCGATTCAAAACCGCCCCAGGAGTAGGCCATGCTGAACAGCGAGAAGTGATCGAGATAAGCCGCCAGTTCCTGGTTATTCAATCGCTTACGCAGCACAAACGAGAACAGCCCGCTGCTGCCGATAAAGTCGCGCTTCCAGAATTCATGGCCCTTACTGCCCGGCAACGCAGGGTGGTTTACCGCCGCCACCTGTGGATGCGCCGCCAGCCATTGCGCGAGTTGCAGGCTGCTTTCCTGATGCTGGCGCAAACGTACGCTAAGGGTGCGCAGGCCACGGCTGGTCATGTAAGCGGTATCGGCATCCACCATTTGTCCCATCAGATAGGCGTTCTCGCGCAGTTGCTCCCAGCAGCGGGCATTTGCCACGGCGGTGCCGATCATGCCGTCGGAGTGGCCAATCAGGTATTTGGTGGCCGCCTGAACAGAAATGTCGATGCCAAAATCCAGGGCTTTAAACAGGATGCCCGCCGCCCAGGTATTGTCGATCATAATGATCGCTTCCGGCGCAACGCGCCGCACGGCGGCAACAATCGCGGGCACATCGTGCACTTCCATGGTAATCGAGCCGGGGGATTCGAGGAACACGATGCGGGTATTGGGTTTTATCAGGCTGGCGATGTCCGCGCCGATCAATGGATCGAACCACTCGGTGGTCACGCCCATTTTCGAGAGAATTTTCGTGCAGAAATCCTGCGTCGGTTCATAGGCCGTATGGGTAACCAGAATATGGTCGCCCTGTTCAACAAAGGCCAGAATGGTATTGGCTACCGCTGCCGCGCCGCAGGGAAACAGCGCACAGCCCGCGCCACCTTCCAGCTCGCACATGGCGTCCTGCAGAGAGAAATGCGTCAGGGTACCGCGACGGCCATAAAACAGTTCACCGCTGGCACGCCCGCGCGTGGCCTGCTTTTTCGCTTCCACCGTGTCAAACACCAGAGAAGACGCGCGCTGGATCACGCTGTTCACCGCGCCCTGAGTATATTTCTTGCTGCGCCCGGCATTCACCAGCGCGGTATCAATGTGCTTCGCTGCCATATTCGAAACCTGTTTTTATACGTCTGGATGTCCAGACTACCATGAATGCCCCATTCTGCATCCTGAGGGTTATTCATCAAGAACAATATTTTCTTAAAACCCGCCGATGAAACGTTTTACTGAGTAAGCGCAAAGAAAATAACGATGAATACAGGCACCATGTAAATACTAATGAGAACTACTATCAATTCGACGACGTTTTGATATTATTATGCTCAGAATTTGTGAGTTATGTCCGGAGATACAGAGTGGGTAATAATTTGATGCAGACGGATCTTTCCGTCTGGGGTATGTACCATCATGCCGATATTGTTGTAAAAATCGTGATGATTGGCCTGATCCTGGCGTCAGTAGTCACCTGGGCAATTTTCTTCAGCAAGAGCGTGGAGCTGATTTCACATAAGCGTCGCTTAAAGCGCGAACAGCAACTGCTGGGTGAAGCCCGTTCGCTGAACCAGGCCAGTGAAATCGCCGCTTCCTTTAAATCGAAAAGCCTCAGTACACTGTTGATCAACGAAGCGCAGAACGAGCTGGAGCTGTCTGCGGGTTCAGAAGATAACGAAGGCATCAAAGAGCGTACCGGTTTCCGCCTGGAGCGTCGTGTGGCTGCGGTAGGCCGTCACATGGGCCGTGGCAATGGGTATCTGGCAACGATCGGTGCCATCTCCCCGTTTATCGGTCTGTTCGGCACGGTGTGGGGCATCATGAACAGCTTTATCGGTATCGCCCAGACGCAGACCACTAACCTGGCGGTTGTCGCGCCTGGTATCGCAGAAGCGCTGTTAGCCACGGCGATTGGTCTGATTGCGGCGATCCCGGCGGTGGTGATCTACAACATTTTTGCCCGCATGATCGGCAGCTATAAAGCCTCGCTGGGCGACGTCGCCGCGCAGGTGTTGTTACTGCAAAGTCGCGATCTTGATCTTGCCGCCAGCTCGACGGCTCAACCGGTGCACGCTGCACAGAAATTACGTTTAGGTTAATGTCCTATGGCAATGCGTCTTAATGAAAACATGGACGATAACGGCGAAATGCATGAAATCAACGTGACGCCGTTTATCGACGTCATGCTGGTGCTGCTGATTATCTTTATGGTTGCCGCGCCGCTGGCGACGGTGGATGTGAAGGTTAATCTGCCCGCGTCATCCAGCCAGCCGCAACCGCGCCCGGAAAAACCGGTCTATTTGTCGGTCAAAGCGGATAACACCATGTTTATTGGTAACGATCAGGTGACGGATGAAACCATGATCGCGGCGCTTAATGCGCTGACCGAAGGCAAAAAAGACACCACCGTTTTCTTCCGCGCGGATAAAACCGTGGATTACGAAACGATGATGAAGGTGATGGATACGCTGCATCAGGCGGGCTATCTGAAGATAGGCCTGGTGGGTGAAGAGGTCGCGAAAGCGAAGTAATCGCCTTAGCATGCCCGGCGGCGCTGCGCTTGCCGGGCCTACCAGAACTTGTAGGTCTGGTAAGCAAGAGAGCCCATCGGGATCCCGTAGGCCGGGTAAGGCAAAGCCGCCACCCGGCGATGAGCACATAGGGATCCCGTAGGCCGGGTAAGGCGAAGCCGCCACCCGGCAAAGAGCACATCAGACGCTGACGCCAGTCAGCTTTTTTTTGCCTGCGATTCCGGGACCGGTGGCGTTTTCTCTGTCAGCGCCACGCTGGTGACGTTTGATGTGCGGAAGCCACCGTCAGCCAGCTTACGGGTAATACGCAGCGTAGCCGTCTCACGCGCCAGCAGATGCTGATAGTTGGCCTCCAGGCGAGACATGATTTTTTCGTACAGCTCAGGATGTCGCGTCGCTACCTCGTTGATAGCGGCACCGTAAATCTCTTCTTTGACCTGCAACGCGTAGATTTCGCGGCGGTTCTGCCATTTTAAGCGCACCAGCGCGGCAGGAATGGAGATCAGATCGCGAGCCAGGCGAGTGATATGATCATTTTTACTCTGTACCAGGGCATCGAGATTTTGCTTTAAGATAAATTCATCGCTTTTATGATTATCTAAAGTCAAATAAACGTTGTTGTCCTCAACATCTTTCACGTTATTCTTCCTCTAGTTTATAAAACAAAGGCCCATCTTTTTCGCGGGTAATCAGGTTAAGCCAAATGTCATTGCCGGCTTCATTTATCTGTTCGGTTTTTTCGGCAATTATTTCACTTAAAGTTTGCGCATCGATGTCCCCTTCCGCTTGCAAATCGTTAAGCAGACGGGTAAATGTTTCAATTTTTACTACGCGGAATAATCGGTCTTTTATATGGCGATCGCGTTCTTCCAGCAACATATTTCTTGATTGCCTGGTATGGCTCACATTCGTTAATATATCGCTTTCGAAATCAGAGAGCGTTCTTTTTCCCTGAGTTAAATTAACGTGTTTTTCTGCTTCCCCCGATTCAGTTTCCTTCGCGGAAATGTGAAAACGAGCCGGGACAAGGTTCTCGGGCAGCATCTCTAATATCCTTTGATTTCAAACGAGTGGGGAAGGGGTCCGGGCGTGAGGTTCGTTGACAATATCATGGCAGACTTTTAAAATCAAAAAAAATGGAGCCAGCCGATGAACAGTATTTTTTATTCTGTTATTGCTTTGCTGCTACTTACGGCGGGCGTACTTTTTATGATGCGCGAGTTGAATAAAGGCACGCCAGCCGCAGACAGCAACCCGCTTCCCGAGGCAACGCCGTTGTCGAAGGAAGAGGGAGAAGATCACTTTTCAATGTTAATGAATGCCATTACGCCGGTATGGTACTGGCGCGTCAATCATGAATATATTGATTTTTTGCACGCGACAATTAAAAGAATGAACATATCGCAAATAAATAGCGTGCCGGGCTTATTTGAAGCACAACGTCGTTGCAGCGATCTGAATTCAGCAGTGTACAAATATTACGATAATATAAAAAAACGTTGCCTTAATGGCGAGAAAGTCCCGCATTCGGATCTGGATTTACTGAACTTAAGTCAGTGCTTTCACGAATTCAGCCTCGACGCCTATCCGGAACTGGTGACGCTGGTGTGGCCAGAGTATGCCCGTCCGGACGTAGATCCGCGTGACGTGCGCACTGCGAAGATCGTAGAAGGTTAAATGCCGGGACTCGATGCCCGGCATAACGTCACTATTTGTCCGACGACGCCTGCCAGAGATTCAGCTCGCCGTCAGCCACATGTTTATCGATCTGCACCAGCTCCTCGGCGCTGAAGGTGAGATTACTCAGCGCCTGCACGTTCTCCTGGATCTGTTCCGGACGGCTTGCGCCAATCAGCACCGAGGTGACGCGCGCGTCTTTCAGCAACCAGCTTAACGCCATCTGCGCCATCGACTGTCCGCGCTGCTGCGCCATCTCGTTCAGCAGACGCAAACTGTTCAGATTGCTCTCGGTCAGCATTTTCTCGGTTAACCCGCGTACCTTTTTGCCTTCCCGCTGCATACGCGAGCCGTCAGGAATGCCGTTGAGGTATTTGCCGGTCAGCAGTCCCTGCGCCAGCGGGGTAAAGGCGATACAGCCCACGCCGTTGGCTTCCAGCGTGTCCAGCAGGCCGCTTTTGTCTACCCAGCGATTGAGCAGGTTGTAAGACGGCTGGTGGATGAGCAGCGGGATTTTCCATTCACGCAGCAAATCGACCATCGTCTGAGTGCGTTCAGACGAGTAGGACGAAATACCGACGTACAGCGCCTTACCGCTCTGCACCGCCTGCGCCAGCGCCGAGGCGGTTTCTTCCATCGGCGTATTCTCATCGACGCGGTGAGAATAGAAAATATCGACATACTCAAGCCCCATGCGGCTGAGGCTCTGATCGAGGCTGGCGAGCAGATACTTGCGCGAGCCGCCGGAGCCATACGGGCCAGGCCACATGTCATAGCCCGCTTTAGTGGAGATGATCAGCTCATCACGGTACGCCGCAAAATCCTCTCTCAGCAGACGACCAAAGTTTTCTTCGGCGCTGCCCGGCGGCGGACCATAGTTATTGGCTAAGTCAAAATGGGTGATGCCTGCATCAAAAGCGGTGCGCAGCAGGGCGCGCTGGGTTTCCAGCGGCTGTAAATGACCAAAACTGTGCCACAGACCCAGCGACAGTGCCGGCAGGCATAGCCCGCTCTTACCGCAGTAGCGATACTGCATCTCCTCGTAGCGCGCAGGATTAGCTAACCAGGGCATGACGTCTCCTTTCTTGATTATAAAAATTCGAAACAGTGTTTCTATTTTAGCGTTCCCGCCCAACGCCACAAGCTGCCGTCGTCACAAATCTTTTACGATTATGTAGCACTGCTTAACTGTTTCTGTCGTGGCTTTATCGTTTCAGCGACGGCGGGCTGTTTACGTACACATCAGGCTGCAAGGCAGGCGGCATGTGCCTTTATGCGTTAAGGCTGTCGGTAAAGAAGAACATTATTACGGGTAACATCTGCATAATATGTCGGAAGTGGTAATTAACTATACATACCACCTTTACGCTCACTTAATTTAAATTAATGCGCGCTTTTTAAATTACCGTCTATATTGAGATGCTGCGACCGGAAGTCGCGAATACTATTATTTCAATAAGGGCTTTGCATTTGTCTTAATGTTGTTTAAACCAACCCTGAAACGCTAATGGTTTTGGGAGGATTCTTATTCTTCGTATGAATAATAATCTTAGCAGGCTACATAAATGGACAGCAGATTTTCTCTTTAAGATAAGTAGCTTACAGATAGTACCTCACGTCACTATCCGGCGTTTTGTAATGTAAAAGTGTGAGCAAAAGTGAATGGCGATATTATTTAAATGCCTGGGGCCTTGTTTTTAAAAGGATTCCTTGAGGACTATTTTTTGATCAAAAAATTTACTCAAGGGCATACATATTACGCATATTTTGCCGATAACCATAATAAGTCCCACCTTCTGGATGGGAATGCACCTCATGCAAGGAATTAACTATGCGTATGCTCCAAAATTTCACAATTCGCTTTGTGATGCTCGCCATCCTGGGTGTTTTCTGCCTGCTGTGGTCGGGCGTCGGGTTATACAGCGTATTTTCGCTGTCAAAAGTCGCTGAAGGCAATGACATCGATCGCCAGTTGGTGAAGCAGATGACGTTGCTCAGTCAGGGCAATGACCAGTATTTCCGCGTGGTCACCCGGCTGTCACGGGCCATGGACGTAAAAGCGGCCGGTGGTACTGCCGATTTTGGTCCGGTTCAGCAGGCGCTGGACAATATGAAAACTAAACTCGACGCGCTGAAGGCGATTTCGCCAGGCCCGATTGATGCCGACGTCTCCGCTCAGGTGCTCAGCACCTGGCAGGCACTGCTGGATCAGGGCGTGACGCCGCAGGTTCAGTTCGCCCAGCAAGGGAATATCGACGCTTATCGCAATCAGGCGAACACCGTAACGCCGGGCCTGAGCCGTGCATTTGGCGCCAGTGCCGAAGCGTTCAATAAGGCGGCGAGTCAGATGCTGGATGATACCCGCGTGATGGTTGACGGCCAGACCAGCGTGACCCGCACAATCATTATTGTCGCTGTTGTGCTCGGCATTCTGTTGCTGCTGTTCTCGGATCGCTATCTGGTAGCAATGCTGGTAAAACCGCTGGCGAAAATCCGTCAACACTTCCGTTTGATCGCTCAGGGCGATCTCAGCCAGCCGGTTGAGGCCATGGGCCGCAACTGTGTGGGCCAGATGGTGCCGCTGTTACAGGCGATGCAGGACAGTCTGCGTGAATCGGTAAGCTCTATTCGTTCCGGCAGCGACAATATATGGCGCGGGGCGACGGAAATTTCCAGCGGCAATAACGATCTCTCTTCCCGTACGGAAGAGCAGGCCGCCGCGCTGGAAGAGACGGCGGCGAGTATGGAACAGCTGACCGCAACCGTGAAGCTGAATGCCGAAAGCGCGCGTCAGGCCAGCGAACTGGCAGAAGTAGCTTCCACCACCGCCAGCAAAGGCGGCGCGCTGGTCAGCGAAGTGGTCACTACCATGACCGGGATTTCCGACAGCTCGAAGAAAATCGCCGAGATCACCACAGTGATCAACAGCATCGCCTTCCAGACCAACATCCTCGCGCTGAACGCCGCCGTTGAAGCCGCGCGTGCCGGTGAACAGGGACGTGGCTTTGCGGTTGTAGCGGGTGAAGTGCGTAATCTGGCCAGCCGCAGCGCCGGTGCGGCCAAAGAGATCGAAACGCTGATTGCGGATTCGGTGAACCGTGTCGAAAGAGGCGCAAAACTGGTGAACGATACCGGCACCACGATGGAAGGGATCCTGCGCGCCGTCACCGAAGTCACCACCATTATGAAGCAGATCGCCGGTGCTTCCGCAGAACAGAGCAAAGGCATCTCGCAGGTTGGGATTGCGATCACCCAGATGGACAGCGTCACCCAGCAGAACGCCGCGCTGGTTGAGCAGGTCTCTGCCGCTGCCGCTGCCCTTGAACGTCAGACCGAAGAACTGCAACGTGCCGTTCAGCAGTTCCGTTTATCGGCTGACGAGCAGAAAATCCCTGCTGCACCTTTAGTCACACCAGCACCACGTCATACAGCAGCGACGAAATCTGCCGCTACCGATGAGTGGGTTGCTTTCTGATCCTTTGCTTTTTGTCGCCGGAGCCACGACGTTTTCGTCGTGGCTTTTTTGATCGCCGCGGGAAAGTTACCGGCGGGCGTCGGTGATCATCTGCGTCACTGCGCTCAGATTGCCGATTTTGACATCGCTGGCACGCTGAAATTTACTCTTATCAATCAGCAATAACGACTGCTGCGCCCGGCTTAACAACTGGGTTTTAAACCCCGCGTTATGTTCTGTTGGATCCCACATATCGCCGTGGGCATCCACGCCTTCGCAGGAAAAAATAAACAGATCAATCTCAAGCGCTTTCAGTAAGGGGGCGAGGGTCGGGTTCATGTAGCAGCGGTACTTGCGATCCAGTTCGCCGCCGGTGCAAATCAGCCTGACGTGCTGGCGACGTGCCATCTCCTGACACACCGGCTGGCTGTTGGTAAACACCGTCAGCGGCACATCCGGCAGTTGCCGCGCCAGAAGAAAACAGGTGGAGCTGGCGTCCAGCGCCAGGCACATGCCCTCTTCGATCCATGCCAGCGCATGACGGGCGATATCGGCTTTATCCGCATAATGGCTTTTCAGCCGGGCGACAAATGGCTCGCCGGCGTCGTGATCCCGGGTGTGGATCACGCGCGCCCGCCCGTGATGACGCACAATTTTTCCCTGCGCCTGTAACGCCGTAAGATCCCGGCGCAGCGTCTCTTTACTGATGCCGAGCTGTGCCGCCAGGCTGGCAGTGGTCAGGGTGTCATGATGGGCAAGAAGCGCCAGAATGGTTTGCTGTCGCGCGGATTTCATGGCCAGCCTCAGGCGATCAGGCGCGGGAAAATGGAGATCAGCGTCGCGCCCATCGCCACGCCGTTTTTGCCGGTGTGCTTGATGTGATACATCGCCTCGTCCGCGCGGGTTAAGGCTTCCACAAAGCTGTCCTGCGGCTGCACTTCATCAATGCCGATGGATGCGCCCACCGATCCGACGCCGTTATCCAGATCAAAGGGCGTCAGCACGGCATGCAGCAGATCCTGCGCCGCGCGGTGGATCGCCGCATCGGCCAGCGCAAAGGGCAGCAACAGCACAAACTCATCGCCGCCGAGCCGTCCGATAGTCGTGCCGGGTGGACTGGTTTCCCGCAGCCGTCGACTTAGCTGGATCAACAGTTCATCGCCGCTGCGGTGGCCGAGGGTGTCGTTAACGTGCTTAAAGTTATCCAGATCGATAAAGGCCACGCACAACGGCCCCGCCAGCTTGTGCTCGTCGAACTGCGTAATCAGCGCGTGGCGATTGGCAAGACCGGTAAGCGGATCGTGATTCGCCAGCAGCGCCAGTTGCTCTTCGTACTGCTTTTCTTTGGTCATGTCGATGTGCGTACCGGTAACCTTAAGCGGATGACCGCTGGCGTCCCGTTCGCTGATCCGCCCGCGATCCAGCACCCAGGTCACGGTGCCGTTTTTATGCTGCATGCGGTGCAGGGCTTCGTACCAGGGCGCTTTACCCTCGAGATGATCGTAAAACGCCTTTAGCACCCACTGACGATCGTCGGGATGCAGATGATCTTTCCATACCTCGAACTGCGCGTTGAGTTCTTTCGGCTGATAGCCAAGCATCGATCCCCAGCGGCGGTTGAAGATGATCAGTTTTCCGCTGGGAATATCCAGTTGCCACAGGCACAGCCCGGTGCCGTCAAGGGCGGCGCTGAGCTTACTGCGGGCGTCACGCGCCAGCCTCACCAGACGGGCATTGTGCTTTTTCAGGTTCTGGATCTGCTGCGATAGCGCGCGTTCAGACATAGGTGGCCGTAATGATTAAATAAAAAATCATTCTTACCAGTTATTATTTTGTTGTAAATATGTGGCAGGAAAAAGAAAAATCCGGGCGGGGTACGCCCGGACCGGCAGATCAGGCGTTGCGCTTGTCTTCGGTGTTGGTATCGAAGTCGCTGGCGTCATGACGCTCGTGCAGTTGTTCGTTCAGCGGCCCGTTGGTGCGGTTGACGATGCGACCACGCTTCACCCCTGGACGCTCTGCCACTTCTTTTGCCCAGCGCAGCACGTTTTTGTAGCTGCCTGCATCGAGGAATTCAGCGGCGTCATAAATAGTGCCGAGCACCACATTGCCGTACCACGGCCAAATCGCCATATCCGCGATAGTGTATTCATCGCCGGCAACAAATTTATGCTTCGCCAGTTGCTGATCCAGTACGTCGAGCTGACGTTTGGCTTCCATGGTAAAGCGATTGATGGCGTATTCGATTTTCACCGGCGCGTAGTGATAAAAATGTCCGAAGCCGCCGCCGAGGAACGGCGCTGCGCCCTGTAACCAGAACAGCCAGTTCAGCGCTTCGGTACGTCCGGCCGGATCTTTCGGCAGGAAGTGACCGTATTTTTCCGCCAGATACAGCAGAATAGATCCGGATTCGAACACGCGGGTCGGTGGGGTAGTGGAATGATCGCTAAGGGCCGGGATTTTGGAGTTCGGGTTCACCTCAACAAAGCCGCTGGAGAACTGATCGCCCTCGCCAATGCGGATAAGCCAGGCATCGTATTCTGCGGCGGTCACGCCTTTTTCCAGCAGTTCTTCCAGTAAAATCGTCACCTTCTGACCATTCGGCGTGCCGAGAGAGTAAAGCTGGAGCGGGTGTTTGCCGACCGGCAACGCTTTCTCATGGGTCGCGCCGGATACCGGACGATTGATGTTGGCAAAAGCGCCGCCCGCGGATTTATCCCACGTCCAGGTTTTCGGTGGCTGATACTGATTGTCTGACATGTTAACCTGCCTTTTCATTGATGTGTTGAAGCAGTGTAGCAGGCGCTACGCGCAGAAGCAGACGGTTAGTGCGCTTAACGCCAGGTCATTGTTATTCAGGCAAAAAGGCGTTCAGCCCAGACGCTGACGTCATCGCCGCTGCCCAGATCCGGCTGTACCAGCCCGTTAACCATAAAGGTCGGGGAGACGTGAATGCCGTTCTGGCGCGCGTATTTGCAGTGCCATTTTATGACGGTTTGCAGATCCGCCCGCCCAAAGGGTACTGAGGCATCGACCCCGCTATAGCGTTGCAGACGCGCCAGAATATCGTTCGGCGTGGCGTCCATATTCGGACCGCTGCAATGGTCGGTAAATTCAAACTCTTCACGATGTTCGGCAACCGCCTGCATCACCTTATGCGCGGCATCGCGCCCGTCCGGCAGCGTTGAGGCCGCCAGAATGTAACGCACGATCACCCCGGAATACATATGCCACGGCTGGGACTGCAAACGAATTTTGATGGTTAGCTGGTCTTCGCCGACATGCTGTAACAGCGCATCCAGCTTATTAAAGGCTCTTACTGAAAACGGACAGGTAGGTTCAAGGAAGACTTCAAAGGTGCGTGGCCCATGGCCCCATTCCAGCGGCTGGGCATTCAGGGCAGGTTGCTGACTCATGTTAACTCCTGAGGTTGTGTGTTTTTAATCACTCTTTTAAAAGCGTGATGACTGTTTTTAGCACGGCGGGCAGAGAAAGGAAAAGGGGTGCTGGCGTGCCTTTGCGGGAGATTGGGGGGGTAAAAATGCAGTTCGGCGGGGGCGTAATGCCTGCCGTTGCTCCGGCCCACGCTGGATCAGTATGAAAGAGATAAGTGACGCGGCAGGGTGAGGCGAAGGTATTAAAACGGTTTAACGAGCTGATGTACAAAAAGTTGCAGAGATATAAAATGAAAAACCCGCATTAAGCGGGTTTTTCAAACTTTATCATCTGTCCACAGGGGGAGGCATTTGCCAACAAATCCCGTGGCTAGTGGCATAATTTTAGGGCAATCGGATCATGACGTCAACGGAAGACATTATCAGAGCCATCAGGCGAACATTATCTTCACCGCGCATGGGCACGTATGAGCGTGTGTGCGGTACTGAAGGTGCTGCTGCTCTCAATTTATATGCATGGAATGCGCAGATATCAGCGGCCTTCCTGGCCCCACTCCACATCTGTGAAGTGGTGATCAGAAATGCGGTTGCCGATGCCCTTGAAGCACAGTATGGGGAGAAATGGCCCTGGTCTGCAGGTTTTGAACGTAGCCTTCCTGATCCTGTTAATGGATACAGCCAACGTCGTGACCTGTTTAGTGCCCGCAGAGATCAACATACGACGGGCAAGGTTATTCCGGAGTTGAAGTTCGCCTTCTGGCAGAAGCTGTTTACCCGCCGTAATGACGACCGCTTATGGTGCCAGTATTTGCGAACGGTTTTTCCTCATGTGGAGGCATCATGGACGCTAAGCCAGCAACGGCAATTTATCTATGATGAACTGGAACGGGTGCGGAAATTGCGCAATCGTATTGCGCATCATGAGCCGGTTTTTTCCCGGCATCTGCAGGCTGACTACCAGGCAATTCGTCAATTGATCCACATGAGATGTCACATTACTGCGGAATGGATGGAACAGCATCAGCAGGTACAGCAGCTTTTAAAACATCCGCCATTACCTGCTGCATAACATTAAACCTTAAGCATTTTCACCGTCGCATCCACGTCGATCTCATCTTCCGTGAAGATTAACGTCTCACCCTGGAAGGTGGTGATCGCCAGCTTTTTCAGCGTACGCATTTGACCCGGCTTGATATCGGTCTTCGGGCGGATGTTGCCCATCAGCAGGCCAACGGACAGCACGGTGTTCTCTTTATCGATATGCGTTTCGACAGGCACTTCTTCGCTGTAAACCAGATACGATTTGATCGCCGTAAGCTTAATGCGCTCACCGGCAATAAAGATGTATTTGCTTTCCGGCAGCACTTTGACCGCATAGGCGGAGAGGCCTTTGTTATTGGTGGTGGGTTCAAAAGTCACCGCCGCATCTTTCTTGATAAGCTCTGGGTTGGCGACCTTAATCACATGAAAATAACGGTTATCCCCGTTTTCATCTTTGAGAAATCCAAAACCTTTGTCTTTGAACCAGGTTGTGATTGTTCCGTTCATCGCCATTACCGCCTGTTTAATCGTTTATCTGCTCTGTTTTTACCGCGCGCAGTGTAAAGCACAATGCCTTCACACACTACGTTTTGCTTACCACATCAAGTCGTCAGGAACTTTAAAATCAGCATAGGGATCGTCTTCGTCCTGCGCTTCCTGACTTAATGCGCTGTTAAGGACAATGCTGCTGGCATCCCGCTGCGCAATTTTATCCGCGACGCTTGCCGGAATGATCGCGTATTCACTTTCGCCGTCGCTGTCCGTCATCAGACGCGCAATAGCAAGACGGCCGCTGATCAGCTGTGCCTGGGTTACCTTATCGACGGCGATTTTTTTAATAAAGTTATTGTCGGTAAAGTTAAAATCAATATTGCCGCGTGAAATGGTGATGCGGTTCATTTCAATCAGCTGTTTGACCTGGGCTTTGTACTCTTTCGATAACGCCGCCTGTTTTTGCTGCTCACTCAGCTGCTTATCGCGCTCCAGCTGCGCTTTTTTATTCTCTTCTACTGCGGCCCTGGCTTCACGCGTCTGCACACGGGATTTCTTCGCGGTGCGCTGCACTTTGGCCATTTTTTTGCTGGTCACTAAGCCCGCTTTCAGCATCTGCTCTTGTAAGGTAAGTTTGGTCATTGTCGTTTCTGAACCCGTTGAATAATTTTTGTAATTATACCCGTAATTGGCGGGGCTGTACCAGGTGACAGGTCCCGATCAGGGCAGGGGGAGGGCAGGCGCAGCGGCCGGAAACCGGGCAGGACGCCCAAAAGCAAAAAACCCGCCAGAGGCGGGTTCTTCTAAATAGTGGTGCCCGGACTCGGAATCGAACCAAGGACACGGGGATTTTCAATCCCCTGCTCTACCGACTGAGCTATCCGGGCAACGGGGCGCATTAAACCTGATCCGCCTCGTGTCGTCAACGAAATTTATTTAAATCGTTGCAGACTGCACAATCTATCAGCAATCTGGCGCTAATGCACGCCGCTCAGGCAAAAAAGGCGGTCCAGGCGGCGGAGATCGGCATGGCGATAATCAACGCGGGCAACATGTTAGCGACGGCAAACATCTTAATGCCACAGATACGCAGGCCGGTTGCCAGCAGCAAAATGCCACCGACGGCGGTGAAATCGCCCATCATCGCCGGTGTGGTGAGCGGCAGAATAAAGGTCGCGCAGGTGGCGAGGGTGAGCTGAATAAGCAGCATCGGCACCGAAATGGCCGCCACAGCAATGCCGAGGGAGGTGGCAAAAATCACCGCGGTGAAGAAATCGAGAAACGCTTTGGCGATGAGGATGCTCGGATCGCCGGTCATGCCTTCGCGCATCGCGCCAAAAATGCCGGTGCCGCTGGCACAGAACAGAATAATGATGGCCACCAGACTTTCGATAAAAGCGTCATGGCCCTCCGGTACGCCGGTAGATTTTTTACCGCGCTGCATCAGTTTGCGCAGGCGGTTCACCCCGCCGCTGATGCCGCGCTCAACGTAGCAGATCTCGCCAATCAGCGTGCCCACCAGCGTTGCCAGCACCATCACCGGCAGGTTCACGCACTTCACCACCAGCAGAATACCGATACCCAGCGAGCACAGGCCAAAAATAGCGGGCATCGAACCGCGCACGCGTTCGGGTAAACGATGACTGAGCACCGCGCCCAGGGTGCCGCCAATCAGCACGGCAGCGGCATTAATAAAGGGGCCAGTTAACACGCTGTTACTCCTTAATAATTTGTTTGCACTACTGCATAGTATGCAGCAAAAACTCTCGTTCCAGGCATTTTTTGCGTGTTGCACCTCCCGGGCAAAAGTGACATTATTGCGCGAAATTTCCTCTCTTAATCACGGGGCTGCCTGGATGACGCTGTATTATGTTCGCCAGACAAATCGCATACTTATGCGAACGCTCTCCCGTTCCGCCATGATCTCTTCTCTGCTCACCCTGGGGTGAGGACAACGCAGGCGCTTATGAAAACCATGAAAATTGCTGCCAGCCGCGAGCTGGTTTCCCTGCTTTCCACCCATCGCGAGGTGGTCAGCCTGGACAACACGGATTTTACCGACGTGGCGGCAGTCGTCATTACGGTGGCAGACAGTTACAGCGGTATTCTCGCGCTGCTTAAACGCACAGGCTTTCAGTTGCCGGTGTTTATGTTCAGCGATACGCCTGCCGATGCGCCGCCGGGCGTCGAGGCGGTGATCGGCGGCAAAGCGCAGGAACTGCTGGAGCTGGAATCCGCCGCCTGTCGCTACGAAGAAAATCTGCTGCCGCCGTTTTTCGATACGCTGACGCAGTACGTGGCCATGGACAACAGCACTTTCGCCTGTCCGGGACACCAGCACGGCGCGTTCTTCAAAAAACACCCCGCCGGACGTCAGTTCTTTGACTTCTTCGGTGAAAACGTCTTTCGCGCCGACATGTGCAACGCCGACGTTAAACTTGGCGATTTGCTGATCCACGAAGGCTCCGCCAAACACGCGCAGAAATTTGCTGCCAAAGTGTTCCACGCGGATAAAACCTACTTTGTGCTGAATGGCACGTCGGCGGCGAACAAAGTTGTCACCAATGCGCTGCTGACGCGCGGCGACCTGGTGTTGTTCGATCGCAACAACCACAAATCCAATCACCATGGCGCGCTGATCCAGGCGGGCGCGACGCCGGTCTATCTGGAAGCAGCCCGTAACCCGTTCGGCTTTATCGGCGGCATTGATGAGCACTGTTTCGATGAGCGTTATCTGCGCGAGCAGATCCGCGCCGTCGCGCCGGAGAAAGCTGACGAGGCGCGCCCGTTCCGCCTCGCGGTGATCCAGCTTGGCACCTACGACGGTACGATCTATAACGCCCGTCAGGTGATCGACAAGATCGGATCGCTGTGCGATTACATCCTTTTTGACTCAGCGTGGGTGGGTTACGAGCAGTTTATTCCGATGATGGCCGACTGTTCGCCGCTGCTGCTCGATCTGCACGAAAACGATCCGGGGATCTTCGTCACCCAGTCGGTGCACAAGCAGCAGGCGGGCTTCTCCCAGACCTCGCAGATCCACAAAAAAGATAACCATATTCGCGGCCAGGCGCGCTTCTGCCCGCATAAACGGCTGAACAACGCTTTTATGCTGCACGCCTCCACCAGCCCGTTTTACCCGTTGTTTGCCGCGCTGGACGTGAACGCCAAGATCCACGAAGGGGAAAGCGGACGCCGCCTGTGGGCGGAGTGCGTCGAACTGGGTATCGAAGCGCGTAAGGCGATCATCGCCAACTGCAAGATGATCAAACCTTTTGTGCCGCCAGAGGTGGCGGGGCGTCCGTGGCAGGATCATCCGACTCACGCTATCGCCAGCGAGCGCCGCTTTTTCAGTTTTGAGCCGGGCGCCAGCTGGCACGGTTTTGACGGCTACGCCCGCGAGCAATATTTTGTCGATCCCTGCAAGCTGCTGCTCACCACGCCGGGGATCGATGCGCAGACCGGTGATTACACCGATTTCGGTATTCCTGCGACCATTCTGGCGCACTACCTGCGTGAGAACGGCATCGTGCCGGAAAAGTGCGATCTGAACTCGATCCTCTTCCTGCTGACCCCTGCCGAGAGCGCGGAGAAAATGGCGCAGCTGGTGGCGATGCTCGGTCAGTTCGAGCAGCATATTGAAGACGATACGCCGCTGGCCGACGTGCTGCCGACCATCTTCAACAAATACCCGGTGCGCTACCGCGATTACACCCTGCGCGAGCTGTGCCAGGAGATGCACGACTTGTACGTCAGCTTTGACGTCAAAGATCTGCAAAAAGCGATGTTCCGCGCCGACAGCTTCCCGGCGGTGGCGATGAATCCGCAGGATGCGAACAGCGAATTTATTCGTGGCAATGTGGAACTGGTGCGCATCAGCGAAGCCGAAGGGCGCATCGCGGCGGAAGGCGCGCTGCCGTATCCGCCGGGCGTCTTATGCGTGGTGCCAGGTGAAGTGTGGGGCGGTGCGGTACAGCGCTATTTCCTCGCGCTGGAAGAGGGCGTTAACCTGCTGCCGGGCTTTTCGCCGGAACTGCAGGGCGTATATAGCGAAACAGACGCCGATGGCATCAAGCGTCTGTTTGGCTATGTGTTGAAAGGTTAGGGTGAGGGGACACTCAATTGCGACGATAGCTTTTCTGCGCCGTGTCCACTTTATACAGATAGCGGCGCGATTCGGCAGACGGATGCCGCGTGGTAAGCGCTTCATACACATCCCCCGGCGACATGCGGTTAATGATGTTCGCCGCCTGCACTTTATCGCTGGAGAACACCCGTAACACGCTGCCCGCGCCGCCGTTATAGGCGGTGATCACCGCATAACGCCGTGAGGTCGGGTTAGTGATGCCGGACAGATAGACATTGTTCAGCATCGCCAGATAGGCCGTGCCGGTATCAATGTTGCTCGCCGGATCGAACAGGAAGTTGCGGTCCGGCATCCCGGAACGTCCCTGCGCGCGGAACACGTCTTTCCCGGCGCTGTGCTGCACAACCTGCATCAACCCCAGCGCATCGGAACGGCTGACGGCGTACGGGTTAAAGGAGGATTCCGTCTGCATAATCGCCAGAATCAGCGATTCATCCACGCCATACTTGCGTGACGCCTTACGCACCATGCCAGTGTATTTATGCGCACGTTTATCCAGGTGGTTCGCCACCAGGTTAATGGTCACGCTGTAGATAACTTTCAGCCCGTTCTGTCGGCTTTTCATACGCGTTTGCAGCAGATAATCCGCGTAACGCGCCGCGCGCCACTGCCAGCGAATGGCCTCGCCGTTGTTATCCACTACCTGTCCGTAAAGGAACGGCTGTTTGGAGATCGGAATATCATCGACGTCAGAGTAAAGGTCGATGGAGCCGGGGTCGTCGCCCATCAGCAGCGTCTTGATGATCGCTTTGCGCAGGTGGGCCGCAGGATCTGTGCCGGCAATGGTTTCGATGGTGATCGAGCCGTCATCAAAGTTGATGTGGCTGCGGGTCTGGTACTGATCGGTATACTTAACGTAGTCCTTGGGGCCTGCGATCAGGACTTCGTTAAATCCCCAGATGTTTTCGATGTTATGGGCGAACTGGCCCATCAGAATGTCAAAACCGTTGGTGTCCTTTACCCAGGCTTCGTTATAGCTATCGCCCTTATTATTGGAACTGGAACACGAGATGAGTAACGGCGCGATCAGGGCAAACGCTAAATATTTTTTCATCATTCCGCAGGTGCGTGTTGTGTTGGTGTTATAGGTGAAAAAGCCGGGTTACCCCGGCAATGTTATTCTTATTCTTGATCCTGCGGCTTATAGCCTTCGATGTGCACATCTTTGCCTTCGAACAGGAAGTTAATCATCTCCTGCTCCAGCAGCTTGCGGTGTTCCAGGTTCATCATATTGAGTTTCTTTTCGTTGATGAGCATGGTCTGTTTCTGCTGCCACTGCGCCCAGGCTTCTTTCGAAATCTCGTTATAGATGCGCTTACCGACGTCGCCCGGATAAAGCTGGAAATCCTGACCTTCCGCTTCACGGCCCAGGAAGGTACAAAAAATGGTTCTGCTCATAAAAATTCCTCTTTCATCTCAGCGCTATACAGCGGCGCCGGTACGTAATTGCTGTAACAGGCGCTCAACGGGCGCCGCCAGTCCGACGGATTGCGGTTGCGCTAAGTTATACCAGAGACCCGCCCCTTCATCCATGCATGCGGTGAATGAGGACACGGGAAGCCACATTGGCACAATATCCAGATGGAAATGGCTGAAAGTATGGCGAAACGCCGTTAACTGGCTGAGAGTATCGGCGCTAATCTGACGTTCCGCCAGCCAGCGACGCAGACTGTCTTCATCTTCAAACTGCGGGAAGCAGAATAAGCCACCCCACAGGCCGACCGGCGGGCGCTGGGCCAGAAACACCTCGTCGCCGTGCTGGAGCATCAGAAAATAGCCGGTGCGCTCCGGCAGCGTTTGCTTCGGTTTTTTGCCCGGGTACAGCGCCCAGCTCTCATGCGCATAGGCTTCGCAACCATTGTTGAGCGGACACAGCGAACATTTCGGTTTTGAGCGGGTGCAGACGATCGCCCCTAAATCCATCATCGCCTGGTTAAAGCGCGCCACGCCCTCCGCAGGCGTCACCTGTTCACTGATTTCCCACAGGCGCTTTTCCACCTCTTTTTTACCCGGCCAGCCGCCCACCGCATAGCAACGGGCCAGCACGCGCTTCACGTTACCGTCGAGGATCGGGAAGTGTTTATTGAGCGACAAGGACAAAATCGCCCCGGCGGTAGAGCGCCCGACGCCGGGCAACGCCGCCACTTCATCGAAGGTATCCGGGAACTGGCCCTGATGCCGCGTCGCCACCTGCTGCGCCGCTTTATGCAGATTGCGCGCGCGGGCGTAATAGCCAAGGCCGGTCCACAGGTGCAGTACCTCATCGAGCGGGGCATTGGCTAAATCCGTCACTGTCGGGAAGCGTGCCATAAAACGCTCAAAGTAGGGGATCACGGTGGTGACCTGCGTTTGTTGCAACATCACCTCAGAGAGCCATACTTTGTAGGGCGTTTTTTCGAGTTGCCAGGGCAGGGTTTTACGCCCGTATTTGTCATACCACTCCAGCACCTGGGCTGAAAATTGCGACGCGTTTAAGGTCAAAGCAGAGCTTCCGGGTAACGATTTGGGGGAGCCAGATTGCAGCACAGCGGCACAGAGGTGTAAACCAGAAGTTTCCGGTGCTTGCATCCGGCAACTAACTTTGGATAATGCCCGTTTCCCGACCACTCTCACAAGCAGACATATTTATGAAGAACGACGTCATTTCACCGGAATTTGATGAAAACGGCCGCCCGCTGCGCCGCATTCGCAGCTTTGTCCGCCGCCAGGGGCGTCTGACGAAAGGGCAGGAGCACGCGCTGGAAAACTACTGGCCGGTGATGGGCGTGGAATTCACCGACGCACCGCTGGATTTCGCCGCGCTGTTTGGCCGCGACGCGCCAGTCACGCTGGAGATTGGTTTCGGTATGGGGGCCTCGCTGGTCACCATGGCGAAAGCCAGGCCGGAGCAGAATTTCCTCGGCATTGAAGTGCATTCACCGGGCGTGGGTGCTTGTCTTGCTACCGCGCACGAAGAGGGTGTCGAGAACCTGCGCGTGATGTGCCACGACGCGGTAGAAGTGCTGCACAAAATGATCCCTGACAATTCTTTAACCATGGTACAGCTCTTTTTCCCTGACCCATGGCATAAAGCACGTCATAATAAACGCCGTATCGTTCAGCCGCCGTTTGCGGAGCTGGTAAAAAGCAAACTGAAGCTGGGCGGCGTATTCCATATGGCAACCGACTGGGAAGCCTATGCAGAACACATGCTGGAAGTGATGTCATCGCTGGACGGCTATAAAAACCAGTCCGCCAGCAATGACTATGTGCCGCGTCCTGAATCGCGTCCGGTAACCAAATTTGAACAGCGTGGCCATCGTCTTGGTCACGGCGTATGGGACTTAATGTTCGAGAGGGTGAAATAATGGCAACGAATCGTAGCCGTCGTCTGCGTAAGAAAATGCATATCGACGATTTTCAGGAATTAGGCTTTTCCGTCGCATGGCGTTTCCCGGAAGGTACCAGCGAAGAGCAGATCGACCAGACCGTTGATGATTTCATCAACGAGGTGATCGAGCCGAACAAACTGGCGTTTGACGGCAGCGGCTATCTGGTGTGGGAAGGACTGATTTGCAAACAGGAAATCGGCAAATGCACCGAAGACGACCAGGCCATTGTGCGTAAATGGCTCGAAGGCCGTAAGTTCGACGATGTGCGCATCAGCGAACTTTTTGACGTCTGGTGGGACTAATTAGTTATCGACAGGGTCGGCTTTGCCGGCCCGTTTTGTTTGTGAAGGAGTTTTTATGTTGCGCAAAACGCTGCTGGCGGCTGCCCTGACGGTAACCGCATTTACCGCGCAGGCTGAATATAAATGTAGCGTCACGCCGCGTGACGACGTGGTGGTAAGCCCGCAAACCGTGCAGGTGAAAGGCGAGAACGGCAATCTGGTGATGACGCCGGACGGCAACGTGATGTTTAACGGCAAGCAATACACCCTGACCGCAGCCCAGCGCGAGCAGGCGAAAGATTATCAGGCGGATCTGCGCACCGCGTTGCCGTGGATCGACGAAGGCGCACGTAGCCGCGTCGAGAAAGGCCGCGTGGCCCTCGACAATATCATCGCCAAAGAAGTGGGTGAAAGCAGCAATATGCGTGGTCGCCTGACCAAACTCGACGCGCAGCTGAAAGAGCAGATGAACCGCATTCTTGAGCGTCGCCCGGATGGCATCACCTTCCATTACAAAGCCATTGATGAAGTGCGCGCTAACGGCCAGCAACTGGTCAATCAGGCAATGGGCGGCATCCTGCAGGACAGCATCAATGAGATGGGCGCGAAAGCGGTACTGAAAGGCGGCGGTAATCCGTTGCAGGGCGTACTCGGCAGCCTCGGTGGGCTACAGACCGCGATCCAGAATGAATGGAAGAATCAGGAAGCCGACTTTGAACAGTTCGGCAAAGCCGTGTGCAGCCGCGTAGTGTCGCTGGAAGACAGCCGCAAAGCGCTGGTCAGCGGGCTGAAGTAAGGTTTCTGGATTGATGTAGGCCGGATAAGCGTAGCGCCATCCGGCAACATGACTCAGAAATCTGCCGGCGCTTTAAACGTCATACTGCTGCTGAAAACCGGGTGGGTGATGGTCAGCATTTCCGCATGCAGTTGCAGGCGCGGGGCCATCGCCAGCGCTTCGGGTGTGGCATAAAACCGGTCGCCTAAGATCGGATGTCCCAGCGCCTGCATGTGCACACGCAGCTGGTGGGAACGTCCGGTGATGGGTTTTAACTCCACACGCGCGCTGTTATCTGCCGCATACTCCAGCACCCGATACTCCGTCTGTGCCGGTTTCCCGGTTTCATAACACACCTTTTGCAGCGGGCGATTCGGCCAGTCGCAAATCAGCGGTAAATCCACCAGACCTTCGTCTGGCGTCGGATGGCCCCATACGCGGGCCACATACTGTTTCTTTGGCTCACGCTCGCGGAACTGCCGCTTAAGCTCGCGCTCAGCGGCTTTGTTCAGCGCCACCACAATCACGCCGCTGGTGGCCATATCCAGACGATGCACGGATTCGGCCTGTGGATAATCGCGCTGAATGCGCGTCATCACGCTGTCTTTATGCTCATCAAGACGACCGGGTACGGACAACAAGCCACTCGGCTTGTTGACCACCATAATGTGCTCATCCTGATACAGAATGACCAGCCACGGATCCTGCGGCGGATTGTAGGGTTCCATCAACATTGTCGGCTCCGGTTACTGATGCGTCACGACGATCAGACGCAGGGCATCAAGACGCCAGCCCGCTTCGGCCAGACTCTCCATTACCTGCTGGCGATTGCTTTCAATGGCCGCCAGTTCATCATCACGGATGTTCGGGTTGACCGCTTTCAGCGCTTCCAGACGGGAAAGTTCGGCAGAGAGCTTCTCATCCGCTTCAGTCCGCGCCGCCTCAATAAGCGCTTTCGCCGCTTTTTCGATCTGCGCTTCACCCTGTTGCAGAATAGCATGCACGTCCTGCTGCACCGCGTTCACCAGCTTGCTGCCGGTATGACGGTTCACCGCGCTCAGCTGACGGTTAAAGGTTTCAAACTCTACCTGTGCCGCCAGGTTGGTGCCGTTTTTATCCAGCAACATGCGCACCGGGGTGGCAGGCAGGAAGCGGTTAAGCTGAAGCTGTTTCGGTGCCTGTGCTTCCACCACGTAGATCAGCTCCAGCAGCAGCGTCCCTACCGGCAGGGCTTTGTTTTTCAGCAGCGAAATCGTGCTGCTGCCGGTATCGCCGGAGAGGATCAGATCCAGACCATTGCGGATCAGCGGATGCTCCCAGGTAACAAACTGCGCGTCTTCACGGGACAGCGCCACATCACGTTCGAAGGTGATGGTGCAGCCATCTTCCGGCAGACCAGGGAAATCCGGCACCAGCATATGGTCGGACGGGGTCAGTACGATCATGTTCTCACCGCGATCGTCCTGATTAATGCCGACAATATCGAACAGGTTCATGGAGAAGCTGATCAGCGCCGTGTCGTCGTCCTGCTCTTCAATGCTTTCCGCCAGTGCCTGCGCTTTTTCGCCGCCGTTGGAGTGGATCTCCAGCAGACGGTCGCGCCCCTGTTCCAGCTGAGCTTTCAGGGCGTCATGCTGCTCGCGGCAGGATTTGATCAGCTCGTCAAAGCCGTCGGTGTTTTCCGGCGATGCCAGGTAGCCGATAAGATCGGTGTACACCTTGTCATAAATCGCGCGTCCGGTCGGGCAGGTATGTTCAAAGGCGTCCAGACCTTCATGGAACCAGCGCACCAGCACGGATTGCGCGGTTTTTTCCAGGAACGGCACGTGGATCTGAATATCATGCGCCTGACCGATACGATCCAGACGACCAATACGCTGTTCCAGCAGATCCGGGTTGAACGGCAGATCGAACATCACCAGATTGCTGGCGAACTGGAAGTTACGGCCTTCGGAGCCGATTTCCGAGCACAGCAGCACCTGCGCGCCGCTGTCTTCTTCGCCGAACCATGCCGCCGCGCGGTCGCGTTCGATGATCGACATACCTTCGTGGAACACTGCCGCACGGATGCCTTCGCGCTCACGTAGCACCTGCTCCAGTTGCAGCGCGGTGGCGGCTTTGGCGCAAATCACCAGCACTTTCTGCGAGCGGTGGCTGGTCAGATAGCCCATCAGCCACTCAACGCGCGGATCGAAGTTCCACCAGGTGCCGGAATCGCCTTCAAATTCCTGATAAATCTGCTCCGGATAGAGCATGTCGCGGGCGCGCTCTTCGGCGCTTTTACGCGCGCCCATAATGCCGGAGACTTTGATTGCCGTCTGATACTGCATCGGCAGCGGCAGCTTAACGGTATGCAGCTCGCGTTTCGGGAAGCCTTTCACGCCGTTACGGGTGTTACGGAACAGCACGCGGCTGGTGCCGTGTCTGTCCATCAGCATGCTGATCAGCTCCTGACGGGCGGACTCTGCACCGTCACGGTTGCTGTTGGCCGTTTGCAGCAGCGGTTCAATATCCTGCTCGCCAATCAGTTCGCCGAGCATGTTCAGCTCGCTGTCGGAAAGCGGGTTACCCGCCAGCAGCATGGCGACCGCATCGGCCACCGGGCGGTAGTTATTCTGCTCTTCGACAAACTGGGCAAAGTCGTGGAAGCGGTTCGGATCCAGCAGACGCAAGCGCGCAAAGTGGCTTTCCAGCCCCAGCTGTTCCGGGGTAGCGGTGAGCAGCAGGATCCCCGGCACGCGTTCGGCCAGCTGTTCAATGGCGAGGTATTCGCGGCTTGGCGCGTCTTCGCTCCACACCAGATGGTGCGCTTCATCGACCACCATCAGATCCCATTCGCCGTCGCACAAATGCTCCAGGCGCTGTTTGCTGCGGCGCACGAAGTCCAGGGAGCAAATCACTAACTGCTCGGTTTCAAACGGGTTATCGGCGTCGTGCTGGGCTTCGGCGTAGCGCTCGTCGTCAAACAGCGCAAAGCGCAGGTTGAAGCGGCGCAGCATTTCCACCAGCCACTGATGTTGCAGGGTTTCCGGCACGACGATCAGCACACGCTCAGCTGCACCGGAGAGCAGTTGCTGATGCAGGATCATGCCCGCTTCGATGGTTTTCCCCAGACCCACTTCATCCGCCAGCAGCACGCGCGGCGCATGGCGGCGGCCCACATCGTGGGCGATATGCAACTGATGCGGGATCAGGCTGGTACGCTGACCACGCAGGCCGCTCCATGGCATCCGGTACTGTTCGCTCTGGTATTTACGCGCGCGGTAGCGCAGCGCGAAACGATCCATACGGTCAATTTGTCCGGCAAACAGACGGTCCTGCGGCTTGCTGAAAATCAGTTTGCTGTCGAGCAGCACTTCGCGAAGCATAACGTTCGTTTCGCCGGTATCCGGGCGCGTGCCAATGTAAGCAAGGAGGCCGTTTTCTGCTTTTACTTCATCAACAATAAGCTGCCAGCCTTCGTGGCTGGTCACTGTGTCACCTGGATTGAACATCACGCGGGTTACGGGGGCGTCACTACGGGCATACAGGCGGTTTTCTCCGGTGGAGGAAAAAAGCAGAGTGACGGTACGCGCATCCATGGCGACAACAGTTCCAAGTCCCAGTTCGCTTTCTGTATCGCTGATCCAGCGTTGACCAAGTGTAAAAGGCATAAGTATTCGGCTCTATATCTCTAATTGCAGGCAATAGTTTGACCACCGTCTGAAAACGACAGCTCATCAAAATTTGAGGCCAGGATTGGGAAGGGCGCTATGGTACTGGAAGGCACAGCTTTCGTCACCTTTTCGTCATCATTCAAAATAACCCAAGCTGGCCGGTAACAAGTGTAGCAAAATCATCGTGGAGGAAAGGCAAAATGCCGTCCGCCACCGGTTGTAACTGTTTGGTGAGGTAGTGATCGTAATCCAGCGGCGACTGCTGATAAGCCACCGGTTCCGGGCCGTTCGTCGTCCAGACATACTTGATGGTGCCGCGATTCTGGTACTGCAAGGCGCGTCCCCTTTGCTGGTTTTGTTCATCCGCCAGCCGAGCGGCGCGGACATGCGGCGGCACATTGCGCTGATACTCCGCCAGCGGGCGGCGCAGGCGTTTGCGGTACACCAGCCGATCATCCAGCTCGCCCGCCATCAGCTGCGCGATGGTTTCCCGCACATAATCCTGATACGGCTCACCGCGAAAAATGCGCAGATACAGCGACTGCTGAAACTGCTGCGCCAGTGGCGTCCAGTCGGTGCGCACCGTTTCCAGGCCTTTAAATACCATGCGCTGGCTGTCCCCTTCCTGGATCAGCCCGGCATATCGTTTTTTGCTGCCGGTATCCGCCCCGCGAATGGTTGGCATCAGAAAGCGGCAAAAATGGGTTTCAAACTCCAGTTCCAGCGCGCTGGTCAGCCCGGACTGTTGCAGATGCGTCTGCCACCAGTCGTTGACGTGCGCCACCAGCGCCTGACCGGTTTTCACCGCCTCGTCTTCACTGTGCGCGCCTTTCAGCCATACAAAGGTGGAGTCGGTATCGCCGTAGATGACATCAAAACCCTGCGCCTCGATTAACGCTTTGGTTTGCAACATGATCTCATGCCCGCGCATGGTGATCGACGAGGCGAGGCGTGGATCGAAGAAGCGACAGGCGCTGGTGCCGAGCACACCGTAAAAGGAGTTCATGATGATCTTCAGCGCCTGGGACAGCGGCTTATTGTTGAGGCGCTTGGCCTCATCCCTGGCCTGCCAGATCTGCCCGATAATATCCGGCAGACAGTGTTTATCCCGCGAGAACCAGGCTTCGAGAAAGCCCGGGGTGCTGTGCTGCGGATCCGGCTGCGCCATGCCTTCCACCAGTCCGACCGGATCGATCAGGAAGGTGCGGATAATCGCCGGATAGAGGCTTTTATAGTCCAGCACCAGCACCGAGTCATACAGGCCAGGCCGCGAGTCCATCACATAACCGCCGGGGCTGGCCTGCGGCGGCACATCCCCGAGATTGGGCGCGACATAGCCCGCGCGGTGCATACGAGGAATATACAGGTGGCTGAAGGCGGCGACGGATCCGCCATGCCGGTCTGCCGGCAGGCCGTTAACCGTGGCGCGCTCCAGCAGGAAGGGCATGATGGCGGTTTTGTGGAAAATACGCGTCACCAGCTCGCAGTCTTTCAGGTTATAAGTGGCAAGCGCGGGCTTGTTTTCGGCAAAGCGGCGTTCGATCTCATCCATGCGATCCCAAGGATTATCAATGGCTTTGCCTTCGCCCAGCAGTTCCTGCGACACCGCTTCCAGCGAAAATGACGGGAAACTCCAGAAGGCTGATTTCAGCGCGTCGATACCGTCGATAATCAAGCGGCCCGTGGCCTGAGCGAAGAATACGCCGTTTTTAAAGCCGTGCTCGCGCCACTCCAGATCGGTGTTGCCGCGCCCGAGCCGCAGCGGAATGCCGTAACGTTCGGCATGTTTTTGCAGCACGCGCAGGTCAAACTGCACCACGTTCCAGCCGATCAGCACATCGGGATCGTGTTCGGCAAACCAGGCGTTGAGTTTTTCCAGCAGTTGCGGGCGGCTGGAGACGTACTCGAGATGAAAATCCACGCCGCTGGCGTCGCCATTTTGTGGGCCAAGCATATAAACCGTGCGCTGGCCGCAGCCTTCAAGCCCAATGCAGTACAGCTCGCCGTGGCGGGTGGTTTCAATATCCAGCGACACCCATTTCAGCGGCGGGCGATAGTCCGGGTGCGGCTTTAAGCGTGCGTTGATCAGCGAGCCGTTGTGCGCGTCGCCATCGACCCACACCGGCGCGGTAATAAAGCGTTCCATCAGAAAACGCTCCGGCGGGCGGATATCCGCTTCAAACACCGTGACGCCGCCTTCGCGCAGCAGTTTGTCATAGCGCATCAGTTGACGATGGGCGCGGCAATAAAGGCCGTGCACCGGCTGGCGATGGAAGTCTTTCAGCGCCAGCGGCGTGAGGCGGTACTGGTTTTCACCGGCGAGAATGCGCTGCGCCTGCGGCACCTGGTCGGAGGGGATAAACGCCACCGATTCCTGCGGCGGCAGCACCACGTGCAGCGGCCCGTCATCCGTGGCCAGCCAGAATTCCACCTCAGTCCCTTTTGGGGTATCCCGCCAGTGTCGGGTCAGTAAAAAGCCTTCTCGCGCCTGCGCCACACTGTGCTCTCATAAAAATAAACCAGGCATAATTATAGCCTGGTTTAGTGATGGGTGCTGGTGTTTTATACAGGGGTTACTGGCCGTAATACGCCTTCGCGCCGTGCTTGCGCAGATAGTGTTTATCCAGCAGCGTCTGCTGCATCGCGGGCAGGTCCGGCGTCAACTGGCGGCTGAAAATGCCCATATAGGCGACTTCTTCCAGCACGATGGCGTTATGCACTGCGTCGTCAGCATTTTTTCCCCATGCAAAGGGGCCGTGGGAATGCACTAACACGCCGGGCATTTGCGCGGCATCGATCCCTTGTGAGCTGAAGGTTTCGACGATCACGTTACCCGTTTCCCACTCATATTCACCGTTGATTTCGGCATCGGTCATTTTGCGGGTGCAGGGGATCGCGCCGTAGAAATAGTCGGCGTGGGTGGTTCCTGTCGCCGGGATGGATTTTCCCGCCTGCGCCCAGATGGTGGCATGGCGCGAATGGGTATGCACAATGCCGCCGATGGATGGAAAAGCCTGATACAGCAGGCGATGGGTCGGCGTATCAGACGACGGCTTTTTGTTACCTTCGACCACTTCACCGGTTTCAATGCTGACCACCACCATGTCTTCGGCGGTCATCACGCTGTAATCGACACCGGACGGTTTGATGACGAACACCCCGCGCTCGCGGTCCACGGCGCTGACGTTACCCCAGGTAAGCGTTACCAGATTATGCTTTGGCAGCGCCAGGTTGGCGTCGAGCACCTGACGTTTGAGATCCTCTAACATTCATCTCTCCACGCCGGATGGCGCGTTGCTTATCCGGCCTACATAAACAACGCGCCACCGGGCATTACTATTAACGTTTCGAACCGTAGTACACCTCGTTCCAGCGCAGCGCGTCTTTGAACGCGGGCAGGCGGGTGTCGTTGTCGATCACGGTCAGTTCAATACCGTGCAGTTCGCTGAACTGGCGCATATCGTCCAGATCCAGCGCATGGCTGAAGACGGTATGGTGCGCGCCACCGGCGATGATCCAGGCTTCGGAGGCGGTTGGCAGATCCGGCTGGGCTTTCCACAGGGCATTGGCGACCGGCAGCTTCGGCAGCGCGTGCGGGGCCGCGACAGAATCGACGCAATTCACCAGCAGACGGAAACGATCCCCCAGATCGATAAGGCTTGCGTTGATCGCCGGACCTGTTTTGGTGGAGAAGATCAGACGGGCCGGATCGGCTTTGCCGCCGATGCCCAGATACTGCACGTCGAGGATCGGTTTTTCGTCCAGCGCTATGGTCGGGCACACTTCAAGCATGTGCGAGCCGAGCACCAGATCGTTACCGTTCTCAAAGTGGTAGGTGTAATCCTCCATAAAGGAGGTGCCGCCCGGCAGACCGGTCGCCATCACCTTCATGATGCGCAGCAGCGCGGCGGTCTTCCAGTCGCCTTCACCGGCAAAGCCGTAGCCCTGCTGCATCAGACGCTGCACCGCCAGACCCGGCAGCTGTTTTAAGCCGTGCAGATCTTCAAAGGTGGTGGTGAACGCATGGAACCCGCCCTGTTCGAGGAAGCGTTTCATGCCCAGCTCAATGCGCGCGGCGTCAATAACGTTTTGTCGTTTATCGCCGTTGATCTGCGCCGCCGGGGTCAGGCGGTAGCTGCTTTCATATTCGTCCACCAGCGCGTTGATATCACCGTCGCTGATGCTGTTCACGACCTGCACCAGATCGCCGACCGCCCAGGTATTCACCGAGAAGCCGAATTTGATTTGCGCGGCGACTTTATCACCGTCGGTGACCGCCACTTCACGCATGTTGTCGCCAAAACGGCACACTTTCAGATGACGGGTATCCTGTTTCGATACTGCGTGACGCATCCACGCACCGATGCGCTGCTGCGCTTTTTGATCCTGCCAGTGACCGGTCACCACGCTGTGCTGTTGACGCATGCGCGCGCCGATAAAGCCAAACTCACGGCCACCGTGCGCCGTCTGGTTGAGGTTCATAAAGTCCATATCAATGCTGTCCCACGGCAGGCCCGCATTGAACTGGGTATGGAACTGCAACAGCGGTTTGTTGAGGATGGTCAGGCCGTTGATCCACATTTTGGCCGGGGAGAAGGTGTGCAGCCACACTACCAGACCCGCGCACTTGTCGTCATAGTTGGCGTCGCGGCAAATCGCGGTGATCTCATCCGGCGTGGTGCCGAGGGGTTTCAGCACCATTTTGCACGGCAGCTTCGCCTCTTTATTCAGGGCATTCACTACCTGTTCCGCGTGGGTGGTGACCTGACGCAGCGCTTCCGGGCCATACAGATGCTGGCTGCCAATCACAAACCACACTTCATAGTTATCGAAAACGGTCATTTATCGTGTCCTTAATGAGTCAGCGCTGCCTGCGATGCGGGGGCAGCTGAAGGGAGATAGTGTTGTTCGGCGCTTACCGCCCACTGTTGATAGCGGCGATAGAGCTGTTCAAAACGTTGCGCCTGGCGCGGGTCCGGTTGCAGGGTGTTTTCGATGCGGCTGGCCATCGACTGCTGGGCGGCCGGAATATCCGGATGATCGCCCGCTGCCACGGCGGCAAAAATAGCCGCACCAAGAGCGCAGCACTGATCGGAGGCGACAATCTGCAACGGACGGTTTAACACGTCGCAGCAGGCCTGCATGATGACGCGGTTTTTACGGGCGATGCCGCCCAGCGCCATCACGTTGTTCACCGCAATGCCCTGTTCGGTAAAGCACTCCATAATGGCGCGCGCGCCAAAGGCAGTAGCAGCCACCAGCCCGCCGAACAGCAGCGGGGCGTCGGTGGCAAGATTCAGATCGGTGATCACCCCTTTCAGACGCTGATTGGCATCCGGCGTGCGGCGGCCGTTAAACCAGTCGAGAATGACCGGCAGATGATCCAGCGACGGATTCTGGGCCCATGCCTGGGTGAGTGCCGGTAACAGCTGTTTCTGGCTGGCGCGGATCTGCGTTTTCAGTTCAGGGTGTTGCAACGCCAGTTGCTCCAGCGGCCAGCCGAGAATGCGGCCAAACCAGGCGTAGATATCGCCAAAAGCGGACTGTCCGGCTTCGAGGCCGATAAAGTCCGGCACCACGCTGCCATCAACCTGACCGCAGATGCCTTTCACCGCACGTTCACCGACGCTGGGTTTATCGGCGATCAGGATGTCGCAGGTAGAGGTGCCGATCACTTTTACCAGCGTGTTCGGCTGTGCACCTGCGCCCACCGCGCCCATATGGCAGTCAAACGCGCCGCCGGCGATCACCACGCTTTGCGGCAGGCCGAGACGTTGCGCCCATTCGGCGCTGAGCGTGCCCACCGGAATATCGGCGGTATAGGTATCGATAAACATCGGGTAGCTGAGATGTTTGTTGATCAGCGGATCAAGCTCATCGAAGAAGCTGGCAGGAGGTAAGCCGCCCCAGCTTTCATGCCACAGGGATTTATGACCGGCGCTGCAACGTCCACGGCGGATCGCCTGCGGGCGGGTGGTGTCGGAGAGCAGGGCGGGGATCCAGTCGCACAGTTCGATCCAGGAGGCGGCGGCCTGTGCCACCGCGGCATCGGCGCGGGTCACGTGCAGGATCTTCGCCCAGAACCATTCACTGGAGTAAATGCCGCCGATATAGCGGGAGTAATCGACTTTTCCGGGTGTGTGGCACAGGCGGGTAATGGCTTCGGCTTCTTCGACGGCGGTGTGATCTTTCCACAAGACGAACATGGCGTTCGGATTGTCGGCAAACTCCGGGCGCAGCGCCAGCACGCGGCCTTCGGCATCAATCGGGGCGGGAGTGGAGCCGGTACTGTCCACGCCAATGCCGCTGACCTGGGCGCGCTGTTCTGCGCTCAATTCCGCCAGCACGCTTTTCAGCGCGGCTTCCATCGACTCAATATAATCGCGCGGGTGGTGGCGAAACTGGTTATGGGGCGCGTCGCAATAACGCCCTTCCTGCCAGCGGGGATACCATTCGACGCTGGTGGCGATCTCTTCGCCGCTGACGCTATCCACGGCCAGGGCGCGTACTGAATCGCTGCCAAAATCGAGGCCAATTGCAATTGCCATCGTGTAACTCCATCAAGAATGAGCGTATGGAGAAACATTAGTGACAGACGCCGGAAAGGGTCAGGCAGGATCCGCTAATCTTATGGATAAAAATGCTATGGCATGGCAAAGTGTGACGCCGTGCAAATAATCAATGTGGACATTCCGCCTGGCTTTATAGACACTTTTGTTAAGCCTTTTTTGCCGCTGCGTGGAAACAAAACCGCGCAAAATGCTTTTATCTGGCGGGGTTGTTGAGCGCTGTTTTACCGGCGGACGGATCTGCTGGCGGATTTGATGATACAAATCACAATATGGACAATTGGTTTCCTTTAATGATCTCCGGAGTATTGCCATTATGGCTGAACCGCAAAACGATCCGCTGCTGCCTGGCTACTCTTTCAATGCGCATCTGGTGGCAGGATTAACGCCGATTGAAGCCGACGGCTACCTGGATTTTTTCGTTGACCGCCCGCTGGGCATGAAGGGTTATATCCTCAATCTGACGGTGCGCGGCGAGGGGATCATCGACAACAACGGTAAACAGTTTGTCTGCCGTCCTGGCGACATTCTGCTGTTCCCGCCCGGCGAGGTGCACCATTACGGTCGGCACCCCGATGCGCGGGAGTGGTATCACCAGTGGGTCTATTTTCGTCCCCGCGCCTACTGGCATGAATGGCTGGCGTGGCCGACGATTTTCGGTCAGACCGGGATTTTTCGCCCAGACGAGGCACATCAGGCGGCGTTCAGCGAGCTGTTTGACCAGATTATCCATGCCGGGCAGAGCGCCGGACGCTACGCCGAGCTGCTGGCGATTAACCTGCTGGAACAGGTGCTGCTGCGCCGCATGGAAGCCATCAATGAATCCCTGCATCCGCCGCTGGATAACCGCGTACGCGATGCCTGCCAGTACATCAGCGATCACCTTGCCGACAGCCACTTCGACATTGCCAGCGTTGCTCAGCATGTCTGCCTGTCCCCGTCGCGATTGTCGCACCTGTTCCGCCAGCAACTGGGCGTCAGCGTGCTGAGCTGGCGCGAGGATCAGCGCATCAGCCAGGCCAAGCTGTTGCTCAGCACCACGCGGATGCCTATCGCCAGCGTCGGGCGCAACGTTGGCTTTGAAGATCAGCTCTATTTTTCCCGCGTTTTTAAAAAATGTACCGGTGCCAGCCCGAGCGAATTTCGTGCCGGATGTGAATGAAACGTAAATGAAACGAAAAGACATGTCCGGTGGTCTGAGTTAACCAGTAAACTACTTATCAGATCATTTTATCGGGCAGGTTATGCAGGCATTTCTGGAACATTTTATTACGCAGTCGGCGGCGTATTCCCTTATCGCCATTGCGCTGGTGGCTTTTTTTGAGTCGCTGGCGTTAGTCGGGCTGATTTTACCCGGCACGGTGATGATGGCGGGGCTTGGGGCGCTGATTGGCAGCGGCGAGGTCAATTTCTGGTATGCATGGCTGGCGGGTATCGTCGGCTGTCTGCTGGGCGACTGGATCTCCTTCTGGCTCGGCTGGCGCTTTAAAAAGCCGCTGCATCGCTGGTCTTTTTTAAAGAAAAACAAAGCGCTGCTGGATAAGACTGAGCATGCGCTGCATCAGCACAGCATGTTTACCATTCTCGTCGGGCGTTTTGTCGGGCCTACCCGGCCACTGGTACCGATGGTGGCGGGGATGCTGGATCTGCCGGTGGTGAAATTTATCCTGCCCAATATTATCGGCTGCGTGTTCTGGCCGCCGTTCTACTTTTTGCCGGGTATTCTGGCAGGCGCAGCCATTGATATTCCCGCCGATGAACAGAGCGGCGGCTTTAAATGGCTGCTGTTGCTGGCTGCGGTGTTGCTGTGGCTGGCAGCATGGATGTGCTGGCGACTGTGGCGTAGTACGAAAGCCAGTTCTGACAAACTGACGCGGTATCTGCCGCGCGCCCGCCTGCTGTGGGTAGCACCGCTGCTGCTCGGTGTGGCGGTAGTGGCGACCGTGGTGGTGATCCGTCATCCGCTAATGCCGGTGTATGTCGATATTCTCGGGAAGGTAGTGAGCGGTCACTGACCGGGTGGATGCCGGGTGGCGGCTGCGCCTTACCCGGCCTACGTCTGGTTGCCGGGTGGCGGCTGCGCCTTACCCGGCCTACGGTTTTGTAGGCCCGGCAAGCGGCGCGCCGCCGGGCAACACGGCCCCGTTATTCAACAACTACCCGCACATTCACGTGCCCGAACGGGGGAACCTGGCGGATTGCCAGCGGTTCGCCCAGCGCATTACACGTCTGCCACGCTTCGGGAACGGTTAGCGAGTGCTCACCAGGGTTAAACAGCCTGACCAGCATCCCGCCATACAGCACATCCACGCCGCTGACCGCCAGCCCTTCGGGGATCTCTGCCAGCAACTGTCGCACCCGCACCGGCTGCGCCGGTAAAAACACATCGAAATTATCCAGCCGCTGCACACCGCTTTCGTCACGCTGCCACTGCCAGAGCGTCGGGTTAACCCGGAAGCCCTGCGCGCAGGCGACGCGCTCGTAGGCGGTAAGCGGCGTCAGACAGAGCGCAAAATCAAAGTACAACAGCCCCGGCAGTTCCGCTTCCGGCGTGGCTAACCGCTGGCCCGAGGCGCGGCCCGGACGCCACAGCAAATCATCTTTGCCCAGCTGCGACGCGCCGCGAAACAGCGTGACCCGTAGCTGGCGATCCGCATATTCATACTCTTTCAGTCCGCGGGCGAAAAAATGAAAGTCATCGTGAGCGCGCAACTGATGCATAAACGGCTCGATGTCCACCGGGCGCTCGGTGAAATCCGTCCGCGTGCTGTCCGGCTGATTCTGGCGGCGGATCCAGCCGAAAGGCATATCCGCCTCTACCGCCGTGATGGGCGTGCCGGTATCGAAAACCAGCTGCATCCGGTGCTCGCGTACCTGGTTATCCACCGTCAGATGAAAACGGATCAGCGCGTTTTCCAGCGTCACGGTCAGCGTCACCGCTACGGACTTCAGATGTTCACTGCGCCCGGTGCGCAGCGGATCCAGGCACTCCGGCAACGACAGCAGGCTTGTGACGATCAGCTCCTGTTTCGCCGGATGCTGTTTCACCGAAACCAGCTCCAGCCAGCCGGAGCGTAGTTCCGCATCGCCTGCCAGCGGCGAGAAGTCATACAGATCGCCGTCATTACCCAGATCGCTTAACTGCACCAGCCGCGTCAGCGTGCGCGGGCGGCGCTTGTCCGTCAGGCACAGGTTCTGATCCTGCCAGCTGATGCGGTAGTGGGCGTTCTCGATAAAAGTCTGGCGCAGCGGCTGCATCCACGGCATCGCCACCGGTTCGCTATGCTGCACAAAAAACAGCGCCATCCCCAGCGGCGGCACCGCCGCATGAAGAATATCCACCCGGTTACGGTAGTAATAGTCTGCTGAAAACGTCTCCACTTCACCGTCTGGCGTCAGCAACACCGCGCGCGGTTTGCGGATTTTCTCCTGCGCCAGCAGGATGAATTCCACCGGCCGACCCTGTTCATCCACCAGCCGGAAGGTGGGTGTTGGCGTGATCAGCACCCGGTTGTGCACGCTGAGGGTAGGCGCGCTGGTACCGTTCACCAGCAGAAAGCGATGATCCTGATCCGGGGCAAGATTTGCCAGCAGCAGACGGGCGTGCAGGCTGAACAGCGCCTCGCCGATCTGCTGCGCGTGGGCGCAGCGGGCCAGCACGTCGCGGTTGGTTTCATCGCTGTTGCAACCGCCCATACTGTCATGGGCATGGGACTCCAGCAGCAGACGCCAGGCTTTTTCCAGCATCGCCTCGCTACAGGCCAGCCCGTTGATACGCGCCAGCGCCAGCAGCGGTTCGGTCTGATGGATCAACTGCGTTTCCGCATCGTCGTTGGCGCGTTTAATGTCGTAGCGCGAGGAGCCAATGGTTTTATGTACCCGGGACAGGCGCGGGCGGCGGAATTCGCCCTGCCACAGGGGGAGTGCGTCCTCGTTCAGCGCTGCGAAATAATCCTCATAGCTACTGGCGATAAATTCATCCTCGCTGTGGGCGTTAAGCTCCGCGATAAGGCTGGCGAAATCCGCATCACAGCTGACCTGATCGCCGCCAATCGGGCACAGCAGATGCCGACAGGCGGTGAGCTGTTTAAGCCGGGCGATCAGCGGGAAGGTTTCGCCCTCAACATGCGCAAGCGAGAAATTACGCCAGCGCCCGCCGCGCTCCGGGTGGGCCAGCGAATAGCCAAACGGTATGATCGCCGTGGTGACGGCGTCGCCGTTCGCCGCCTGCCAGCGCATTTCCGTCGCGCCCATCACCTGCGGATCGTACCCCCGGCGCAGCAAAATATGCCGCAGCCCGAAGGCGGCTGCCAGCTGCGGCAGCTGTGCCGGGCTGCCGAAGGTATCGGGTAAATAGAGCACGTCCATGCAGCCGCCCGCCGCCCGGGCAAGCGCAATGCCGATCCGCAGGTTGCGGAACATGGATTCGGTGCTGATGCTGAACAGATCCGGCTGTGTATACCAGGGGCCGATCATTAACCGACGCTGGCGGACGAGCGCAGTCGCCCGTTCGGTCATCTCCGGTTTGAGCTGTAAATAATCCGCCAGCAGGGAGCTTTGTCCGTCCAGGTGGTACACCAGCGCCGGGTGCGTTTCTAAGGCTTCAATCGCCTCCGTAAAGGCTTTCAGGGCGAAGACCTGGGTATCAAGGGTGGTGAAATACCACTCCCGATCCCAGTGGGTATGGGACACGGCGTGAATGAGGCGTTTGTTGTTCATTGGCGCTCTCCGTTGCTGGCCGTTTCCAGCAGGTATTCAGCATGAATATCCTCGCCGTACCACATCGGGAAATTGGTGCCCCAGATATTGTTGTACAGTTGGGCGAAAATCCCTTCCGGCTCGTCATGCGGCTCGCCAAACCACAGAATACGCGGCTCGTGCAGGGCGACCAGCGGTGCATCAAGAGGCTGGAAATGCCAGTCGGGGGTGAAGACGCTCTCGACGCCGTGCAAATTGCGATTGCCGTTGGGCACCACCTGCTGCCAGTCAATGGTCTGGCCGATTTTGCGGCACTGGCTACGGGATTTATCGATAAGCCCGAATTGCAGCCAGATCTCCTCCGGCAGACGGTTTGCCTGTTTACCGATAATTGACACCTGATAGCGAATGGCGGCGCGATGTTTATTGAAGCGCCAGCAGTGCCGCACTTTTTTCGGCAGCCGCAGCACCATGCCCGGCTCGTTTTGTACAAAGCGCGCCTCGATAAACAGCTGATAGTCGTCCGACGTCTCGTCTATGCGCACTTCATGAAGTTGCAGCGTGGCGCACTGTGAAGGAACGGGCACGGCGGTCAGCTCCAGCCCCGGTTTGGTAAAGTCGGCGATCGCCCAGTCGCGAGTCGTCGCCAGGTTTTGCAGATAATGTTCTGCAAAGCGCTGATAGTCGGCATCGCTTACCTGGCGGTAAATCAGCCTGCCAAGGGGGGATGCGGAGAGCACCTTACCACCAACGCTCAGAGTGCTGAGGCTGCCATCATCGGCAATATATACGCGATAGTCGCCAAAGGTGCGGGATCGTCTGGAAACGATAATGCCCTCCGGGGTGATGGGGGCGAGCGGGGCAAATTTCTTAGCCACCACCGGCGGCAGACAGGCGAGGGCATTGTCGACATAATCGCGCTGCTCCTGCCAGGAGGCGGCGAGGCTCTGATAACCCGGCGCAGGGCGGTGCGGCAGTCGCGCGGCAAACTCGTCGATAAAGCGGTATTTCTCCGGGACGCCGTTTTCCACGCAGTCTGCCTGCCGCGCCACGTCAAACTCGGCGGGCAGATAGTGGTTGTAATCGCCCAGATGCAGCTTGAGATCCATCCCCCAGGTGTGTTCCGGCACCATGATCAGCTGCGCCATTGCCTGGCGGTATGTCTCGCTGGCGGCAGAGAGCCGTCCGGCAGAGACCTCTTTTGCCAGCAGCCGCAGCAGGCGCAGATAGCGGCTGACCTTGCCCGGATCGGTCGCCAGCCCGTGATTCCAGGTATCGCCGATTTCACCGTCGATCACCGGCAGCAGATGACGAATGCCCGCAACGCGGGCGGCGAACTGATCCAGCGTTGAGGCGCTGACCTCGGCATCGGGATAACGACCCTGGTAAGTGGCGACAGTGGCGTGTACCAGCGCGGCATCCGGCGGAGCGCAGTTATCGGCGGCATGACAGAACACCAGCAGCTCATCCAGCGGCGCGCACCAGTATTCGTTGCCGTAGCCACCCGGCGAATAGTTGACGATGATTTCCGCCTCCCCCAGACGCCAGCGGAACAGGGGCGGCACGTCCGGCGCGGTGGAGGCTTCATTGACGCCGAGATGCAGGTACGTGATCCCGGCGTCCGCCAGCCAGGGAATAATCGCCTGGGTATAACCCGGCACGTCAGTCATTTTGGCGGCGATGGTGCGCCGATGAAAACGCAGATCCAGATCGAGGGCGTAATTAAGACCAAATTGCAACGCGCCGGGCGTGAGCAGTTCGCTGTGGGAGGTAAAGGGCAGGCCGTGCCAGGCGATGTCGCCGCGGCCGATGGCTTCCGTCAGCGCACGGCGGGCGCTGTCGTCGGCCATCTGCAAATAGCGGGTGATAAGCCAGGCGCCACAGGTCCAGATAAAGTTTTTCTGCCCCGGCCTGTTCACCGCCTGCGCCAGAGCGATCACCGCCGGGATAAACTCGTGCAGGTATTTGTCTTCGACGGTGCGGGCCAGATCGGTAAAGCCAATATCCAGATGCGTTTTGTAGATGATATGCACACGTTGCACGGGATTATCCTCGGTAAATAGGGTTGGTCAGCAACTGGGCCACCGGGCCGCGATTGATGCGCAGCAGGGCGAAGGTGGCATCCTGGACGTCGATCTCCTGGTTGACGTCGCCGTAGCGGTTGGGCACCACAATGACGGTCTTATCGGTGTAGAGCAGCACGCTGTTATCTTTGTGAGTGCGGAGTTTGACGTGCAGGATCCCGCCGCTGGTGGTATCGCCGGGGCCCGCCTCGCCAATACAGAAGCGGTGCAACTGGGTCTGGTCGTCGCTTTGCATATAGCTGCGTCCGGCGACCAGGGCGGAAAGAATGTCTTTACGTTCGCGGCTGATGGCGTGCACCCACATGTACGGCCAGCGCAGGCCTTTTTCTTTATGAAAATCGCTGCCCGCCACGGCGCTGATTTTTTCGCCCCGGCAGAGCAGGTGATACCAGTAGTTAAAGGCATCTTCGTTGCCGGTCTGTCCGTCCCACGGCCCGTTCCAGATCTCCAGCCAGTCGTGGCCCGTAAAGGCGTTCTGCCACGGGCAGTAGTGGCAGAAGGGGTGATTAATGCCGATGTGCGCGCCGTTGCGGCGGGCTTCGGCAATACGCCCGGCGATATCCTCTTCGGTAAAGTGCGGCAGAAAATTCACCACCGGCTGGGTGACGCCGAGCAGGTTGGCGTGACCGCGCTCGCTGGTCAGTTCCATGCCGGGGATCAGGCACAGCGAGGCGTTAATGCCGGCAATCTCGTGGTTCTGGGCAATGGTGTTGTGATCGGTAAAACAGAGGAAATCGAACTCCATCTTGCGGGCGCGGGCGATCAGGTCGCTCACCGTTAAGCTGCCGTCGCTGTGCACGGAGTGCAGGTGCGTGTCGCCCTTCAGCCAGCGTGGAAATTTCGGGTAGAGCATGATTTCCACCGTCACTTCACAGGTGCGGCGGATCTTATGCAGCCCCAGCAGCACATGCCATTTGCCGTTGACGATGCTGGTACGCTGGTAGCCGGGCGAGGCGAAATTTTCGCTCAGCGTGATGGTCTTACGCGCGCCGCCGCTCCAGCCGTTAATGCGGCCATTGATCATCAGTCCCATATCCACCACGTTGCCCGGCGTGAAGTGGTAGCTGATGTCGATCCGCTCGGTATTCAGACCGGGATCGAATTCGACGTGGCGCAGGGATTTTTGCTCGCTGGGGATCACCTTCAGCGTGCGGGTCAGCGTCACCGGTTCCATATTCATTGTGTTTCTCCTTCGTCTAACAGTTCCTTGCAGTCACCGGCGATCATCACCACCTCGGCGCCATAGATAATCTGGAAGGCCCGCTCGCTGACCTGCACATAGCCTTTCGCGTTGAGCGTTTTCTTCCACACCGCTTCCGGGGCGACGCGGGAGCCGTCTTTCACCTGCACACGCAGGCGCGAGATGCAGTTGTCGAACTGCTCGATATTCTCTTTGCCGCCGAAGGCGTCGATGATGTGCCGGGCGAAGCGCATCCCTTGCAGATCCTTAAAATCCTGTTTGCTGTACAGCCGGGTCTGTTCTTCATCCGCTTCGCGGCCTGGGGTCATGACGTTGAAGCGCAGGATCAAAAAGCGAAACAGCGCGTAGTAGAGAACGAAAAACAGCGGGATCAGCCACAGATAGCCCCATAAATTGAGCTTCGTGGGCTGGAGCAGCACCGGCAGGATGTCTTTCAGGCTGCCGCCGTAGATCGACACGTTCGCCATTTCAGTAAGCACAAAGGCGAGGCCGGTCAGCGGCACATGCACCAGATAAAACAGCCAGGGGGCGACGAACAGAAAGGTGTATTCGATGGGTTCGGTGACGCCAAACAGGATCATGGTCGCCACCACCGGGATCAGTAATCCGGCGACGACCTTTTTGTGCGGCGAGGTTGCGCACTGGTAGATGGCCAGCGCCGCCCCCGGCAGCGCGCCGAAGTGCACCACTACGCGCCCGGACTGAAAGCCACGCACCAGCAATTGCCGGGTCTCTTCACAACCGAGTTGCGCCATGTAGATATTGGTGGTGCCGCTCACCAGCTGGTTACAGACGGTCATGGAGCCGCCCAATTCCGTCAGTCGTATCGGCGTGGTGATCAGATGATGCAGGCCGACGGGCAGCAACGCCTTATCCGCTACCGCCCAGATAAAAGTGCCGAACAGGCCAGAGTTACCGATAAGCCTGCTGAACTGGGCCAGCATTCCACCGAGCGGCGGCCAGATAATATAAAGCAGCACGCCGAGCAGCGATCCCGCCAGCAGCGTGACGATAGGGACCGTGCGCGTACCGGCAAAAAACGACAGCACCAGCGGCAGTTTGACGTTATATAAGCGATTGTGCAGCCCGGCGGTGATAAGGCCTACCGCCATGCCGCCGAATACGCTCATCCGGTAGGAGAACATCCCCAACTCGCTGGTATAAATCGAAGCGCGCTGCACGGCGGCAATTTCACTCAGGTGCTGCTGTTGCTGGAAATAGTCGACGCTGGTGGTCTGCGGCGTGATGTTATTTAATTCCAGTAAAGTGGCGATAATAAAATGCATCGCCATAAAACAGACCGCGCCGGAAAACGCCGCCCAGCCTTTTTCTTTTTTCGCCAGACCAAAGGCCACGCCAATGGAAAAGAATAGCGGCAGATGGCGAAATACCACATCGCCCGTGGCTTTCATGACGCTGAAGGCGCTGAATAAAAAGGAGCCTTTGGTAATCACGTTCTGTAAATGCAGCGCTTCAATGGTGCCGCTGCTGGTGAAGGCGCTGCCGAATCCCATAAACATTGAGCCGACGGTAATAATGGAGATCGGCACCAGCATCGCCTGGCCGATCATTTGCATTGTTTGCTTCATAAAAATCCTTTTTTACGGGTTTTAATTATTCATTTAAATAATGAGTTGAAGCACCCTGGCCTATTAATTATGTGATGCATTGATCTCGATAATTATTATTTGACGGTGCTGTTGTGTGACCAGCGAATAATGGTTAATTATCAGTCTTGCGTTCGGGAATATAACGATTTCAGCGCGCAGGTTTTGTGATGTGAACAGCGTAACGTTATCTGTATAGAGGATATTTGTAAGCAAAAGATGCCGCGGTCTGCGGCATTATTAACGGTTCTGTTATCAGGAAAGGCGTTTCGCGGGCAGACCGTCGGCGCAAATTTTCCCGGCCGCCAGACGAATAACCCGGGAAAAATGGCGACGGGTAAAATCATAATCGTGGCTGATGGCAAGCAGTGTTGTCTGCCGCTGACGACAGACCGCCAGCCAGCCTTCGAATACGGCTAACCAACGTTCGTCAAAATCCCGGCTCGGCTCATCAAGCAGCAGCACCGGCGGAGCCAACGCCTCAAGACTGGCGACCGCCACCATACGCCGCTGGGCGGCATGGAGATCCAACGGGTGCGCCTGCGCCACGTCAGCAAGGCCACACAGTTCAAGCGCCGCGCGGGTGCGCTCTTCGATAACAGGAGCGGGCAGCTTTTGCAGCTTCAGGCCAAAAGCCACTTCACGTTGCACGGTACTGTGCAGGATCTGGTTTTCGGCCTCCTGAAACAGTACGCCAATCCGTGCGGCGCGCTGCGGGGCGTTCAGTGCTGACAGCGACTGCCCTTTCAGCAAGACCTCACCCTGCTGCGGCGTTAACAGTCCCGCCATCAGGCGCAGTAAGGTGGATTTTCCGGCACCGTTATCGCCAATAAGCGCCACCCATTCACCGCGATCAAGGGTGAGCGTCAGGTTGCGCAGACAGTTTTCAGAGGCCGCAGGCCAGCGGAAGGTTACGTTGTGTAACGCGATCATAAGGCAGTCAGTCCTGTTTCATCGAGCTGCCAGATCTGGCGGCAAAACGCCTGCGCTGGCTGGCGGTGGCGTTCAAAGAGGATCACCAGCGCCTGGGTGTCGTTCGCCCATGCTGACAAGCGGCTAAGCATCTGCTGCGTGGCCTGCGGCGTCAGGCGGCTGAAGGCCTCGTTGAGCAGCAGCAGGCGGGGCTGCATCGCCAGCGCACAGGCGATCACCACGCGCTGGGCTTCGCCGCCGGAGAGCGTCGCGGGATGCCGGTGGCGCAGCGGCAGGCAATCGGTGAGCGTCAGAGCGGCTTCAAGCCGGGCGAGGATAGCATCTTCACCCAGACAGAGATTCTCCGGGCCGAAGGCAATTTCTTCTTCAACGCTGAAGGTACAGCCGGAAAGTTGCAGGGCGGGGGACTGTTGCACCAGCTGGACGGTCTGCGCCTGTTCAGGCAGCGACCGCTGACCCATCGGCTGGCCCAGTATCAGTCCGGTTCCGCTAAGCGTGCCGGGCAGATAGTCCGGATACCAGCCGGCAAGCAACTGCGCGAGCGTGCTTTTACCGCTGCCGTTGCCGCCCAGCACGGCAACCATGCCCGGCTGCGGACAATGAAAATTCAGGTATCGCGCGCAGGCAGAAGGATGCGCAGGTTGAAAGCAGAAATTCTCTAGCGTAACCATAGCCAGACTCCGGTTTCCGCCAGCATCAGAGCGAGCAGGGTATAACGCAGCGCGCGCTGGCGGCGGCTGTCGGGTGGTGCCCATAAGGTGGTGCGGGTGCGGTGCAGACGAAACCCGCGCATGTCCAAAGCCGCGCCGCGTATCGCCAGATCGTTAAGCGCGCCCTGGATCAGCGGCACGATCAATGCCGGCATGGCGCGCAGCCGCTGATACCAGCGTCCGTCGAGGGGAACGCCACGGGCGCGCTGCGCTTCGTGAATGCTCGCCAGCCGGTGCTTAAGCTGTTCGGCAATCAGCAAGGGTCCGGAGAACAAATAAGCCACTCCCGGCGGCAGACGGCTGGCAAACAGCGCGCGAATAAACTGGCGTACTGGCACGAAGGCCATCCATAACTGCGAGGTAGCGACGATGGTCAGAATACGCTGCCACAGGACGCTCGCCTGCGCCCACCGGCTGGCATCGCGCGGCTCACCGCTCATCCAGGCCACCAGCCAGCCACCATGCACCAGCCACATGCCGACGCCGAGCGATACCATCAGCCACGCCACATAGCGGGCGCGGGGACGGGTAGCGCGGAACAACAGCAGGCTGATAAAGGCCGCGCCGCTTACCAGGGTCAATAGCGGCCCGGCGGGGAGCAGCAGAACCGACCAGGCCCCCAGACTCCACAGCGTCAGGGAGGTAAAAGGATGCATTCAGCGTACCGCCGACATGGTCGGGAAGAGACGGGTGGTGCGCAGCGGTAACTGGCGCAGCAGGATCCAGACGATCACCGCGGTGAGGATCTTATCCACCAGATTGGCACCGATCACCGTCAGCGCCACGGACTCGATCAGATCGTTACCCATCGAGTGTATCCAGGCGACAACCAGATCCGCGCCGCTGCCGGTTACGCCGCCAAACAGCGCGGTACGGATCGGCACCGCCACTACCGTGACCGCCAGCGTGATCACCACGCCGCTGAGGATCACTTTCGGCAGCGTGCGGAACCAGCCAAGCCGCGCCAGCCAGCCTGCCGCAAGGCCGATAACCATCGCCACCGGCGCAAAGGCGGCGGCAATCGGATCGGTTAATAATCCCCACAGCAGATTGGTGAGCAAACCGGTCAGCATGCCGATCACCGGCCCCAGCAGGACCGCGCTCAGCAGTGTGCCGATGGAATCGAGAAAAATCGGCAGTTTGAGCATACTGATAAGCTGCCCGCCGATCATATTGATGGCCACGGAAATAACGATCAGGACCAGCGTCTGGCTGGAGAGTTGGCGACGCGCCATAGCAACCTCTTTTATTAAAGCGAGAATTAACGGGGATTTACAACGAGTTCGTCATAGCCGGAGAGTGGACAGGGCTTACGCGAAAACGACAGCGCCGTCAGTTCGCCAATCACCAGTTCCAGCGTGGTGCGCACCGTGCAGCCGGGCATGACGTGGCCACCCAGCATCGCGCCCTTTTCATCGGCAATGCTCAGGTGAAGATGCTCCCCGGTCAGCTCCAGTGTGCCGGCGAGCGAAATCACTTCAAAGGCGCCACAAAGCCGCGTGCTTTCCTCGCGGCCCGCATAGCGCAGGGCAACCTCCGTCAGGCTGCCGGTACAGCCGGCAATCCACGCGGCCTGTAGCCCGTGATGGCGAATAAACTGGCGTAGTTCGGTTAACAGCTCCTGACCGGGAGCGAGGCGCAGCGCGTAAAAGCGTGCCGCAGAGGCACTAGACTGATTCATGGGATGAGTAAACTCCGAAACTCGGACGTGGCCCGCATAATAAGAGTGACGGCGGTTCTGGGTACTGATGTATATCATTAAACTATTCCGCCGTTATGACGCTTTTTTTCTGATCATATGCATTTTATGACAATGGAAAGCGACCTCAGGAAGAGGGCAAAAGTGTGATGCAGATCAGATAACTGTCGTTCCCCGCCGGGCGTCGATTCCTTTTATTCCGCGTTTCGCTTATTCTAGCTGAAGCGTTTCAGTCGATTAAATTTTCGACAAATTATTAACAGGTCGCACTTTGCGACAGGTAAGGTTTCCCTTGTTGTGCCGCTGCATTATTCTGTCAGCCACAGCAAACCAGGGACAGCCTTGCAGGAGATCTATGACCGTACGCGTGGCGATAAATGGCTTCGGTCGCATCGGGCGTAACGTGGTTCGTGCTTTATATGAATCCGGGCGTCGTGCGGAAGTGAGCGTGGTGGCAATCAATGAACTGGCGGATGCTGCGGGCATGGCGCATTTGTTGAAATATGACACCACCCACGGGCGTTTCGCATGGGATGTCCGGCAGGAACGCGAACTGCTGTATATCGGCGATGATGCCATCCGCCTGCTGCATCAGGAAACGCTTGCGGCGCTGCCCTGGCGCGAACTGGGCGTGGATGTCGTGCTCGACTGCACCGGCGTGTATGGCAATCGCCAGCACGGCGAAGCGCATCTGGCTGCGGGTGCCAAAAAAGTGCTGTTTTCCCATCCCGGTAGCCACGATCTCGACGCCACCGTGGTCTTTGGCGTCAATCAGCATACGCTGCGTGAAGATGACCGCATCGTGTCTAACGCCTCCTGTACCACCAACTGCATTATTCCGGTGATCAAACTTCTCGATGACGCTTACGGCATTGATTCCGGCACGGTAACGACGATCCATTCGGCGATGAACGATCAGCCGGTGATCGACGCCTGGCATACGGATCTACGCCGTACGCGCGCCGCCAGCCAGTCAATCATCCCGGTAGATACGAAACTTGCGGCCGGTATCACCCGTTTCTTCCCGCAGTTTGAAGATAAATTCGAAGCGATTTCCGTGCGCGTACCGACGATAAACGTCACGGCAATCGACTTAAGCGTCACGGTGAAGCAGCCGGTAAAAGCCATAGAAGTCAATCTGTTGCTGCAAAAAGCGGCACAGGGAGCATTTCATGGTATAGTTGACTATACGGAATTACCGTTGGTCTCAGCAGATTTTAACCACGATCCGCACAGTGCCATTGTGGATGGTACGCAGACGCGGGTCAGTGGCGCACACCTCATCAAAACGCTGGTGTGGTGTGATAATGAATGGGGCTTTGCTAACCGAATGCTCGACACGACGTTAGCCATGGCAGCGACTGGTTTCAGGTGAGACGCACATTGCGTCTGCCAAACTTTAAAAAAAACGAGAGGATTCACCATGTCTGTAATTAAGATGACCGATCTGGATCTGGCTGGTAAACGTGTTTTTATCCGTGCGGATCTGAACGTACCGGTTAAAGATGGCAAAGTCACCAGCGACGCGCGTATCCGTGCTTCTCTGCCGACGATTGAGCTGGCGCTGAAACAGGGTGCGAAAGTGATGGTTACTTCTCACCTGGGCCGTCCTACCGAAGGCGAGTACAACGAAGAATTCTCTCTGCTGCCGGTGGTTAACTACCTGAAAGACAAACTGTCCAACCCGGTTCGCCTGGTAAAAGATTACCTGGACGGCGTAGAAGTTGCCGACGGTGAGCTGGTCGTACTGGAAAACGTTCGCTTTAATAAAGGCGAAAAGAAAGACGACGAAACCCTGGCTAAAAAATACGCCGCACTGTGCGACGTGTTTGTGATGGACGCTTTTGGTACCGCGCACCGCGCGCAGGCATCCACCCACGGTATCGCGAAATTCGCTGACGTGGCATGTGCAGGCCCGCTGCTGGCTGAAGAACTGGACGCGCTGGGTAAAGCACTGAAAGAACCGGCTCGCCCGATGGTTGCTATCGTGGGGGGTTCTAAAGTTTCCACCAAACTGACCGTTCTGGATTCCCTGTCCAAAATCGCGGACCAGCTGATCGTAGGTGGCGGTATCGCTAACACCTTCGTTGCCGCTCAGGGCCACAACGTGGGTAAATCCCTGTACGAACCAGACCTGGTTGACGAAGCAAAACGTCTGCTGACCACCTGTGATATTCCGGTGCCGACGGATGTTCGCGTAGCAACCGAGTTCTCTGAAACCGCGACCGCGACCCTTAAATCTGCCAGCGACATCAAAGATGAAGAGCAGATCCTCGATATGGGTGACGTTTCCGCACAGAAACTGGCTGAAATCCTGAAAAACGCCAAAACTATCCTGTGGAACGGTCCGGTAGGTGTGTTCGAATTCCCGAACTTCCGTAAAGGTACTGAAATTGTGGCGCATGCTATCGCCGACAGCGAAGCGTTCTCCATCGCTGGTGGTGGTGATACCCTGGCAGCCATCGATATGTTCGGTATCGCTGACAAAATTTCCTACATCTCCACGGGTGGCGGTGCGTTCCTCGAATTCGTGGAAGGCAAAGTGCTGCCTGCAGTTGCTATGCTCGAAGAGCGCGCTAAGCAGTAAGTTTGATCAGGCGGGGAAACCCGCCTGATTTTCAGCGCGCTTCGCTAAAGCACGCGCTCCCTTTTTCTAACGGCCAAGATACAGGACTACGTAACATGTCTAAAATTTTCGATTTCGTAAAACCTGGCGTGATCACTGGTGATGACGTTCAGAAAGTGTTCCAGGTAGCTAAAGAAAACAACTTCGCACTGCCAGCAGTTAACTGCGTCGGTACCGACTCCATCAACGCCGTTCTGGAAACCGCTGCGAAAGTTAAAGCGCCGGTTATCGTTCAGTTCTCCAACGGTGGTGCTGCATTCATCGCGGGTAAAGGCGTGAAAACTGACGTGCCGCAGGGCGCAGCAATCCTGGGCGCTATCTCTGGCGCGCATCACGTACACCAGATGGCTGAGCACTACGGTGTTCCGGTGATCCTGCACACTGACCACTGCGCGAAGAAACTGCTGCCGTGGATCGACGGTCTGCTGGACGCGGGTGAAAAACACTTCGCGGCGACCGGCAAACCGCTGTTCTCTTCTCACATGATCGACCTGTCTGAAGAGTCTCTGGAAGAGAACATCGAAATCTGCTCCAAATACCTGGAGCGCATGTCCAAAATCGGCATGACGCTGGAAATCGAACTGGGTTGCACCGGTGGCGAAGAAGACGGTGTGGACAACAGCCACATGGACGCTTCTGCACTGTACACCCAGCCGGAAGACGTTGATTACGCGTACACCAAACTGAACGCTATCAGCCCGCGCTTCACCATTGCGGCGTCCTTCGGTAACGTACACGGCGTTTACAAGCCGGGTAACGTGAAACTGACCCCGACTATCCTGCGTGATTCTCAGGAATACGTGACCAAGAAACACAACCTGCCGCACAACGCCCTGAACTTCGTGTTCCACGGCGGTTCCGGTTCTACTGCGCAGGAAATCAAAGACTCTGTAAGCTACGGCGTTATCAAAATGAACATCGATACCGATACCCAGTGGGCAACATGGGAAGGTATCCTGAACTACTACAAAGAAAACGAAGCGTATCTGCAGGGCCAGCTGGGCAACCCGAAAGGCGAAGACCAGCCGAACAAGAAATACTACGATCCGCGCGTATGGCTGCGTGCTGCACAGACGTCCATGATCACCCGTCTGGAGCAGGCTTTCAAAGAACTGAACGCGGTTGACGTTCTGTAATCTGAAATAAGCTGTGCAAATGGCTTCCCTCGGGAAGCCATTTTTATTTAAGGGTTAATATTTCGCTTTAAAACATTCATCACACTTATTCATCCATGAGTTGTGAGTCAAGGCACATAACCTGCCGGACGGGATAAGTATGATCTTTATCGTGACGTTGAAAATAATAATGAAGCTATTGCAAACACAATAACCATGATAGGTCGCGAGGGTATTCAAACGAATATCACCGTTTAGCGTAAATTACAGCACGCTGTAATTTATCTCTGGTTATTGCGAGGAAAGGATGCACATTAAACACGATCTGCCCGTCACTATTGATGATATTTTAGACGCTAAGAAAAGACTCGCCGGACATATCTACAAAACCGGTATGCCCCGCTCAAATTATCTCAGCGAATGCTGCCAAGGCGACATCTATTTAAAATTTGAAAATATGCAGCGTACCGGCTCGTTTAAAATACGCGGTGCGTTTAACAAACTCAGTTCCCTCACCGATGAGGAACGCCAGCGTGGTGTGGTGGCTTGTTCCGCCGGTAACCATGCGCAGGGTGTGTCGCTCTCCTGCGCCATGCTCGGCATTAACGGCAAAGTGGTGATGCCTGTCAGCGCGCCAAAATCGAAAGTTGCCGCCACGACCGATTATTCCGCTCAGGTGGTGATGCACGGTGAAAACTTTAACGACACCATCGCCAAAGTCAGCGAAATCGTTGAAATGGAAGGGCGCATTTTCATTCCGCCTTACAATGACGAAAAGGTGATTGCCGGGCAGGGTACGATTGGCCTGGAGATTTTAGAAGATCTCTATGATGTCGATAACGTCATTTTACCTGTGGGCGGCGGTGGCTTAATTGCCGGTGTCGCGCTGGCCATCAAATCCATTAACCCCACCATTAATATTATCGGCGTACAGGCTGAAAATGTGCACGGCATGACGGCTTCGTTTCGCGCCGGGAAAATAACCAGCCATCGCACCACGGGAACGCTGGCGGACGGCTGTGACGTCTCACGCCCTGGTGATTTAACCTTTGCGATCGTCAATGCATTAGTCTCAGATATGATTCTGGTCAGCGAAGATGAAATTCGTCACAGCATGTTAGCGCTCATCCAGCGTAATAAGATTATTGCCGAAGGGGCAGGGGCGCTGGCCACTGCCGCATTATTAAGAGGTAAGCTCGACGATATTATTAAAGGACGGAAAACCGTCAGCCTTATTTCCGGGGGGAATATCGATCTCTCGCGGGTCTCTTCTATTACCGGCTCCGGTGAATTTTGACATCATAAAAGGATATTTTATGAGCACAACTGACAGCACAATTATCAGCCAGAACGAAAATGCGCGTTGGCGTAAATCCGATACCACCTGGACGCTGGGATTATTCGGCACCGCCATCGGTGCCGGGGTGTTATTCTTCCCGATCCGCGCTGGTTTCGGCGGCTTAATCCCCATTCTCTGCATGCTGGTACTGGCGTACCCGATTGCCTTTTTCTGCCATCGCGCACTGGCGCGACTGTGTCTGTCAGGAAGTAACGTATCGGGCAATATTACCGAAACCGTGGAAGAGCATTTTGGTAAAACCGGCGGCGTGGTGATCACCTTTCTCTACTTCTTCGCCATCTGCCCGCTGCTGTGGATCTATGGGGTGACTATTACCAACACTTTTATGACTTTCTGGGAAAATCAGCTCCAGCTGATGCCGCTTAATCGTGGCGTGGTAGCGCTGGCGTTACTGCTGTTGATGGCGGTGGTGATCTGCTTCGGCAAGGATCTGATGGTCAGGGTGATGAGCTGGCTGGTGTTCCCGTTTATCACCAGCCTGGTGCTGATCTCCCTGTCGCTGATCCCTTACTGGAACAGCGCGGTGGTGGACCAGGTTAATATGAGTGAGATTTCACTGCTCGGCCATGATGGCATCCTGGTGACCGTCTGGCTCGGCATCTCCATTATGGTGTTCTCGTTTAACTTCTCGCCGATTGTCTCGTCTTTTGTGGTCTCCAAACGCGAAGAGTACGACGCGGCGTTCGGCAGGGATTATACCGAGCGCAAGTGCTCGCAGATTATCTCCCGCGCCAGCGTGCTGATGGTGGCGGTGGTGATGTTCTTTGCTTTCAGCTGCCTGTTTACCCTGTCGCCGCAGGATATGGCAGACGCCAAAGCGCAAAATATTCCGGTGCTCTCTTATCTGGCAAACCACTTCGCCGCCATGTCCGGCAGCAAGTCCTCCTTTGCCACCGCGCTGGAATACGGCGCATCCATAATTGCGCTGGTCGCCATTTTCAAATCCTTCTTCGGCCATTATCTCGGCACCCTCGAAGGGCTGAACGGGCTGGTGGTGAAGTTTGCGTACAAAGGCGATAAAACCCGCGTCTCTACCGGCAAACTGAACACCATCAGCATGCTGTTTATCATGGGCTCCACCTGGATTGTGGCCTATGCGAACCCGAATATTCTCGATCTCATTGAAGCGATGGGCGCGCCTATTATTGCTTCGCTGCTGTGCCTGCTGCCGATGTATGCGGTGCGCAAAGTCCCTGGGCTTGCGAAATATCAGGGTAAAGCCGACAACCTGTTCGTGACACTCATCGGCCTGCTGACCATCCTTAACATCCTCTACAAACTCGTCTGAACGGTTAAAAATGCCACGGCGGAGAGGGAAACCTCTCCGTTAATTCGTTGAAATCTGGCAGATGATCTTTTTTATGGTTACCCTTTGTTGACCTGCCTCACGCCAGTAACGTGAGCGTGACGCTTTTTTGGCAAGAAAAAAAGGAACCGTAAATGGACGATCTTAACGTGGTTGGTAGCATCAATAGCGCAGGGGGATGGCTGGTACATAATCAGGCATTACTGCTGAGTTATGCGGTGAATATCGTGGCGGCTATCGCCATCATCATCATCGGGATGATCATCGCGCGTATCATTTCCAACGGCCTCAACCGCCTGATGCTGGCGCGACATATTGACGCCACTGTGGCTGACTTTTTATCGGCGCTGGTGCGCTACGGCGTTATTGCCTTTACGCTGATTGCTGCGCTGGGGCGCGTCGGGGTGCAAACCGCCTCGGTGATCGCCGTGCTGGGTGCCGCCGGTCTGGCCGTGGGTCTGGCCTTACAAGGCTCGCTGTCGAACCTCGCCGCAGGCGTGCTGCTGGTAACCTTCCGTCCGTTCCGCGCGGGGGAATATGTTGATTTGGGCGGCGTGGCCGGTACCGTGCTGCACGTACAAATCTTCTCTACCACGCTGCGCTCTGCCGATGGCCGTTTCGTGGTGATCCCGAACGGTAAAATCATTGCCGGGAACATCATTAACTTCTCCCGTGAGCCGGTGCGCCGCAACGAGTTTATCATCGGCGTGGATTACGACGCGGATATCGATCTGGTCAAAAAGCTGCTGACGGAGATCATTGAATCGGACGATCGTATTCTGAAAGATCGCGAAATGACCGTGCGCATGAACGAACTGGGCGCGTCGTCCGTGAACTTTGTGATCCGCGTCTGGAGCAACAGCGGCGATCTGCAAAGCGTTTACTGGGATGTACTGGAACGTATTAAAAAGACGTTTGATGCCAACGGTATTAACTTCCCGTATCCGCAGATGGATGTGCATCTGAAGCGCGAGAAAGCGGAGAAGCAGGCAGAAGCTGAAGCCTGACCTGAGCATTAATGCCCGGCGTCATTGCCGGGCGGCGACGCCTTCTTGCCCGGCCTACAGGTGATACACCGGCCGGGCAACCTATTATTAACTTCACTTATCCCCGATTAAAATTATCCACTTCCGCTAATAACTCACGCCCGGTATAGTCGCCGCATTCTTTAGCAGCGTGAGTAGTCAACATGTTAAGTTATTATATTCAAGGGCTTGCCCTCGGCGCGGCCATGATTTTACCCCTCGGTCCACAAAATGCCTTTGTGCTGAATCAGGGCATTCGCCGTCATCACCATTTACTGGTCGCCTCGCTGTGTGCGGTGAGCGATTTGCTGCTGATTTGTGCAGGGATCTTTGGCGGCAGCGCATTGCTGATGCAGTCGCCGTGGCTGCTGGCTATCGTCACCTGGGGCGGCGTGGCGTTCTTGCTGTGGTACGGCTTTGGCGCGCTGAAGACGGCGCTCGGCAGCCAGCCTGAACTCGCCAGTGACGAGGTTTTAAAGCAGGGCCGCGGGCGGATCATCGCCACCATGCTCGCCGTGACCTGGCTTAATCCTCATGTTTATCTCGATACCTTTGTGGTGCTCGGCAGCCTGGGCGGGCAGCTGGCCGATACGCCAAAACGCTGGTTTGCCCTTGGCACCATCAGCGCCTCGTTCCTGTGGTTTTTCAGCCTTGCGTTGCTGGCAGCCTGGCTTGCTCCGCGTCTGCGCACGGCCACGGCACAACGTATCATCAATACGCTGGTGGGCCTGGTGATGTGGTTTATCGCCTTCCAGCTGGCGCGCGAAGGCATCCACCATTTGCAGGCGTTGTGGTAATCAGACCATACCTTATGGACAAGTGCGCTGAAATGGCTAAGCTTGCTCGCAGAAGCCTGTATTTTTGGGCGATAGTCATGACATGGAGGAACTACAGTGAAGTTTAACGTTATAGCCCTGGCAGCAATGGTTGGATTAGGTGCGATGTCGGTACAGGCAAATGAATTGCCGAACGGGCCGCACATCGTTACTTCGGGCACGGCGAGCGTCGATGCGGTTCCGGATATTGCCACCCTGGCAATTGAGGTCAACGTAGCGGCTAAGGATGCGGCCTCTGCCAAGAAACAGGCAGACGATCGCGTGGCACAGTATCTGGGTTTCCTTGAGAAAAACGGTGTTGCCAAGAAAGACATCAACTCCGCCAACCTGCGCACCCAGCCGGATTACGACTATCAGGACGGCAAAAGTATTCTGAAAGGCTACCGTGCGGTGCGGAGTGTGGAAGTTACCCTGCACGAGCTGGACAAACTTAACTCGCTGCTGGATGGCGCGCTGAAAGCCGGTCTGAACGAAGTCCGTTCAGTCACCCTGGGCGTGGCACAGCCGGAAGAGTACAAAGACAAAGCGCGTAAAGCGGCAATTGACGATGCGAAGCATCAGGCTGAACAACTGGCAGCAGGCTTTAACAGCAAGCTGGGTCAGGTGTACAGCGTGCGCTACCACGTTTCCAACTATCAGCCGACCCCGATGGTCCGCATGATGAAAGCCGACGCAGCCCCGGTCTCTGCTCAGGAAACCTACGAGCAGCCGACCATCCAGTTTGACGATCAGGTAGATGTGGTGTTTGAACTGCAACCAGGTGCGAACACAGCACCGGCACAGTCCACCCCTGCCAGCGAGTCGGCTCCGGCAGCGCAGTAAGGTTAGTTGTGTGCCGGGTGGCGCTTACGCTTACCCGGCCTACATCCATACGCAGGCCCGGCAAGCGCAGCGCCGCCGGGCAAAATCCTAATCCTGACGCAATACCCGATGACCGTGCGCTAACAGCGCGTCGGTGACGTTGCGCATCATGCGGCTTTCTGGCGCAAAACGGTGCCAGTAGAGCATCCGGCGCTGGAACAGGCCTGGCGTCAGGTCGATCAGCTCGCCGCTGTCTAACTCTCTTTCGATCTGCAAATGCGGGATCATGCAACAGGTGGTGCCCTGTCGCGCCAGCTGTACGAAGGCTTCCGAGGAGTTAACGATATGGCACGGCACGCTGCCCGGCGGCAGGTCAAAATTCTGCTGTAAAAACGCCTGATGCATATCATCCAGATGATCGAACGCTACAGCCGGGGCTTTCAGTAAAGCCTGGCGGGTCACGCCGTTCGGAAAATAGCGCTCGGCGAAGGCTTTCGAGCCAACAAACAGGTAATCCAGCGCCCCCAACTGATCCACGAGGCAGCTTGGTAGCGCCTGCGGCTGAATAGACACCGCGCCGACCACTTCACCACGGCGTAGCCGCTCCTGGGTGCGGGTTTCGTCTTCAACCTGCAAATTCAGCCGGATCGGCGAATCGGCCAGCACCGGGGCCAGCGCCGGTAACAGCCAGGTTGCCAGACTGTCGGCGTTGACCGCCAGCGACAGCAGCAGCGGCGTTGAACCTATCTGCTCATCCCCGAGCCACTCCTCTTCCAGCAGCTCTACCTGACGCAGCAACGCCAGCAGTTTTTGCCCCTGTTCGGTCGGGCGCGGCGGCACGGTACGCACCAGCAACGGCTGACCAAACATATTCTCAAGCTGTTTAATGCGCTGAGAAACGGCGGACTGAGTGATACACAGCTTTTGCGCGGCGCGCTCAAAGCCACGCTCCCGGATGACCGCGTCAAGCGCCTGTAATGTTCTGTAGTCAGGACGTTTCATTGCAATAACTTTATCCCCGTTTGTGATTAGGCGCACTATGACATAATTTTGGCGTCCTGGCGGGATGCATTTATAATGCGCACAGGATTTTCTCACCACAGGCCAATGATCATGACGCAGGATGAACTGAAAAAAGCAGTTGGATGGGCGGCGCTAAAATACGTTGAACCGGGCACTATCGTCGGGGTGGGCACCGGCTCCACGGCGGCGCACTTTATTGACGCGCTTGGCACGATGAAAGGCCAGATTGAAGGCGCGGTGTCCAGCTCCGATGCCTCTACGGCGAAACTGCAAAGCCTTGGCATTCACGTTTTTGATCTCAATGAAGTTGATCGTCTGGGCGTGTACGTTGACGGCGCTGATGAGATCAACGGTCAGATGCAGATGATCAAAGGCGGTGGTGCGGCCCTGACCCGCGAGAAAATTATCGCGTCGGTGGCGGACAAATTTATCTGCATCGCCGATGCCTCCAAAGAAGTGGCGATCCTCGGCGCGTTCCCGCTGCCGGTGGAAGTGATCCCGATGGCCCGCAGCGCCGTAGCGCGTGAACTGGTCAAGCTCGGCGGTCGTCCGGAATATCGTCAGGGCGTGGTGACCGATAACGGCAACGTGATCCTCGATGTACACGGCCTGGAGATCATCGATCCCATCGCGCTGGAAAATGCCATCAACGGCCTGCCGGGCGTGGTGACGGTAGGGCTGTTCGCCAACCGTGGCGCGGATGTTGCGCTGATTGGCACCGCCGACGGCGTGAAAACCATCGTAAAATGATCTGACGGGGAGCATGCCTCCCCGTGAAAAAAATTTTGCGCGCCAGATTTTGGTGACATGTATCACGTTTTTAAACCTGCTCTGATTTTCCTGCCGCAATCGTTTTCTTTTCCAGCATTTTCCTCTGCCAAATTCCGCTGTATGACTTTTCTTCAGAGCGCCGACGCAAACGTTCATATTGCTGCAATAGTTTTTTTTGATATGTTGGCTAAAGCGAACACACACATAAGTTAAGACAAACAGGGTCGGGGAAATGGCAAAAGTATCACTGGAAAAAGACAAAATTAAGTTTCTGCTGGTGGAAGGGGTGCATCAAAAAGCAATCGACAGCCTTCGCGCCGCGGGTTACACCAACATCGAATTCCACAAAGGGGCGCTGGACAGCGAACAGCTGAAAGCCTCCATCCGTGATGCCCATTTCATCGGCCTGCGATCCCGTACTAACCTGACGGAAGAGATTTTTGCGGCGGCAGAAAAACTGGTCGCTGTGGGGTGCTTCTGCATCGGCACCAACCAGGTAGATCTGAATGCCGCTGCGAAACGCGGTATTCCGGTATTTAACGCGCCTTTCTCTAATACCCGCTCGGTCGCGGAGCTGGTGATCGGTGAGCTGCTGCTGTTAATGCGTGGCATTCCGGAAGCCAACGCCAAAGCGCACCGTGGTATCTGGAACAAGCTGGCGACCGGCTCCTATGAAGCGCGCGGCAAAAAACTCGGCATTATTGGCTACGGCCATATCGGTACGCAGCTGGGGATCCTGGCAGAATCGCTGGGGATGCACGTCTTTTTCTACGACATCGAAAACAAACTGCCGCTCGGTAACGCGACCCAGGTTCAGCATCTCTCCGACCTGCTGAACATGAGTGACGTGGTGAGCCTGCACGTGCCGGAAAATGCCTCTACCAAAGATATGATGGGCGCGGAACAACTGGCGCTGATGAAACCGGGTTCGCTGCTGATTAACGCCGCGCGCGGCACGGTAGTAGATATTCCGGCGCTATGCGAAGCGCTGCGCAGCAAACACCTGGCGGGGGCGGCTATCGACGTGTTCCCGACGGAACCCGCCACCAACAGCGATCCGTTTAACTCTCCGCTGTGTGAATTCGACAACGTGCTGCTGACGCCGCACATCGGCGGCTCCACGCAGGAAGCGCAGGAAAATATCGGCCTCGAAGTGGCGGGTAAACTGGCGAAATACTCTGATAACGGCTCCACGCTGTCGGCGGTGAATTTCCCGGAAGTGTCGCTGCCGCTGCACGGCGGGCGTCGTCTGCTGCATATCCATGAAAACCGTCCTGGCGTGCTGACCGCGATTAACCAGATTTTTGCCGAGCAAGGCGTGAACATCGCCGCACAGTATCTGCAAACCTCGCCGCAGATGGGCTATGTGGTGATTGATATCGAAGCGGAAGATGATGTGGCAGAAAAAGCGCTCTATAGCATGAAGGCCATTCCGGGCACTATTCGCGCCCGTCTGCTCTACTGATTTCCCCTCATCATGACCCTCTCCCCAGGGAGAGGGTTTTTACCACGTCCACACTTTTGACGGCGTCACCACCGCCGGCAGCGGCACATCCCACTCTTCCACCGGCAGCTTTTCCACAAACTGACAATCATGGGCGTAACCCACCGGCGCCAACGCGTATTGCTGCCAGTTTTGCAGCGTGCGGTCGTAAAAGCCGCCGCCCATGCCCAGACGCTGCCCCTGCGCGTCAAACGCTACCAGCGGCGTGATCAGCACATCGAGCTTACTCAGCGGCAGCACATCGCGCACATCCAGCTTCGGCTCATAGATTTTCAGCCGGTTCATTACCAGATCGCTGTGCGGATGGTAATGCAAAAACAGCAGATTGCCGGGGCTGAAGGGGTGCAGTACGGGCAGATAGACCTGTTTGCCGCTGCGCCATAGCTGATCGATAAGCGGGCGGGTATCCAGCTCACCATCAAAAGACAAAAACAGCGCGACGGTGCGGGCCATCACCACGGGCGGAAACGCCATCATGCGGGCCGCGGCCTGTTCGGCAAAGTGTGCTTGTTGATCGGCGGTCAATGCGCGACGGCGCAGGCGAATATGCTGACGGATAGTCTGACGAGGTGAAACCGGAAGTGTTGATTGCGTCATGATAACGGACAGAACAGGTAGTAGTAGAAGAAGGGGGGATCTCCGAGATGCCGCCGCAGGCTGTAACCCTTGAACCCTTGGTTCAAGGTGAATGTGTCGTCACAGTTTTAAGGCTTCTCGGACGAACCGAGCATGCTCACCAACCGTGGAGCGCCACATTCTTGTGGTATGAAATATCGGCTCAGGGGACTGGCCCGCTTGCGAACATCTCAGAGAAATTTTTTCTTCACGGTCACTCTACCATAGTAGACCCTGAAGTGTTATTCAAACTTCGGCCCCGGCCTTTCTGTTATGCGACCCTGATCAAGCAATGCCTGTTCGATGGTCTGCTGTAACATCCGAATACGCTGTTCCATATTGGCGGCGTAGTCGCGGGTTTTTGCCTTTTCCTGAGCAAGTTCGTAGCTGATGTTCAACGCGGCGATGAAAACCAGCTGCTCAGTATTTGTGACTCTAGTGCGTACTTTCAGATCTTGCAACCGCTGATTCAGATCTTCCGCAGCCTGATTCAAAGCATCCCTTTGTTCAGGTGGGCAATTCACTCGCAGTGAACGGCCAAAAATTTGGATATCGACGGGTTCTGCAGACATGCCACCTTCCTGCTGTTTGACTGCGCTCTGCCTTCCCAGCCGAGCCCTGGCTGCGAAGGGGCGTCACTATAGCTACCCTGATGAGAGGATTCAAGCCCTTTGTCCGCCATAAATACATTGCCTGACGTGAGGCCTGACGGGTATATCACCAGGGTCCAAAGTGGTAGCATACCATGAATATTCCTCCCAACGACGACGAATGCGCATGTCAATACAGAACGAAATGCCTGGTTACAATGAACTTAACCAGTTACTCAACCAACAGGGCGTTGGCTTAACCGCGGCGGAAATGCACGGTCTGATTGGCGGGATGCTCTGCGGCGGCAACAAAGACACCTCCTGGCAACCGCTGCTGCATGACCTGACAAACGAAGGTCTGGCCTTTGGACACGAGCTGGCGGAAGCCTTACGCAAGCTGCACGCCGCCACCAGCGACGCGCTGGAAGACGATGGCTTCCAGTTCCAGCTGTTTCTGCCGGATGGCGACGAGGTCACCGTTTTCGAACGGGCCGACGCCATGGCAGGCTGGGTAAACCACTTCCTGTTGGGACTGGGCGTCACGCAGCCTAAACTGGATAAAGTGACCGGGGAAACTGGCGAAGCGATCGACGACCTGCGCAACATTGCGCAACTGGGTTACGACGAAGACGAAGACCAGGAAGAGCTGGAGATGTCACTGGAGGAGATCGTCGAGTACGTGCGCGTCGCCGCGCTGCTGTGCCACGATACGTTCACCCGACCACTGCCAACCGCACCGGAAATTCGTAAGCCCACGCTACACTAAACTGTCTTGTTGAATAGGGAGATGTCATGACACAGCTTGAATTTCTTCGTCGCCGTCAGGCCTTACTGGCACAGATGGCGCCTGCCAGCGCGGCACTGATCTTCGCCGCGCCGGAAGTGACCCGCAGCGCCGACAGTGAATATCCCTATCGGCAGAGCAGCGACTTCTGGTATTTCACCGGCTTTAACGAGCCGCAGGCCGTGCTGGTGCTGATTAAAAGCGATGACACCCATAATCACAGCGTTCTGTTTAACCGCCTGCGCGATAAAACCGCCGAGATCTGGTTCGGTCGCCGTCTCGGACAGGACGCTGCCCCGGAAAAACTGGGCGTCGATCGCGCGCTGGCGTTCAGCGAAATCAACGAGCAACTCTATCAACTGCTGAACGGTCTCGACGTGGTGTACCACGCGCAGGGTGCCTATGCCTGGGCGGATGAGATCGTCTTTGCCGCGCTGGATAAACTGCGTAAAAGCGCGCGGCAGAATCTGACCGCGCCAGCGACAATGACTGACTGGCGTCCGATGGTGCACGAAATGCGCCTGTTCAAATCCGCTGAAGAGATCGAGGTGATGCGCCGCGCCGGGGAAATCAGCGCGCTGGCCCATACCCGCGCCATGCAGGTCTGTCGTCCGGGGATGTTTGAATACCAGCTGGAAGGGGAAATTCTGCATGAATTCACCCGTCACGGCGCGCGCTTCCCGTCCTATAACACCATTGTCGGCAGCGGCGAAAACGGCTGCATCCTGCATTACACCGAAAACGAAAGTGAAATGCGCGATGGCGATCTGGTGCTGATTGACGCGGGCTGCGAATACCAGGGCTACGCCGGCGATATTACCCGCACCTTCCCGGTGAACGGCAAATTCACGCCTGCCCAGCGCGCTATCTATGACATCGTGCTGGAATCGCTGGAAACGGCGCTGCAACGCTTCCGTCCGGGCGTCTCCATTCAGGATGTTACCGCCGACGTGGTGCGCATCATGATCACCGGCCTGGTGAAGCTCGGCATCCTGAAAGGCGAAATCGACCAGCTGATTGCCGATAACGCGCACCGTCCATTCTTTATGCATGGCCTCAGCCACTGGCTGGGGCTGGATGTGCATGATGTGGGCGTTTACGGCGCGGATCGCTCTCGCGTGCTGGAGCCAGGTATGGTCATTACCGTTGAGCCAGGTCTGTATATCGCGCCGGATGCCGACGTGCCGGAAGCATACCGCGGCATCGGCATTCGTATTGAAGATGACATTCTGATCACCGAAGACGGCAACGAAAATCTCACCGCCAGCGTGGTAAAAAAAGCCGATGACATCGAGGCGCTGATGGCGGCAGCGAAACGCGCATGAGCGTGATTATTGTCGGCGGCGGCATGGCTGGCGCAACCCTGGCGCTGGCGATTTCACGCTTATCACAGGGAAAACTGCCGGTGCAGGTAGTGGAAGCCATCGCACCGGACGCCACGCGCCATCCGGGTTTTGATGCCCGCGCCATTGCGCTGGCGGCGGGCACCTGTCAGCAACTGGCACGCGTCGGTATCTGGCAAAGGCTTGCCGACTGCGCTACACCTATTACCACCGTGCACGTCAGCGATCGCGGCCATGCGGGTTTTGTCACCTTGCAGGCGCAGGATTATCGCGTCGAGGCGCTAGGACAGGTGGTCGAACTACACGACGTCGGCCAGCGCCTGTTTGCGATGCTGAAAAATGCGCCCGGCGTAACGCTGCATTGCCCGGCGCGGGTCAGCGCTTTTTCCCGCACGGAAAACGGCGTCAGCGTGACGCTGGAAAACGGCGAGCGGCTTGATGGCACGCTGCTGGTGGCCGCCGATGGATCCCGTTCGTCGCTCGGTTCGCAAAGCGGCATCACCTGGCAGCAGACGCCTTATCATCAGGCGGCGGTTATCGCCAACGTCACGGTGTCCGCGCAACAAGCTGGCCGCGCGTTCGAGCGTTTTACCGAGCACGGCCCGCTGGCGCTGCTGCCGATGACCCAGGGACGCTACTCGCTGGTCTGGTGCCATGCCGAAGACAAGCGCGATGAAGTGCTCGCCTGGTCTGATGAAAAATTCTGTCACGAGCTGCAAAAAGCCTTCGGCTGGCGGCTCGGGCGCATCGTACATGCCGGAACGCGCAGCGCGTATCCGCTGTCGCTGACCACCGCCTCGTCGTCCATTTCGCATCGCATGGTGCTGGTGGGAAATGCCGCCCAGACGCTGCATCCTATCGCCGGACAGGGGTTTAACCTCGGTATGCGCGACGTGATGACGCTGGCCGAAACGCTGACCAACGCGTGGGCCAGCCAGACGGACGTGGGGATGTATCCGGTGCTGTGCCAGTATCAAAAACGTCGTCAGGCCGATAAAGAGGCCACCATCGGCGTCACCGACGGGCTGGTGCATCTGTTCGCCAACCGCTGGGCACCGCTGGTCGCCGGGCGTAACGCCGGTCTGATGGCAATGGAATTATTTACCCCGGCACGCGATGTGCTGGCGCAGCGGACGCTCGGTTGGGTCGCGCGCTAAGGAGACATGAGTGCAAAGTGTAGATGTAGCAATTGTTGGCGGGGGCATGGTCGGACTGGCTGTGGCCTGTGGATTACAGGGCAGCGGACTGCGCGTGGCGGTGCTGGAGCAGAATGCGCCGGTGCCACTGGCTCCGGATGCGCCGCCTGAACTGCGCGTGTCTGCCATCAACGCCGCCAGTGAAAAACTGCTCACTCATCTGGGCGTCTGGTCTGACATTCTGGCGCAGCGCGTCAGCTGCTATCACGGAATGGAAGTGTGGGACAAAGACAGCTTTGGCCGCATCGCCTTCGACGACGAAAGCATGGGCTACAGCCATCTGGGGCACATTGTGGAAAACGCCGTGGTGCATCAGGCGCTGTGGCAAAAAGCACAGCAGAGCAGCGACATCTCGCTGATTACTCCGGCCACGCTGCAACAGGTCGCCTGGGGTGAAAATGACGCCTTCCTCACCATGCAGGACGGCAGTATGCTGACGGCGCGGCTGGTGGTAGGCGCAGACGGAGCCAACTCCTGGTTGCGGAACAAAGCTGATATCCCGATCACTTACTGGGATTACGGGCATCATGCGCTGGTGGCGACCATCCGCACCGCCGAACCGCACAACGCCATCGCACGGCAGGTCTTCCATGGCGACGGCATTCTGGCTTTTCTGCCGCTGGCGGATCCGCATCTGTGTTCTATCGTCTGGTCGCTGCCACCGCTCGACGCGGAGAAAATGCAACAGGCCAGTACGGAAGACTTCAATCAGGCGCTGTGCGTGGCCTTCGACAATGCCCTTGGCCTGTGTCAGGTAGAGAGCGAACGCCAGGTTTATCCCCTTACCGGACGCTACGCCCGTCATTTTGCCGGCCACCGTCTGGCGCTGGTTGGCGATGCGGCGCACACCATTCATCCGCTGGCGGGGCAGGGCGTGAACCTGGGCTTTATGGACGCGGCAGAACTGGTCAATGAACTGCGCCGTCTGCACCGCGAGGGCAAAGACATCGGGCAGCATCTCTATTTGCGCCGCTACGAGCGCAGCCGTAAACACAGCGCGGCAGTAATGCTTGCCGGAATGCAGGGCTTCCGTGGGCTGTTTGCCGGTAACAATCCGGCGAAAAAATTGCTGCGTGATATTGGCCTCAAGCTGGCCGACACGCTCCCTGGTGTGAAGCCGCAACTCATCCGTCAGGCGATGGGTCTCAACGACCTCCCCGAGTGGCTGCGATAACCGCTTTTTTGCCTACCGACTGAATTAAGATCTGCGTCACACTTTCCCTTCCCGGCAACGGGAAGGGCATCGTCATCTCATTTGAAATAATCTAATTTCACCCTCTTTTTCAGATTACTTTTTCTCATGTGCGGATTTTTCATTGTCGGGAAATTCTCATGCTTTTTGGTGAAAAATCTCAGCTTATGCCAGAGTAGGGTCCCTTTCGCCATGTAAAGCGGTGGTTAACGGCGCGTTATGTAGTTTTTTAAGCTGTGGAGCTTTACGGGTTTTTAGGTCATAAGCTAATGTGATGGCCCATTTTTACTTATGGTTTAGGGCGCTTTTCAGTGATAAGTTCAGGCGAAAGGTAACGTTTGCGTCGGCAATCCACAATGAGGCTGACGCCGGGGGTCGTGGCGGTTTTTATGACCCGGGAAATCCTTAACAGCCCCGCTTATTCAATGAGGAAAAGATGGCTCAGCAGACTCCTTTGTTTGAACAACACACGCTATGTGGCGCGCGCATGGTGGATTTCCACGGCTGGATGATGCCGCTGCATTACGGATCCCAGCTCGACGAGCACCACGCGGTACGCCGCGATGCGGGCATGTTCGATGTGTCGCACATGACCATCGTTGATCTGAAAGGCACCCGTACCCGCGACTTCCTGCGTTACCTGCTGGCAAATGACGTTGCCAGACTCACCACCCCCGGCAAGGCGCTCTACAGCGGCATGCTCAACGCCTCCGGCGGCGTGATTGATGACCTGATCGTGTACTTCTTCAGCGAAGACTTTTTCCGCCTGGTGGTTAACTCTGCGACCCGCGAAAAAGATCTCGCGTGGATCACAGAGCACGCCGCGCCTTACGGCATCGACATTACCGTACGCGATGACTTATCGCTGATCGCCGTTCAGGGCCCGAATGCTAAAGCTAAAGCCGCCACGCTGTTTAGCGACGAACAACGTGAAGCCGTCAACGGCATGAAGCCATTCTTTGGCGTGGAAACGGGCGAACTCTTTATTGCCACCACCGGCTACACCGGCGAGGCGGGTTATGAAATCGCCATGCCGAATGAAAAGGCCGCCGAATTCTGGCACGCGTTGGTAGAAGCAGGGGTTAAACCTTGCGGCCTGGGCGCGCGCGATACGCTGCGTCTGGAAGCGGGCATGAACCTTTATGGGCAGGAGATGGACGAAGGCATCTCCCCGCTGGCCGCCAATATGGGCTGGACCATCGCCTGGGAACCGGCAGACCGCGACTTTATTGGCCGCGAAGCGCTGGAAGTGCAGCGTGAAAAAGGCACCGAACAACTGGTCGGCCTGGTGATGACCGAAAAAGGCGTGCTGCGTAATGAACTGCCGGTGCGTTTCACCGACGCGGGCGGCAATCAGCAGGAAGGCATTATCACCAGCGGTACGTTCTCACCGACGCTGGGCTACAGCATCGCGCTGGCCCGCGTACCGGCAGGCATTGGCGATACCGCCATCGTACAGATCCGTAACCGCGAAATGCCAGTTACCGTCACCAAACCTGTTTTTGTGCGCATGGGTAAACCTGTCGCGTAACGCATTTTTATTGTGGAGAAATGTTTATGAGCAATGTACCGGCTGAACTGAAATACAGTAAAGAACACGAATGGCTGCGCAAAGAAGCAGATGGTAGCTACACCGTTGGCATCACCGAGCATGCGCAGGAGCTGCTTGGCGATATGGTGTTTGTTGATCTGCCTGAGGTCGGTGCGACCGTCAGTGCGGGCGACGATTGTGCCGTTGCCGAATCCGTAAAAGCGGCTTCCGATATTTATGCGCCGGTCAGCGGTGAGATCGTTGCCGTCAACGACGCGCTGAGCGATACCCCGGAGCTGGTCAACAGCGAGCCGTACAGCGGCGGCTGGATCTTCAAAATCAGAGCCAGCGATGAAAGCGAAGTTGCCGCTCTGCTGGACGCCAGCGCGTATGAAGCGCTGTTAGAAGACGAGTAAATCTCTGCTGGATCTTTCATTACCTTGTAGGCCCGGTAAGCGCCAGCGCCACCGGGCAAATCTGCCAGACCGTTTCAGGAACCCTCGCCCATGACACAGACGCTAAGCCAGCTTGAAAACAGCGGCGCATTCATTGAACGCCACATCGGACCGGATGCCACGCAGCAGCAAGAAATGCTGAACGCCGTGGGCGCAGAGTCCCTTAACGCGCTGATCGGCCAGATCGTGCCGAAAGATATTCAGCTGGATACCCCGCCGCAGGTGGGTGACGCCGCTACCGAATTTGCCGCACTGGCGGAGTTAAAAGCCATTGCCGGCCGCAACAAACGCTTTAAGTCTTACATTGGCATGGGTTACACCGCCGTGCAGCTGCCGCCGGTGATCCTGCGCAACATGCTGGAAAATCCAGGCTGGTACACCGCCTATACGCCGTATCAGCCGGAAGTCTCCCAGGGCCGTCTGGAAGCGCTGCTTAACTTCCAGCAGGTAACGCTGGATCTGACCGGACTGGATATTGCCTCCGCTTCGCTGCTCGATGAAGCGACCGCAGGCGCAGAAGCCATGGCGATGGCAAAACGCGTCAGCAAACTGAAAAACGCCAACCGTTTCTTCGTGGCTACCGACGTACATCCGCAGACGCTGGACGTGGTGCGTACCCGCGCAGAAACTTTTGGTTTTGACGTAATCGTCGATGATGCTGACAAAGTGCTCGATCATCAGGACGTGTTCGGCGTGCTGTTACAGCAGGTGGGCACCACCGGCGAAGTGCATGACTACAGCGCGCTGATCGCCGAACTGAAAGCCCGCAAAGTCATCGTCAGCGTTGCTGCCGACTTTATGGCGCTGGTGCTGTTAACCGCACCGGGTAAGCAGGGCGCAGATATCGTCTTCGGCTCTGCCCAGCGCTTTGGCGTACCTATGGGCTACGGCGGCCCGCACGCGGCGTTCTTCGCTGCCAGAGACGAATTTAAACGCTCCATGCCTGGACGTATTATCGGCGTGTCAAAAGATGCCGCCGGTAACACCGCGCTGCGCATGGCGATGCAGACCCGCGAGCAGCATATCCGCCGCGAGAAAGCGAACTCCAACATCTGTACCTCGCAGGTACTGCTGGCGAACATTGCCAGCCTCTACGCCGTTTACCACGGTCCGGCTGGCCTGAAGCGTATTGCCGGTCGTATTCATCGCCTGGCGGATATTCTGGCAGCCGGCCTGCAACAGCACGGCCTGAAGCTGCGTCACGCGCACTACTTCGACACCCTGTGCGTGGAAGTGGCGGATAAAGCCGAGGTGCTGGCGCGTGCTGAAGCGCGTGAAATCAACCTGCGCAGCGACATCATTAACGCGGTCGGCATTACGCTGGATGAAACCACCACCCGCGAAGACGTGCAGGCTCTGCTGAGCGTGCTCACCGGTGTTGAGCAGCATGATGTTGACGCGCTGGATAAAAACGTTGCCCACGACAGCCGTTCCATTCAGCCGACTATGCTGCGCGAAGACGCGATCCTGACGCATCCGGTGTTTAACCGCTATCACAGCGAAACCGAAATGATGCGCTACATGCATAGCCTTGAGCGCAAAGATCTGGCTCTCAACCAGGCGATGATCCCGCTCGGCTCCTGCACCATGAAGCTGAACGCCGCAGCCGAAATGATCCCGATTACCTGGCCTGAATTCTCAGAGCTGCACCCGTTCTGCCCGCCAGACCAGGCGGAAGGGTATCATCAGATGATCAACCAGTTATCCGACTGGCTGGTTAAACTCACCGGTTACGATGCCTTGTGCATGCAGCCAAACTCCGGCGCGCAGGGCGAATATGCCGGTCTGCTGGCGATCCGTCACTATCACGAAAGCCGCAACGAAGGGCATCGTGATATTTGTCTGATCCCAAGCTCCGCGCACGGTACTAACCCGGCGTCGGCGCAGATGGCGGGGATGCAGGTGGTGGTCGTTGCCTGTGATAAAAACGGCAACATCGATCTGAACGATTTGCGCGCCAAAGCAGAGCAGGCAGGCGACAATCTCTCCTGCATTATGGTGACTTACCCGTCCACCCACGGCGTGTATGAAGAAACCATCCGCGAAGTGTGTGAGATCGTCCACCAGTTCGGCGGCCAGGTGTACCTCGACGGCGCGAACATGAATGCGCAGGTGGGCATCACTTCGCCGGGCTTTATCGGCGCGGATGTTTCGCACCTTAACCTGCATAAAACCTTCTGCATCCCGCACGGCGGCGGCGGTCCGGGCATGGGGCCGATTGGCGTGAAAGCGCATCTGGCACCTTTTGTACCGGGGCACAGCGTCGTGCAAATCGAAGGCATGCTGACCCGTCAGGGCGCGGTATCCGCGGCCCCGTTCGGCAGCGCCTCTATTCTGCCGATCAGCTGGATGTATATCCGCATGATGGGCGCGGAAGGGCTGAAAAAAGCCAGCCAGGTGGCGATCCTTAACGCTAACTACATCGCCAGCCGCCTGAAAGACGCCTATCCTGTGTTGTACACCGGTCGCGACGGTCGCGTGGCGCACGAATGTATTCTGGATATTCGTCCGCTGAAAGAAGAGACCGGCATCAGTGAGCTGGACATCGCCAAGCGCCTGATCGACTACGGTTTCCATGCGCCGACCATGTCCTTCCCGGTGGCGGGCACGCTGATGGTTGAGCCGACGGAATCAGAAAGTAAAGTCGAACTGGACCGCTTTATTGATGCGATGCTGGCGATCCGCGCGGAAATCGACCGTGTGCAGGCAGGGGAGTGGACGCTGGAAGACAACCCGCTGGTGAATGCGCCGCACACGCAGCGCGAGCTGGTGGCGGAGTGGCAGCACGGTTACAGCCGCGAGCAGGCGGTGTTCCCGGCGGGACTGAACAACAAATACTGGCCGACTGTGAAGCGTCTCGACGACGTTTACGGCGACCGTAATCTGTTCTGCTCCTGCGTGCCGATGAGCGACTACGAATAATTAATCCATGCTGTTCTGTAGGCCGGGTAAGCGCATGCGTCACCCGGCTTTTTTATTGGGAGAGAGAGTATGGCAATCGCACTGGTTACCGGCGGCAGCCGCGGGATCGGCAAAGCAACGGCGCTGCAACTGGCGCGCGAAGGGTATACGGTGGCGGTGAACTACCACCACAACATTCATGCCGCTACCGGGGTTGTGAACGAGATCGTGGCGGCAGGCGGTAACGCTTTTGCGCTGCGGGCTGACATCAGCGACGAAGCGCAGGTGCTGGCGATGTTTGACAGCATCGATCGCGAAGGCGAGCCGCTGACCGCGCTGGTCAATAACGCGGGCATTCTGTTTGAACAAAGCACCATCGAAAACCTGAGTGCCGAACGCATCAACCGCGTTCTGGCGACCAACGTCACTGGCTATTTTCTTTGTAGTCGCGAGGCGGTAAAACGCATGTCGCACAAACATGGCGGCACGGGCGGCGCGATTGTCAACGTCTCTTCCGCCGCGTCGCGCTTAGGTGCGCCAGGGGAGTATGTGGATTATGCCGCATCGAAAGGAGCGGTGGATTCGCTGACGACCGGCCTTGCGCTGGAAGTGGCAGCGCAGGGGATCCGCGTTAATGGCGTGCGTCCTGGCTTAATTTATACCGATATTCATGCCGACGGCGGCGAGCCGGGGCGTGTCGATCGCGTAAAGGCCTCGCTGCCGATGCAGCGCGGCGGTCAGCCCGAGGAAGTGGCACAGGCGATTGTCTGGTTACTGAGCGGCAAGGCGTCCTATGTGACGGGGAGTTTTCTGGAGCTGGCGGGCGGGAAATAAACCGGCCTGAATGAATGCAGGCCGGGCCAGCACAAGCGCCGCCCGGCAAAATGAAACCCTGTAGGCCGGGTAAGCGTCAGCGCCACCCGGCAACGCTCATCAGAGATTCTCGCCGTTGCTGGCGATCACTTCTTTGTACCAGTTAAAGCTCTTCTTACGTGAACGGGACATGTCGCCGGTGCCATCGTCGTGCTTGTTCACATAGATAAAGCCATAGCGCTTGCTGTACTGACCGGTGGTGAAGGACACGCAGTCGATGCAGCCCCAAGGGGTATAGCCCATCAGATCCACGCCGTCATAAGTCACCGCTTTGACCATCTCTTCGACGTGTGCACGCAGATAGTCGATGCGGTAATCGTCGTTGATGCTGCCGTCTTCTTCCACTTTGTCGTAAGCGCCAAAGCCGTTTTCCACGATGAACAGCGGTTTCTGGTAGCGCTCATACAGTTCACACAGCGCATAACGCAGGCCAACCGGGTCAATCTGCCAGCCCCAGTCGGAAGCCTTAACGTGCGGGTTCGGCACGCTGCCCTGGAAACCGGAAATGGCATCGCCGCTGCCGCCTTCTTCTTTCACGGCATTGGTCATGTAGTAGCTGAAGCCCAGATAATCGCAGGTACCTTCACGCAGGATCTGCTCGTCGCCCGCTTCCATTTTGATGTTAAATTCCCGGCGTTCCCACTCGTTCAGCACATAGGATGGGTAGTAGCCACGCAATTGTACGTCGGTAAAGACATAACGCTCACGCATAGATTCCTGCGCATACATCACATCTTCTGGCTTACAGGAGAACGGATACAGCGGCACCATCGCCAGCATGCAGCCAATTTTCATCTCCGGATTGATACGGTGGCCAATCTTCACCGCCATGGCACTGGCCACAAACTGGTGATGCAGTACCTGGTACATGGTTTCTTCTGGATTGTCATGCTCGGTGTAGACCACGCCGGAGCAGCAGTAGCCGAACAGCGGCGCGCGCCAGTTACGCTGGTTGTTGATCTCGTTAAAGGTCATCCAGTATTTGACTTTATTCTTGTAGCGATCGAACACCACTTCCGAGAAACGCACAAAGAAATCCACCACTTTACGGTTGGTCCAGCCGCCGTACTCCTGCACCAGATGCAGCGGCATCTCGAAGTGGGAGAGGGTGATCACGGGCTCAATGTTGTATTTGAGCAGCTCATCAAACATGTCGTCGTAAAACTGCAAGCCTTCTTCGTTCGGCTCAGCCTCATCGCCTTTCGGGAAAATACGAGTCCAGGCAATGGAGGTGCGGAAGCATTTGAAGCCCATCTCGGCAAACAGCTTGATGTCTTCTTTGTAATGGCTGTAAAACTCAACGGCTTCATGGTTGGGGTAGTATTTGCCCGGCACGACTTCACTGGTGATCTCTCGCGGTACGCCGTGCGCGCCGCCGGTCAGTACGTCACAAATGCTCGGGCCTTTGCCGCCTTTGTTCCAGCCGCCCTCAACCTGATGCGCCGCTACCGCGCCGCCCCATAAAAAGTCTTTCGGTAATGTCAGCTTTTTCATCGATCATTTTCTCGTTGTGTGCGGTAAATATGAATCTACCGGGCAGTTTCACTCTGAAAATGAGTCTAACAAAGGACGGGGAAATGTCACGATATAACAAATCACCGCTGCGGTGACTTGTTACATTGAAAAAACAGCCTGTTTTTTTATGCTAATTTCTTCGCCAGTTTACGGCCAAGGGATTCAAGAATATAAATAACCGGGATTTGCGTGGTGACATCATAAACACCGGCAATACGCATTTGCGGCGCATGCCAGGAAATATTGAAATCCGCAAGCTTAGCCAGCCGTGAATGCTCATGGCTGGTGATGGTCATTACTTTACAGTTATGCAGGCTGAACTGGCTGGCGAAGCGCAGGATCTCTTCAGTTTCGCCGGACACTGACAGCACAATCGCCAGCGCGTTTTTTGCCATATCGTTGGTCACCGGGAAATAAGGATCGTCAATATGGTTGCTGAATTTGCCGATATTGGAAAAGAATCGTGCGCCATATTTTGCAAGCGATCCAGAAGTGCCTGCGCCGACAAAAATAATACGTTCGGAAGCGAAAATAATATCAACAGCCTGATCCAGAAGCGTATCAAACTCATCGTTATTCACGCTTTTAAAAAAGCTGATGATCTCCCCGGCACCAAAATTTGCCTGCGGCGGTTCGTTCTGCTCTAAATATAATTTGTAGCGCACGCGGAATTCCGAATAGCCGTCGCAGTTCAGCTTGCGGCAAAAGCGCAGCACAGTCGTGGTGGAGACGCCAGCGGCATCAGCCAGCTCGCGAATGGTCATGTACATCACCTTGTCGCTATTCTTGATGACGTAGTGATAAACCATCATCTCAAGATTATTGAGGCTGGCGACAGCGGAGTGAGTAAACAGGGTCACGGGCTTGCGGGGTCCTTTACGGGCAACTGAACGGCTCTATGCTGCCACAAAACGGGCGAAACAGGAATCGGCCAGTGGCATGGGGAAGTAACCCGGAAAATGAACAGCTGTAACCTTAATAATGCCTGTAACCGCTGGAAGCGAAGCGGCTGAAAATTTTTTTAGCGAACAGGTGTGCACTGGAATCATTCTCAGTTACTCTGAACAGGTTATCGCCAGTGTCGCGTGTTTGTCATGCTCGCGCCCCAGAATGGCGATGTATTATCTTTGTTTTCCTGGAGTACGCCATGGTTGAAAAACCGCTTAACACCAAGGGATATTCAGTGGCTGAGGAAGTAGCCAACAGCATCAGTCACGGTATCGGGTTGGTGTTTGGGATTGTCGGACTGATACTGCTGCTGGTGCAGGCGGTGGATAACCACGCCAGCGTCACGGCGATCACCAGTTTTACCGTTTACGGCGTCAGCATGATTGTGCTGTATCTGGCCTCCACGCTCTACCACGCCATTCCGCATCCGCGGGCCAAAACCTGGTTAAAGAAATTTGACCACTGCGCCATCTATTTATTAATCGCTGGCACCTATACCCCCTTTTTACTGGTCGGGCTGGATTCACCGCTGGCGCGGGGCCTGATGATTGTTATCTGGAGCCTGGCACTGCTGGGGATCCTGTTTAAGCTGACCATTGCGCACCGCTTTGAGATGCTGTCGCTGATCACCTATCTGGCGATGGGCTGGCTGTCGCTGGTGGTAATTTATGAAATGGTGATGAAGCTGGCCGTCGGCAGCGTGACGCTGCTGGCGGTCGGGGGCCTGGTCTATTCGCTGGGCGTCATTTTTTACGCCAGCAAGCGTATTCCGTATAACCACGCTATCTGGCACGGCTTTGTGCTGGGTGGCAGCGTCTGTCACTTCCTGGCGATTTATTTGTATATCGGCACAATGTAATCGGTAAGGTAATGGTAAGCCCGGCATGCAACGCGCCGCCGGGCAAACCAGCCTGAATCAGGCTTCTTCTAACGAGTACGGCAGCGGCTCGATAGCCAGCGTGAAGCTGTCATCACGCACACGGAACACGCTGTCCGGCTCCATATCGTTATTCATCACCACCTGCACCAGCAGGCGTCCATCTTCCAGTTGAGCGGCGGCGAGCACCGTGCCGGTACGACGCCAGTTTTCACCCAGTTTCATTTCCAGGTCTTCACCGGCTTCCGGTACCCGGCTGGCTTTGCCCGCCAGATACCACATCGCGCGCTTGTTCGCGCCGCGGAATTTCGCCCGCGCTACCATCTCCTGACCGGTATAGCAGCCTTTTTTAAAGCTGATACCGCCCAGCGCCTGAATATTGGTGGCCTGTGGCAGGAACTGCGCGCTGTTAGCGGCATCGATCACCGGCAGACCGGCCTCAATGTTGAGCGCCAGCCATTGCTGACTGTTATTGAGCTGCGCTTCGCCACGCAGGGCCTCGGTGATACGCTCCGCGGTCGCCACATCGGTCACCAGCAGGAAACGCTCCGCCGGGTGTTCAAACCACAGAATTTGCGTGACGCCATCCTGCACAACCTGCGTCTGCTGGTCGGGGAGGGCGGTAAACAGGTTGGCCAGCGCCGCACGGGCCTGGAAACCGGCCACGCCCAGCAGCACATGCTCGTCATCAGCGGCGATCGTCACCTTCGAGAAGACGGCGTACTTTTTCAGCTCGGTCAGTTGCGCCTCACGGATGCTGCGACGCTCAATCCACGCAAAGCCGTCGTTACGACGGAACAGACGCAGATTGCTCCACATTTTGCCTTTGGCATCGCAATGGGCGACCAGCAGATGCTGATGTTCAGTTAACTGGGCCACGTCGTTGGTCACCTGGCCCTGCAGGTATTTTTCGCTGTCGGCACCGGTAATGGTTGCCAGCGCCCAGTCATCGAGCGTCATGAGCGTCAGCGGCAAACGCGCAGAGGCGCAGGGCAGACGCGGAGGAAACGGAGTAAAAGCCATAATGATGTCCTGGTTAGCTTAACGCTGTATGAAGGCTTAATGGTAAAAGAGCCGTGGTTCAATGCAAGCGGTAATCGCACGTTCCGCACAGCTTGCGAGTTTGCACGCAAAAAACGGTAAACCTTACATTTTTAGTGGTTTATTCTGGAAGCCTGCTTCCGAAGCCGAACATTCCGGTGAGGATTGGATCGAAAAAGCGTTACACTAGAAGCGTCCTTTAACGTCGCTATGCAGGAAAAGAACATGGATATTACTAACAAAGCCCGCATTCACTGGGCGTGCCGCAGAGGTATGCGTGAACTCGATATTTCCATCATGCCTTTCTTCGAACATGAATACGATTCGCTAAGCGATGATGACAAGCGGCTGTTTATCCGCCTGCTTGAGAGTGACGATCCGGATTTATTCAACTGGTTGATGAATCACGGTAAACCTGCGGATACGGAATTGCAGCGGATGGTACAGTTAATTCAGACACGGAATCGGGAACGTGGTCCTGTGGCAATCTGATTTACGCGTCTCATGGCGCTCGCAGTGGCTCTCTTTATTACTCCACGGGCTGGTGGCAGCGCTGGTGCTGCTTTTCCCCTGGCCGTTGAGCCTGACGCCGCTGTGGCTATTACTGCTTTCGCTGGTGGTGTTTGACTGCGTACGCAGTCAGCGCCGCATCAACGCCAGCCATGGTGAAATTAAACTGCTGATGGATTCGCGCCTGCGCTGGCAGGGTAAAGAATGGGAGATTACCGGCACGCCCTGGATGTTAAACAGCGGCATGATGCTGCGTTTACGTCGCAGCCCGGACGGCAAACGTCACCATTTGTGGCTGGCGGCAGACAGTATGGACACGCAGGAGTGGCGGGAGCTGCGCCGGATAATGCTACAGCAACCGGCGCAGGAAAAGCACTGAGGATCAGGCGAAGTTTTCTGCCATTTCGCCGAGGATTTGCTCGCACCAGTTTTGCAGACGTTCTTCGCTTAAATCGTACTGATTGGTTTCATCCAGCGCCAGGCCGACAAACAGCTGCCCGTCAGCAATGACCGGTTTTGGGCTGGTGAACTCATATCCTTCGGTAGGCCAGTAGCCGATAAACTTCACCGCTTTGCTGGACAGTTTATCGTGCAGCATGCCGAGGGCGTCGAGGAACCATTCGCCATAACCGAGCTGGTCGCCCATGCCGTAGAGGGCAATCATTTTGCCATCAAGGTTTAACGAATCCAGTTGATCCCAGATGGCTTCCCAGTCTTCCTGCAGTTCGCCGAAATCCCACGTTGGGATACCGAGGATCAGCACATCATACTGCTCCATCAGTGTTGGCGCGTCGTCTTTAAGGTTGTGCAGCGTCACCAGTTCCGGGCCGATAATGTCGCGAATTTTCTCGGCTGCCATTTCGGTATAGCAGGTACTGGAACCATAAAAAAGACCAATGTTCATAGCGTAAACGTCTCAATTCCTGATGTGGCTTTGCGCACAGTGTACCAGAATCAATACGCATTCAGGCATAATGCACTGACGCAGAAAAGAAGGGGCAACGATGGAACAGGATCTCGCACGCATAGAACAATTTCTCGACGCCCTGTGGCTGGAACGCAATGTCGCTGAGAATACATTGAGCGCCTATCGTCGCGATCTGCGCATGCTTGTTGAGTGGCTGCACCATCGCAACAGTGATGTGCTCAGCGTGCAGCATGACGATTTACAGGCACTGCTGGCCGAGCGCGTCACGGGGGGTTACAAGGCCACCAGCTCTGCCCGTTTGCTAAGCGCAATGCGGCGCTTTTTCCAGTATCTGTACCGGGAGAAAGTGCGTTCTGACGATCCCAGTGCCGTGCTGTCATCGCCAAAACTGCCGCAGCGCCTGCCTAAAGATCTCAGCGAGGCGCAGGTTGACCGCCTGTTGCAGGCCCCTCTCACCGATCAGCCGCTGGAGTTACGTGACAAAGCCATGCTGGAAGTGTTGTATGCTACCGGCCTGCGCGTGTCAGAACTGGTCGGATTGACCATGAGCGACATCAGTTTACGTCAGGGCGTGGTGCGGGTGATTGGTAAAGGTAATAAAGAACGGCTGGTACCGCTGGGCGAAGAAGCGGTCTACTGGCTGGAAAACTACCTTGAGCACGGGCGGCCCTGGCTTTTAAACGGCGCATCGGTTGATGTGGTGTTTCCCAGTAACCGCGCCCAACAAATGACCCGCCAGACCTTCTGGCATCGCATAAAACATTATGCCATTCAGGCGGGTATAGACAGCGAAAAGCTTTCGCCGCACGTGTTGCGACATGCCTTCGCCACGCATCTGTTAAACCATGGCGCTGATTTGCGCGTCGTGCAGATGCTGCTCGGGCACAGCGATCTCTCCACTACGCAGATTTATACGCATGTGGCAACGGAACGCTTGCGGCAACTCCATCAACAGCACCACCCACGCGCGTGATGCTGACTTATTAAGGATGTGAAATGAAAAAGAGTTTGATGATGTTCACCCTGCTGGCGGCGTTCAGTTCCGCGGTTCAGGCCGACGATGCGGCCATTAAGCAGACGCTGGCGAAGCTGGGCGTGCAGAGCACAGAAATCCAGCCATCGCCGATTAGCGGTATGAAAACCGTGCTGACCAACAGCGGCGTGTTGTACGTCACCGAAGACGGCAAACATATGATCCAGGGGCCGCTGTATGACGTGAGCGGCGCGCAGCCGATCAACACCACCAACAGCATGCTGATGACGCATCTCAACGCGCTGGAAAAAGAGATGATCGTGTATAAAACGGCGAATGAAAAACACGTCATCACCGTGTTTACCGACATCACCTGTGGTTACTGCCATAAGCTGCATGAGCAGATGGCCGATTACAACGCGCTGGGCATCACCGTGCGCTATCTGGCCTTCCCGCGTCAGGGGATGCAGAGCGAAGCGGCGGACAACATGAAGGCCATCTGGTGCGCGAAAGATCGCAACAAAGCCTTTGACGATGCGATGGCGGGCAAAGGCGTGAAAGCGGCCAGCTGTGACATCGACATTGCCGACCAGTATGCGCTGGGCGTGCAGTTCGGCGTCAGCGGCACGCCGGCGATTGTGCTGAGCAATGGCTATGTTGTGCCGGGCTATCAGGGCCCGCAGGAGATGAAAACCTTCCTGGACGAACATAAAAAACAGACCGGCGGTAAATAATTTTCGTGAAACTTCAGAGACAACTTCGCCGTCGCGAGCCCGATCCGGCGGCAAATCTGCCGGATAACCTGCCGCCCCTGTTACGCCGCTTATATGCCAGCCGCGGCGTGGTATCGCCTGCGGAACTGGAGCGCGGTGTGAAAGGCATGTTGCCCTGGCAGCAGCTAAGCGGTGTGGAGACGGCGGCGGAGCATCTGTATCAGGCGTTCAAGCAGGGGCTGCGCATCATGGTGGTCGGTGATTTTGATGCCGACGGCGCCACCAGCACCGCGTTAAGCGTGCTGGCGATGCGGGCGATGGGCTGTCCGAATGTCGCCTATCTGGTGCCGAACCGCTTTGACGATGGCTACGGCTTAAGCCCGGAAGTGGTTGATCAGGCCCATGCCCGTGGCGCGCAGCTGATCCTCACCGTGGATAACGGCATTTCGTCCCATGCAGGCGTGGATCGCGCCCATGAACTGGGCATTCCGGTGCTGGTGACCGATCACCACCTGCCTGGCGACACGCTGCCAGATGCAGAAGCCATCGTTAACCCGAACCTGCGCGACTGCGCATTTCCGTCGAAATCGCTGGCGGGTGTCGGGGTGGCTTTTTACCTGATGCTGGCGCTGCGCACCCATCTGCGCGATCAGGGCTGGTTTGAAGCGCAGGGACTGGCGATCCCTAATCTGGCTGAACTGCTGGATCTGGTGGCACTGGGCACGGTGGCTGACGTGGTGCCTCTCGACACAAACAACCGTATTCTCACCTGGCAGGGGTTGAGCCGTATCCGGGCGGGCAAGTGCCGTCCTGGCATCAAAGCCCTGCTGGAAGTCGCCAATCGTGACGCGCAAAAACTTGCAGCCAGCGATCTGGGCTTTGCTCTCGGTCCGCGCCTGAACGCCGCCGGACGACTGGATGACATGTCGGTCGGCGTGGCGTTGCTGCTGTGCGATAACGTTGGCGAAGCCCGCGTGCTGGCCAGCGAGCTGGATGCGCTAAACCAGACGCGCAAAGAGATCGAGCAGGGGATGCAGGCCGAAGCGCTGGCGCTGTGCGAAAAGCTGGAGCGCAGCAGCGAAGCGCTGCCGGGCGGGCTGGCGATGTATCATCCCGAATGGCATCAGGGCGTGGTCGGTATTCTTGCCTCCCGCCTGAAGGAGCGCTTTAACCGGCCGGTGATCGCCTTTGCCCCCGCAGGCGAAGGCCTGCTGAAAGGCTCGGGCCGTTCTATTCAGGGGCTGCACATGCGCGATGCGCTGGAGCGCCTGGATACGCTCTATCCTGGCATGATGATTAAATTCGGCGGCCATGCGATGGCTGCCGGGCTGTCGCTGGAAGTGGCGCGTTTCGACGAGTTCCAGCAGCGCTTTGGCGCGCTGGTGACCGAATGGCTGGATCCGGCGCTGTTGCAGGGGGAGATCGTGTCCGATGGCCCGCTGGAGGCGCAGGAGATGACCCTCGGTGTTGCCGAAATGCTGCGTGATGCCGGGCCGTGGGGACAGATGTTCCCGGAACCGCTGTTTGACGGACATTTTCGCCTGTTGCAGCAGCGTATTGTTGGCGAACGCCATCTGAAAGTGATGGTCGAGCCGATCGGCGGCGGTCCGCTGCTCGATGGCATCGCCTTTAATGTCGATACCAGCATCTGGCCGGACAACGGCGTGCGCGAGGTGAACCTCGCCTACAAACTGGATGTAAACGAATTCCGTGGCAATCGCAGCGTTCAACTGATCATCGACGACATCTGGCCAATTTAGCGCCAGTATTCGCTATAAAACAGGGCGTAATTCCGGTAGAATTCCGCCCTTATAACCGCATTTTGACAAGTCCAATAAAAGAAAACAGACCATGTTTGAAATCAATCCGGTAAAAAACCGCATTCAGGACCTCACAGAGCGCTCGGACGTTCTTAGGGGGTATCTTTGACTACGATGCCAAGAAAGAGCGTCTGGAAGAAGTAAACGCCGAGCTGGAACAGTCGGACGTATGGAACGAACCTGAACGCGCTCAGGCGCTGGGTAAAGAGCGTTCCTCCCTCGAAGCTATCGTTGAAACGCTGGATCAAATGAGCCAGGGTCTGGAAGACGTTGCCGGCCTGCTTGAGCTGGCCGTAGAAGCTGACGACGAAGAGACCTTCAACGAAGCCGTGGCTGAACTGGACGGGCTGGAAGAGAAGCTGGCACAGCTTGAGTTCCGCCGTATGTTCTCCGGTGAATATGACAGCGCCGACTGCTACCTGGATATCCAGGCGGGCTCCGGTGGCACCGAAGCGCAGGACTGGGCAAGTATGCTGACCCGTATGTACCTGCGCTGGGCGGAAGCACGCGGCTTCAAAACTGAAATTATCGAAGAGTCGGAAGGTGAAGTGGCGGGTATCAAATCCGTGACCATCAAGATTTCCGGCGATTATGCCTACGGCTGGCTGCGTACCGAAACCGGCGTTCACCGCCTGGTGCGTAAGAGCCCGTTCGACTCCGGCGGTCGCCGTCACACCTCGTTCAGCTCCGCGTTTGTCTACCCGGAAGTGGATGACGATATTGATATCGAAATCAACCCGGCAGACCTGCGTATCGACGTTTACCGCGCCTCCGGTGCGGGTGGTCAGCACGTTAACCGTACTGAATCGGCGGTGCGTATCACGCACATTCCGACCAACACCGTCACGCAGTGCCAGAACGACCGCTCTCAGCATAAGAACAAAGACCAGGCCATGAAGCAGATGAAAGCGAAGCTTTATGAACTGGAAATGCAGAAGAAAAACGCTGAGAAGCAGGCGATGGAAGACAACAAGTCCGACATCGGCTGGGGCAGCCAGATCCGTTCTTATGTACTGGACGACTCCCGCATCAAAGACCTGCGTACCGGTGTAGAAACCCGTAACACGCAGGCGGTGCTGGATGGCAGTCTGGACCAATTTATTGAAGCAAGTTTGAAAGCAGGGCTATGAGGAACCAACATGTCTGAACAACAAGCACAGGGCGCTGAAACCGTAGTTGATCTGAACAATGAACTGAAAGCTCGCCGCGAAAAGCTGGCACAACTGCGTGAGCAGGGTGTTGCGTTCCCGAACGATTTCCGTCGCGATCATACCTCTGACCAGCTGCACGCCGACTACGACGCCAAAGAGAATGACGAGCTGGAAGCGCTCGGCATCGAAGTTGCCGTTGCTGGCCGTATGATGACCCGCCGTATCATGGGTAAAGCCTCGTTCGTGACGCTGCAGGACGTGGGCGGCCGTATTCAGCTGTACGTCTCCCGTGACGATCTGGCGGAAGGCATCTACAACGAGCAGTTCAAAAAGTGGGATCTCGGTGACATCCTCGGCGCGCGCGGCAAGCTGTTCAAGACAAAAACCGGCGAGCTGTCCATCCACTGCACCGAACTGCGTCTGCTGACGAAAGCGTTGCGCCCTCTGCCGGACAAATTCCATGGCCTGCAGGATCAGGAAGCGCGCTATCGTCAGCGCTACCTGGATCTCATCGCTAACGAAGAATCCCGTAACACCTTCAAGATCCGCTCGCAGATCATGGCCGGTATCCGCCAGTTCATGGTGAGCCGCGACTTTATGGAAGTGGAAACCCCGATGATGCAGGTCATCCCGGGCGGTGCTTCTGCACGTCCGTTTGTGACACATCACAACGCGCTGGATCTGGACATGTACCTGCGTATCGCGCCGGAACTGTACCTCAAGCGTCTGGTGGTTGGCGGCTTCGATCGCGTGTTCGAGATCAACCGTAACTTCCGTAACGAAGGCATCTCCGTTCGCCATAACCCTGAGTTCACCATGATGGAACTCTATATGGCCTACGCGGATTACAAAGATCTGATCGAGCTGACCGAGTCACTGTTCCGCACCCTGGCGCAGGATATTCTCGGCAGCACCATAGTGCCTTACGGCGATCAGACCTTCGATTTCGGCAACCCGTTCGAAAAACTGACTATGCGCGAAGCGATCAAGAAATACCGTCCGGAAACGGATCTGGCCGATCTGGATAACTTCGACAGCGCGAAAGCCATCGCGGAAAGCCTGGGCATCAAAGTTGAGAAGAGCTGGGGCCTGGGCCGCATCGTGACGGAGATCTTCGAAGAGACCGCCGAAGCGCATCTGATCCAGCCGACCTTCATCACCGAATATCCGGCTGAAGTGTCTCCGCTGGCGCGTCGTAACGATGAAAACCCGGAGATCACCGATCGCTTTGAATTCTTCATCGGTGGACGTGAAATCGGTAACGGCTTTAGCGAGCTGAACGATGCGCAGGATCAGGCGAAACGCTTCCAGGATCAGGTTGACGCGAAAGCGGCGGGCGACGACGAAGCGATGTTCTTCGACGAAGACTACGTTACCGCGCTGGAGCATGGCCTGCCGCCGACCGCTGGCCTCGGCATTGGTATCGACCGTATGGTGATGCTGTTCACCAACAGCCACACCATCCGCGACGTGATCCTCTTCCCGGCCATGCGCCCGGTTAAATAATCAGGCGTAATGCGAATAAGCCCTGGCAGCAATGCCGGGGCTTTTTTTATGCGGCAGCGAAAACACGCAGCCGTTCACGCACCTCAGGCCGGGCGACCTGCTGCACCATCCACGGGCTAAACGCCCAGGGCGTGGCATCCACGGCGCAGAACAGCGCTTCCAGCGTCACCCACTGATAATCCATCACTTCATCGGCGTTGACCGCCAGCGGCGTGGTGATGCGCGCGGCGAACACCGGACAAATTTCGTTTTCGACAATGCCCGAGGGATCGGTCTCGCAGTAGCGGAATTCCGGATAGACCGGCGCAATGGCGGCGATGGTCGCGCCAACTTCAAACTGGCAGCGGCGGATCACCGCGGCGGTAAAATCTTCCCCGCTCTGCGGATGCCCGCACACGGAGTTCGTCCACACGCCCGGCCAGGCTTTTTTATGCAGAGAACGACGGGTTAGCAGGCACTCACCGTGCTCATTGAACAGCCAGCTGGAGAAAGCCAGGTGCAGGGGCGTGTCGGCATGATGCGCGGCATATTTTTCCTGGGTTCCGGACGCCATTCCCTGTTCATCCAGTAAAATCACATGTTCCTGCAACATAAGCTTAACTCACTCTCATCCAGCCCGAATAACGGCTCTATTATACGTGAGCTTCGGGAAAACGCTTTGCTCTGGCGCGCGTAATCTGGCTCGACCAGCGCCATTCACCAGCCGGATACGGTAATCATCGCTAATGCATTTTGCATCGCGCCTGTGGCTGCTATGATATGCAGTCATGCTCATTTGTTCCGGGGAAGTGTTTTGATTGCAGGACGCCTGATGAAAAATCCGTGTCGACTTCTTATCTGCCTGGCGTTCAGCCTGTTGCTGGCGGCATGCTCATCGAAAAATGCCGCCGATGGCGAGACTTACACCGTTAAACGCGGTGACACCTTATCTAAAATTTCGCGCATGACCGGCACCAGCGTCAAAGAGCTGGCGCGCCTGAACGGGATTTCCCCGCCTTACACCATTGAAATCGGCCAGCGTCTGCGGGTTAACAGCGGCGGTAAATCCGCTGGATCCTCGGGTAAGGGCGGCAGAACCGCATCCGCCAGACCATCAGCCTCGGTGCCGTTAGCCTCGTGGCCGCCGGTGGGGCAACGCTGCTGGCGCTGGCCGACGAACGGCAAAATTATCCTCCCGTACTCCTCCGCCGATGGCGGTAACAAAGGGCTGGATATTGCTGGTACGCGCGGACAGCCGGTATACGCCGCCGGTGCCGGTAAAGTGGTGTATGTGGGTAATCAACTGCGCGGTTACGGCAATCTGATTATGATCAAGCACAGCGAGGATTACATCACGGCCTATGCCCACAATGATTCGCTGCTGGTGAATAACGGCCAGAGTGTGAAAATTGGCCAGAAGATTGCCACCATGGGCAGCACCGACGCCGACTCGGTGCGACTGCACTTCCAGCTGCGTTATCGCGCCACCGCTATCGATCCGGCGCGTTATCTGCCGCCACAGGGCAGTCCGCCTAAATGTTGATTAACGGCTAAGCGATTAATATATCGCCGGTTAGCCGCCACGCGGCTTGCCAGACGGTGCGTAAGGTTTATAATGCCCTACGCACCTCAAAGCGGGCGTAGTTCAATGGTAGAACGAGAGCTTCCCAAGCTCTATACGAGGGTTCGATTCCCTTCGCCCGCTCCAGTATTTATTCCCCTGATTATTTTTCGCCTGGCTGCACCCTCAACGCATTCGCCCCGACCTTTTTCCCGTGCCGATCCTCGATCCAATATTTAATCTCCACCGCATGCTTATCCGCAGGCGTCACCGTCAGTTCCTGCACCTTTTGCCCGGAATCGGCTGGAAGCGTCAGGGTGATTTCACCTTTATCCAGTACACGCTGGTTCTGCTTCACCTGCCATTTCAACTGACACTGGTCACAGGCAGACCAGGTATCGTTGATCGCCCACAGCCGGACAGTAGCGGGTTGGCCGGGTTGCCACTGGGCGGTGACAGGCTCAATAGACGGCAGCAGCGGCTGATAGGCTTTTTGTAGCGCGTAATAGCCCGCTTTCGGTTTACGCAGATAATCCACCACGCCCCAGTTAATGGAAGGCCAGGTCTCGACAAACATAAAGTGGAACAGGGCGGTCACTGGCTGATAGCGCTGTCGGCGATAGCTTTCTGCCGCCGTGGCGACCAGTTGCGCCTGATAAGCCTGAGTATTGGCGATCATCTCCTGCACATTTTTACCGCGCGGGATGTTGGCGAATTTAAAGGTCTGGAAAGGCTGGAAGTTGTGGTATTTCCAGCGCGTCCAGCCGGGATCGTCGGCCGCGGTGGTTTTTGGCCAGAGCATGTCTGGCGGAATAATGGTTTTCAGGGTCGACAGCCGCGGCAGCGCTTGCGCGCCAAACTCGGTGATGATGGCGGTTTTCGCAGGGCTGAGCAGATCGCGGATAGTGCCGAAATACCACCCGGCCCAGTAGTGCTCTTCGACTGCCGAAAAGCGCCGCACGATGCGCGAGCGATCCGTTGCCAGCGCATCCGCCACTTTTTCGGTCAGCGCACGGTTCAAATCTTTACGCCAGTCGGGGAAACGTTTCTCCATCCACGGCGAATTCCACGGCGGCTCGTTATGGCCGCCCCAGGCGATAATAGCTGGCGAGTTGCCGAACTGCTCCACCATTTCCCGGGTCTGGCGTGCGGCGTTATCGGCAAAGGCGGCGCTGTCGTCGTAGCCCCATTGCAGCGGCACATCCTGCCAGATCATCAGCCCCATCTCGTCGGCCACCTCATACAGCCCGCGTCCCGCCACATGCCCATGAACGCGGATGGCATTGGCGTTCATCTCCTCTACCAGCCGGAAATCGCGGCGGTATTTTTCCCGTGTCATGGTACTGAGCCACGGCGAGCCGATATAGTTGCTTCCTTTTATAAATATGCGTTTGTCATTGATCAGCCAGCCTTTGTTATCCGGCTGCTCTTCCATTTTGCGCAGGCCGGTGCGCGTCACGGCGGTATCCATCAACCCCTGATTATCCGTGAGCGTGGCGCGCACCTGATATAAATGCGGTTGACCATAGCCCTTCGGCCACCAGAGCTTCGCGGCGTTCATCGGTAGCGTGACCTTCAGCGTGCGGGCGGAGCCGTCGGTCTTCTCCAGTGTGACCGGAAATGTCTGCTGAAAACGCTGGCCGTTAAAATTGGCGGGGACGGCCGTCAGGCGCAGGGTGGTATTGCCGCCTTCGATGGCCCGGTAGCGGATCTCCGCCTGTAGCGCGGGTTTGTCCAGCCCCTGCGTCCAGTCCGGGCGCAGGATAATCTCATCAATGGTAGCGCCACGGCTGAGATGCAATCGCACCGGCGCCCAGATACCGCCCGAGTTGGCGTCCTGTCCCTGTGGCGACCAGGCACCGCCCGGTCGGCTGTCGTGCTGATTGAGGACGCCTTTCATCAGCGTTTTGTGCAACGGCCAGACGGTCTTCGGATCTTCATACGGGCTGTCCACCCTCACCGCCAGGGTGTTATGACGCCGCAGCGCCTTGCTGACATCCACGGAAAAACGCTGGAAATAACCCTCATGACGGCCCAGCGGCTGATCGTTAAGCGTCACGTCGGCAAAATAATCGACGCCGTCAAACACCAGCGTAGCCATGGTATCGGCGGGCTGTTCGGGCAGGGTAAAGGCGTGACGGTACATCAGCGCTCCCTGATGGTCGTAGCCCGCGCTGTACCAGTTAGCTGGCACCCGGAGGGCACGCCAGCCAGCGATGGAGGAGGTAGTGCCGTCGTTGGCGTCATGTACCTGCCACTGCCCGGCGAGGGACCAGGTCACAGGCGTCGTTGCTGCCTGTGCCAGCGGCACGAGGCAACTCAGTAACAGGATGAGATTACGCATCATGGTTGACCTCCTGCGCCCGGCGTTGCAGCCACGCCATAATGCGGCTTGCCTCGGCATACAGGCCATCCCGCAGGGTTTTCAGTTCGCCGTCATCCAGCGTCTGCGCGTCGCTTTCCAGCCGTTGCAGCAGTTGCGTGAGGTCAGTGAAATCCAGTGCCAGGGCTTCACCGCGCAGTTTATGCGCCGCCCGGCGCAACGCGTCACGGTCGTCGTGCGCTACCGCCTGCACTATGGCTGCCAGCGCGTCCTCTAACCCTTCACGGAACAGCGTTAACAGTTCGTCCACCAGTTCCGCATCATCGGCGCACTGCTTCAGCAGGCGTGCTTCGTCCGGCAATCCCTCTTCTACAGGACGGCTGACGCGCAGGATCTCATCCCGCAGTGCGTCCTGGGTCACCGGCTTGGCGATATAGCCGTCGAAGCCCATTGCCAGGCAGCGCGCTTTATCACCCTGCATGGCGTGGGCGGTCATGGCGATGGCAGGCTGATGCGTCTGTTGCTCATCCCGCAACAGCCGGATCGCCGTTTCGCCGTCCATCTCCGGCATCTGTAAATCAATTAACAGCACATCCCAGCGGTCGGCGCGCCAGCGCTCCAGCGCCTCGCGGCCATTATTTACCACTGTACAGTCATGCCCGAGTCGCTCCAGCAGGCGGCTGGCAACTTTCTGATTCACCAGATTATCTTCGGCGAGTAATACCCGCAGTCCCTGATGGGCACTGTCGACAGGGGCGGCGATAACCGCTGGCGGCGGTACAAAGGGGGTGGGCTGCGGCCCAAGCGCGCTGGCGATGGCCTGATGCAACTCGTGACGGGCCACCGGTTTGTGTAAATAGTGGGAGATGCCAATGCGTTTGAGCATTTTGGCGTCGAAATGGCGGCTCATCGAGCTGAGCATAATGATCTGGCTGTGGCTGGCCTGCGGCAGGACGGACAGTTCCAGCGCCAGCGATACGCCGTCCATATCCGGCATCTGCGCATCAAGAATAATCAGCGGCCACGGCGTTTCCCCTGACGCCCGGCGTAACGCTTCGGTGGCGTTATTCACACAGGTCGGTTGCAGTCCCATCTGACCGAGCATGGTATCGAGCAGGCGCAGATTGGTGCTGTTATCGTCCACTACCAGCACTCGTTCACCGTTGAAATGTGCTGGCACCGTGCGGCAGGCGGCGGATACCTGCTGGCCGGTGAGCGGCAGCGTAAAGGCAAATTCGCTCCCCGCGTCGGGTTCGCTGCTCACCGACAGTTCACCGCCCATGATTTTCACCAGCCGGGCAGAGATGGTCAGCCCCAGCCCGGTGCCGCCGTAGCGACGGGTGGTTGAGCTGTCCGCCTGGCTGAACGCCTCGAAAATGGCTTTTTGTTTATCCGGCGGAATACCGATGCCGCTGTCGCGCACCCGGAAACGCCAGTGATCCGCGCTGTCGGCAGGTTCGATCGCCAGCAGCACTTCTCCCTGCGGGGTAAATTTCAGCGCATTTCCCAAAAGATTAGTGAGGATCTGGCGCAACCGTGGGCCGTCCACACGCAGCACGTCCGGCACGGTCGGGGCAATGTCCACCAGCAGTTCGATACCTTTTTCGCTGGCGGCGGGCATATGCGGGCGGATCAGCGACTGAACGAAGGGGCGAATGTCCACCGGCTCCTCGTCCAGTTCCACTTTGCCCGCTTCGATTTTAGAGAAGTCGAGAATGTCGTTGATGATATGCAGCAGCGACTGGGCGGAACTCATCACCAGCGAAAGATACTCCCGCTGATCCGCCGTCAGCGGCGTGTCCAGGCAGAGCTGCGTCATGCCTAATATGCCGTTCATTGGCGTGCGGATCTCATGGCTCATATTGGCGAGAAAGGCGCTTTTCGCCTCGTTGGCCTCGCGGGCCACTTTCGCGGCTTCAATGGCGATAAGCTCAGCTTCCTTGCGCCGGGTAATGTCCTGTAGCGTACCGATCACCCGCTCTGCCTCGCGCTGAATGGTCATCGTCACCACCTGCCCGGACAGCAGCATCCAGCGCCATCCCTCTTTCGGATGGCGCACGCGGATCTCGCACTCAAACACCGGCATATGATCTTTTTTCGAGGCGGCCAGCGCCTGGCGCAGCGTCGCACGATCTTCTTCATGCACCAGATTAAGCAGAAAACGAACCGGATGCTGCCACTGCATGCGCGACTGACCAACCATGGCGAGCAGGGTGTCGTTGACCTGTAAATTATCCTGCGATACTTGCCAGTCCCAGATGCCGATCTGAATCGACTCGGCGGTCAGTAAAAAATCCTCATGCAGCTGGTGGCGGGAACGGCGGGCTTCGTCGAGCTGGGTAATGTCGCTGTGCAGGCTGACGATACCGCCGTCCGGCAGCCGCTGATGCTGGACAAAATACTGCCGCTGCCCGGCCTGGCGTACTTCATAATGCTGTGGCTGACGGCAGTTGCGGATAATGGCCTCGCGCAGGCTTTGCCTTTTATCAGGATCGATGTTGTAAACCGCATCGATAAATTTTTCAGCAAGCGCCTCCAGCGTCGTGCCCGTGGTAAGCCACGGGCCGATCACCGGATAAAACTGTGTCACTTTGTCATTCCAGGCCTGAAGCCGTTCGGCCTGGTCGTAGATCATTACCGCCACCGGCAGCGCATTCAGATCGAAGCAGGAAGAGGGGATCATTGTTCCTCCCGGGCCTGGTAGTGCAGTTCCGCCTGACGGCGCAGATATTCCAGCCCTGGCGCAATCGCCATGGCCCAGGCGGTGAGGATCTCCTCGTCACATTCCGGATCGCGCAGGCGGACAGTGTTAAGCATCGCCTCCCGCCAGAGGGCGAAAAAGCGCGGCGGCAGGCGCAGGCCTTCGTGGCTCTGCTCACGGGCCAGCCGTTCGAGAAAGTCCGTGACAAACAGCACGCCATCTACCGCCAGCATGGCAAAAAACGTTTTGTACATCATCTGCGGGCCTTCTTCGTCGGGCCGACGGGAAAAGTGCAGCTCGGTTTCAGGTGTCATGTGCTTAAAGGCCTCAAAAAAGGCCTGGAAAAAGGCTTTTTTATCCGCGTCGGGGATCACGCGGTTGAGGCTCGCCTCAAACAGATCGCGGTAAAATTTCATGGTGCAGCCCTCGCAGCATGTTCACCCGGCAGGCACAGGCCGGGCGGGTTAAATTCATCCGCCAGACGGCGTGAGAAATAGCTGTCCTGCTCCATCAGACCATTTTTAAATAGCGGCCCGGCGTTGTGTTTATAGAGTAGCGCCTCCAGCACCATCGCATTGGTGGAGAGGGTGATCGCGTTGTTGGTGTCGCCGGTCGCCTCGACGCGGCCTTCGTACCAGCCCTGCTGCGGATTATTGAGATGACGGGTCACTGCCATCAGGGCATCGGTATAGTCGGTCTCCCACAGCGCCCACAGCGTAAAGACCGCTTTGGTGGAAACCTGCGCCAGCCGCGGATAGTCCCGGCCATCGTCGCCGAGGGTGTTCCAGGCGTAGCCGTTGCCCCACACGGTGTCCTCGACATGCCACGGGGCCTGCGCCAGGGAAAAATCGGCGCGGGCGGTCAGCACCTTGTCCGTCTCCCAGCGTGATTTCTGGGTGAGCCATACCTGTTCAGCCCGGATGCGCAGGGTATCCTGTAATTCAGACGGCAGGCCGGGCGGATCCCAGCCGAACTCCAGCCCCGGCAGCATATAGGGTAGGGTGGTGATGAGCGACGGCTGCCAGGTGGTGCGCGGATCGCGGGCGTCAACGGCGAGGCTGCGCTGGTAAATAATCACGTTGCGCGACGGTGGAGTAAACGCTTTGCCGACCGGGAAGCCCCACAGCCGAAACGCGCTGGCGGCATATTCACTCTCCCCCAGCCGCAGCTCTTCGCGTACCACGGGCTGGCCGTTTTGCAGCGACGAGGACCAGAGTTCGCCCTCTTTATCCATCACCGGACAGAAATTCCAGCGCAGGATAATTTTATCCAGATACTCGCGATACTGCGGCGCGCGTTCGGCGGTAAGGCGCAGCGCCAGCATCAGGCGCGCCATATCTTTGGCTGACCAGCCGCTTTTTACCGCTTTACCGCTGAAGTCAATAATGGTGGCGGAACGGGTGGAATAGAGTCGTCCCGGCGTGCGCTGCTCGCTGAGCATCAGGCGATTGAGCGTGCCAAGCAGCCGCGTCAGGCGGGCGTCAAATTCGTCGTCCTTAATCAGGTTAAGCTCGCGGGCGGCCATCAGGGCGATCAGCGTATCGCCCATCTCCCACAGGGTGACGCGCGGCTGTTGGTCGCTGCCGTTTACCAGCCCGGTCTGCGGCTGGGTGTTATTGACGAAATAGCGCCAGGCGATGCCGGCCCACGCCTGCTCCTGCGGCGTCAGGCGATCGATGCGCGCGCTGGTGTGCCAGCCGCCTTTCGTCAGCCAGCGCCATCCTGCCCCATCGCGACTGAAAAGCGCAAAGGCGAGAAGCAGGACAATGACAAGGCCCGCCAGCCAGCTGGCTACGGTTTTAAACATTGCGCCGTCACCGGAGGAAGTTTAACGGGTTCATCCGCGTTACAGGATGCGCACTGGCAGGCCTGACAGGCGGGTTTGGTGCGCTGCGTCGTGCCGGTCTGCTCGCACCAGCTTTTCACCGCTGGCGTGCTGTTCAGGAACGGGCGGTTACGTTTGCTGTTATTTTCTTCAAACAGGTCAACGAGCTTTTTGTCCCACAGGGAGGGGGCGAACTCGCGGCTTTTTGGGTTATCGCTGTTAAATTGCAGGAGCTTGCCCTCTTTTTTGAACAGCAACGCCTCCAGCATGATGCCGTTGTTGTTGGCGGTGAACTCTTTAATCGGTCCGTCGCCGTTTTCATATAGCCCTTCGTAATAACCTTTGCCCGCTTCGTTGGCGTTTTCGATAGCGTTAAGCAGGCGATCGGTATACGGCGAGTCCCACAACACCCACATGCCCAGTGCCGCTTTCAGCGATACCGCTGCGGTACTCGGCGCGTACTGGCCTTTATCGGTGATAGTGTTCCAGTTAAAGCCATCGCTGAATACGGTGTCGTAGACAAAGTATGGGGATTTATCGAGCTGGTGCTCCGAACGGGCGGTTAAAATGCCGGTGATGGTGTAGCGGTTTTCCTGCGCCTGATATACCCGGTCAGCGAAGTTTTTCATCCAGCTGTGGGAGTAATCGCGCGGGCTATTGTCACGATCTGTCGGATTATCAAAACCGAATTCCAGACCATAGAGCAGATACGATTCTGTTACCACATAGTTGTGCTGCGATGTGCGGCGCGGATCGCGAGAGTCGTAAGGCACCAGTACGCAGTAGATCTCCGCCAGCTCATAAGGCTGGGGGCGGCTCGCCTGGCAGGTGCTGAATCCCCAAAGCTGGAAGCCTGCCGCGCCATATTCCTCATACCCAAGACGCCCCTCCTGCACGTACTTCGGCTGGCCGTTTTCCAGATAGGCGCCGTACAGCGTGCCGCACGGATCGATGGCATGGCTGAAATCCCAGCCCAGCACCACGTTATCAATGCCGTTGCTGTATTCCGGATAACGCTCTTTGATCACTTTCAGCCAGATCAGCATCCTGCCAATATCCAGCGCCGAAAAACCGATCTCGCCGGGTTTGTTCTGGTAGTTCACCTTCTGCCCGCTGATAGTGTTGTAAGCCTTATTGGGCAGCTCGTCGCGGAATAGCACCAGCGTATTCAGCGTGGCGAGGAATTTAATCATTCGCCGATCGAATTCTGCTTTATCAATAATCCCCAGCTCCCGCGCCGCGGTCATCGCTGCCAGATAAGAGGCGCTGTCCCACATAGTGGTAGACGGGTATTTGTTTACCGCATTCACCAGCCCCGTGGTCGGCTGGTAGTTGGCGACAAAATATTGCCAGGCGTTTTTCGCGATGGTCATTTCCCGTTCGCTCAACTCGCCGCTGCGGGGATCGTAGCCCGAGGCGGGCAGTTCGGTAGCCGCCTGTACACCCGAGATCGCCAGCCAGAACGCCACGAATCCGGCCAAAAGTGGGAAAAAGAACAAAGGTTTTGGCTTCATGGCGTAGCTCCTGCTGAAGAAGGGGATCGGGATGCGTCATTAAGGCAGGCCAGACAAAGCATCTGACCGTGGGCGATATACGCCAGGCTTTCGAGGACCACCGCGTTGGTATCGGCGTCAATCACGGCGTTAACGCTGCTGTTCAGGTTCAGCCCGCGCTGCCAGCCTTTTCCCGGTACCTGTAGCGGCTGCACTTGCTGGCGCAGCGCCTCGCTCCAGCTGTTGCGGAACAGGGCGTACCAGGCAAAGGCGGAGCGGGTGGAGGTGATGGCCGTTTGCTCCGGCGTGGCATCGCCCAACGCGCTGTTCTGCAACGGCTGGCGATCCGGCAGATCGTTTACGAAGTCCGGCGCAGGCTCGGCATAATCAGTGCTTATTGGGGGTTTGCGCACCCGCAGGCTGTTGCGACGCTGCTGGATCTGCATGATGCGCCAGGCGACTTCCGCGCTTTGCGCATCGAATCCCAGCTCAAGTCCGGTTAACAGATAAGGCAGGCTGATGAGTGACGGCTGTTTCCCCCACGGGGTGCGCAAGCCTTCGTCCGGTACCATCACGCCATCGATGTCGATCATCTGCTGTCCTTCCGGCGGATTGGTGACCGCCAGCCCGGCGGCGCTGTCGATCAGCCGCAGCGTATGGCTGGCGTACAGCCGATAGCCGAAACTGTCGCGCGGCTCATCGGTGGTCAGCGCCCAGTGATGCAGCGGCGCGGCGGCCTGCGTGGCGGCACTGGAGTCAACCAGCGACCCCGTCTGCCACTGATTAAAAAGATCGCGAATGGCGGCGGCGTGCTGGGGATAGCGCCACAGCATGGTCTGCAACGCGTTCAGCAGGCGGCCCATACCGATGGCGGAGGAGTCGGGTTTGCCAAGTATTTTCAGCGTGTCAGCGTGGTAATAGGCGGCGGGCATGCCCTGCGGATTGAGCGGCAACTGGCCCAGCGTGAACAGGGCGGCGGTGGTGCGCTCATCAAATTCAGCGATGGTCAGGATATTAAGCTGTCTGGCAGCTATCAGCGCAAAAAGATAGCTGCCGGTGCTCCACAGGCTGAACCAGGGTTCGCCGTCGTGGGCATTCGCCAGACCATTAGGCTGGGTGTTATTGACGTAATATTGCCAGGCTACCCGCGCCCAGATAGCTTCATCAAAGGTCAGCTCGCGGGAGGCGGGCAGCGGCGGAAAATCCTTGCTGAGACTCAGCCCGCTGCTGCTTTCAACGCGCGAGGGCATCTGGTGTTCCACCCACACCACAATGGCGAACCCGAGCAGAAAACCGAGCAGAATGGTGAGATAGCTACGGGCAGAAAGCAGTGCGTCACGTGTTCTCATTAGCGTGCTTCCTCTTCTTCAGCAGGCGTCCATACGGCGGCGAGGATCAGCGGCAGCATGGCGGCAATATTCACGGCTCCCCAGAAAATATTGATCACGTAGCCGGAGGGATCGTCCACCTGTCCCCGCGCCACCTGAATACCGCCCCAGATCAGCCCTGCAAGGGTTAACACCACAATGGCGATCTGCGGCTTCACCAGATACAGGAAGCGGCCCGTCTGCCGCTCTTTCGGCGTTACGTGAAACTTGATCTGCTCGCCGCGTAGCACGGTATTGAGCGCCCGCAGGTTCATGGAAAAGAAGGAGAGGTAAGAGGCGCGGCCATCCCAGGCGGAAATCCCCCAGGTGCCGAACATAAACGCCAGCTCCGAGAAAATAAAAAACGGCAAAAAGTGCAGATAAAACGGCGTTGACCACGCCGAGACCGGCGGAATACCGGTGAACAGATAGATAATCGGCGAAATGAGGAAAATGGTGTTCCACACGCAGGCCATGTAAGACCAGAAGGTGGTGGCGTACATCAGCGTCTGCGGCAACGACAGCTTAAAGCGGCGGCGACTGAAAATGTTGTCGTGAAACAGAATATCCAGCGAACCGGCGGCGTATTTAAAGCGCTGGATCATCCACGTCAGCATGTCCTGCGGCGAGAGCATTTTGGATTCGATACGCGGGTGCATCACCGAGCGCCAGGTGCGCGCCGCGTCGCCGTGCAGCAGGATGGAGGTATAAATATCTTCCGAGACGTGAAATTTATAGGGAGTGAGTTCGGTATCAAAGGCGACGTGCGGGCGCATGGCGTCCTGTAAGGCTTCGCGCGTCAAGGGATCGCGAATGTCGCGGGTGTGACGTGAAATCTCCTCTTCAACAGTCCACACGTAACTGCGTAACGCCGCCTGCATCACCGCTTCGCGACGATGTATGGACGCCGCACCGCAACAGAACGCCGCGTTGGCCCAGTTACGCCGCCGCAGGATCACGTCATAAAACATGCGTGGATCGTTGAAAAAGGGATCGCGGCCAATGGTAATCGGACCAACGATTTTTTGCGCCAGCCAGCCTAGGCCATATCCCGCTTTACCCGTTTTACGCCCCAGCCAGCGGGACAGATTTTCCCCTTCCGGCAGATCGTAGAACCATTGCGGCGTCTGTACCCAGGCGACATCCGGATCGCGGAAATAGCCCAGCGTATGGCTAAGCAGCGTCGGGAAAACCCGCGTGTCCGCATCGCAGATGACAATAAAATCGCCATCGGTTTGCTCAAGGCCGTTACGCAAATTACCGGCTTTGTAGCCGATATTCGTCTGCCGGGTGATGTAATTGACGCCTTCCTCGTCGCAGACGGCTTTCATTTCCGGGCGTCGGCCATCGTCAAGCACATACACCTGATAATCCAGCGGGAAGGGGTAGTGCATTTTCATGGCATCGCGGATCGACAGGCGAACCAGTTCGACATCTTCGGAGTAAGTGGCGATAAAAAGATCCACTTTTACGGGCCGTGGCTCCACCGACTCGTCACTCAGCAGGCAGTCGTTGATCTCCGCGGGCGGCGGGTTTTGCGGCGGATCCTCTTCTTTCCAGATGTTGATGGTAAATAAGATCGTGCCGATCCATGCCAGGGTTTCAGCCAGCACCAGCGGAATGGCATACCATAGCGCATCCGTATTCAGGGAAGCGGTCCAGCGCCAGTAAATATAGTTCCCGCCAAGAATAAGCGCTGCTACCGCTAAAACTTGCCAGGTGAACATCACCCAGCGAGGTGTTTTGAGCGGTTCAGGCGGCCTGCGATTTTCAAAACGGGAAAAGTAAAAATCCATAGTAGTGGATATCCTGCTTCCGTGATGATGCTGAATTATAAATGCATTACAGGCACCAGCCTGCCCGGGAAAATAACGCTAAAACAAAAGAAAAGTAAACTAAGTGTAGAAGCCTGGAAAAAAGTGTCCAGCAGCTTAAATTGCTATAATTCAGCCTGGCTTAACTTAATATCATTGCTGCTAAATAAACTGTGGTTGCGTGTGAATAATTGCCAGAACCGTTTATTTAAGCTAAATAAATAATTTGAAACATCTTTTTGGGCCTCCGAGCAAGGTAACTCTATGAGCCAGATCGCGCCAGCGTTGCCAGAAAAAGAAAGTGAAAAATCAGTGTCATGGCGCTACTCCATCGCGGGAAGTCGCGATCTGCGCATCGACCTGATGCGCGGCATTGCGCTGGTGATGATGGTGGTGGCACATACCGAATTGCTGTCGGTCTTTAATATATTTACCTGGGAACGTTTTGGGTTAACGACCGGTGCAGAAGGCTTTGTTATTCTTTCAGGATTTATGCTCGGGATGCTAAACCGCGCACGTTTGCAAAAAGTGGTTTTGCTGACGGTTTCATGGGGACTTTATCTGCGTGCATGGAAAATATATCGCGTTAATATCATCATAATAGTTTCCTTTCTGTTGCTGGGGTATTTGCCGTGGATTAATGTTTTTGAAGTGACCCATTTTACCGACCGCTTTTCCGGCACCACCTGGTCGCTATATCCGGTCACACCACAAATAAAAGAGACATGGTTTAATATCATTCTCTATCTGCAGATAGGCCCGCACCAGACGCAAATTCTGGGGCTGTATATTTTTCTGCTGCTGTTAAGCCCGCTGTTTTTAGGGATGCTGAGCAAAGGCCACGTTTACGGGTTATTAAGTCTGTCGCTGCTGGTGTATGGCTGCTGGCAGCGCTGGCCGGTGCGCGTCACCCCTTCAGAGTTTGAGTTCGCGTTTCCGCTGCTGGCCTGGCAGTTTATCTTTGTGCTGGGGATGTGCAGCGGCTGGTACAAAGAGGAGTTGCTCTCGTTTGCCCGCACACCCTCTGGCCATGTTGTGGTGATCGCCATGGTAGTGATCGCCCTTATTCTCGGTTTCGTCGCCCAGAATCACACCAACCCCTTTATGCCGCCGTCGCTGTTGATGCATGTAATACCGCCCGCCGATTTCAACGCATTTTACCATACCTGGGCGGCGAAAAATGGCCTCGGGCCGGTGCGGGTGCTGAACGATATTTGCCTGATGGTGACGGTCTATCTGCTGCTGACCTGGTGCTGGCTGCCGATCTATCGCGTGGCGGGGTGGTTTTTGATCCCGCTCGGGCAACGCTCGCTTTACACCTTTATTTTACACGTCTACGTCGTGCTGGCGGTGAGTCAGTTTGTGACCTTCGATTTATGGCGACAGGCCTGGCTGGAAAATACCGTCATTCATGCGGCTGCGCTGGGCGTGTTATGGCTGATGGCGAAATATAACGTCGCCGCTCGCTGGATACCTAACTAAGGAAAGGCAGTATGCGTGAGAAATATTTACTGGCCTGCGCGCTGTTAACGGCTGGCTGCGCCACAGCCGCGACGCAACCAGCCGATAAAGAAACCTTACGGGATGAGGCAGGTGAGCCGGTGCAGGTGGGGGTGTTCACCAGCCGCTGGGGACGCCTGTTTTCCGGTAATAATGACAAATTTTCCGGGGCGCTCAGCTTCAGCTCGGGCCTGAAAGAGCAATGGATCTCTATTCCGAACAGTTCAGACACGGCAGACGAAAAAAAGAAAATCAATCAGACGCTGAATCTGAGCCTGCAATATTCCCCCTACAGCTACTGGTTTGCCAATATCACCTCCCGCCTGCCGGTGAGGGACACCAGCCGCTACACGGCGGATTATCGTTACAGTTTTGGCTATGACGACTGGCACGCCAATACCGTAAGCCTGGTCTACAGCAACTATGGCGATAACCATTTCTGGACGTCCGGCAGCCAACGCAATACCTATTTCGAACAGGGCGCGGTGACGCTGGCCTATAAGTTCTCGTTGCCAAAACCGCTGGAAAACGCACTGGTGATCAACAAAGGCGACACGATCATTTGCCAGGCCGGTTACAGCTGGGTGCCGCGCTATTACGATTTGAGCAACAACGATATTCGCAAAAACAAAAACGTCATGCTCGGCGGCTGCGGTTATACCTTCAAGCAGCACTTTTTCGTGCGCGCCACCGCGTTCTGGTATCCCGACCGCAGCCAGCAGCAGCCGTGGAACGGCGATTACAGTTACAGCTTCGGCTACGCGGGCTACACGCCCGGCTCTTTTTCCGTTCAGTACGCCAACTTTTCTGGTACGCGTTATCCCGGTCATCAGACCGGTAATGCGAAATTTCGTGAAGGCACGGTCAGCCTTACCTGGTTCTTACCGCTATAAGGAACACCATGTCGGCACAACACGTTCTGGTTGTTGAAGATTCGCCGGTTTACCGTCGCCTGCTGGTGCGGATGCTGGCCCAGTGGGGCTATATCGTCAGCGAGGCGGAAAACGGCATCGCGGCATTGCAGATCCTGGAAAGCCAGCCGGTGAGCATGGTGATCAGCGACTGGGAGATGCCGGAGATGGACGGGCTGACGCTGTGCCGGGAGATCCGCAGTCGTCAGTTTGGCCACTATACCTATCTGATCCTGTTAACCGCCCGGGAGAACAGCGGCGATCTGACGCTCGGCTTTGACGCCGGGGCCGATGATTTTCTCAGTAAGCCTGTAGAGCAGGCCGAGCTGCGGGCGCGATTGCATGCTGGCGCGCGCATACTGATGCTGGAAGCCACGCTCGCCGCGCACAATACCCGCCTGAGCGAAGCGCTGAGACAGATTGAGCTGGATCTTGAAGCGGCGGCGCGCATTCAGCATTCGGTACTGCCGTCGCATCAACTGCGCTACCGGGATTTCTTCAGCGACTGGCTTTTCCTGCCCTCGGCCTGGGTGTCCGGCGATATTTTCAACGTCTTTCCGCTGGATAACCATCTGGGGTTTTACTGCGTGGACGTGTCGGGGCACGGCGTTGGCGCGGCGATGATGTCGCTTGCCGTGGCCCGTCAGTTTCTGCATGGACGGGCTGTGGAGCGTTTTTTATTTGCTGATAACGGGGAAGTGGCGTCCCCGGCTGACGTAGTGCAGATCCTTAACAGCCGCTTTTGCAGCGACGAGGCGGAGATCATGAGCTATTTCACCATGATCTACGGCGTAATCGACCTCGACAGCGGGGAAGGGCGACTGTGCCAGGCTGGGCACCCTACGCCCTTTATCGTCACCCCGACCGGCGAAACACGCGCGGTAGGCAGCGGCGGCGCGCCGGTGGGATTAATGCCCGAACTCAGCTGGGAGGACGTGACGTTTTCACTGGCCCCGGGGGAGCGGCTGTGCCTGTTCAGCGATGGCATTACCGAGTGCGAAGATCCTGCCGGCAACCAGTTTGGCTCAGCATCTTTACAGCACTGGCTGCAAACCCACACCACGCTTGCGCTGGACGAACTGCTGGCGCAGTTTGGTCAGCATTTGATCCGCTGGCGCAACGGAGAAGGCGATAACGATCACGCTATGGCCGATGATGTTTCACTGTTGGTGATTGAGCGAAAAGGAGATGAATAATGCATATCGATACTGAACGACATCTGAACCTGAATATTCTCACCCCGTCTGTTCGTCGCCTGGATGCCTCGGTAGCTGCCGCGTTTAAAGAGGCGATCATGCGGGAAATTGGCGAGGATCAGAAGGCGCTGATTATGGATTTCAGCAAAATTGATTTTATCGACAGCAGCGGTCTTGGCACCCTGGTATCGCTGATGAAAATGATGAACGGCAGGGGGGAAATGGCGCTGTGCAGCATGAACGCCGGGATCCGTAATATGTTCACGCTCACCCGCATGGATCGGATCTTCCGTATCTGCGCCGATCGTGCCGCAGCCGTTGAGCAACTGAATCATGGCGGATAAAACATGTTTTGCGGCGTCGCTCAGTTCGCTGACACCGCTGGCGGGCTGGCTGGAAAACCGCATGGCCGGGCTACCGGTTGCACAGGCATGGCGTTTTTCCCTCGATTTAGCGGCCTGCGAGGTGGCGACCAATATCATCCGGCATGCTCTGCATGAGGACGACAGCCGTTCGTTTAGCGTGGAATTTACCGCCACCGCCGGGGAGGTCTGCCTGCGCTTTACCGACTGCGGCGATGCGATGCCAAACGGGCTGATCGCGGCAGCACGCGCCGCTGATTTCGATGACATGTCGCCGCTGATGGAAAGCGGCAGGGGGCTGAAGTTGATTTTGCTCTGCGTGGATGTCTTTGATTATGTGCGCGAGGCAGATTGTAATCTCACGACGCTGGTCAAAACCTTTACGGATTAAAAGGGGTTGTGCTCCAGCCAGACAATCAGCCGGGCGAAAATCGCGTTCTGCATTGCCACCTTGTTGTACATCATATAGGTGCGTACGCGGCTCAGTTCAAATTCAGTCGCCAGCTCCCGCAGCGGATACACAGGCCAGCTTTTCTCATACAGCCAGGTCGGAATAATGCCCACCGTATCGGTATGCGCCACCACCGCCGGGATACTCTGCACGGAACAGGTGCTGTAACGCACCAGCCGTTCGCCAAAGTGACTTTCAATAGCGGCCTGCGCCGACTGTAATCCCGGACGTCGGTGATTGAGTACGGCAAATTTTTCCAGCCGGGCTTCCGCTGCGCTGATCTGGCTGCCGAGACGCGGATGATCCGTCCGGCACACCACGCTGAGCTTCTCGTCGAGGATCGCCGAGGTCACGATCGCCGAGTGAAAGATCGGATCCATATCAAACACCAGATCGACATCCCGCTGTAAAAGCAGATCTTCCGGCGTATCCTGCGCCCGCATCGTGTCCCGGTGCACAATGCGGCAGCCTGGGGCATGCGCTTCGACCCAGGTCACAATGCGCGGAAGGAGTCGCGTCGCAAACCAGGCGCTGCAATGGATCACCAGTAAATCTTTGCTGGTGGCGTTGGCCAGCGCCTCCAGCGAACTCAGGATGCCGCTGTATTGCCTGGCAATCTGTAAATGGATGGTTTCAGCCATGGTGGTGGGCGTGAGCTTTTGCCCGTTACGCACAAACAGCGGATCGGAGAAATAGACGCGCATTTTTTGCAGGGATTTACTGACAAAGGCCGGGGAGCAATTAAGCGCTTCCGCCGCGCGGGTTACGCTGCTGTATTTATAAATCTCATTGAACATCCCCAATAACTTGAAATCGAATTGCGATCCAGTTAACGATTTTTTGCACATTGTCTGTTCCTTCAGCGCGATACATAAAGGGCTGGCTTCCTATCATTGAAAGCTATGTTTTAACGGGTGAAATCGTATCGTGAAACATCCAGGTTTCCACGGCGGTATAAACATAACCGCTTTGCAGGCATTTTTAAATATTAAAATCACCTCTGTTATTTGAGAAAAGACTTGCCGAAGCGCGGTGATTTAAGACCGCGTAAAGCAACAGGAAAAGTAAAAACAGGCGTTACGACTAATTATTGCGCAGGTGGTTAACCTGCCGTCGTGAGGGCCTGTGCAGGTGGAGGATAATGTAAGTTAATTGTTATTGCATTAACATATGTAACCATTTGATTTTATTGCTTTACTGTTGGTTTGTTATTTGTTTAAACCCGTTTCAGGATCGTGTTAACCCCGCGGTAAAACACTCCTTACCCTGACGAATCTTTCTGGTGGGACATTTCTGTAAGATAATTCCATAAGCAATCAGTACGATCGGGGCAGGCGATTCTGTTAATCGCCGATCGGCTACGTATTCAAGTATTTCCCAGACTTATATTAACAGCGCCATTTCACATGACTCATCACGCTATTTACTGGCGAAATGAGACAACAGTGCCTACTCATTTAAAGGATAATAATGAATAAAGATCATGTTTTTAAATTCGTCGTAATAATGATGGCAGGCTTTTTATGTTTATTACCGACCACCAGCCTCGCCACAGGGATGGTGCCTGAAACCACCGCCCTGTTAATTGACGAAGCAGACGGCGGCGCGAGTATGAACGTCAAAAATACCGATAATAAAGCGGCGTTGCTCTATACCACTATTCAGGAAGTGGACGGCAGCCCGTCAAAAGACGCCACTCTCGTGGTCACACAGCCGATTGTTCGTCTGGAAGCAGGACAGACCCAGCGCGTGCGTTTCGTATTAAACACCACCACGCCGTTACGGGTGGAGCAATACAAACGGGTTATTTTCGAGGGGATCCCGCAGGCAAAAAATCCGGCTAAAAAACAGATCACCACCACCATCCGACAAAATCTACCGGTAATTATTCACCCGAAAGATCTGCCAGTGTTTACCGCGCCGTGGGAAAAGCTGGCGTGGTCAGCGACGGGCAGCACCCTGACGGTCACGAATCCCAGCGCTTATGTCGTGCGTCTCTCGCCGGAGGTGGTCATGCAGCCTTCTGGCGTGAGCGGTAATCTCGGCAAAACCTGGATCCTGCCAGGCGAAACGCTCGCCGTTCCTCTGAAGTCTTCCACCACCGACAAGCAGGTGAAACTCTTTCCGGCCTCCCGCTATGGTTTTGACGTCGGCAGCTATGTCGCCACTGTGAAGTAGCCCGGGCAGGGCAGGGAACGCAGGTCAACGCATCAGGGACGGATGACGCAAGATGAAAAAAAAGCACCTGTCGTTGCTGATGACAACGGCGATCGCTGGCGGGCCGCTGGCTGCGGCAGCCGCAGTTCCACCGGCTGAGGTGGGAGAGGCGGTGGTGGAATTTGATATGGAGATCCTGCGTCAGCGCGGCGTGGATCCGGCGGTGGCGGGCTATTTTTCCCGCCGTGCCCGCTTTGCACCAGGCCGAAAAACGGTGGACGTCTCCCTTAACGGCAGGCGCGTCGGCAGTATCGCGGTGCGATTTGATAATCAGGGCGAGCCGTGTGTGGACCGCGCGTTCCTTAATGCCGTCCGCCTGAAAGTCCCGGCGGGCAACACGGAGGAAACCGCCGCCTGTTTCGACTACGCCAGCGCCTTTCCCGGCACCCTGTTTACCCTGTTACCGACGGAAGATCGCATTGAAATGGTCACCCCGCCGGAGGCCCTGTTACCGCTGTCCGGCACTCCGGGAAATTACAGTACGGGCGGCACGGCGGCACTGCTGAACTATTCGCTGTTTACCAGCCGCAGTCAGATGAACGGCGCGCGATATGACTACCGGCAGGGCATGTTTGAGAGCGGACTGAATGTCCACGACTGGCTGGTGCGCAGCAAGCAGATGGTCAGCCAGTCCGACGGGGTTCTGACGCAGGAGCGCCTGTATACCTACGCGCAGCATACCTTTACCGGCATCAAAAAAACCGCCCAACTGGGGCAGATCAACGTCGGCAGCACGCTGTTCTCCGGCAGCGCCATTAACGGCGTCCAGCTGGTGCCGGAAACCGCGCTGGATAATGACGCGGGCAGCGGCGTCACCGTCAGCGGACTGGCGCAGATGCCGCAGGCGCGGGTCGATATCCGGCAGTCCGGCGCGCTGATTTTCTCGACGCTGGTACCGGCAGGCCCCTTCACCCTGAAGGATATTCCGGTGATCAGCGCGAATAGCGATCTGCACGTCTCGGTTACCGAAACCAGTGGCGCGGTAAACCGCTTTATTGTCCAGTCCGCCAGCCTTTCCGGCACGAGGCTGGGCAGGCCGCAAGGGCTATCGATGGCGCTGGGCACGCTGCGGGATGTGCAGACGTCATTCGATAAGCCCTGGCTTGTGACCTTTTCAAACGGCTGGCAGGTAACCGAGCGACTGAACCTCGCTGGTGGGTTGATGGCCGCCAGGCACTATCAGTCGCTGGCCGGTGGGGTTGAACTTTCGCCGGTAAAGGATCTGCTGTTGGGCGCTCGTCTGCTCAGCGCCCGTGACCAGCTTAACGGCAACCAGGGGCAGCAGTTGACCGCCTCGGCCAGCTATCAGACGCCGTTTCGGCTGAGTTTCAGCCTCTCCGGTACGCAGAACAGCCGCAGCTACCGGGATTTGCAGGATATCTTCAGCGAGGAGGGATCCCCGCACACGAAACATGACTACGGGTTCTCGGTGGGCTGGTCACATGCGCGGACGGGTAGCTTTTCGCTGGGCTATTCCCGTTCGGTGGCATTTGACGCCAGCAACGATGCCACGCGGCTCACCGCCTCATGGAACAAATCATTTTACGGGGCCTCGGTGAGCATCAGCTGGCAGCATGAAATTGACAGTGAGCCGGCATCTGAAAATTGGGGCGCGACGCAGAGCGGCGGTGACACCCTGTACCTCAACCTCAGCATCCCGTTCGGCGCCCGGAGCCTCAACCTTTCCGCCAATGATGACGGTACACGCACCCGCTATGGGGCGCAGACGGCAGGCAGTATCACGCCGAACGTCGGTTACAGCCTGTCGGCGGATACCGCAGATACCAGTAGCGATCGCACTCTGAACGGCGGACTGACCGCCAACCTGCACTATTCACGGCTGGGCCTGAACGCCGGGACGAGCGGGCAACACAGCCGCAACAGCTCGGCGACGCTGGACGGCGGCATGGTGGCTCACGCGGGGGGATTGACCTTCTCGCCTTACGCGGTACAGGAAACCTTTGCACTCGCCGCCCTGGATAAGCCGATGGCGGGCGTGGAAATCAGCACGCCGCAGGGCACGGTATGGACCGACCGCTGGGGCAATGCGGTGGTGCCGTCGCTGGCTGCGTATCAATCCTCCAGTGTGATGGTAAACACCGAATCGCTGCCGAAAAACGTCGACATCAATAACGGCATGAAAACGGTCAGCGCCGGGCATGGTTCGGTGAGCCAGTTGCAGTTTGGCGTGCTGGCGGTGCGCCGGGTGATGCTGACGCTGACCATGCCGGATGGCAAACCTGTGCAAAAAGGCGCAGCGATTTTCGACGCCGCCGGGCAGTACGTCACCACGGCGGTGGAGGATGGCGTGGTGTTTATCGCCGATGCGGAAAACGCCGGTGAACTTTACGCCCTGACCGATGATGCAGGCCATAAATGCCGCCTGACCTTTGCCCTCAGCGCGACACCGGATCTGAATGCATTTTACGAACACGCCACGGCAACCTGCGCGGCGGGAGGCGCTTTATGAGATTTCGACTGACTTTGTCTGTCGCGGTGCTGTTACTGCTGAGCCGTCCGGCGCAGGGCGACATCAATAATTGTGCGCTGATGCTCTCGCCGCTGGAGCATGACTATGGCGCGCTAAGCCGTGACCGCCAGACGTTTATCAGCACGCCGCAGGGAAAGGTCGCGCCACTCAGCGAGCGGCGCAGCAACCTCAGCGTCACTTGTCTGACACCGCAGCACATTGCACTGCGCTTCAGCGGCGACCGGCAGGCCGACGGCAGTTTCCGCTTTGGCGCGAAGGGCATGCTCAGGGTGACCATCCATGATGCGGTACTGGATGGCAACAGCATGTTGTTAACCAAAACGAAGCAACAGGGGATCGCCACGGGCGATACCACCGCCGCCAGCCACAGCCTGCGCGCGGCGGATGAGATCGCCGTTGGCAGTAGCAGTACGGTGCAGGGAAACAACCTGAACGTCACTCTCACCGCCACGCCTTATCTTGCCGAGTCCGCCTTTACGGTTTCGGACACCGACTTACAGGAGGAGATCATCCACATCGAATTACTCGATACCTATTAACGGATCACGGGCGCTTCGCCCGACACTTTATTCACAACACGCACCAGATGGAGAAACACACAATGGAAATGAAAAGCGTAGTAAAAGCGACCGCGGTAACCCTTCTGATGGCGTCCGCTATGTCAGCCATGGCGGTACCCGTCACTATGGAATTGACCGTTAAAGGCTCCATTACCCCCAGCGCCTGTAAGCCGGTGATAAATGACAGCGGTGTTATCGATTATGGTGACATCTCTGCGGGTCGTATACCGTCCGAGAGTACGCTGTTACTGGAAGCCAAAAGCGTCAGTGCCACTATCACCTGCGCCAGCGCTGCGAAGGTGGCAATGACCTTTGGGGATAACCGTGCGTCCAGCGTTCCTGTCCAGGAAAGTGAACCCACCAGGAGCGATACGGCTTTTGGTCTGGGTGAAAAGAACGGCATAAAAATTGGTTCTTACGGCCTGAAGGTCATCAACATGACTGGCGATGCCCTCGCGGGTGAAGTGCTGTCGAGCAGCGACAGAAGTAGCTGGGAAAAAATGTCGGCATCTGCCTTCGTTAAAAACACCAGCGGCACGGAGTATGTGACCTTCGGCGCCAAAGGCACCAGCGAACCCACTGCTGCCACGGTCTTCACCTTTGATCTGGAAGTCACCCCTTCCCTAAAGCCGGAGCTGCATAATATTACCGAGGCGGTAACCCTGGACGGTAATGCCACCATTAACTTTGTCTACCTGTAAGACCCCGGTATTTCAGGACTATGAGTTAACAGGAACCTCTTAACATGGAAAATAAAACAATGAAAAACATCCTCAAAGCCACCACGCTGGCGTGTCTGATGGCGACAGCATTCGCGCACGCCGATATTCCCGAAAGCAGCACCTTATCCGTAACCGGGACACTGCATCCGGCCTCTTGTACCCCCAGCCTTGCCAACAACGGCGTCGTCGATCTTGGCGATTATCAGGCAGAAAAGATGACGGAAACGGCAAACCAGTTAACCTATCAGACGATTGAGCTATCGGTAACCTGCGCTAACCCGACGAAACTCTCTTTGCATATGCAGGATAGTAATGCAGAAGGTCATCTGCTTACGCTCATTAAACAAGCCTTTGCTGATGATGGGGATAATGAAGATCCCCTCCATCAATTCGGCCTCGGCAAAGACGCGGAAGGTAAGCCCATTGGTGCCTACGGCGTAATCATCGCTGGTAGCCCGCTGGTAAATAAAGATCTCGCGGATGTGATTTTTTCCGCCGGGGGAACCTGGGGGGCCAGCAAGTCTCATGCTTTCACCAATGGCTCCGGTGTGAATGCATTACTGAGCGTGGCAGCACCGGGAGAAACTATCCCGATGGCGATCGAAACCATGCAGCTGACGCTGCGCATCAACGCTGCCGTTGCCGCCAATACGGCGGTGAACATGAAAGAAAAAATCAATTTTGATGGTAAAACCACGCTGGTGATGAGCTACTTATAATTCGCCCACTTGTTATTAAGCGGCAGCTCCATCCGGGGCTGCCGCTTTCTTTTTCTTGCCTCGTAGTCACCACGCTTACACATCGGTATGCTAGATTCGATCTTATAAAAACATCACACCGAGCCAATGTCATGGATAAAGCACTTCTGGAAGCGGGCTACCGCCTCTACAGCGGTCAGCAAATAGATGTCTATTTCAATACCGCACTCTGTCAGCATGCCGGAAAGTGTGTCCGCGGCAGCGCGGCGCTTTTCGATCTGAAACGCAAACCCTGGATCATGCCGGATGAAGTGGATGCGGCAACGGTTACACGCATTATCGACACCTGCCCGAGCGGTGCACTACAGTACCGCCAGAAAAAAGAGAGTGAATAATGGAAATCCTTGAAGGCCATAATAAATTTTATGTGAATAACGCCGACGGCGAGCAGATCGCGGAAATCGTTTTCGTCCCGACCGGCGAGCATTTAAGCATTATTGAACATACTGATGTCGACCCGAGCCTGAAAGGTCAGGGCGTCGGCAAACAGCTGGTAGCGCGCGTGGTGGAAAAAATGCGTCAGGAAGAGCGAAAAATTATCCCCCTCTGCCCGTTTGCCAAACATGAATTTGATAATACCCGCGAGTATGACGATATTCGTGCCTGATATATTTCCACGTTAATTCCCTGCAAAGGCCATAAGATTATTATCTGATGGCCTTTTCTTTTATTCGTTATTCCAATGACTCTCTGCACTGTGCTGGTACAAATATGTGCAACGGTAGTGCAGCGCATTATTTGAAATACCCTTTAATATTTTAAATAAACTCAATAAATCAATAGCTTAAGTTTCTGGCACGGCGGTTGCTATCTGGATTTCATCTTGTATACCAACAGGGATCCAGAATATGACAGCAATGACAGGACAGGGGTTGGCCGCGTGGCAGCAGTATATTCGCCAGCACAGCGACGATCTAATTTCACTTCTTGAGGCGTATGCCGGATCCCTGTCGACAGAGGATAACGCCTGGATCGCCATTGCCAGCGCCACGCAGATCCGCGATCAGCTCGAACCCTTACTGACGCAGTATCAGCAGACGCCGGACGCGCTGCCGTTGTTCGGCATTCCGTTTGCGGTGAAAGACAATATTGATGTCGCGGGCTGGCCGACCACCGCCGCCTGTCCGGCCTTCGCTTATCTCGCTGAGCGCGATGCCTTCGCCGTGGCAAAACTCAAAGCGGCGGGCGCGATTGTTATCGGCAAAACCAACCTGGATCAGTTCGCCACCGGGCTGGTGGGCACGCGCTCACCTTATGGCGCGGTCAGCAATACGTTTCAGGCGGATTATGTCAGCGGCGGCTCCAGTTCCGGCTCGGCGTCGGTGGTGGCGCGCGGCCTGGTGCCGTTCGCGCTGGGCACCGACACCGCCGGATCCGGGCGCGTGCCGGCGGCCTTTAATAATATCGTCGGACTGAAGCCCACCAAAGGCTGGCTCTCCGCGCAGGGCGTGGTGCCTGCCTGCCGCCTGAACGACACGTTATCGGTCTTTGCCCTGACGGCTGAAGACGCGTTTTATATCACGTCACTGGCTGCGGGCTATGACGCGGGGGATGCGTACTCCCGCGTGCATCCCGCCACCGCGCCTGCCGCGATCCCACAAAACCCGGTGTTTGCCATCCCGGCAACCCTGACCTTCTTTGATGATGCCCAGGCACAAGCCGCCTGGGAACAGGCGCTGGCCGCGCTGCGCGAAAGCGGCGCAACCCTTAAGCCGATTGATTTTTCCGCTTTTACCCGCCTTGCAGAACAGCTCTATCAGGGGCCGTGGGTGGCGGAGCGCACCGCCGCGGTGGGCGCGATGCTCAATACCCCGGAGAAAATGGATCCCATCGTGCACGGGATCATTGCCGGCGGACTGACGTTCAGCGCCGTGGAAGCGTTTCAGGCGGAATACCTGCGCGCAGAACTGGCGCAGCAGATCAATGCCGCCCTGCGTGAGGTGGATGCGCTGGTGGTGCCGACCTCGCCGACCATTCACACCATTGATGAGATGAAGCAGGAGCCGGTGCGCTTTAACTCGCAGTTTGGCACTTATACCAACTTTACCAACCTGGCGGATCTCGCGGCGCTGGCGCTGCCCGGGCCGTTCCGCGCCGACGGCTTACCGGCAGGGATCACGCTGATCGCGCCGGCCTGGCACGATCGCGCGCTGGCGGATTTCGGGGTGCGCTGGCAGCAACAGCTGGCGCTGCCGCGGGGAGCGACGGGTCTCGCCTTTACGCCATCCGCAACAGCGCTGCCGGTATCGGCACAGCATGTGCGCGTCGCGGTGGTTGGCGCGCATCTGCGCGGTATGCCGCTCAATTTCCAGCTTGTCAGCCGTCAGGCGGTATTTGTGGAAACCACGCAAACCGCCGCCTGCTACCGCTTGTATGCGCTGGCGAATACCCAGCCGCAGAAACCGGGTCTCGCCCGCGCGGATGAGGGCGCCGCCATTGAGGTGGAACTGTGGGACATCCCGCTGGCCCGCTTTGGCGAATTCGTGGCGGAGATCCCGCCGCCGCTCGGCATTGGCACGCTGGAGCTGAGGGATGGCCGTCTGGTGAAAGGCTTTATTTGTGAACCGGCAGCGCTGTCTGATGCCACGGACATTACCGCATTTGCAGGCTGGCGCAACTGGATCGCCCGCAAGGAGACCCGCCATGTTTAATACCGTTCTTATCGCTAACCGCGGCGAAATTGCCTGCCGCGCCATCCGCACCCTGAAGCGCCTCGGCATCACCAGCGTGGCGGTATATTCCGACGCCGACAAAAACGCTGAACACGTTAAACAGGCGGATGTCGCACTGCCCCTCGGCGGAGAAAAAGCCAGCGACAGCTATCTGCGCATCGACAGCATCATTGCCGCGGCGCAAGAGAGCGGGGCGCAGGCCATCTGGCCCGGTTACGGTTTTCTTTCCGAAAGTCTGGCGTTCGCCGCCGCCTGCGACAGCGCCGGGATCGTCTTTATCGGCCCGACTGCGGAACAGATCGGCGAGTTTGGCCTTAAGCACCGCGCCCGTGAACTGGCCGCCGCCGCAGGCGTGCCGATGACGCCGGGCACCGGGTTGCTCAATTCCCTGCCGGAAGCGCTTAGCGCCGCGGCGATGATCGGCTATCCGGTGATGCTGAAAAGCACCGCAGGTGGCGGCGGCATCGGCCTGACGCGCTGCGCCGACGATGAGGCGCTGGAACAGGCATGGGAAAGCGTGCGCCGTCTGGGAGAACAGTTTTTCAGCGATGCAGGGGTGTTCCTCGAACGCTGCATCGATCGCGCACGGCATATCGAAGTGCAGATTTTTGGCGACGGCAACGGCAACGTGGTGGCCCTCGGTGAGCGCGACTGCTCCCTGCAACGCCGCAATCAGAAAGTCGTGGAGGAGACACCCGCGCCGCATCTGCCGCCTGCCACCCGCGAGGCGCTGCTTAACGCCGCCGTGCAGCTGGGTAAACAGGTGAACTACCGCAGTGCGGGAACGGTGGAGTTTATCTACGACAGCGCGCAGGACGCCTTTTATTTCCTCGAAGTGAACACCCGCTTACAGGTGGAGCATCCGGTGACCGAGTGCGTCACCGGGCTGGATCTGGTGGAGTGCATGTTACGGGTGGCCGCCGGGGAGTCCATTGACTGGACGCGGCTGGCGCAGGCGCCACAGGGCGCGGCCATCGAAGTGCGTATTTACGCGGAAAACCCGCTGAAAAACTTCCAGCCCAGCCCCGGCGTGCTGACCGAAGTGGTGTTCCCGCCGGACGTGCGTATTGATACCGGCGTGATCACCGGCAGCGAAGTCTCGGCGTTTTACGATCCGATGATTGCCAAGCTGATTGTTCACGCACCTACCCGCGAAGCGGCGCTGGCAAAACTTCAGCAGGCACTGAACGCCACGCGTCTGCACGGCATCGCCACTAACCTCGATTATCTGCGGCAGATCACCGCCAGTGACGCCTTCGTGGACGGCAACGTCTGGACGCGGATGCTGGACAGCGTGACGGTGGAGAGCGCAGTAATTGAAGTGCTGCAACCTGGCACCTGGAGCAGCGTGCAGGATTATCCGGGACGCCTCGGCTACTGGGATATCGGCGTGCCGCCCTCCGGCCCGATGGACGATTTTGCTTTCCGGCTGGCGAACCGCATTGTCGGCAACCACGACGCGGCGGCGGGGCTGGAGTTTACCCTGCAAGGCCCGGTGCTGCGTTTTCATGCCGCGGCAGTGATTGCGCTGACCGGGGCAGACTGTCAGGCCACGCTGGACGGCGACGCGGTTCCCCTGTGGCAGCCGGTAACGGTGCAGGCGGGGCAGACGCTGACGCTGGGCCGGGCGCAGAGCGGTTGTCGCGGTTATCTGGCGGTACGTAACGGTATCGACGTGCCGGAATATCTTGGCAGCCGTTCCACGTTCGCGCTGGGGCAGTTTGGCGGTCACGCCGGGCGCACCCTCAGCGTGGCAGATCTGCTGCCCATTTCCCGTCCGGCGCTGATTGCCTGCACCACGCCCGCGCCGGTGAGCGAGCCGCAGGGGCTGTCACCGGTGCTGATCCCGACGTATGGCGATGAGTGGCGCATCGGCGTGCTTTACGGTCCGCACGGCGCGCCGGATTTCTTCACCCAGGCGTCCATTGATGACTTCTTTGCCAGCGAATGGCAGGTGCACTACAACTCCAACCGCCTCGGCGTGCGGCTGGTGGGACCTAAACCCGGCTGGGCGCGACCCAACGGCGGCGAGGCCGGACTGCACCCCTCGAACGTGCACGACTGCGAATACGCCATTGGCGCTATTAACTTTACCGGCGATTTCCCGGTGATCCTCACCCGTGACGGGCCGAGCCTCGGCGGTTTTGTCTGCCCGGTGACCATCGCCAAAGCTGAGCTGTGGAAAGTGGGCCAGGTGAAGCCCGGCGACCGCATCCGATTCTACCCGATGAGTATTGAGGAAGCGGTGGCGCGGGAGAACGCCATGGATCGCATTATCGACTCGCTGCAAACCAGCCCGCTGCCTGCGTTTGAGGTGCCGACGCTGGCGGAGTGCAACGGCGTGTCGGCGGCGGCGCTGGTGTCGCTTCCGGCGTCTGCGGGCGCACCGGCGATTGTTTATCGCCAGGCAGGGGATAACTACATTCTCATTGAGTACGGCGACAACGTGCTCGACCTGGCGCTGCGTCTGCGCGTGCACCTGATCATGGCGCAGCTGCGTGAGCTGGCTCATCCGGGCATTAACGAGCTGTCGCCGGGCGTGCGCTCCCTGCAGGTGCGTTATGACAGCAGACTTATCAGCCAGCAGGCGCTGGTGGCGCTGCTGCTGGAAACCGAATCCCGCACCGGCGACGTCAGCCAGATGAAAGTGCCGTCGCGCATCGTGCATCTGCCGATGGCCTTTGAAGATCGCGCCACCCTCGATGCCGTCAGCCGTTATCAGGATACGGTGCGTGCCAGCGCCCCCTGGCTGCCAAACAACGTGGATTTTATTCAGCGCATTAATGGCCTCGACAGCCGTGAGGCGGTCAGAGAGACGATTTTTGACGCCAGCTATCTGATCCTCGGCCTGGGCGACGTGTACCTCGGCGCGCCCTGCGCGGTGCCCGTCGATCCCCGTCACCGGCTGTTAAGTTCCAAATACAACCCGGCGCGTACCTTTACCGCCGAAGGCACGGTGGGTATCGGCGGCATGTATATGTGCATCTACGGGATGGATTCCCCCGGCGGTTATCAACTGGTGGGGCGCACGCTGCCAATCTGGAACAAGTTCCTGAAAAACGAACAGTTCAGCGCAGGCGAACCCTGGCTGCTGCGCTTCTTCGACCAGGTGCGTTTCTACCCGGTCAGCGAAGAAGAACTGGATCGGCTGCGGGAGGATTTCCGCGAAGGCCGCGCCACGGTGCGCATTGAAGAAACGGTGTTTGATTTCCCGGCCCATCTGCAATTCCTGCATGACAACGCCGATGACATCAGCCGTTTCCGCCAGCATCAGGCCGCTGCTTTTGAGGCGGAAGTGGAGCGCTGGCAGCTGGATGACGACAGCAATCAGGAAATCGCGCCGGTCATCGAGGAGGTCATCGACGACAACGCGCTGCCGGTGATGGCCGACATGAGCGGCAACATCTGGAAAGTGCTGGTGCAGCCGGGCGACGAAGTGACCGTCGGGCAGACGCTGGTCATCGTCGAAGCCATGAAGATGGAACTGGCGATTGTCTCTGCACAGGCGGGCCGCGTGAAGCGTCTTGGCTGTAAGCCTGGCCGTCCGGTCAATCCCGGCGACACCCTGCTGTGGCTGGAGTAACTCACGATGCAAATGGCGGCGAGCGGTAAAAACGATAAAACGCGCAGCGCGGGGCTGGCGGAGCGTATCTATCAGGCGTTGAAAAACGAGATTTTCGATTTCCGCCTGATGCCCGGCGAGCATTTCAGCGAAAGCGAGATCTCCGCCCGCATGTCGGCCAGCCGCACGCCGGTGCGTCAGGCGCTGTTTTGGCTGGAGCACGAAGGCTATGTGCAGGTGTATTCCCGCAGCGGCTGGCAGGTGCGGCCTTTTGATTTCACCTACTACGAAGCGCTGTATGACTTTCGCATCGTGCTGGAGCGGGAAGCGGTGCGCCGCCTGTGCGGCATGCCGCCGGGACTTTGTTCAGAGCATCTCGCGCCGCTCACGGCTTTCTGGATCGCCGCGCCGCGTATGACACCCGGCAAAGCGCTGTCGCTGATGGACGAGCAGTTTCACACCACGCTGGTGCAGAGCACCGGCAACAGCGAAATGGTGCGGGTGCACGTCGAGCTGACGGAGAAGATGCGCATTATTCGTCACCTCGATTTCACCCGTGAGGATCGCGTTGACGCGACCTACAACGAGCACGCCCGCATTTTGCAGGCTATTGAGGATCAGAACACCGGGGAGGCGCAACAGCTGCTCACCGGACACATTTCCCAAAGCAAAGCCGAGGTCAGAAAAATCACACTACACATGCTCCAGCAGGCCAGTTTGCAACCCGTTTCACCGTAGTCAACAACAACACTCACTCAATACCATTTAGGGGTTTAGTCATGAAAAGACGTTCGTTGCTGAAAGCATTTGCCCTGTCCGCCACCTTTTTGAGCATGGGCTTTTCTCTACAGGCATACGCAGCAGAGACCATTAAAGTGGGGATCATGCACTCCCTCTCCGGGACGATGGCGATCTCTGAAACGCCGCTGAAAGACATGGCGCTGATGACCATCGCCGAGATCAACGCCAAAGGCGGTGTGCTGGGTAAACAGCTGGAGCCGGTGGTGGTCGATCCGGCCTCCAACTGGCCGCTGTTCGCGGAAAAAGCCCGGCAGTTACTGAGCCAGGATAAAGCGGCGGTGGTGTTTGGCTGCTGGACCTCGGTATCGCGTAAATCCGTGCTGCCGGTCTTCGAGGAGCTGAACGGGCTGCTGTTCTACCCGGTGCAGTATGAAGGTGAAGAGATGTCGCCAAACGTCTTCTACACCGGTGCAGCGCCGAACCAGCAGGCGATCCCGGCGGTGGAATACATGATGAGTGAAGACGGCGGCAGCGCGAAACGCTTCTTCCTGCTCGGCACCGATTACGTCTATCCGCGCACCACCAACAAGATCCTGCGCGCCTTCCTGCACAGCAAAGGCGTGAAGGATCAGGACATCGAAGAGGTCTATACGCCGTTTGGCTACAGCGACTACCAGACCATTGTCTCCAACATCAAAAAATTCTCTGCCGGTGGCAAAACGGCGGTGATCTCCACCATCAACGGCGACTCCAACGTACCGTTCTACAAAGAGCTGGCGAACCAGGGCATCAAGGCGACGGACGTGCCGGTAGTGGCCTTCTCGGTGGGTGAAGAAGAATTACGCGGCATCGACGCCAAACCGCTGGTCGGGCATCTGGCGGCGTGGAACTACTTTGAGTCGGTCAGCAATCCGGTGAACACCAAATTTGTTGCCGATTACCGGGCGTATGCCAAAGCGCACAAGCTGCCGAACGCCGATACCGTCGTGACCAACGATCCGATGGAAGCCACGTACGTCGGCATTCATATGTGGGCACAGGCGGTGGAAAAAGCAGGCACCACCGATGTGGATAAAGTGCGCGCGGCGATGGCGAACCAGTCGTTCGCCGCGCCGAGCGGCTTTACCCTGACCATGGACGCCACCAACCATCACCTGCATAAACCGGTGATGATCGGCGAAATCGAAGATAACGGTCAGTTCAATGTGGTGTGGCAGACGGAGCAGGCGGTTCGCGCCCAGCCGTGGAGCCCGTACATTGCCGGTAACGACAAAAAGCCGGATCACCCGGTGAAAACCGGCGGGAAATAATTCCCGCAGGCCCGAGGCGCGGGGCAAGACGAGTAGCCCCGCGCCGTGGCTGAACTCATCCGGAAAACAGTGACATGATGAAAATACTCCCGGCTTTGAGCTTTCTTCTTTTAAGCGGTCTGCTGATGGCAATCCCCGCGCACGCCGGGCCTGCCGCTGATTACGGTAAGGCCAGCCGCGCCCAGCAGATCCAGTTGCTCCAGCAGTGGGCCGCCGCGCCAGATGCTTCACGCCTGCCGTTCCTGCAAACGCTCAATGAGGCGGAGGTGGTAACGGATACGCGCGGTCAGCTGTTTACGCCTGCGGGTGACAAACTTATCCCGCTGGAAGGCGAGGCCGCCCCGGTGGGCAACGTCAAAAAAATCTTCCTCAATAACCGACTGCGCGGGCTGATCAAGAGCGCGCTGGCGTCGCATCAGTTAGTCAGCCCGGACGCCTCCGTGCGGCTTCAGGCGGCGCTAACACTCCAGGCCAGCGCGCAGGCCGATCAGCTGCCGCTGCTCAGTGCGCGGCTGGCGGCCGAACAGGATGCGCGGGTGCATACCGCGCTGGCGATTGCGGTGGCGAATTTACAGCTGGCGGACAGCCGGGCAGAAAAACGACGGGAAGCAGTCACGCTGCTGGGGGAAGCCAGCGATCCGCAGGTGCAGGCCAGTCTGATGCGGCTGACGCAGCCGCAGGCAGAGCCTGATCCCGCCGTGCGCGCCGCCGCCGCGGAAAGTCTGGCGCAGGTGCAGCAGCGACTGAAATGGGGCGAGTGGCTGGGGCAGGCATTCAGCGGCATTTCGCTCGGCTCGATCCTGCTGCTGGCGGCATTAGGCCTGGCGATCACCTATGGTCTGCTCGGGGTGATCAATATGGCCCACGGCGAGATGCTGATGATCGGCGCGTACTCCACCTGGCTGGTGCAGGATCTGTTTTCGCGCGTGGCCCCGGAGTGGCTGGCGTTCTATCCGCTGGTGGCGCTGCCGGTAGCGTTCTTTATAACCGCCGCGGTGGGCATGGTCCTTGAGCGCACCATTATCCGCCATCTTTATGGCCGACCGCTGGAAACCCTGCTCGCGACCTGGGGGATCAGCCTGATGCTCATCCAGTGCGTACGCATGTTGTTTGGCACGCAAAACCTCGAAGTGGCGAACCCGGCCTGGCTCTCCGGCGGCTGGGCGGTACTGCCGAATCTGGTGCTGCCGTACAACCGGCTGGCGGTGATCCTTTTTGTAGCGGGCGTGCTGACCCTCACCTGGCTGCTGCTCAACAAAACCCGTCTCGGCATGAACGTACGGGCAGTGACGCAAAACCGTCGTATGGCGGACTGCTGCGGCGTGCCGACCGGGCGCGTTGACATGCTGGCCTTCGGCCTCGGCTCCGGCATTGCCGGGTTGGGGGGCGTGGCGTTATCCCAGTTGGGCAACGTTGGCCCGGAACTGGGGCAGGGCTACATCATCGACTCCTTCCTCGTGGTGGTCACCGGCGGCGTTGGCCAGCTGGCGGGCACGGTGGTGGCGGCGCTGGGGCTTGGCGTGCTCAACAAAGTGCTGGAGCCGCAGACCGGCGCGGTGCTGGCGAAAATCGCCATTCTGGTCCTGATTGTGCTGTTTATCCAGAAACGGCCGCAGGGGTTATTTGCATTCAAAGGGCGGGTAATTGACTGATGAGCCAACCACTAACGCTGACCCTGGCCCGACGCGCGCCACGCCTGACCGGGCTGCTGTTCGGGCTGATTTTAATGGCGCTGCTGGCACTGCCGTTTCTGGCTTTGCTGCCCGCCACGCACCCGCTGGCGATCTCCACCTACACGCTGACGCTGATCGGCAAGATCCTCTGTTACGCGGTGGTCGCGGTAGCGCTGGATCTGGTGTGGGGTTATGCCGGAATGCTGTCGCTGGGGCACGGGCTGTTTTTCGCCCTCGGCGGCTACGCGATGGGCATGTATCTGATGCGCCAGGCCGCCGGCGACGGGCTGCCGGCCTTTATGTCGTTTCTGTCGTGGACGGAGCTGCCCTGGTTCTGGGCGGGCACGCAGTATTTTGCCTGGGCGCTGTGCCTGGTGATCCTCGTGCCGGGGGTACTGGCGCTGGTGTTTGGCTGGTTCGCTTTCCGCTCGCGCATTAAAGACGTCTACTTTTCGATTATGACGCAGGCGCTGACCTACGCCGGGATGCTGCTGTTTTTCCGCAACGAAACCGGCTTTGGCGGCAACAACGGCTTTACCGGTTTCACCACGCTGCTGGGCTTTCCGGTTTCGGCTACCGGTACGCGTATTGGGCTGTTTATCGCCACCGTGCTGTTGCTGGCCGCCACGCTGCTGGTGGGCGTGCTGTTAACCCGCAGCAAGTTTGGCCGTGTGCTGACGGCGGTGCGTGACGCGGAGAACCGTCTGATGTTCTGCGGCTACGATCCGCGCGGCTTTAAGCTGTTCGTCTGGACGCTGTCAGCGGTGCTCTGCGGGCTGGCAGGGGCGCTGTATGTGCCGCAGGTGGGGATCATCAACCCCGGCGAAATGTCGCCGACCAACTCCATCGAAGCGGCGATCTGGGTGGCGCTGGGCGGGCGCGGTTCGCTGATCGGCCCGATCCTCGGCGCGGGGATCGTCAACGGCGCGCGCAGCTGGTTTACCGTGGCCTTCCCGGACTTCTGGCTCTTTTTCCTCGGCCTGATGTTTATTCTGGTTACGCTGTTCCTGCCGCGTGGCGTGATCGGCCTTATTCAACGGAGGAAGCATGACTGATGCGCTCTTTACCCAGCCGCTGCCGCAGGATCGCTATCGAAAGACTACCGATCCGGTGTTGCAGCTGGAAAAAATCAACGTCACCTTTGACGGTTTTCGCGCGTTGACGGACTTATCGCTGTCCATTGGCGTCGGTGAGCTGCGCTGTGTGATCGGCCCCAACGGGGCGGGAAAAACGACGCTGATGGATGTGATCACCGGCAAGACGCGGCCGCAAAGCGGGCAGGTGTTTTACGATCAGACCGTCAGCCTGCTGGAGCTGTCGCCGGTGGAGATCGCCCGCGCGGGTATTGGCCGTAAATTCCAGAAACCGACGGTGTTTGAAGCGCTGAGCGTGCTGGAGAATCTGGAGATCGCCCAGAAAACCGATAAATCGGTATGGCACAGTTTACGGGCGAAGCTAAATGGCGAGCAGCGCGATCGTATTGCGGAGGTGCTGGAGTTACTGCGTCTTACCGGGCATCAGCATCGTCCGGCGGGATTGTTGTCCCACGGGCAAAAACAGTTTCTGGAGATCGGCATGCTGCTGGTGCAGGAGCCGCATTTATTGCTGCTTGATGAACCCGCCGCGGGCCTTACGGATGCGGAAACCGAGTATATAGCCGGGGTGTTCAGGGCGCTTGCGGGTAAGCACTCGCTGATGGTGGTGGAGCATGACATGGGCTTTGTGGAAACCATTGCCGATCATGTGACCGTGCTGCATCAGGGGCAGGTACTGGCAGAAGGCTCGCTCGCGCAGGTGCAGGCGAACGAGCAGGTTATCGACGTTTATCTGGGGCGCTGATCATGTTGCAGGTTAAAGACTTACAGCAGTATTACGGCGGCAGTCATATTCTGCGCGGCTTATCGTTCGACACCCCGCCGGGTGAGATCACCTGTTTACTGGGGCGCAATGGCGTGGGGAAAACCACGCTGCTGAAATGTCTGATGGGGTTGATCCCGGCGAAATCCGGCACCATCCACTGGCAGGGCACGCTTATCAATAACGCGAAGCCGCACCAGCGCGTGCAGCAGGGGATTGCCTATGTGCCGCAGGGACGGGAGATTTTTCCGCGCCTGACGGTGGAAGAAAACCTGCTGATGGGGCTGTCGCGCTTTTCCGGCCGCGACGCGAAAAGCGTACCGGATGAGATCTACACGCTGTTCCCGGTACTGCGGGAAATGAAGCAACGGCGGGGCGGCGATCTTTCCGGCGGCCAGCAACAGCAACTGGCAATTGGCCGTGCGCTGGCGTGTCGGCCACAATTGTTGATCCTTGATGAGCCAACCGAGGGGATCCAGCCGTCGGTGATCAAGGAGATCGGCGCGGTGATCCGCGGGCTGGCGAACCGGGGTGATATGGCGATTTTGCTGGTGGAGCAGTTTTATGATTTTGCCGCCGAGCTGGCGGATAATTATCTGGTGATGTCGCGCGGGGCGATTGTTCAGGCAGGGAAAGGACATGAAATGGAGGCGCAGGGGGTGCGGCATTTAGTGGCGATTTAGTGTTGTGGGAAGGTGCCCGGCGGCGCGTTGCTTGCCGGGCCTACGGCTGAAACCTGTAGGCCGGGTAAGCGGTAGCGCCACCCGGCGAAACAGTCACATCACAAGGTCGCATTTCCGGCATGCATCCCCGGCACCAGGATCACCTTGCGGCACTCCTCCTGGCGTTTTTCGAAGATCTCATAGCCGCGCGCGGCATCTTCCAGCGGCATATGGTGGGTGACGATCTCTTCCGGCGTCAGATGGCCTTTTTCAATCAGCGCCAGCAGATCCGGCAGGTACGCATGGACGTGCGTCTGACCCATTTTAAAGGTCAGGCCTTTGTCGAACGCATCGCCGAACATAAAGGCGTGAATGAAACCGGCGTAAACGCCCGGCACGCTGAGCACGCCGCCGCGACGTACCGCCGCGATACCCTGACGCAGCACTTTACCGCTGCTGCCTTCCAGCTTCAGGTTGCTCAGTACCGTTTCGGTCAGGCTGCCTTTCGCTTCAAAGCCCACGGCGTCGATCACTGCATCCACGCCACGATGACCCGCGGTATGCTCAATGATGTAGGCCGCTGGATCGTCGTTGTCGTCAAAGTTGATCGGCACGATACCGTAACGCTGTTTGGCAAACTCCAGCCGGTAGTCGTTATGGTCGATCATAAAGATCAGCTCCGCACCCATCAGGCGGGCGCAGGCCGCGCTCAGTAAACCGACCGGACCCGCGCCGAAGATCGCCACGCTGGAGCCTTGCTTGATATCCGCGTTTTTCACCGCCTGCCAGGCGGTGGGCAGAATATCTGACAGGAACAGCACTTTTTCGTCCGGCAGGGTATCCGGTACTTTGAACGGGCCGACGTTGGCTTTCGGTACGCGCACGTACTCAGCCTGACCGCCGGGAACACCGCCGTAGAGTTTACTGTAGCCAAACAGCGCGGCGGGCGGCGTAATCGACTTCCGGTTTAAGGTCGCGCCGCCGCCACTGTTGGTATTTTCACACGCGGAATACTGGTGCATATGACAGAAAAAGCAGTCACCGCAGGCGATGACAAAGGGGATCACTACGCGATCGCCTTTCGCGACGGCATGCACATCTTTGCCCGTCTCGACCACTTCCCCCATAAATTCATGACCAAAAATATCGCCATGATCGGTGCCGGGGATCTTCCCGCGATAGAGGTGAAGATCCGAGCCGCAGATGGCGGTGGCGGTAACGCGCAGGATAATGTCATCCGACGCTTCGATACTCGGATCGGGCATGGTATCGACACTGACTTTATGCGGGCCGTGATAGGTAAGTGCTTTCATTGTGCTTAGCTCCGGTATCGTAATCGCGTGTTAAACAGAAACTCCGTCAGACCTTGCTGTTACAGCGTGCCGGTACCGCCATCGGAGCACCATACCTGACCTGAACTGTAGCTGTTTTCATTGGATGCCAGCGTCACATAGATAGTGGCGATCTCGGCAGGCTGCCCCGGACGACCCAGCGGTGCAGAGGCACCAAACTGCTCCAGTTTTTCCTGAGGCTGACCGCCACAGGCCTGCAATACCGTCCAGTATGGCCCCGGTGCCACCGCGTTCACGCGGATGCCTTCTTCCGCCAGCTGTTGCGCCAGGGATTTGGTAAAGGCGGCAATGGACGCTTTGGTCTGAGCATAGTCCAGCAACGTCGGGCTTGGCTGGTAAGCCTGTACGGATGAGGTGTTGATGATCGACGCGCCGCGTGGCAGATAATCCAGCGCCGCTTTGGTGATCCAGAACATCGCATAGACGTTGGTTTTAAAGGTGGCGTCAAAATCTTCGGTGGACAGCTCGCGGATATGGTTACGGAACTGCTGACGACCGGCGTTGTTCACCAGAAGATCCAGCCCGCCCAGCTCTTCAGCCGCCTGTTTGACCAGTTGCTGACAGAATGATTCGTCGCGAATATCGCCCGGAATAGCGACCGCTTTGCGCCCTGCGGCACGAATAAGCTCAATCACCTCACGGGCATCTTCTTCTTCCGCGGGCAGATAGTTAATGGCTACATCTGCGCCTTCGCGGGCATAGGCAATCGCCACCGCGCGGCCAATACCGGAGTCACCGCCGGTGATCAGGGCTTTTCTGCCCTCCAGACGACCGCTGCCTTTGTAGGAGGTTTCGCCGTGATCGGGGCGGGGATTCATTTTACAGGCCAGGCCAGGGAAGGGTTGATGCTGACGTTCAAACGGGGGTACCGGATAGCTATCTGCTGGGTTGGAGATACCTGCGGTCGTAACGTTTTTATTGCTCATACTTCGCTCCTTCTGTGTGCCTTTGGGTCTATTAAGCATAGAGCATCAGCGGGAAATGCCAGTTTTCTCGGACTTTTGCACATAAAAAGTTGCTTAAAAGGCATTTACCGCTTCGTTTCGCCACCCTGGAAAAATCTGCAAGTGCCGACCTTGCCTTGCGCTATGCCGGAAGGTGCCAAATACTTAGAGTATTAAACGATCGTTTGCTGTCTCTGTTTACCGGTGTGTCCGGGTGCAACGACAAGCGATGATACAAGTGAGGATGTAGTGACAGACACTTACAACAATGCTTCTGGCAGCGATACATCAACGCCTGCATTAACCCTCTCGAGCGGAGAGGAGATGCTGGGAACGGTGGTGATGGAAATGCTGCAATCCGGGCAGGAAATCAACAGGCATAGCCTGTGTGTTAAACTTGCCGCGAAGATTGACCTTTCGACCGATCCGGCGCTTGAGGCGCAAATCAGTGAATTGATTGGGCTTGTGTTAAAGAAAGGTTAATGAAACCGGGATATATCCTTTAAAACTATATCTTTCCGGCGCAGACATAGCCATACTCACCGGGTTACACCGTGCCTAACGGTAACAATAATGAGAGGCTCAATGAGCAAGAATGATAAGGAAAGACTGGTAGATACCATCATGGGAGAAGCGGTACTGCACCTTCTCGAAAATGATGACAACGTTTCCTTTGATGCGCTTATCGGCCAGTTACAGGAAAATTTACAGAGTGAAACCGACCGGGAGAAGCGGGATGCTTACCGGACTGCCATCAACGGTGTTCACCAGTTCAGGGCCTTGCAGACGAAAACGGTCAGCACGCCTGGATCGTTAAAACAGAGTTTGCGCGCTACGATGGCGCAAAACACCACTTCCACTACCAAGCATTAATCCGTATCTCTGCTTAACCCTCGGGTAAGCAGAGTCGCCCTTCTAATCAGACTTGCTCTGGCATGTTCCATCGATGCTCCTGTGACTTTGATCATGGCCTGAAAGCCATAGAAGACCACATTCCTCAAGTATCGAGAGTGAAATTGAAACAAGATGAACAGATATGTCTTGAAAACATTCAAGAGGCTATCGGCGAGGCTGCGACTCATCTTATGAGTATTGGTCATGCCATCGATGCCGAAAACATCGTCATGGTATTACGTGCGCGCAGTATGATGACGTCTGATCCGCAGCACCGGCAGGTTCTTGATGGAGCCTGTAAAATACTGAAGGTTCGTGTAAAAAAATCCGCGTAACCCTTGAATTCACACCGGCCCGCCGCGCGCGTTTCGCGGGGGCCGGGTGGATTTCCTTCTCTGACCCAGGCTTATAAATCGTCCGGGGTTTGCTGAACGATCCTTTCCAGCGCACTGCGATAGACATCCAGTTTTACAACATCCTCTTCCGTTTCCAGCAAGCGGATCACCGCCAGAATAAGGTTCTTATTCGTCACCTCAATCTGATTGCTTCTCAGGCTCGCGGAAAGCTCATGGATGAACAGTCTTTCGGCTTCAAACGTCTGTGCGCTCTGGCCGAAATATTCATTCAACTGTTCTTCTGATGTCGCGCTGTGCATAAAAGATCCTCAAAATTCATATCGTTGCCCTCTTAATATGATGAGAGGGAATGTTTAGCCCAATAAAATTAGTCACCATTGTGATTATCCGCAATGTCAGAAATGAAAATTCTTCAAATATATTTACGCGCACATAAGTTTTTTTAGGAATGAGCTTATTCCTCCGCCAGCGCCTGTTTTAAATCTGCCAGCAGATCGTTTTCATCTTCAATACCTACTGACAGGCGGATTAATTGCGGCGTAATGCCGTTAGCGAGGCGCTGTTCCAGCGGGATCGAGGCGTGGGTCATAAAGAACGGCTGGCTCACCAGGCTTTCGACGCCGCCGAGGCTTTCCGCCAGGGTGAAAAGTGACAGTCGGCTGATGATCTGCGCGGCACGTTGTTCATCACCTTTCACCACAATTGAGATCATCCCGCCCGGTTGCGCCATCTGTCGACGGGCCAGCTGATACTGCGGATGCGATTCCAGCCACGGGAAATAGACCTGTTCCACTTGCGGTTGCTGTTCCAGCCACTGCGCCAGACGCAGGGCGTTGCTGCTGTGTCGCTCAATGCGCAGCGCCAGCGTGCGGATGCCGCGCAGGGTGAGGAAACTGCTGAAGGGATCGAGTACGCCGCCAACGGCATTTTGCAGATAGCCTAATTGTTCGGCCAGCGCAGGACGATCGCCCACCACCGCCAGCCCGGCTACTACGTCCGAGTGACCGTTAAGGTATTTGGTGGCGGAGTGCACCACGATGTCGAAACCCAGTTCAAGCGGACGATGGATCAGCGGCGACGCAAAGGTGTTATCCGCCACGCTAATCACGTTATGACGCTTGGCGATAGCGGCAATGGCTTCCAGATCGGCCAGTTTCAGCAGCGGGTTGGTCGGCGTTTCTACCCAAATCATCCGCGTTTCCGGGCGGATCGCCGCCTCCAGACCCGCCAGGTCATCCGGTTTCACCCAGCTCACCTGCAAGCCGGTGCTGCGGCGACGCACGTTTTCAATCAGGCGGTATGTGCCACCGTACACATCGTCGATGGCGACAATGTGGCTGTCTTTGTCCAGCAGCTCCAGTACCGTGGAAATGGCGGCAAGGCCAGAGGCAAAGGCGTAGCCGCGCGTACCGCTCTCCAGTTCAGCGATGGCGGTTTCCAGCGCGTGGCGCGTCGGATTGCCGCTGCGGGAGTATTCGTAGCCGGTATGCTGGCCCGGCGCAGGCTGGGCAAAGGTGGAGGTGGCATAAATTGGCGGCATCACCGCGCCGTGCTGATCGTTAAACGCGCCGCTGTGCACGCTGAGGGTATTTAATGTTTTCATTTTTCTTCCTTATACACATCGTTGATCAGACCCTGCTCGCGCAGCCAGTCGTCGTTAAACATTTTTGAGAGATATTTGTTACCGCTGTCGCAGGCAAAGGTGACGACGCGTTTCGGCGTGGTCTGGGCGGCGCAGTAGCGCAGCGCCGCGGTCAGCAGCGTGCCAGTGGACGAGCCTGCGAGTACGCCTTCGCGCTGTAACAGCAGGCGTGCGGTGGCAAACGCTTCGGCATCGCTGACACGGTACGCCTGTCTGACGCCGTCGATAAGCGCGAGCGGTGGGACAAAGTCTTCGCCGATGCCTTCCACCCGCCAGGAGCCTGCCTCGCCATGACGTCCGGTTTCCACCTGGTCGGCAAGAATGGAGCCTTCAGGATCGGCCAGCACAAATTCGGTATGCGGCGAGTGGCGCGCAAACCAGGCTTGCAGGCCGCCAAGGGTGCCGCCGGACCCCACGCCAACGACAATGGCATCCACACGGCCATCAAGCTGCTGGTGGATTTCAGCGGCGGTGGCGGCATGAGCCAGCGGATTGGCCGGATTGTTAAACTGGTCGATGTAATAGGCACCAGGCATATCCTGTGCCAGGCGCAGGGCGTAATCCTGGTAATATTCCGGATGGCCTTTGGTGACGTCGGAGCGGGTGAGCACCACCTCAGCGCCGAGCGCGCGCAGATGGAAAATCTTCTCGCGGCTCATTTTATCCGGCACAACCAGCACCACTTTGTAGCCTTTTTGCGCGGCGATCAGCGCCAGCCCCAGCCCGGTATTGCCCGCAGTGGCTTCAATAATGGTGCCGCCCGGCTTGAGTAAACCTTCCCGCTCGGCGGCTTCGATCATCGACAGCGCCACGCGATCTTTAATCGACCCGCCGGGGTTCTGATTTTCCAGTTTCAGGAACAGCTCACAGTGCCCGCGATGCAGCTTATGCAGCTGGAGCAGCGGCGTATGGCCAATCAATTCAGTGACAGAATGGGCAACAGACATGGTGTGCGATCCGTAGTTAACACGATGCCTGGATAATAGGTCTGCCTTTTTTGCCGATTAAAGAATGTTTCTCTGCAATATAGATCGAAAAGTAATATCACATGCTGTTCAGCCATCAGGAAGTAAATCCCTGTAGACATCCGGACGTGTTGATTGCTATAAAACGGCACTTTTGCCGTAAAAACAGGCAAATGCAGGGTGAACGGCCCGCGATATATGCGTTTTTCAGATAACCAATGCTGAAAATAGCCATTACGCAGACAACCCTTTTGCCGCGCTGTTTATAGCTAATGGGTATAAACAAGGGCGATTAAGTTATTTCAAATATAATTGCGACAGATTATTATCGTCTGGACATCCATACTGCTAAACTGCCAAAACGGATAAGAACAACAACATGATCGTCCTCAGGAATATTTCAAAGATTTTTGACCACGGAAAGGTGCCCATCACCGCCGTGGATAGCGTTAACCTGACGGTGGAGCAGGGGCAGATTTACGGCATTATCGGCTACAGCGGCGCAGGAAAAAGCACGCTGATCCGCTTGCTTAACGGTCTGGAAAAACCGACCTCCGGCGATGTCACCATCAACGGACAGAATATCTCCCGCGCTGAAGGTGAAGCACTGCGCCAGGCGCGCCTGAAGATCAGCATGGTCTTCCAGCACTTTAATCTGCTGTGGTCGCGCACCGTCAGCGAAAACATCGCGTTCTCAATGCAGATCGCCGGCGTGCCAAAAGCCAGAATCAACGCTCGTGTGGCGGAGCTGATCGAGCTGGTGGGCCTGACCGGGCGCGAGAAAGCCTACCCGTCGCAGCTCAGCGGCGGCCAGAAGCAGCGCGTCGGCATTGCCCGTGCGCTGGCGAATAATCCAGATGTTTTGCTGTGCGACGAGGCGACCTCTGCACTCGATCCGCAGACCACCGATCAGATCCTCGATCTGCTGCTGGACATTAACCGCCGCTTTAAGCTGACCATTGTGCTGATCACCCATGAAATGCATGTGGTGCGCAAGATCTGCGACCGCGTGGCGGTAATGGAAAACGGCAAAGTGGTGGAAGAGGGCGACGTGATTGATGTCTTCACTCATCCCGAGCAGCCGATCACCCGTCAGTTTGTGCGTCAGGTGAGCCAGTATGCAGAAGAAGAGGCCTTTAATCCGGCGCTCGCCGCAGGGCTTGACGGCAGCATCATCAAATTGACCTTTACCGGCAATAAAACCTATCAGCCGGTCGTCAGTGAGCTGACGCTGCGCTACGGCCTGTCGTTTAATATTCTGCACGGCAAAATGACGCAAACCGCACACGGCCTGTTCGGTCAGCTGTGGGTGCACGTGGTGGCAAATCAGGAACAACTGAACAATATCCTTGCCGATCTGCAACAGAGTGATATTGAAGGCGAGGTGATTAAGCATGATTGAGAATTTACTCCCCCACCTGAAATGGGACCAGCTGTGGGCGGCGACGCTCGAAACCTTATATATGACGGCGCTGTCCGGCGTGGCGACCTTTGTGCTCGGCCTGCTGCTGGGGCTGGCGCTGTTCCTGACTGCCAAAGGCGGCCTGTTCCAGAATAAGCCGTTGTACAGCGCGATTTCGGTGGTGGTGAACGTCTTCCGCTCCATCCCGTTCATTATTTTGATTGTGTTACTGATCCCCTTCACCAAGACGATTGTCGGCACCATTCTCGGCGCGGATGCGGCACTGCCGGCGCTGATTGTTGGCGCGGCGCCGTTTTATGCCCGCCTGGTGGAAATCGCGCTGCGTGAAGTGGATAAAGGTGTGATTGAAGCGACGCGTTCGATGGGCGCGCGCCTCAGCACTCTCGTATTCCGGGTATTAATCCCTGAATCCTCGCCTGCGCTGGTGTCGGGTATTACCGTCACGCTGATTGCGCTGGTGAGCTATAGCGCCATGGCGGGTGTTATCGGTGCCGGTGGCTTAGGAAATCTTGCATATCTGGAAGGATTCCAGCGTAACCATAACGACGTCACGCTGGTGGCGACAGTAACCATTCTGGTGATTGTCTTCATCATTCAGTTCTGCGGCGACGTGTTGACTTCTTTATTAGATAAACGCTAAACATAACAATTACTGGAAACCAACATCATGAAAAAAACACTCACACTGATTGCCGCCGCCACCCTGAGCGCCCTGAGCTTTGCTTCCTGGGCTGATACCCTGACCGTCGGCGCGTCCAACGTGCCGCACGCGGAAATTCTGGAGCAGGCGAAGCCCATCCTTGCGAAAGAAGGTATCGATCTGGAGATCCGTCCGTTCCAGGATTACATCCTGCCGAACACCGCGCTGGCGAGCCGCGACATCGACGCCAACTATTTCCAGCACATCCCGTACCTGAACAGCGTGTTGAAAGATCATGCGGATGACAAAACCTATGATTTCGTCAGCGCTGGCGCGATCCACATTGAGCCGATTGGTATCTACTCCAAAAAATACAAATCGCTGAAAGATCTGCCGGAAGGCGGCAAAGTCATTATGCGTGACGCGGTGGCGGAAGAGGGGCGTATCCTGTCTATCTTCGAAAAAGAGGGCGTGATCAAGCTTAAGCCGGGCATCGACAAAGTGACCGCGCGCATCAGCGACATCGTGGAAAACCCGAAAAAGCTGAAGTTCCTGCCGAACGTCGAAGGCTCCCTGCTGCCGCAGATGTATAACAACGACGAAGGTGATGCGGTGGTGATCAACGCCAACTATGCCATCGACGCCGGTCTGGATCCGGTGAAAGATCCGATTGCCGTAGAAAGCGGTGAGAACAACCCGTACGCCAACATCATTACCGTGCATCGCGGCGACGAGAAGAAAAAAGACATCGTGGAGCTGGTGAAAGTGCTGCATTCGAAAGAAATCCAGGACTGGATCCGCACCAAATATAAAGGCGCGGTGATCCCGGTTAACAACTGATCCTGCCCTCGCACGCGCTGGCCCTGGCTGGCGCGTGTTCCCCGCACTCCGCCCTATGAAATTCCTCTGTGATAGTAGTCACCAATCCCAAACAATTAAGTAAATAGTTAATAACAATCCTCTACTATTGCCGGGACAAGCTGAGCAGAGGTAGAGATGAAAGATGTCGTGATCGTAGGGGCCGTGCGCACGCCTATCGGCTGTTTTCAGGGCGCTTTGTCTCGTCATTCTGCGGTGGAACTCGGCAGTCTGGTGGTTAAAGCGCTTATCGAACGCAGTGGCGTGATCCCGCAGCATATAGATGAAGTGATCCTCGGACAGGTGTTAACCGCCGGTGCCGGGCAAAACCCTGCCCGCCAGACGGCGATCAAGGGCGGCCTGCCAAATTCGGTATCGGCTATTACCATTAATGATGTCTGCGGCTCGGGGCTGAAAGCGCTGCATCTGGCGACCCAGGCGATCCAGTGCGGCGAGGCGGATATCGTCATCGCGGGCGGTCAGGAAAACATGAGCCGTGCGCCCCACGTGCTGACGGACAGCCGTACCGGCGCGCCGCTTGGCAACAGCCAGCTGATTGACAGTCTGGTACATGACGGTCTGTGGGACGCCTTCAATGATTATCATATGGGCGTGACGGCGGAGAACCTGGCGCGGGAGTACGGCATCAGCCGCCAGCGGCAGGATGACTACGCGTTACGCTCCCAGCAAAAAGCCCGCGCGGCCATCGATGCCGGTCGTTTCCGGGATGAGATTGTCCCCGTGCTGGTGGATCGTCCCGGCGGTCAACCGCTGCGGGTGGAGTGCGACGAACAGCCGCGTACCGATGCCAGCGCCGAAGGGCTGGCAGGCCTCAGCCCGGTGTTTGAACGCAGCGGGTCGGTCACAGCGGGCAATGCCTCCTCGATTAATGACGGCGCGGCGGCGGTACTGATGATGAGCGAAAGCAAGGCGCTGGAGCTGAATCTGCCGATTATGGCGCGCATCCGGGCTTTTGCCAGCGTTGGGGTCGACCCGGCGTTAATGGGGATCGCGCCAGTGTATGCCACGCGGCGCTGCCTTGAGCGCGCGGGATGGCAGTTGCAGGACGTTGATCTGATCGAAGCTAACGAAGCGTTTGCCGCGCAGGCGTTGTCGGTCGGGCAAATTCTGGAATGGGATGAACGGCGGGTGAACGTCAACGGCGGTGCCATCGCGCTGGGCCATCCGATTGGCGCGTCCGGCTGCCGTATTCTGGTATCGCTGGTGCATGAGATGGTGAAACGCCGGGCGCACAAGGGCCTGGCGACGCTGTGCATCGGCGGCGGGCAGGGCGTGGCGCTGGCGATTGAGCGCGACTGATTATGCCATCTCGCCGGGCGGCGCTCTGCTTGCCCGGCCTACATGCTGATTTCGTCATCTCACCGGGCGTGCCACACCTTTCCCCTCAATTCCCTCAATAATCATCATTGAGCCAAATCTCACTGTTTTGAATTTTTTGAAATTAAAAATTCTTCCTGCAAATTAAGTTTGATGCCGGGAATAACGAATAATTATAAATTTAATGGTGACCAAAAAATAAAATAACGGCAGGTACTATATGCCTGCTAACTCACTATCATGCTGATAAATATAACTTTTCATCTTTTATGAAATCTTCCTTGTTACCTCGTTAATAATATATTTATGTGATCTCAGTCTTTAATTAATGTGATTATCACAAATTATTATTGATACTCATCACGTCTTTTCTCTCCGTTTTTCAGGAAGCAAATAATTACGATCCGGATCACTAAAAAATACTTTTTAAAAAAATAAAATGCAGTCTCATAAAAACGGAACGATATTTTAAATTTTTGAGGGTGTTTTCATGTTTAAAAAGTCTCTGCTCCTTGCGTCTCTTGTTGGTGCTTCTTTCGCGGCCCAGGCCGTCACCGTTGACCTGCGTCATGAATATATTGACAGCGGCAGCAACGCCGATCGTGTTGCGGTATCACACCGTTTTGATAATGGCTTTGGTTTCGGTGTGGAAGCGAAATGGAAATCCGGCGGTGATGATGCAGATAAGCCCCTTACCGAAATTGTCGGTAATGGTCATGAAGAATCCATTAACTGGCGCTGGAAAGCGACAGACAATTTTGCGCTGACACCAGGCTTCAATATCGAAAGTAAAGACAGCTTCTCAATTTATAAACCGTACCTGCACGCGCAATATACCTTCGACAGCGGTTTCTACGTTGCAGGTCGTTACCGCTACGAGTACACCCGTAACCCGGACTCAAATGTGGTTGATAACAAAGTAAATAAATTCGACGCCTGGGTAGGCTGGGCGATGGGTGACTGGCGTACCGAGCTGAACTACGTTTACGCCAAGAGCACCGAAGACGTGGTGCGTGAAAACGGCAAAACCTATTCCAATGAATATAACGCCAAGCTGGCATATAAGTGGGATAAAAACTGGTCGCCGTATGTTGAATTGGGTAACGTAGGCGTGAGAAATACCGACGAGCGTCAGACCCGTTATCGTGTAGGCGTGGCTTACTCCTTCTGATATAAAACTTACCCTCATGAGAAGCCCTGGCGCAGTTAGCCGGGGTTTTCTCGTTTCTGTTATTTATGGCGAGCCAGTCATGTGCCGTAAATTTATTATCGATAAAATACTGGGCTTATTTTAAATAAAAAAAGGCCCTCCCGAAGGAGGGCAAGGCCAGTTACAGAAAGAAACACACTCAGTTACGCTTGCAACATGTCACGCTGCTCAGGAAGCTTCGCAATATAAAGGGCTGGTTTGCCGTCTTTATCGGAGCTAAACAGGATCGCACTGTCGTCCGGCGTAAAGGACGGGTGCGGATGGGTAACCTGACGACTGTTCTCGAAGGTTGCCCAGGAGGTATCGTGACGCGCCACGCGGAAGTACTTGCGCTGCGCCACATCAAAGACATACAGATAAGGATCGTTATCGATGGTATAGCCGCCGGTATCTTTCACATCCACCGGCGTGCCTGAACCGTCGCCGACCAGCAGTGTTCCGTCGAAGTTGCTCATCAGATGCGAACAGGCCGGCATCTGCATTACGTCTTCATTAATACCGGTGTCCGGATCGAAGCGGGAAATAGTGCGGCCCTGCTGTCCTTTCAGGTAAGAGACGTACACCAGCGCAGAGCCATCCGGTACCCAGAATTCATGGGTGCAGCTTTCGCCCTCAGCATGATCTTTCACTTTCCGCACGTTGCTGCCGTCTTCGTTGACCAGCCACATACGCGCGTCGATCAGATCGTGCGGGCCTTCATGGCAGAACGCCACGGTATTGTCATCGAACGGACGGTAAATCGGATGGCCAAGCCAGATTTTCTCATCATGGATCACCGTGCTTTCACCGGTCTGCAAATCGATACGCAGCAGGCGGCAGTGCGGGCCTTTATGGAAGAAGTCATGGAACAGCTGCCAGTCGGTGAGCGGCGTCCAGTCGCTTTTGGCGATCTCAATGCCCACCAGTTTGGTGCAGTCGCTGTTGGCAACCCAGGTGCCGTAGCCTACCCACTCGTCGGACACGCGATACACTTCGCGCTCTGCATAGGTGGTGAGATCCACTTCGCGCAGGGTGCGATCGTTTTTCACGTAATAAAGGAAACGATCGTCCGGGGAAAGGAAGCCGCCAAAGGTGTTGTCGCCGCTACCCTCGGTCAGCTGCACGGCTTCGGCCTGTTCCAGATCCAGTAAGTAATAGTTCCAGTGCCCGTCAAATTCACCGGCGAAAAGCAGATGACTACCATCGTTAAAAAAACACTTCTGATAGAAGTAGTTACGATGGCAGGTGACTTCTGGTGGGGTTAAGCGGGTGATCTCCGCGCCCGTGTCGGGGTCACGGCTGACGTCATACTGAAGTTTTACCCGCATGCCTTTCGCCATAATGCGCTCCTTTTCCTGATCCGGTTGTAGGGCGGTGTCCCACAGAGTTAATGAGTTTAAAAATCAGGTGTCAATTTATCAAAACATTGTTTCACTATGTGTGATAGGTGGCGCAATTTATGTATTGAAATGATTTTCTTACCTAAAAAAATAACGGCAACCACGCGCCACGCGCGCTCACCGCTGACAATCGTGATCCTCTTTGCAGTTTTACTATTTAATAGCAGAAAAAGTGAAACGTTGTTTTATTTGAAATTGAAAACACGTTTTAGACGGGATACTATGGCGCCATACTGCATGCGGAACACTGTTTTAAAGCTTCGCTGCATGACATCTCAGTCAGATTTTTTGGAGGTTAATGTGGAAGTCAGACAAAGCATCCACAGCGCGCACGCCAAAACCCTGGATACCCAGGGGCTGCGCGATGAGTTTTTAGTTGAGAAGGTCTTCGTAGCGGATGAGTACACCATGGTGTACAGCCACATTGATCGCATTATCGTTGGCGGCATTATGCCAGTGGCTAACACCGTGTCCGTTGGCGGTGAAGTGGGCAAGCAGCTCGGCGTGAGCTATTTCCTGGAGCGCCGCGAACTGGGCGTGATCAACATTGGCGGCGCGGGCAGCATTACGGTTGATGGCCAGGTGTATGACATCGGCCATCGCGATGCGCTTTATGTCGGTAAAGGTGCCAAAGAAGTGGTGTTTGCCAGCGTTGATGCGGCAAAGCCCGCGAAGTTCTACTACAACTGCGCTCCGGCCCATACCACTTATCCAACCAAAAAAGTAACGCCTGCGGACGTTTCGCCGGTCACGCTGGGCGATCCGTTGACCAGTAACCGTCGCACCATCAATAAATATTTTGTCCCTGATGTGCTGGAAACCTGTCAGCTCAGCATGGGCCTGACCGAGCTTGAGCCGGGCAATCTGTGGAATACCATGCCGTGCCATACCCATGAGCGCCGCATGGAAGTGTATTTCTACTTCAATATGGACGAAGACGCCTGCGTGTTCCACATGATGGGGCAGCCGCAGGAAACGCGTCACATTGTGATGCATAACGAGCAAGCAGTGATTTCGCCGAGCTGGTCTATTCACTCAGGCGTTGGCACGCGCGCGTACACCTTCATCTGGGGGATGGTCGGCGAAAACCAGGTGTTTGATGATATGGACCACGTCGCCGTTAAGGATCTGCGCTAGTCGCGGACAGCATAAGTTAACTCTGCCTGTTCGTGCAGGCGCTGCAAGATTAAGGAACAAACATGATTCTGGATGCATTTTCTCTTCAAGGTAAAGTGGCCGTTGTCTCCGGTTGTGACACGGGTCTGGGCCAGGGTATGGCGCTGGGTCTGGCGGAAGCAGGCTGTGACATCGTCGGCATTAACATTGTTGAACCGACAGAAACCATCGAACGCGTGACGGCGCTGGGCCGTCGTTTTCTGAGCCTGACCGCCGATCTGCGTCAGATTGACGGCATTCCTGAGCTGCTGGAACGCGCGGTCTCTGAATTCGGCCATATCGATATTCTGGTGAACAACGCAGGTCTTATTCGTCGTGAAGATGCGATTAACTTCAGCGAAAAAGACTGGGACGATGTGATGAACCTGAACATCAAGAGCGTGTTCTTTATGTCGCAGGCGGCCGCGAAACACTTTATCGCGCAGGGCAAGGGCGGCAAAATCATTAACATCGCCTCGATGCTTTCCTTCCAGGGCGGCATCCGCGTACCGTCTTACACCGCCTCAAAAAGCGCGGTGATGGGCGTGACCCGTCTGCTGGCAAACGAGTGGGCGCAGCACAACATCAACGTCAACGCGATTGCGCCGGGTTATATGGCAACCAACAACACCCAGCAATTGCGTGCCGATGAAGAGCGTAGCGCCGCTATTCTTGAGCGTATCCCGGCCGGTCGTTGGGGTCTGCCGAGCGATCTGATGGGGCCTGTCGTTTTCCTGGCGTCCAGCGCGTCTGATTATATTAATGGCTACACCGTTGCGGTTGACGGCGGCTGGCTGGCACGTTAACAGGCTATTTTTAATAATTGAAGACCCTGCTACGGCAGGGTTTTTTATTAGATTATATTAGCCATTTTGTTGCTAAATATCACGTCAGGTTATATTTTCTCTTTGACTTTTTAATTCTGTGAAATGGCTCAACGTATAATCTATTAATATTTAATATATTATTAATCAATATAAGTTTATGGAGTTAATTTTGTAAGATTAATCGCTAACTTGTTGATTTTAATACTTTATTCTAAAATGGTTAGTCGCTTTTTAGGCGTCTATGTTAGTGCTGATGTTAATGTTTAACATTTTCACTTCTCATCCGACCACCGTGTCTTTGTCTTATTTCACCGTGCTGAATCATTCTCCGTCTGGCATTTGAGAATTAAATATTCTTATAATGACGCGCCTCTATTGCATGAGGGGCAGTCAATTCAATAAGGATTTTTCAAGCATAAGGATTAGGAAATGAGAACGTTAATAGATTCATGGAAGAAGAAAGCAAATCGGTATCAGGAGCTTAAAAAGCAGAAAGGTGTAACCTTACTGGAAATCATCATTGTACTGGGTATTATCGGTATTATCGCGGCGGGTGTGGTTGTATTAGCACAGCGTGCGTTTGCCGCGCAGGATATGACCGACGTGGTTGATAATACTAACACCATCCGTGTCTCTATGACTGAAGTTTATCGTGATGCGAATGGCTATCCGGGCAGCTCCAGCCTTGCTGGCGTAACTAAAGCACAATTGGATGAAGATAAGGCGAAGGCTACCCCTACCTACCCTGGTCCGATCATGACCATGTTGAAAATGGGTAAACTGACTACCAGTGAAGCCTTTAACAACTTCTCCAGCGAACCGTTTGAAATAGGTCCAGCATCAATTAGCGATTCTGCCGACAAAGCGAAAGGCTTCTACATTGCCGTAAATGGCCTGAGCCAGGAAGAGTGTCGTAACCTGATCTCCCAGACTGGTAGCGAGTGGGATTATGTTGAAACTCAGGTTCTCGCAGCAGGTAAAGACTCCGGTTATCTGGTTGCTCCGGCAGCACAGGGTGCAGCTGTGGTACCAGTACTGGTAATGGGCAAAGCACCTACCGGTTCAGTTATTAAAACCCTGGTGGGTGACACCATTACTCCTGATGTCATTACTGGCTCTACCGTATGTACCGGATCTGGTTCTGATAACACGGTATTCTTGGGTAGCCGTTAATTAATTGGCTTTAATTAAGCTTCAATAAAATTAATATTTCATGCCCTCTGTTCCTCAGAGGGCATATTTGTCAGAATGGATGCATGACATGACGAACACGCAAAATAATAAACCGGGTCGTGCGGATGCAGGCGTCACGCTATTAGAAATGATCATTGTGCTTGCCGTTATTGGCGTGGCCTTGATGATGCTCGCCAATTATAAACGAAAAGAAGCACAGCAAACGCACCAGCACGTTATTGCTGAAATGATCGTGCGCGATATTTCAGGCGTAATTAAATTCACCTCGCAGACCAAGCTGGATATTCTTGATAACAGCAACAACCCTGCGACCAAAGATAATCCTCTTTACGATCCAAAATATTCTGATAATAAAAATTATGATAATCGGGTGGCAAATAAAACTTTGCAGGACAAACCTGAGACTGATAAAAGCCGTTTTTATGTTGGTTGGTCGAATGATGTAAGTAATGCCAGCAATGTAAGGACTGACAACGCTTCCCGTTACCTGTTCCTCGGCAGCGAATGTCGCGAGGGTAACAGTGCAAAAGGCGCTCTAAAATTCAAGCTTGCAGAGACTATGTTGCCATGCGAATTACGTGCGGGTGCAGATAAAATCGATCTGGTGCTTGAGCGTGTCGATTTTGTCAACAACAGTGGCAGCGCTGACGCGCTCGGCATCCAGCGCATTGATTTTTACTTAACCTATCAGGCCGAAGCTGAGGATGAAGGGCTGCACTTTGCTGGCTTTATTCAGCCGTTAGAAAAAGCGCTGCGTAATGCGGGTCTCGGCTATATCCAGGCGGCAGTGGTCGAAATCACCTCTTCGGGCGAATTTAAGCTGATGACCAACAATTCAAAGGTGATTGAAGTTAGCGACGTTGCCAGCAATATGGGTCTCTTCGACACCGATAAGCACTACGGCATTCGCCTGAGCTTCGATAAAAGCAGCGAGTATATTCCTGCTGATGGCGGTGTTCCCGTCACCAAAATGTGCTGGAACGATGTGAAAGGAGAAGCCGGGCCGTGTATTTCCGCGATGGATTCGGATCGTCTGGTGATTAAAACCAGCGATGCCGCAGGTAAAGACAGCGATGAACCAGCGATGTGCTGGGATAAAGAGCAGAAGCAAAGCACCTTGTGTCTCGCGGCGATGAACAGTACCGGAGTTAATTCGAATAGCAAGAATCCTGACGATCGCATTCTGCATTTACGCACCACTGCCAGTGAAAATAATACGGAAGTGGCACCAGGTACGCCAAGTTCGCTAAAAGGCACTACCGGCACGCTGTATGCCAATATCGTCATGGAAAACACCTCACGGCGGCATCCGGCTATATGGCATATCGCTTATAACCAGGAGGAAGCTGACAAACTGAAGGATGGTACCGGTGGGAGTAAGAGCACCAGTGATAACGATAATACCACTTTAGATTTTAATGATGCCTTCCGGGGCCAGTATGAACTGGTTACGCCAGCCGTCACCTTTTATCAGTCTTTTAAAAATGATTATGAGCCTGGCAACGGTCCACCGGAAGCCGATCAACTCTATAAAAATACTAATAACGTGAGGATGTATGATGGGTTATTAACGGAACCCGGTGTTATAAAATTACCATTACAAACCTGCCCGCGCGTGGATGGTAAGCCGTCTAACCCTGAAAGCCGTTCTGCAAAAGCCCCTTTACTGGTGCGTAAAATGTATCCCCGTTTGTCAGTTGCGATCTCATCTGTGGCGGCTGATGATAATGCCAACAGAAATAAGCAGGGATATACAGATTACACCCAGCAAGGAGCAGTACGCGCTAATACCGAGGAAAGTGGTAACCCTGTAGGTGCGATAGCGGGTGTTGCGGTTCAGGCTAACATTATTGTTGATAAAGATGTCGCGAATAATGCTGATAAAATTCTTCTTAAAAAAGAAGAAACCGGACTGTTTGAAGACTGGATTTCCGATGATTGGTTTAATGGTGATAAAGATACTTACCATAAGCCATTCTGGTTAATCAGTGCAACATCCTCTACGATAGATCCAGATGGGAAGGGTACAAATAAAATTAACCCTCAGTCACTCTCGGTTATTATAACCCAATGGTGTAGCACCATTCCTCAGGGAGGAATTATCTCTTCTGAAACGAATGCGTCAAATTATAACTGGTCAAAAAACGCGAAGGAACCGCATAAATTTTTATTGCACTCTATTGTCGCAGATGACACAGACTGGAAGTTTTATAACGACAGCGATATTGAAATGGACTTTCCTGACCATGAAAGAATCACCTATTAATCATTGGAAGAAAAAAATGAAAAAAACATGGATTATTAAGGCCGCGGTAACTGCCGTAATAGGGGGGCAGATCGCCTTTGCGGGGGCCGCAACCGCATCAAAAAATGCTGATGCAGGTCTGCTGGTGACGGCGCCGCAGCCTGCCCAGCCGACAGCACGTAACCCATTTTCCGGCAGTGAGGCGGTAAGCGTTGCCGCACCCGTCAGTAAACCGGTCATCGTACCGGCATCGGAAGTAAAACTGGTGCTGGTGGAAGAGGAGTTACTCAGTCAGCAACTGACGAAATGGGCGCAGCAAAACGGCTATAAGTTGTTGTGGAACAGTTCAACGGATTTTGTCATTTATAAAGCGATAAACCTGTCCGGAAAAACGAAGCAAGATGTCTTAATGCAGCTGGGAAAGGTTTTTACCTCTGAGAATTATGGCTTAGTCATTAAAGAATATCAGGCCAACAACGTACTGCTCATTGACGAACAGTAATAACCGCAAGGGAATGATGCTATGAATATTAAAGTTTCGCTTCTGGCACTGACGCTGGCCATTCAGGGCTGTACGTCTTTTGATACAAAATACAACAAAGATAATGCGCTAAAAGAAACGGGTAACCCGACCACGCCGGATGAGATGAAAACTACCGGCTATATGAAGTACGACTCGCCTTATTTGGGTAAAAAAGTGGAGTTCAACTCCCGCAAACAAGCTCTGCTACGCAAGCATGTAAAAATTCAGTCCTATGAGGCGACCGATCTGGCGACCATTCTGGAAGCGGTATCGGCACAAACTAACGTCAGCTATCGTATTAATACCAAAGCAGGCGAAAAGGCAGAGGCCGGCGAGCCTGAGTATCGCAGCGTCAATTTCGAAGGCACCTTTGAGGAGTTTACCCGCTATATCTCTGCGCTCTACGACGTAAATCCTGTACTGGATAACAACGGTGTGCTGGTGGTTTCTTACTACCAGAACTATGTACTGAAGCTCGATTTCTACGGTGAAGACAATAAGTTTGAAACCAGCCTCGATTTGTCCGGTAATCAGGCCACCTCAAGCGGCGGCGTGAAAGGCAAAGCAGAAACTAAATTTGAGTCCAGCTTCTGGGACGATGTCGAAGACATGGCGGAGAAATTCGTCAGCAGCGGTATGTACAGCATCTTTAAAGATGCTTCAATCCTGACCATCACGGCGCGTCCGTCGGAATATCATGCCCTGAACGAGGCGCTGAAAAAATTCCAGGCCGATAATACCCGTCAGTTTGTGGTCACCTACAAAATTTTCACCCTCGACAAGCGTAAAGCGAAAGAACTGGGCGGTGGAGTTAACGGCACATTTAATGATGGCACGTCCTCGTTTGGTATCGACAGTTCAGAAATGCTGGCAAAACTTTCCGGCGGCTTATCCGCTGGCTGGACCAATCAGCACCTGGATATCAGCACGCAGCTGGACGCGCTCTATGAATTAACCGGCAGCAAGGTCTTGCAGAGCGGCTCCTTTATTACGCGCAACAATGTTCCGGTACCGCTGAACATGACCAACTCACAATATTACGTCTCCAGCCGCACCCGTGAAGAGGATTCGGAAACCGGTGATGTAGATATGACGGTTGAGACCACAGAGCTTATTACCGGCACCAGCTTTATTCTGACGCCGCGCGTGTTAACTGATGGTCGAATTGAAGTAGCCAGCGCTTTCACTAAGCGTTTCCTGAATTCCATCGATACCTTCGATGAAGTCCAGCTGCCGTCGGTCAGCACCACTGAAACCTTTAACATCTCAACCATTACGCCGGGTAGCCTGCTGCTGGTCAGTAAATATGAAGCGCAGGAAGATGCGGATGGCAAAGGCGTGTCGTTACTGGCGGGATCGGTCACTAATAACGAACGTAGCGAAACGGTCGTGATGGTGGTGGGTATCGACCATTATCGTGCCCCAACGCAAACCCGGTGAGGCGTTTATGCTTGAGCGCCTGGCAGAAAATAACGTTCTGATCAATCTGGTCTGGAATTATCAACCGACGTCCCACGAACCCTATTATCTGGAGTGGGTGGCGCACTTGCGCCGTACGCACCGGCAGCTAAAAACGGTTAATGAAAGCGGGGAGGAAATGACGGCATTTTGCCAGAAACTCTCCACGCTGTATGAGCCGTTTGCTCTGTGGATGCGGGAATTGTACGGGGATGGGATCTATTACTGCGAAACAGAAGGAAATTATTATTTCCTGATTATTTCGCAAGGAGTACCGGTATCCGGCAGCGATATCGTCGTGTCCCGACGATTCTGGACGATCCTGAAAGAGCAGCTTGCTGAATCGCCAGAGTATAAGGATCTCGTGTTCAGGAAAATTACCGATGAACATATTTCAACGGTGATAGAACGCTGCAACGAACATCAGGCGAAAATGAAAAAAAGGCGTCAGGTCATTATTGGCTCGCTGGCGCTGGGTGGCATTGTTTTACTTTTGACAGTGATGGTGCTGCTGAAAGTGTTTATAAGAGGATAAGCAGGTGGCTGAATCCAATAAATTATATTTCTGGAAAAGTCGTAGTCTCAATGTCTCGTCGTCAGGTAAGGGCACGCCTGTCCTCGTCTGGATCATCGTGGTGCTGTTGTTACTGGTCGCAGGCGGGGGCGGGGCCTGGTACTACCTCGTCTGGAAGCCCGAGCAGGAGCGTATTGCACAGCTCGAAAGGGAAAAAGCGGCGCGCCAGCAGAAAATTAAATCGGTGGAGAAGTTTTATCAGGACTCGCTCAGCGGCGGCAGTATTGCGGATGTGCATAAGCTGTTAGCGCAACTCCATCTGGTGAACGACCGTCTGGCAATGCTGGGCTTTAGGCCGAGTGCGATCCTGTGTAATAGCAAGGATTGCTCCCTGAGCTATCAGCTTAACGCCGGAAGAATATTCACCATGACCGATATTCAGGTTGGGCAAGAGACGTTTTCACCCAGCTTCTCGAAAAATAGCCTGGATTACACGGGTGTCCCTTCTGGTCTGAATAATCATCCGTGGTTAAACGACTGGAAAAATAAAAAAGCGGTGGATCTGCCGGTGTGTACCGATGTCTTAAGCTACCTGAGCACCTGGAATTCCCTTGGCGGCAGTAATACCGAAATTGTCCTCAACGGTTTTCCGGCATCGTCGGTGGCAAACGATGAATCCGCGCTCAGAAATGCGGTGATGTCCTTTGGCATGTTGTTTGCCAACTGGACCGTGACTATACCGTCTGAAATGGACATGACGAAAGTTTCGCTATTGTTACAAAAACAGCTGTTTGCCGATGCATTCATCATTAAATCTATTGAGTTTAAAGAAAAATCAACGCTTGTTACCGGAGGACTGGCATGCAAAAAGGGAAATTAATTATTGCGGGGTTGATGTTAACACTGTCGCCTGCGCTTTATGCGACAGAGAGCACAGACGTAAAACCGGCTGAGCAGATTGTGGAAGGGCAAAACGCGCAACCGGCAGAAAGCGCGGCGTCGCCGATGCAGGATCATGTGGTCCAGTTGATGGAGAAGGATTTCAACTTCGAAAGTCAGTATCGGGAACTTAATAACCAGCTTGCGTTGGAAAAGTTGCGCAGCGAATTACGTAAACTTCGCGGCGGTAATATGCCGTCTGCATCAACATCAGCCGCACCCTTTGCTGCCGCCGAAACTGGCGTTGATGATGAAGCCGCGGAAGGCGGAGCATCTGCGCCAGCATTACGCGCGCTTCTGATCTCAGAAATTGCCGGACAAAAGCGCGTCGCGATTTCAGGCGAGGGTGGCGGGGTAAAAATGGTGCCGCTGAACAAACGCTTTAGCTATGGCGGTTATGACTATATTGCTCACTCTCGTCCGGGCGATGAAGTCACGGTTGAGGTTATTAGTCAGTGATCGATTATATCCAGTTTACCGAGGAGAATATTCATTCTCAGGAGTGGCAATTTAAAGAGTATGACGGCGATATGCTGGTTGCTGAACATGCGGATGAAGCCTGGTTGCTGGTATCAACACCACTTATTGATAATCTTGCTCCTCTGCAGGCGGTATTACACCGCCTGCAGGTGACGCATAATTTGCAGATCAAAGGCATCGCCCAGGTTACGGAACGCCATTATTACCAGATCGTAGAACAGTTACTCTCGTCGGAAAATAAGCTGCTGGAGCATGAAAGCAGTAATACGCAACGTGCACTGGAAGAGTTACTGAAACGAGCCGTGGCGTTAAAGGCCAGTGACCTGCATATCACGCGTAACGATATGGTAGCGGATATTGAGTTGCGCATTAACGGCGTGCTGTGTCCATTTTTGCAAATGAAAGCGTCACGCTGCGATGAACTGGTATTTGTTCTCTATAACGTAGAGGCCAGTACGCGTGATACCACCTGGAACCGTAATATCGCCCAGAATGCGAATATTCTCTATTCGCTGGACGGTAAAAGCTATCGCTTCCGTTATGCGCATTATCCGGTATTTGGTGAAACCAGTGATTGTTACCATGCAGTGTTGCGTATTATTCCGTCGGGTCTCGATAAAGCCAGCGTCGCCAGTCTGGATAAGCTCGGGGTGTCAGATGAAGAGATCGTCGATCTCAAACGTATTCTGAGTAATCCGTACGGCGCGTATATCATTGCCGGGACCACCGGGTCGGGCAAATCGACAACGCTGAAAAACCTGATGGAGTGGATGCAAATCCACCGTTATGACAATCGCGGCTGTTTTCTGACTGTTGAAGATCCGGTGGAATATCAGATCTACGGCGCGAAACAGAGTTCGGTATTAAGCGGCGAGTCAGGCGGTTTCCACTCTGCAATTAAATCATCTCTGCGCCGCGATCCGGATGTGCTGATGGTGGGGGAGATCCGCGACAACATATCCTCAAATGCGCTGGCCGGTGCGGTAGAGAGTGGCCACTACTGTTTCACCACGGTGCACGCCGGGAATATTGTGTCGCTGTTGCAGCGCCTGTCAGCGTTGGGCATCACCAGCGATAAGCTCTCGACGCCGGGCTTTATTGCCGGTTTGCAGTGCCAAAAGCTGATCCCGCTCTTGTGCCCCCACTGTAAGGTGCCATTGCGTACCGACGTTATCTCCGGACGGGAATTCCCGCTTTTTGAAAAAAATGATGCAGGATGCCCGGCCTGTAAGCATACCGGCATCAGTGGGCGACAGCTGGTGATGGAGTATTTGCTGCCGGTATACGACGAGCTGGAAGCCATCGCGGAACAAAAGTGGCTCAAGGTGTACACCATCTGGCGTGCGAAGCGCTTTAAGACCACAAGCCTTAGCGAAGGCTTTGAGATCAAAGAAAAAACCATGGCGGCGGTGCTGACCGGACGCGTCTGCGCTACCTGGTTTCAAATGGAATTTGGTGGGGTTGTTCAGGAAGAACTGGAGGTTTTAGTTGAAAAAATTCGGTAAGAAGCAGCGCATCTACCTCTACCAGTTTTGCGCCGACATGATTGAAGCGGAGCTGCCGCTGTATGATGCGTTACAAAAATTGCGCGTAGAGGGGAAGCAATTACTCGGCAGTGGCTTTGCGAAGCGACTGGAGGCGCTGACCACGAAAATGGCAAATACCACCTCGATTTCCATGGTGTTCGAAGGTTTTGTGCCGGATTCGGAACTGAGCGTCATTAATGCCGCTGAACGCAGTGGCAGCCTGGCGGACGGCTTTAAAACGCTGGTTAACGTCATCAAATACAACAGCGAACTGAAACAGAAAATTGTCGGCGCGGTGACCTTTCCGCTCATTATGCTGGTGCTGTCGCTGATTGTGATTGCTGGTTATGCTGCCAAGGTTTTCCCGGCATTTGAAAGCGTTGTGCCGGTCGCGAAATGGCCCGGCATAACCCAGGCGCTGTACACCTTTGGCATGGCGTTATGTCACGGTCTGTGGATCTATATTCTGTGTGGGTTTATCGCTACCGTGATCGTCATTAATATTGCGATGTCCAAAGTGGCCGGTCCGCTACGAAATAAATATCTCGATCGTATTATTCCCTTTTCGACCTATAAGCAGCTTTCCGCCTCGATATTTCTCAACAACCTGGCGCTGATGCTGCGCAATAAAATTCCGCTGCACGATGCGTTAAGCATTATCGGCCTGAACGCTAACCGCTGGCTACGCTGGCACCTGAATGACATGCAGGAAAAAATGGCTAAGGGCATGAGCTATGGCGAAGCGCTGAATTCGGGTCTGCTTAACGCCGAAGCCTTGCTGAACATTAGCCTGTACGCCGCGTTGCCCTCCTTTAATGAAGTGCTGATGGCGGTGTCGGATAAATCCCGCGAAAGTATCCGTATCTATATCGGGAAACTTTCAGGCTTGCTGAAGTCACTTTCTACGTTGGTGCTGGGCGGTTGCGTGATATGGGTCTTTGCAGCGCTGTTTGCACTCAGTGACAAACTGGCGGCAATGGGTGCCAGCGGATCGTTTTAAGCAGGGAAAAGGAACGACAAGACATGGAACTGTTATTGCCCTGGCTGCCGGGGCTATTTTTACTGCTGGGGCTGCTGTTTGGTAGCCTGGCAAACGTCATTATCTATCGTCTGCCGTTGATGATGGGTATCGACAACGACAGCGATGATGCCGGGGTCAATCTCTGGTGGCCACCGTCCCACTGCCCGGTGTGTAAAAGCGCTATTAAACCCTGGGATAACATCCCTGTCCTGAGTTGGCTGCTGTTACGCGGAAAGTGCCGTCAATGCGGTACAGCCATCCCCGCGATTTATCCGCTTTCGGAACTGGCGATGGGGCTGGTGTGGTGCGCGCTGGCGTACTTTGGCGCGCCGCTCTCACCGGTGATCCTGCTGGCCTGGGCGATGTTATTTCTGCTGCTCTACATCGCTGCGGTGATTGATTTTAAACATCTGATCCTGCCGGATACGCTGGTGTTCAGCGTGCTGTGGGGCGGGCTGCTGCTCAGCGTGTCGGGGTATTCCTTTATTCGCCCCAAAGATGCGGTCTATGGCGTGGTACTGGCGTGGCTGCTGCTGTGGTGCGTGATGAAACTGTGGTGCGCGCTGTGCAAATACGAGGGCCTTGGCAACGGCGATGTGAAGCTTTTCGCGGCGGCGGGTGCCTGGCTTGGCTGGCAGCACCTGCCTGAACTGCTGCTCTATTCGGCGCTGCTGGGTCTGCTCTGCTATGCGGCGATCTATGTTATTACCCGGCGTCATGGCGAGACGCGGCCTGTCTATATCCCCTTTGGTCCGGCGATTGCGCTGACCGCCTTTATGCTTGTGATTAGCAGGGGGTAGGCGATGCCATGTTTCATCTGGAGTTTGTGGCTCAGCATTGCGCCGTTGTCCATCGGCAACTGCGACCAGCAGCAGGCCACCGCTTTCACGCCACTGCTGCAACAGGCGATGCCGCAGGCGGAAAACTCAACGGCAACTGATGAGATCGCCACAGATAGCGTACGCTTTGTGCATCCTATAGAGGAAAACGTGCCGGTTAGTTCCGGTTTCGGCCTGCGCCGCCATCCGATCCTCGGTCGCTATATCGCCCATAAAGGGATGGATCTTCCGGTCCCGGTTGGTAGCCCGGTAATGTCGGTCGCTGATGGAGAAGTGGTGGAGCGCGGTCACGATCGCCGCGCCGGCAACTATCTCACCGTACGCCACAATGACGGCTGGTACAGCCGCTATTTACACCTGAATACGGTTTGTGTGCGCAAAGGCGATCGGCTGTCTGCCGGGGAAACCATTGCCACCTCCGGTAACACCGGTTTATCCACCGGGCCGCATCTGCATCTGGAGATTGGCTATAAAGGCGTCGCGCTTGATCCTGCGCCTTTACTCAGCGCTAGTCCATTGCTGGCAAGCCGCACGCGATCCGCAACACCAGACGCAACCGTTACAGGATCGCCTCGGGTGGTGATGATCTCGCAAGGGGTAGGCGGGACACGTATTACCGTCCGCTTTAACAGCAAAACCCGCACCGTCGCGCCCGGCAGTAAGGTATTCGGCGGCTATCGGGTTGTTCAACAGCACAATGGCAAATATCAGGTCGTTTCTGCGGCCTGAAAAAGGAGTTAATTATGAAAAAAACAGGGATAGTCGTTGGTTTGCTCGCTCTCATCGCGTTTTGCGGCAGTGCGATGGCGGCTGGGGAACCTGAATCGGGCCGTTTTAGCTTTCAGGCACGAACGCCGGAGCCGAAAGATCATTTCATCACGCTCAAAATCCAGTCGGTTGGGCGAATGCCTAATGATAGTGATGGTAATCAAGTGCTGGGTGTTAATGTTTACTGGAAAACAAAGGAAAAAAACGAACTGCAAGGCAGAAAAATTTATTCTTCTCTACAGCCTAATTTACCGAGAGTTGGCAAGAATTTTTCTGATACTTATTATACAAATCACAAAAGACATCTGTACGAAGGTAACCACGAAAATATTGAATGGCTGGTCTGGGAAGGCGTGAATATGGACTATACGTTTTCTAACGGCTGCCCTCCTACGCCTGGCAATAGCAATACGCGTTTTTACAATCACCGCTTTAAAAAGTATGAAGTCACAAATGTGGTACCCGTCACGTGTTCAGCCGAAGCCGAGGTAAGTACTCCTCAGGGTGAGGATATGGACGTGGCATTAACCTCTTTTGCCGTGTCATTTAACGGCGGGATTTGTAGCCGCATGGGAGAATTTTGTATCGGTGCAAAAAGTGGATCAGACACCACTTTTACAAAAGATATTTATATTCCTTCTTATCAACTAGAGTTTTTAGTGATTGAGGTTTTTGGCTTTGAATATAATACAAACTCGGGCGGAACAAACCAGTCATTTTATACACTTACGGTAGAGGCACTTAAGTTTACGCCCACCAACGAACCGGGGAAACCGGGTAAAATGAATTTATTGCGAGGGGACAGGGATGCTGGTGGGGAATTTTCAGCATTTGGTGTGTCCGGGTATAGCAAAGGGAGTACAGGTGACATACGTGGTTATTACAACGCACAGGACAGCCATTATTATCAGAATGAAGAAAAAACGGCAGCCTGTGGTCAGTTTAGCACAGATCCCTGTACCTATGACTTCACCGATCTGGATACGTTGATCCTGAGCCTGCAATATACAGATCCACGCAAGATCCCAAAATGGGAGCACCCTTTTAGCCGTGGGATTATCTTTACGCTTGAACCCAAGTATTTTACCTGGAATTGTCAGGAAGACCGTAACCAATGTAATTTCCCGCTCCGCAAGTAATAAAAAAGGGCAGCGATTAGGCTGCCCTTGTGTCTTCTTATTTAGCGATTAACGCATCGCACGTTTCAGAATACGTTCTGCCTGACGCTGGAAGTCAGCGGCGGTTTCTTCCACGGTTTTCTGGCCGTAGTCGATATACTGCAACGCAGTACCGAACTGTGCCACGATCTGCGGATCGTCAAAGTATGGCGACACGGTCAGTTTAGACGGCAGGGACTGCGCCAGACGCAGACCCGCAACTGCCGGATCTTCCTCTTTGATTGCGCCGCTGGCAGTCAGGGTTTCCACCGCCGCTTTGCTCAACGGTACACCGCGCTCCAGACCGAGCGTTTCCGCACCTTCTTTACTGTTCAGCAGGAAGTTAATCAGCTCGGCTGCTTCTTTCGGATGCTTAGTGGATTTACCGATAGAGAGCATTTGCGCCGGTTTAAAGAACAGGCCCGCGTCGGTAGCACCCGGCAGCATCGGGTAGCTGCCCAGTTCCAGTTTCGCCGGTGGCTTCAGGTTGTCGGAGTATTTGGTGATGGTGGAGTTCCACATGTAGGTGCCGCCCCATTCCCCTTCGATCCAGGGTTTCATCTCATACATGTTGCTCTTACCGAAGGACGCATAGTACTTGGTGTCCGGCATCACGTGGCTGTCGACCAGGTTTTTATAGGTCTGGAAGAACTCCACCCACTGCTCTTTGCTGTAGGCGAATTTTTTGGTTTTCTCGTCTACTGCCGGAATGTTGTACTTCTGGATCATGTAAGAGTTGAGCAGCGCCAGCGTATCCTGGTGCTCCAGCACCACCGGGTAATACTGTTTGCCCAGCTTGCTTTCAAAGGTTTTGCCCGCGGCTTTCAGTTCGTCCCAGGTTTTCGGGTAGGCGACGCCCGCTTTTTTCCAGGTCTCATCGTTGAAATAGAAGACGCGCGCCGTGACGGAGATCGGAATGCCGTTCAGCTTGCCGTTGACGGTGGTGCTTTTCAGCTCTTTCGGATCGAACTGGCTTAAGTCGATAACGTCTTTCACCTGGTTCAGATCGTAGAAGCCGTCGCCTGCCTTCGAGAAAATCGGCAGCCAGTTCCAGTTGGTCTGCATCACGTCAGGCTCGGTGCCGCCGGCGATCTGGGTGGTCAGGCGGGAGAGGTGGCCATCCCAGCCGGTGTATTCGGATTTCACAGTAATGTTCGGGTGCAGCTTGTGAAACTCTTCAATTGCTTTCAGGGTGACCTGGTGACGACCATTGCCGCCCCACCAGGACATACGCAGATCCACATTGTCTGCCGCGAGGGAAGGTAAGGCACAGAGCCCCAGAGTGGCGGAGATCGCTGCGCTTAAAAGCACTTTTTTCATTGTTATGCTCCAGTTTAGAGAGAGATGTTCTGTTCGGTTTTCGCGTCAAAAATATGACACTTATCCATGTCAAACTTGAAGTACACCTTACGATGTAAACCTTTCGCTATCATAGGCTTGGCTACATCAGAAGGAATGCGGGCGGTCAGTTCATAGTTACCCACTTTCAGGTAAACAAAGAATTCATGACCCATGTTTTCGACACGCACCAGATCGCCTGATCCAAAGCCTTCCGCAAAAGGCTCGTCGGACACGGCAACGAATTCCGGGCGCACGCCAAAGAAGACGTCCTGATCCTGATACGTCGCTACTTTTTCGCGCTGTTTCGCGTTCAGCGGCAGCGTTTCATCGCCCACGGTGATGTGCAGATCTTCACCTTTTCTGACGATTTTTCCCGGTTTGATGTTCATCTCTGGCGCGCCGATAAAGCCCGCCACGAACATGTTTTTCGGGAAGTGGTAGAGGTTATCCGGCGTATCCACCTGCATGATGTGACCGAGTTTCATCACGCAGATACGGTCGCCCATGGTCATCGCTTCGGTCTGATCGTGCGTCACGTACACCGTGGTGGCCGGTTTGCCGGACTGTTTCAATTGCTTGTGCAGATCCGAAATACGGATGCGCATCGAGGCGCGCAGCTTGGCGTCGAGGTTAGAAAGCGGTTCGTCAAACAGGAAAACGTCCGGCTTCTTCACAATCGCGCGGCCTACCGCTACACGCTGCGCCTGACCGCCGGAGAGCTGACGCGGCAGCCTGTCCAGCAGCTCCTCCAGCTCAAGGATTTTTGCCGCTTCATCCACCTGCTTATCAATCTGATCTTTCGGGATTTTGCTCAGCTTCAGGCCAAAGGCCAGGTTCTCGCGCACCGTCATATGCGGATAGAGCGCATAGTTCTGGAACACCATGGCGATACCACGAGATTTCGGCGCCAGGTTGTTGACCACGCGCTCGCCAATGCGCACTTCGCCGCCACTGATGGTTTCCAGACCAGCCAGCATACGCAGGGTGGTGGACTTGGCGCAGCCGGATGGCCCGACGATCACCATAAACTCCCCGTCAGCGATTTTCAGGTCGATACCATGTACCGCTTTGAAGCCGTTGGAGTACACTTTTTCCAGTTTATTGAAAATAACTTCAGCCATGATATTTCCCTCTTAACCTTTAATTCCGCTGCTGGTAACGCCCTGCACGAAGTAGCGCTGAGCCAGGAAGAACACAATGATGGACGGCAGAATGGAGATACTCGCCATTGCCAGAATTTCGTTCCACGGCGCACCTTCAGTGACGTCGATGGACATTTTCAGCGCCAGGGCAATCGGATACTTGTCCACGCTGTAGACGTAAATCAGCGGCCCGATAAAGTCGTTCATTGACCACATGAACTGGAACAGCGCCACGGAGATAATGGCCGGTTTCAGGATCGGCACCACCACGTACCACAACACCTGCGCCGAGTTACAGCCGTCGATCTGCGCTGCCTCTTCCATGTCACGCGGCACACCGCGCAGGAACTGGATCAGCATGAAAACGAAGAACCCTTGCGTGGCGAAAGCGGTCGGCAGATACAGCGGCAGATAGCTGTTCAGCATGCCCATTTCGCGGAACATCAGGTACTGCGGGATCAGCAGCACGGTGCTTGGCAGCAACATGGTGGCGATCAGGGTCGCAAACCAGAACTTCTTCCACGGAATTTCAAAGCGCGCAAAACCGTAGGCCACAATGGTTGACGAGATGATGGTCAGCAGCACTTTCGGGATCACATATTTGAACGTGTTCCACATGTAATGGCCGAAGGTGTATTCCGTGCCGGTTTTCCAGCCGTTCACAAAGCCGTCGCTGGTCGGGTGGGCAGGCCACAGTCCGAGCGTGGTGAAGATCTCGTGGTTCGGTTTGAACGACGCCGAGAACATCCACGCCAGCGGATAGAGCATCAACAGGCCGACAAACAGCAGGATCACGTAGCGGATCGCCGCGCTGATCTTCTCTTTACGCTGCGTCTGCGCCACTTCGCGCTCAGCATCGGTCATTGCAGGCGTAATTTGTTGTACGTCAGCCATTTTTGCCTCCCTTATCGGCGGAGTAGAACACCCAGTATTTTGAAGATTTAAAGGCAATGGAGGCGAAGAGCGCCACGACCAGGAACAGTACCCACGCCAGCGCAGCGCCATAGCCCATATCAAAGTATTTAAAGGCGGTGTCGTAGATATAGAGCGAGAACAGGTAGGTGTAGTAGGTCGGCCCACCACCGGTGATCACGTACGGCCCGGTAAATTCCTGGAACGCCTGCGTGGTCTGCATAATGAAGTTGAAGAAAATGACCGGTGTGATCAGCGGCACCGTCACTTTCATGAACATCTGCCATTTGGACGCGCCGTCGATCATGGCCGCTTCATACTGTGACTGCGGCACGTTTTGCAGCGCGGCGAGGAAGATCACCATTGCCGAACCAAACTGCCAGACGCGCAGCAGGGTTACGGACATCAGCGCCAGCGACGGTTCGCCCAGCCAGTTAACCGGATCCAGGCCAAACACGCCGATAAAGCTGTTCAGCAGGCCGTCAATGGCAAAGAGCGCACGCCACAGTACGGCAATTGCCACCGAGCTGCCGAGGATCGACGGAATATAATAAGCGGTACGGAAAAAGCCGATGCCGCGCAGTTTAAAGTTCAGTACAAAGGCGATACCCAGCGCGAACGCCAGTTTGAGCGGGATAGTTAAAAATACGTAGGCAAAGGTCACGCCCATGGATTTCCAGAAGAGGGAATCTTCCGTCAGCATGTAGCGATAGTTTTCTATGCCGTTAAAGACCGGCGGGCTCATCAAATCGTACTCGGTAAAGCTGAGTACAAAAGAGGAAACGAAGGGAAAGGCGGTAAAGATAATCAACCCTATGATATAAGGCGAAATCCAGGCCAATCCCAGTGCTCTGTTTTCATTCATACATACCTACCTGGCGATTAATGGTTTAAAGCGGATTCGGCGATGAGCATTGCCCTTTTCCATGGGCGGTGTGAATGGTTTTAAAATCTTCTGAACCTGCGTCCTTGATTTGTAAAACATCGTTTTAATTTATTTTATTGCGATTTGTTACGCCGTCATTCGATTAATCATGGAAATGTGATCGAAGTCGAAACGACGTTTCAATAAGGTGAGGTGTGCGTCATTTCTGCGATAAAAAAGCGAATGCATACACAGGGTGAATGGCAGGAAGAGCGTGAGTAAAAAAAGCCCAGCGTGAAATAGATCATCGATACAATCATTTACAGACTAAGTAATTGGCGGGCACGCTTAAATAAAAACGCCCTCTGCAAAGAGGGCGCTTAAAAATAATGTGCAGTGGATCAGCTTTTCAGAAAATCTTCGCGCACCGGCGTAAAGGTGTCGAGCAGCGTACCGGCCTTCAGACACACGCAGCCGTGCATTACGTGCGGTTTCTTGTAAAGTGTATCCCCTTTACTGACGATATGTTTCTCATCACCGATGGTAAATTCAAACTCACCGGAGAGCACATAGGTCAATTGTTCATGAGGATGATTATGAAGCGGGCCGATAGCGCCCTCTTCGAAATTGACTTCTACTGCCATCATTTTACCGTCATGAGCAAGGATGCGACGGGTGACGCCGTTGCCCAAATCGTCAAGCTGAGTCTCTTTATGGAAAATAAACATCGGATCGTCCTGTAGTCAGTAAATTGCATGAAGTAAAACATTGTTTCATTAAATTTATATCACCAAGAACTAAAAAGAAACGTCAGTCCCATTGAAGTGGAAAGTTGATCACAAGTTTGCGCCATAGTTGCGATGATAACGATTGAGGGGAAAAAAATATGAAAACGATAGGCTTGCTTGGCGGCATGAGCTGGGAATCTACCATTCCCTATTACCGCTTAATTAACGAAGGCGTAAAAGCCCGTCTGGGGGGACTGCACTCGGCGAGTCTGCTGCTGCACAGCGTCGACTTTCATGAGATCGAAGCCTGTCAGGCTAACGGCGAATGGCATAAAGCTGGCGTGATGCTGGCGGAAGCGGCGGCAGGGCTTGAGCGTGCCGGGGCGCAGGGCATTGTGCTCTGTACCAACACCATGCATAAAGTGGCGGGCCAGATTGAAGACCGCTGCCAGGTGCCGTTTTTACATATCGCCGATGCTACCGCGCGGGCGATCCAGCGCGCCGGGCTGAAGTCAGTGGCGCTGCTGGGTACCCGTTACACCATGGAGCAGGAGTTTTACCGGGGCCGACTGGCGCACAACTTTGGCATCGAAACCACGGTGCCGGATCCCGACGATCGCGAGCGGGTGAACCAGATCATCTTTGATGAGCTTTGCCTCGGCACCTTTAGCGAGCCGTCCCGGGACTATTTCCTCGGTCTGATCGCGCGGATGGCGGCGGAAGGGGCGCAGGGGGTGATTTTTGGCTGCACCGAAATCGACCTGCTGGTGCCTGCCAGCCAGTGTCCGATCCCGGTATTTGACACTGCCGCCCTGCATGCTGCCGATGCAGTGGAGTTTATGCTCTCTTAAGGCCGCGCCAGCACCGCATCCAGCGGTCTGGTGATGCGTGGCATCGAGGATTGCAGATGCCGCGCAAAGGTTTCCACCAGCGCTGAGGCGGGGCGGTGCAGCGGGCGGATCAGGCTGACGGTAAAAGGGACGTCAATGCTGAAACGCCTGACTACCACACCGCTGGCGGCGTAATCCAGCGCCGTCAGCGGATTCACCACCGACACCCCTGCGCCTGCCCGTACCATCGCGCATACTGATGCTGCGCTGTGCGTTTCCACCACCATCCGCCGTTTCACCTGATGCTCCGCGAAAAGCGCATCCAGCAGCTGACGATAGCTGTCGGTACGCGACAGGCTGATGTAGTTTTCCCCCTGAAAATCCTCCGGCGTCAGCACGGTTTTATGCGCCAGCGGGTGATCCTGCGGCAGCACGCAGACTTCGTTGAGCGTCAGCAGCGGCGTGCGCTCGGTGCCGGCGGGCGTGCTCAGCGTCTCCGTTAGCCCCAGATCGTGACGCTGGGCCGACAGCCACTCCTCCAGCAGCGGCGACTCCTGCGGCACGATGTTCAGGCTGACCTCCGGGTAACGCGCCAGAAAAGGTTGCAGCAGCAGCGGCAAAAACGACTGGGAAAAGACCGGCAGACACACGACCGACAGCTCCCCCTGACGAAATTCACGCAGGCTTTCAGCGGCGCTGACGATGCGGTCCAGCCCGTACCACGAGCGCTGCACTTCCTCGAACAAGCGCAACCCCTGCACCGTGGGATGCAGGCGGCCCCGCGTACGCTCGAACAGCGTCAGGCCAATCACCTTTTCAAAGCGCGCCAGTTCACGGCTGACGGTAGGCTGCGACGTCTGCAACAGGCGCGCGGCCTCGGTCAGGTTACCGGCGGTCATTACGGCGTGAAAAATTTCGATATGGCGCAGGTTAACGGCGGGCATCAGAGAATCCTTAAAGAAAGCCATTCCATATCATAAATGAATAGACTCTCGATAAAACGATATTTTTTATCAGGTTCGCATTGTGGCGTAATAGTAAAAAATCATTCACCGGAGCTTCCTATGCCACGCTCGCTACACCGCACTGACACCGCCCTTAACGCCGCCAATTTACTGGCGCTGCCCGCGCAGTATGGCTGCCCGGTCTGGGTCTACGATGCGCAGATCATCCGCGAAAAAATTGCCCAGCTTAGCCAGTTCGACGTGGTGCGTTTTGCGCAGAAAGCCTGCTCCAACGTGCACATTCTGCGTCTGATGCGTGAACTGGGCGTGAAAGTGGATTCCGTGTCGCTGGGTGAAATTGAGCGCGCGCTGGTGGCGGGTTACGAGCCGCAGACGCATCCCGATGACGTGGTGTTTACCGCTGATGTTATCGACGCCCCGACGCTGGCCCGCGTGCATGAACTGCGGATCCCGGTGAACGCCGGTTCGGTGGATATGTTGCGCCAGTTGGGGGAAGTCTCGCCAGGGCATCGCGTCTGGCTGCGGGTGAATCCCGGCTTCGGTCACGGCCACAGCCAGAAAACCAACACCGGCGGTGAAAACAGTAAACACGGTATCTGGTACAGCGATCTGCCCGCAGCGCTGGAAGTGATCCAGCGTTATCAACTGAAGCTGGTCGGTCTGCATATGCATATCGGTTCCGGCGTGGACTATGTGCATCTGGAGCAGGTATGCGGCGCGATGGTGCGTCAGGTGATTGAATTCGGGCAGGATCTGGAGGCGATCTCCGCCGGTGGCGGCCTGTCGATCCCTTATCGTGAAGGGGAAGAGGCCATTGATACCAGCCACTACTATGCACTGTGGAACCGCGCCCGGGAGCAGATCGCCGCCCATCTCGGGCATCCGGTGAAACTTGAGATCGAACCGGGGCGTTTCCTGGTGGCAGAATCCGGCGTGCTGGTGGCCCAGGTGCGCAGCGTGAAAGCGATGGGCAGCCGCCACTTTGTCCTGATCGACGCCGGTTTTAACGATCTGATGCGTCCGTCCATGTACGGCAGCTATCATCACATCACGGCGCTTGCCGCAGATGGCCGCGATTTAACCCACGCGCCGCTCATTGATACCGTGGTGGCCGGGCCGCTGTGCGAATCCGGCGATGTATTCACCCAGCAGGAAGGCGGCAAAGTGGAAACCCGCGCGCTGCCCGCCGTGGTGCCAGGGGATTATCTGGTGCTGCACGATACCGGCGCGTACGGAGCCTCGATGTCCTCTAATTACAACAGCCGTCCGCTGCTGCCGGAAGTGCTGTTCGATGGCGGTGAGTCGCGTCTGATCCGCCGCCGTCAGACCATCGACGAACTGCTGGCGCTGGAATTACTTTAAAGGTTTAAAATGCGGGCCGGGTGCCACCGAATCGCGTAGCACCAGCGTGCCGGTAAAGGGCGGGATAGTTTCAATGGACTGTTCCGCCGCCAGCCGCATCGCCTGGTCAATGGCGGTAGTGATCATGATGTCGATAGGCAGACAGACCGTCGACAGCCCCGGCTCCAGCCATCGGGCGCTGGGGGCATCATCAAAACCAAACAGCGAAATATCCTGCGGAATACGCAGCCCGGCCTGGTGGATCGCCTTTGATGCACCGAGCGCCATATCATCGTTACAGGCAAAGAGTGCGCTGAACGCGATGCCTTCCTGCAACAGCGCCCGACACTGCTCATAGCCGCTGGTCATGCCCGCATCGCCATACCTGACTTTCGCCGCATCCCAGCGGATCCCGTGTTTTTCCAGCGCTTTGCGATAGCCCATCAGCCGCGCTTTCCCGGTCGGGGTGTGGATCGGCACGGTGATGCAGCCGATATCACGATGGCCCTGAGAAATCAGATACTCCACCGCCTTAAATGCCGCATCCTGCTGCTCGAAAAATACGCATTTATCCCGCGCCTGGCTGACGTCGCGGTTGATCACAATCAGCGGCATCGGGATGCGATCGATCAGCGCCATAATGGCTTTTTCGCGCATAAAGCGCGTGTAGAGAACAATGGCGTCGCAACGCCGGTCCGCCAGCATCTGTACCGCTTCTTCTTCCCGCTCCGGCGTATCGTGCCCGTCGGTGACAATCAGCTGCTTGCCGTGGGTTTCCGTCTGGCGGGAGGCCTGCTGTAACAGGCGCCCAAAATAGAAGCCGTCAAAGGTCGAGACCACCAGACCAATACTGTTGCTGGTGCGGTTCGCCAGCGACTGAGCAAGAAAATTAGGCCGGTAGCCCAGCTCCTCCATCGCCTTAAACACCTGCTGCCGGGTGCTGTCTTTTACCTGACCTGTACCGTTGAGCACGCGGGAAACCGTCGCCTTCGAGACGCCCGCGCGCCGTGAAACATCCAGCATTGTTGCCATGACGACATCCTGTTTCCTGAGTTGAGCGGGAGTTTATCACAAAGGCGTTTCTCCTTTGCCGCCCTCCCTTGCACATGCGGTGGGTGGAATACCAATCTTCGCCTGATCACATAATCTGGAATACCACATTCCATCCTGAGAGCTTTATCACAGAACTTTTCCCCCACGCTGTCTACTTTTGGTATGCCAGTTGGTATTCGGCTGTAACCCTGGACAATAAAAAAGCCCTTTTACTGAGGTACCATCGTATGGCTTTACAGGATAAGCTCATTGATTCTCTGGGTAGTTTCGCGACAACGTTCAACAGTTATCGCTATATTATGGCGATTAAATCCGCCTTTATTACCCTGATGCCGGTCATTATTGTCGGTGCGTTTTCAGTATTGATTTCCAATATGGTGCTGGATCCGAAAAACGGTCTCGCCAGTTTTCAGGCGCTGTCATTTCTGGCGGCGTTAAAGCCCATTACCAGTGCCATTAATTACGCCACGCTCAATTTCTTAAATATTGGCGCGGTCTTTTTAATTGGTCTCGAATTAGGGCGTATCAACGGTATTAAATCCCTGTTCCCTGGCCTGCTGGCGGTGATTTGTTTTATTTGCGTGACGCCAACTACCGTAGAAATGCTGGTGGATGGCGAAATGCATGTGGTGAAAGACGTGCTGCTGCGTCAGTTCTCGGACACCCGCAGTCTGTTCCTCGGTATGTTTATCGCCATTCTGTCTGTGGAAATTTATTGCTGGCTGGAAGGGCGCAAGGGGCTGAAGATCAAAATGCCCGATACCGTGCCGCCTAACGTCGCGGCGTCGTTCTCGGCGCTGATCCCGGCGATCATTACCACTACCGCCATTGCCACCTTTGGTTTTGTCTTCCACCAGATCACCGGTATGTACCTCTACGACGCCATCTATCAGGTGGTGCAGCAGCCGCTGGAGCGCGTGGTGCAGAGCCTGCCTGGGATCCTGCTGCTGATGTTCGTGGCGCAGCTGTTCTGGGTGATCGGTATTCATGGCAACCAGATGATCAAGCCGATCCGCGAGCCGCTGCTGCTGGGGGCGATCACCGTCAACATGAGCGCCTTTGAGCAGGGCAAAGAAGTGCCGAATATCATCACCATGCCGTTCTGGGATGTGTATATGAGCATCGGCGGTTCCGGGCTGACCATCGGCCTGCTGATTGCCGTGATGATCGCCACCAAACGCAAAGAGATGCGTGAAATCGCCAAGCTCTCTATCGGCCCTGGCCTGTTTAACATCAACGAGCCGGTGATTTTCGGTATGCCGATCATGCTCAACCCGATCCTCGCCATCCCGTTCATCATCACGCCGCTGGTCACTGGCTCTATTGGCTATTTCGCCACCGTCACCGGTTTTGCCGGTAAAGCGGTGGTGATGGTGCCCTGGACCACGCCGCCGCTGATCAACGCATGGCTGTCGACCGCCGGATCGATGGGCGCGGTGATCACCCAGTTTATCTGCATCATTACCGCCGTCATTATCTATCTGCCCTTTGTGAAGATCGCCTCACGCCGCGCGGAACAGGCGCAGCTGAAGGCGGAAGCAACGGAACTGGCGAAAAACGCCTGAGGACAGCATGAGTACGAAAACCATTTCTATCCCGCCGTCATTTATCCTCGGGGCGGCGGCCTCCGCCTGGCAAACCGAAGGCTGGAGCGGTAAAAAAGCCGGTCAGGATTCCTGGCCGGATCTCTGGTACAAAAACGACCGCCACGTCTGGCACGAGGGCTACGGCCCGGCGGTCGCCACCGATTTTCATCACCGCTTCCGTGAAGACGTGCAGCTGATGAAAGCGGCCGGGCTGACCCATTACCGCACCTCGATCAACTGGTCGCGCTTTTTCACCGACTATGAAAAGGGCGTGGTGGATGAAGAGTACGCCGCCTGGTACGACGAACTGTTTGCTGAAATGCACCGTAACGGCATTGAGCCGATGATCTGCCTTGAGCATTACGAGTTGCCCGGTTATTTGCTGGAAAACTACGGCGGCTGGGCGTCCAAAAAAGTCGTGGAGTTTTTCCTGCTGTATGCAGAAAAGGTTTTTGCCCGCTATCACACACAGGTCACGCGCTGGTTCACTTTTAATGAGCCGATTGTGGTGCAGACGCGCGTCTATCTGGATGCGCTGCGCTGGCCCTATGAGCAGAACACCGGCACCTGGATGCAGTGGAACCACCACAAAAACCTCGCCACCGCGAAAGTGGTGAAGCTGTTTCGTGAGCAGGGATATAAGGGCAGCGTCGGCTGTATTCTGAATCCGGAAGTGACCTACCCGCGGTCCTGCGCGCCCCACGATGTGCGGGCCGCTGAAATGTACGATCTGTTTTACAACCGTGTGTTTCTCGATCCGTTAGTAAAGGGGCACTATCCGCCGGAACTGTTCAGCCTGCTGGAACAGCATCAGGTGGCGTGGGAGTACAGCGAGGAGGAGCTGGCGATCATCCGCGATAATACCGTCGATGAACTGGGGATTAACCTCTATTACCCGCATCGCGTCAAAGCGCCTTCCCGCGCCTGGCATCCGGACACCCCGTTCCATCCCGCCTTCTATTACGAGCCCTTTGAATTACCGGGACGGCGGATGAACAAATCCCGTGGCTGGGAAATTTACCCGCAAATTATTTATGACATGGCAATGCGCATTAAAAACGAGTACGGCAATATTCCGTGGTTCGTTGCCGAAAGCGGCATGGGCATTGAGAACGAAGGGCAGTTCCGCAATGCCGATGGGGTGATAGAAGACGACTATCGCATCGCCTTTATCAGCGAACATCTTTACCAGACGTTGCGCGCCAGGGAAGATGGCGCTAACTGTCAGGGCTATATGCTGTGGGCCTTCACCGATAACGTCTCGCCAATGAACGCCTTTAAAAATCGCTATGGTTTAATTGAGATCGATCTGCAAAATAACCGCAACCGGCGCGCCAAAAAATCCGCCTCATGGTACCGTCGGTTACGCGAGGAGCGCACGCTCACGCTGACTCTCGACGATGAATGGAAATAGCAGGTGATATGGTGGAAAAAGCAGTCGTAGTGACGGAGAAAAAACAGTACCAGGAGATAGGTGACGATCTGCGTACGCAGATTATCCAGGGACACTACCCGGTTGGCTCGCGTCTGCCGCCGGAGCGAAATATTGCCGAAACTTACGGCGTCAGCCGCACCATCGTCCGCGAGGCGCTGCTGATGCTGGAGCTACAGGGCACGGTGGACATCCGCCAGGGGTCTGGCGTGTACGTGATGCGCATTCCGCAGGAGCACGAAAACGAGGAAGAGCGCTTCTTAAGCAGCGATGTCGGGCCTTTTGAGATCCTCCAGGCGCGGCAGCTGCTGGAGAGCAACATTGCCGCTTTTGCTGCGAAAATGGCTACCCGCGCCGATATCGACAACCTGCGACGCATCCTGGAGCAGGAGCAGCGCGCCATCGCCATGAATGACAACGCGCAGGACAACAGCAAAATGTTCCACCTCGTGCTGGCAGGTGCCTCGCAAAATCAGATGCTGCTGGGCACGGTGGAAAGCATCTGGCATCACATGGACAGCAGCCCGCTGTGGCAGCAGTTTAACGTGCATATTGCCAGCCGGGCGTATCGTCTGAAATGGTTGGGCGATCGGCAAACGCTGCTGGCGGCGCTACGCCGTCGCGATGTGATGGGGGCGTGGCAGGCAATGTGGCAGCATCTGGAAAATGTCAAAACAAGCCTGCTGGAGCTGTCGGATGAAGACGCGCCGGACTTTGACGGCTATCTGTTCGAATCCGTACCGCTATTCCAGGGAAAATTAATGTGACCATCCGGCCGCTTTACGAGGTACCGCAGTTTGCCGGACAGGTGATCGACTGGCAGTGGCGCGCCTTTGGCGACGGGCTGCCGCGGGCATTTTTTGCCAGCATCGTGGAGCACAGCCAGCGTGAGGGCGAACTGCCGTTGACCTTTGTGGCGACGGACGGTGAGCGGTTACTGGGTACGGTGGGATTGTGGCGCTGTGACTTGATCAGCCGTCAGGATCTGTGGCCGTGGCTGGCGGCGCTGTATGTGGATGAGGCCGCGCGCGGGCAGGGGCTGGCTGGCGCGCTGCAACAGCAGGTTATAGATTACGCCCGCGGGCAGGGCTATCCGCAGCTGTATCTCTGGTCGGCCTGCCGGGATTTCTACGAGCGCTACGGCTGGCAGTACATCGGTGACGGCCTTGAATACCCGGATAAAACCGTGCACCTGTACCGCTATACGCTTTAGCTTTCCTGCTGCAACATGCCGACCGAGTGCCGACGCACCAGCGTCGGGTTAAAGACGTGGGTGATGTCCGGCAACGGACGGTTTTCCGCCAGCGCCAGCGCCAGTTCGGCAGCCTGAGTCGCCATGGTGACAATCGGGTAGCGGACGGTGGTCAGGCGCGGGCGCACGTAGCGGGAAATCAGAATGTCATCAAAGCCGATCAGCGAAATCTCTCCCGGCACTTCAATGCCGTTATCGTTTAACACGCCCATCGCCCCGGCCGCCATGGAGTCGTTATAACAGGCCACGGCGGTAAAGTTTTTGCCGCGCCCCAGCAACTCGGTCATCGCCTGTTCGCCGCCGCTCTCGTCAGGCTCAGCCCAGGTGACTAAACGATCGTTGCACGGCAGACCATTTTCCCGCAGCGCATCGTAATAGCCCTGAAGGCGATCTTCCGCATCCGAAATGGCGTGATTAGAGCACAGATAGCCGATTTTCGTGTGCCCCTGCTGGATCAGATGGCGGGTCGCCAGCCAGGCACCGTAGCGGTCATCCAGCGCCACGCAGCGCGTTTCAAAGCCTGGCACGATACGGTTGATGAGCACCATGCCCGGCATCTGTTCCATCAGCGCAGCGAGATCGGCATCGGGGATCATTTTGGCGTGCACCACCAGCGCCGCACAGCGATGGCGGATCAGCTGCTCAATAGCCTGACGCTCTTTATGCTCGTTATGGTAGCCGTTACCGATTAGCAGGAAATTGCCGGTGTGATAGGCCACCTGTTCCACGGCTTTCACCATCGAGCCAAAGAAGGGATCGGACACATCACCCACCACCAGACCGACGGTTTCCGTCGACTGCTGTGCCAGCGCACGGGCATTGGCATTCGGATGATAATTAAGGGATTCCATAGCGCCCTGCACCGCGAGGCGCGACGATTCGCTGGCTTTCGGAGAGTGGTTGATCACGCGTGACACCGTGGCAACAGAAACACCTGCAAGCCGGGCTACATCCTTTATCGTCGCCATACAGAACCTTCTTTTGGGGTAAGCGTTTACACAGCGGTAAGTGTTACGGAAAAGCGCCGTCTGTTCAAGGCTATTGCGGGACGGGACGCCGTAAACGTGATCGACAGCGAAAAGCGGCTGGTGAAAACGTTACATGGTACAACGCCAGCAAATAAGACAAAAAAAGCGAATTCAAACCTTTAGTTACACTTTGCGAAGGGCTGTTGCGATTGATTGCTGTAGCAAAATGAAGGCTGTTGCTACATTTGATGTCCCAGAGGTATTGATTGGTGAGATTTCAGTACGTTTTGAGTACTCACGTTTTGCACCAACCTGCGCGGATGCGCAGGTTTTTTTTCGCCTCGATTTTACCTTCGCCCCTTCTGCACTTCTCGTGTAATCTGCCACAATTCCCTACAATCTTTCACATTAACAGACACAGGAAGTTGCCATGTTACTGGACTCTTTTCGCTTTTTATTCCGCCTGTTGTTCAGGGTCGAACTGACCGGCGATACCCAGGCTTTACGCGGTGAGCGGGTACTGATCACGCCAAACCACGTCTCGTTTCTCGACGGGGTGCTACTGGCGCTGTTTCTGCCTGGCCGCCCGGTGTTTGCGGTGTACACCTCCATCAGCCAGCAGTGGTACATGCGCGCTCTGAGAAATCTGATTGATTTCGTGCCGCTCGATCCGACTAAGCCGATGTCCGTCAAGCATCTGGTGCGTCTTATCGGCCAGGGCCGTCCGGTGGTGATCTTCCCGGAAGGACGCATTTCGGTGTCCGGCTCGCTGATGAAAATCTACGACGGTGCGGCCTTTGTCGCCGCCAAATCCGGCGCGACCGTGGTGCCGGTGCGTATTGAAGGCGCAGAGCTGACCTTCTTCAGCCGCCTGAAAGGGCTGGTGAAACAGCGCCTGTTCCCGCGCATTCATATTCGCGTTCTGCCGCCCACGTCGCTGCCGATGCCGGATGCGCCGCGCGCCCGCGATCGCCGCAAAATCGCTGGCGAAATGCTGCACCAGATCATGATGGAAGCACGCATGGCCGTGCGCCCGCGTGAAACCCTGTTTGAAGCGCTGCTTTCAGCGCAATACCGCTATGGCGCGAATAAGCCCTGTATTGAGGACATCAACTTCAAACCGGACTCCTACCGCAAGCTGTTAACCAAAACGCTGTTCGTGGCGCGCATTCTGGAAAAATACACCACCCAGGGCGAGAAGATCGGCCTGATGCTGCCGAATGCGGCGATCAGCGCGGCGGTGATTTTTGGCGCAGTTGCCCGCGGGCGCGTCCCGGCGATGATGAACTACACCGCAGGCGTGAAGGGGCTGAGCAGCGCCATCACAGCCGCGCAAATCAAAACCATTTTTACCTCTCGCACTTTTATGGATAAGGGCAAACTCTGGCATCTGCCGGAGCAACTGACGCAGGTGCGCTGGGTGTATCTCGAAGATCTGAAGGGCGACGTGACCCTTGCCGATAAGCTGTGGATCTTCGCCCACGTGCTGATGCCGCATCTGGCGCAGGTCCCGCAGCAGCCGGAAGATGCCGCGCTGGTGCTGTTCACCTCTGGCTCGGAAGGCAATCCGAAAGGCGTGGTGCACAGCCATAAGAGCCTGCTGGCAAACGTTGAGCAGATCCGCACTATCGCTGACTTTACGGCCAACGACCGCTTTATGTCGGCGCTGCCGCTGTTCCACTCCTTTGGTTTAACCGTCGGGCTGTTCACGCCGTTGCTGACCGGCGCGGAAGTGTTCCTCTACCCAAGTCCGCTGCATTACCGCATCGTGCCGGAACTGGTGTACGACCGTAACTGCACCGTGCTGTTCGGGACATCCACCTTCCTCGGACACTACGCCCGCTTCGCCAATCCGTATGATTTCTACCGTCTGCGCTACGTGGTGGCAGGGGCGGAAAAACTTCAGGAGAGCACGCGGCAGATCTGGCAGGACAAATTTGGTCTGCGCATTCTGGAAGGCTACGGTGTGACCGAGTGCGCGCCGGTGGTCTCCATCAACGTACCGATGGCAGCCCGACCGGGTACCGTCGGACGCATTCTGCCGGGTATGGACGCGCGTCTGCTGGCAGTGCCCGGTATTGAAGACGGCGGTCGCCTGCAACTGAAAGGGCCGAACGTGATGAACGGCTACCTGCGGGTGGAAAACCCCGGCGTGCTGGAAGCGCCGACGGCAGAAAATGAGCGCGGCGAGATCGAGCCGGGCTGGTACGACACCGGTGACATCGTGCGCTTTGATGAGAGTGGTTTTGTGCAGATCCAGGGACGTGCAAAACGCTTCGCCAAAATTGCGGGCGAAATGGTGTCGCTGGAGATGGTCGAGCAGCTGGCGCTGGCGGTATCGCCGGAGAAAATGCATGGCACGGTCATTAAAAGCGACGCCAGCAAAGGCGAGGCACTGGTGATGTTTACCACCGACAGCGAACTGACGCGCGACAAGCTGCTCCAGCATGCCCGGGCGCAGGGTATCCCTGAGCTTGCGGTGCCACGTGATATTCGTTATCTGAAGCAACTTCCGGTATTGGGCAGCGGCAAGCCTGATTTTGTGACACTCAAAGGTCTGCTTGAAGACCCGGAACATCACCATGCGTGAGTCAGTACACACTAACAATTCCCTGTGGTCGAAGGGGATGCTGGCGGTTACTGCCGCGCAGTTCCTTTCCGCCTTCGGGGATAACGCGCTGCTGTTCGCCACCCTGGCGCTACTGAAAGCGCAGTATTACCCGGACTGGAGTCAGCCGATCCTGCAAATGGTGTTTGTAGGTGCTTACATACTCTTCGCGCCTTTTGTGGGCCAGGTTGCCGACAGCTTCCCCAAAGGCCGCGTGATGATGGTGGCGAACAGTCTGAAGCTGCTCGGCGCGGCAAGTATCTGCCTGGGGGTAAACCCCTTTGTGGGTTATACGCTGGTGGGGGTTGGCGCTGCCGCTTACTCACCCGCCAAGTACGGCATTCTGGGCGAGCTGACCACCGGTGATAAGCTGGTAAAAGCGAACGGTCTGATGGAGTCCTCCACCATCGCCGCTATTTTGCTTGGCTCGGTGGCAGGCGGCGTGCTCGCTGACTGGCATGTGCTGGCAGCGCTCGGTGTGTGCGCGCTGGTCTACGCGGGCGCGGTGGTGGCGAACCTGCTGATCCCGGTACTGCCTGTCGCCCGTCCCGGCCAGTCCTGGCGCTTCGGGCCGATGACCAACAGCTTTTTCAGCGCCTGCCGTTCCTTATGGCAAAACGGCGAAACCCGCTTCTCGCTGGTGGGCACCAGTCTGTTCTGGGGCGCAGGCGTTACGCTGCGCTTCCTGCTGGTGCTGTGGGTGCCGGTGGCGCTGGGTATTACCGATAACGCCACGCCGACCTATCTGAACGCGATGGTGGCGGTGGGGATCGTGGTGGGCGCAGGCGTAGCGGCAAAACTTGTCACCCTGGAAACGGTGTCGCGCTGTATGCCCGCCGGGATTTTAATCGGCGTCGGCGTGCTGTTTTTCTCTCTGCAACACGCGCTGTTGCCTGCCTATGGTCTGTTGATTCTGATTGGTCTGCTGGGCGGTTTCTTCGTGGTGCCGCTGAACGCGCTGTTACAGGAGCGCGGTAAACGTTCGGTCGGGGCGGGGAACGCTATTGCGGTGCAAAACCTCGGCGAGAACGCCGCCATGCTGATGATGTTAGGGCTCTATTCGCTGGCAATCAAAGTGGGTGTGCCGGTGGTGGGCGTTGGCGTGGGCTTCGGAACGCTGTTTGCGCTGGCTATCGCCGTGCTGTGGATCTGGCAGCGCCGTCGCTGAGATCGTTGTCTGTCTGCCCGGCGGCGCAAGCTTGCCGGGCCTATACTGCTGCAATACGCAGGCCGGGTCAGCGCAAGCGCCACCCGGCTTTTTACGTTATGGCGCCGGGTAGGTATATACCCGATGCACCGCGTCAATCTCCGCTAACACCGCTTCACTGAGATCAAGCTGGTAACTTTCCACATTGGTCTTCAGCTGCTCCAGCGTGGTCGCGCCCAGCAGGGTGCTGGCGACGAACGGCTGGCGACGCACAAAGGCCAGCGCCATCTGCGCTGGATCCAGATTATGCCGCTTCGCGATGTCCACATAGGCGGCAACCGCTTTCTGTGACTGCTCGCCGCTGTAACGGGTAAAACGGCTGAATAGCGTATTGCGCGCCCCTGCCGGTTTCGCGCCGTTGAGGTATTTCCCCGTCAGCGTACCAAATGCCAGACAGGAGTAGGCCAGCAGTTCCACGCCTTCGAACTGGCTCACTTCCGCCAGCGCCACTTCATAGCTGCGGTTCAGCAGGCTGTACGGATTCTGGATGGTAACGATACGCGGCAGATCGTGCTTGTCCGCCAGATGCAGATAGCGCATCACGCCAAAGGCCGTTTCGTTGGAGACCCCGATGTAACGGATCTTCCCGGCACGCTGGTATTCGGTCAGCGCTTCCAGGGTTTCGAGAATAGTTACCCCCGGTGCCGTATCGGCCCACTCGTAGCCGAGCTTGCCGAAGCAGTTGGTCGGACGCTGCGGCCAGTGAACCTGATAGAGATCGAGATAATCCGTCTGCAGGCGTTTTAAGCTGGCATCCAGCGCCTGGCGGATATTTTTACGATCCAGTGCCTGATCCGGGCGGATACCGCTGTCGCTGTTGCGGCTCGGACCGCTGACTTTTGAGGCGATAACCAGTTTTTCGCGGTTACCGCGTTTCGCCAGCCAATTGCCGACGTACGTTTCGGTTAACCCCTGGGTTTCCGGGCGCGGCGGGACAGGGTACATCTCCGCAACATCAATAAAATTTATTCCCTGGCTTACGGCATAATCGAGCTGTGCATGGGCGTCGGCTTCGCTATTTTGTTCACCAAACGTCATAGTGCCCAGCCCCAGCGTGCTTATCTCAAGGGAGCTGTGAGGGATACGGTGATAGTGCATTTGCCGGCTTCCTTTTGTTAACAACGTCAGTCGCTTCCTGACAAAGGAATATAAACATGGCAGAGGGGAGACAAAAGGGGAAGTGAAAAATCAAAAGGTCAGCAGGGTACTGACCCTTTATGGATTAACGCTCGATGATCTGTGAAACGTCATCGCGGTTGATCTGCATCTCATTGCCTTGCTGATCGCGATAGCTAACCAGTCCGGTGTCATCATCAATTTGTGGTTTACCATCTGTCAGGATCATTTTGCCATCTTTGGTCGCCATAACGTAATCGCTGCTGCATCCTGAAACCGCAAAAGCCAGGCCTACTGCAGAGATCACCACTGCCCATTTTTTCATCGTTTTATTCCTCGCGTAACGGTTAACTGAATGTAGTCTAGTAATAACGCAGAATAATGTGATGAAAAAGCAGCAAATTCTGAAAGCGGAAGAAAAAATGTACACTCCCCCGGCGCCGGGGGAGTGGCAGGTCAGAGCGGGCGTTTCTTGTTGCGCAACAGGTTAAGCGTCTCTACCGCGATGGAGAAGAACATCGCAAAATAGATGTAACCTTTCGGCACATGGATGCCAAAGCTTTCCAGCATCAGCGTAAAGCCGACGAGGATCAGGAAAGCCAGCGCCAGCATTTTCACTGACGGATGACGATCGACAAACTCCCCAATCGGGCGTGCGGCAAACATCATCACGCCTACGGCAATCACCACCGCCGCCATCATAATGAACAGATGGTCAGACAGCCCCACCGCCGTAATCACCGAGTCGAGGCTGAAGATAATGTCCAGCAGCATAATCTGCACAATCGCGCCCATAAACGAATGGACGTTGGTTTTCAGCCCTTCCTCTTCGCCCTCAATGGACTCGTGGATCTCTTTGCTCGCTTTCCAGATCAGGAACAAGCCGCCCAGCAGCAAAATCAGATCGCGCGCCGAAACCGCATGACCCATTACCTCAAACAGCGGCGTCGTCAGGCGTATCACCCAGGCGATAGAGGCGAGCAGCGCCAGGCGCATGATCATCGCCCCTGCCAGACCGAGGCGACGAGCGCGGTTACGTTGTGCGGGAGGCAGTTTCGCCACGACCAGAGAGAGGAAAATAATATTGTCGATCCCAAGTACTATCTCCAGCAGCGTCAGTGTTCCGAGCGCCAGCCAGGCATTGGGATCGGTGATCCATGCAAATAACATCGTAAAAGTCCTGCCAAATAAAGAAGGGCTGATTATAAGCGCAAGCCCGGCAACGGCAAAAAATTAATAAGTCTGTAACAGGAAATGGCGCGCCAGCAGCGCACGGGTAAAGTTCTTTTTCAGATAAAAGCCCCGGGGCAGCGTCAGGATGCGCTGGCCTTCGGTGCCGATGGCCTCGGTCAGCGCTTTGCTGTTTGCCGCTTTCGGCCGCAGTTGCAGTACCTCGCCATGACGGGCGGTAATGCTTTCGACACGCCCCAGCACGATCAAATCCATTAACTCTTCCCAGTCCATGCGCAACTGATGCTCTTCCTCTTCACTGGGACTCCACAGCAGCGGCGATCCCACCCGTCGCACGGCGAGCGGGATCTCCCGCGATCCTTCCACCGGGATCCACAGCACGCGCTTTAACTTATGGCGCACATGGCTGGTTTCCCACACCACGCCGCTGTTACCGGTCAACGGCGCCACGCACACAAAGGTGGTTTCCAGCGGTCGACCCGCGTTATCCACAGGGATGGTTTTAAGTTCCACCCCCAGCGCGGCAAAATCCTGCTCGGGTTTGCTGCCTGCGCTCGCGCCCAGCCAGCGTTCAAGCAAAAGCCCGGTCCAGCCCTTATCGCGTTTCAGATCCTGCGGCACCGGCAATCCCGCCATTTGTCCCAGTTCCCCTAACGTGAAGCCTGCCAGCCGCTGAGCCTGTGCAAAAAGCTGGGCTTCGGAATCGGGGGGCGAACGGAGCGGAACAGGTGGAAACATGATTCAAACCTTTGGTTAAAAAATGAACAACAATTATGCACTGGGGTTAGCAGTGAGTTTTATTTCTGTGAGCAACATTCAATACTATGATTTAACGGCGCTTTTTTAAAATATTCCGCAGCGTTGCGCAACAGCGACCACGGTTTTCCAATTCTGGTCACTGGCAATGAACAGGATCTTACACCATGTTATCCACAGAAAAGTGGGATAACTGGTAAAAACCTTCACTACTGTTTCCATTTACAGCCTTGACGTGGGAGCAAAATCGAATTTTCGCACAAAATGTGTTTAACTTAGTGGCACAATCTGTGGATAAATACGGCGCTGTGCGATCTTTCATCAATGCTGCGATCATCCCTGTGATGATCGTCACATATCCGGCTTTTCTTGTGCGTATAACTGCTTTAACATACTGACTCATAGTACTTTATTTTTTAGCAGCATTTTGGCAGATTTAAGACAACTCCGGGTTTTCCCCGTTTAATTCCATACTTCTGCACAACTATATCCACAGAAAAAGTGAATAAAATGGCCTTCGCTGACCCCAATCTGTTTATAAGTCGGCTGATAACTGTGAGTTATTCAATTGTTATTAGGTTATGCACCCTTAACAGAGTGGTTTACCGTTCACCACTAGTGTGAAACAATCGTTTAAATTCAGATTTTTTTTGAGGTAGTCCGGTGATTGATGACGATGGCTACCGCCCTAATGTTGGGATCGTAATTTGTAACCGACAGGGCCAGGTGATGTGGGCCAGGCGCTTTGGTCAGCACTCATGGCAGTTTCCTCAGGGGGGCATTAACCCCGGAGAATCCCCGGAGCAGGCAATGTACCGGGAGCTGTTCGAAGAGGTTGGGTTAAGTCGTAAAGATGTGCGTATCCTTGCTTCTACTCGCAACTGGTTGCGTTACAAGTTACCGAAACGTTTGGTGCGTTGGGACACAAAGCCGGTGTGTATCGGCCAGAAACAGAGATGGTTTCTTCTGCAATTAGTCAGCAGCGATGCTGATATTAATATGCAAACCAGCAGTACCCCCGAGTTTGATGGCTGGCGCTGGGTGAGTTACTGGTATCCCGTACGTCAGGTCGTCTCCTTTAAACGCGATGTCTATCGCCGGGTGATGAAAGAGTTTGCAAGCGTAGTGATGGCGCTTTCTGAAGCGACGCCGAAGCCGCAAAGTCCCCCCGCCTGGCGACGTAAAAGAGGTTAAGCCATACACAACATGCTCACCCGGCTGCGAGAAATCGTCGAGAAAGTGGCAAGTGCTCCGCGCCTCAACGAGGCGCTGGATGTGCTGGTTACTGAAATTTGTCAGGCGATGGATACCGAGGTCTGCTCGGTTTATCTCGCCGATCACGACAGACGCTGCTATTACCTGATGGCGACGCGCGGTTTGAAAAAGCCGCGCGGTCGTACTGTTACGCTCGCTTTCGATCAGGGGATTGTGGGACTGGTCGGCAGACTTGCCGAACCCATCAACCTCGCCGATGCGCAAAAACACCCCAGCTTCAAATTCATACCTGCGGTAAAAGAAGAGCGCTTCCGCGCATTTCTCGGCGTGCCTATTATTCAGCGCCGCCAGCTGCTTGGCGTGCTGGTGGTGCAACAGCGTGAATTACGTCAGTTTGACGAGAGCGAAGAATCCTTCCTCGTGACGCTGGCCACACAGATGGCCGCCATTCTTTCCCAGTCACAGCTGGCGGCACTGTTTGGTCAGTACCGTCAGACGCGCATTCGCGCGCTGCCTGCGTCGCCGGGCGTGGCGATCGCCGAAGGCTGGATGGATGCCACGCTGCCGCTGATGGAGCAGGTGTATGAAGCCTCCACCCTCGACACGTCGCTGGAACGCGAACGGCTGACCGGCGCGCTGGAAGAGGCGTCCAACGAGTTCCGTCGCTACAGCAAGCGCTTCTCCGCGGGTGCGCAGAAAGAAACCGCCGCCATTTTCGATCTCTACTCGCATCTGATTTCTGACGCGCGCCTGCGCCGCGAGCTGTTTGAGGAAGTGGATCAGGGCTACGTCGCGGAATGGGCGGTGAAAAAAGTCATTGAGCGCTTTGCCGAACAGTTTGCAGCGCTTACCGATGGCTATCTGAAAGAGCGTGCCGGGGATCTGCGCATGCTCGGCCAACGCCTGCTTTTCCATCTTGATGACACGCTACAGGGTGCCAACGCCTGGCCTGCGCGCTTTGTGCTGGTCGCCGATGAACTCTCCGCCACCACGCTTGCTGAACTGCCTCACGACCGGCTGGCCGGGGTGGTGGTACGCGATGGCGCGGCGAACTCTCATGCGGCGATTATGGTTCGCGCCCTTGGTATTCCGACGGTGATGGGGGCCGACATTCAGCCGTCGATCCTGCATCAGCGCACGCTGGTCGTTGACGGTTATCGCGGCGAACTGCTGGTGGATCCTGAGCCGATCCTGATGCAGGAATACCAGCGTCTTATCAGCGAAGAAAATGAATTAAGCCGTCTGGCTGAAGACGACGTTAATCTGCCCGCCCACCTCAAAAGCGGCGAGCGGGTAAAAGTGATGCTCAACGCTGGGTTAAGCCCGGCGCATGAAGAAAAGCTCGGCAGCCGCATTGACGGCATCGGTCTGTACCGCACCGAAATTCCCTTTATGCTGCAAAGCGGTTTCCCCTCGGAAGAGGAGCAGGTGGCGCAGTATCAGGGCATGATGCAGATGTTTATCGACAAGCCCGTTACGCTGCGTACGCTGGATGTGGGGGCTGATAAGCAGCTGCCCTACATGCCGATCAGCGAAGAGAACCCGTGCCTTGGCTGGCGCGGGATCCGCATTACGCTCGATCAGCCGGAGATTTTTTTGATTCAGGTGCGCGCCATGCTGCGCGCCAATGCCGCCACCGGCAACCTGAACATACTGCTGCCGATGGTCACCAGCATTGATGAAATCGACGAAGCTCGGCGGCTGATTGAGCGCGCGGGTCGCGAAGTCGAAGAGATGATTGGCTATGCCATTCCAAAACCGCGCATTGGCGTGATGCTGGAAGTGCCGTCGATGGTCTTTATGATCGCCCATCTGGTTAAGCGCGTCGATTTTATCTCCGTCGGCACCAACGATTTGACGCAGTACATTCTGGCGGTCGATCGCAACAATACCCGCGTGGCTAATATGTACGACAGTCTGCATCCGGGCGTGCTCCGTGCGCTGGCGATGATCGCCGAGGAAGCCGAACGGCATGACGTCGATCTGCGGCTGTGCGGTGAAATGGCCGGCGATCCGATGTGTGTCGCCATTCTGATCGGCCTTGGTTACCGACATCTGTCGATGAACGGCCGCTCGGTAGCGCGTATCAAATATTTACTGCGGCATATTGATCATGAAGATGCGCAGACGCTTGCCCGACGCGCGCTTGATGCTCAACTGGCTGCCGAGGTTCGGCATCAGGTCGCGGCATTTATGGAGCGGCGCAGCATGGGCGGGTTGATTCGCGGCGGACGCTAAGGCACGATCCGGCGAATGTTATACATATCTTTTACAACTTCAGCGCAATCAGCATGTCCGCCTTATGCTATGATTCGCAACTTTGGCGCGCCTGTAGACGCGGGTGTACATCTTTGCCGCTGTCCACTTTCGGCGGAATAACAACAAGTTGTGGTGACAGATGAATAGTGGTTATCTGCGTTTCCCGGACATCGATCCGGTGATTTTTTCCTTAGGGCCGGTTGCCCTGCACTGGTACGGCATGATGTATCTTGTCGGCTTCATCTTTGCGATGTGGCTGGCCACTCGCCGCGCTAATCGTCCCGGCAGCGGCTGGACGAAAAACGAAGTCGAAAACCTGCTGTACGCGGGATTCCTGGGCGTGTTCCTCGGTGGACGTATCGGCTACGTGCTGTTCTATAACTTCCCGGTCTTTATGAGCGATCCGCTGTATCTGTTCCGCGTCTGGGACGGTGGCATGTCGTTCCACGGCGGTTTGATCGGTGTGATCCTGGTGATGGTTATTTTTGCCCGTCGCACCAAACGTCACTTCTTCCAGGTTGCTGACTTCATCGCGCCGCTGATCCCGTTCGGACTGGGCGCGGGCCGTCTGGGGAACTTTATTAACGGCGAACTCTGGGGCCGTGTCGATCCGGGCTTCCCGTTCGCCATGCTGTTCCCGGCCTCACGCAGCGAAGATATGGCGCTGCTGCCGGCGCACCCGGAATGGCAGTCTATTTTCGACACCTACGGCGTACTGCCGCGTCATCCATCCCAGCTCTATGAACTGGTGCTGGAAGGCATTGTGCTGTTCATCATTCTTAACCTGTTTATTCGTAAGCCGCGTCCGATGGGGGCCGTCTCCGGGCTGTTCCTGATTGGTTACGGTGCGTTCCGCATCATCGTTGAGTTCTTCCGCCAGCCGGATGCGCAGTTTACCGGCGAATGGGTGCAGTACATCAGCATGGGGCAAATCCTCTCGATCCCGATGATTATCGCCGGTGTGCTGATGATGGTCTGGGCGTACCGCCGTCGCCCGCAGCTACACGTTTCCTGAGGAACCATGAAACAGTATTTAGAACTGATGCAAAAGGTGCTCGATGAGGGCACCCAGAAAAACGATCGTACCGGCACCGGCACGCTGTCTATTTTTGGCCATCAGATGCGCTTTAACCTGCGCGACGGCTTCCCGCTGGTGACCACCAAACGTTGTCACCTGCGCTCGATCATCCACGAGCTGTTGTGGTTCCTGCAAGGCGACACCAACGTTGCCTATCTGCATGAAAACAACGTCTCCATCTGGGATGAATGGGCCGACGAGCAAGGCGATCTCGGGCCGGTATACGGCAAACAGTGGCGCGCCTGGCCCACGCCAGATGGCCGCCATATCGATCAGATCTCCAGCGTGCTTGAGCAGTTAAGAAACGACCCGGACTCGCGCCGTATTATCGTTTCTGCCTGGAACGTGGGCGAGCTGGACAAAATGGCGCTTGCGCCTTGCCACGCGTTTTTCCAGTTCTACGTTGCTGACGGCAAGCTCTCCTGCCAGCTTTATCAGCGTTCCTGCGATGTGTTCCTCGGCCTGCCGTTCAACATCGCCAGTTACGCACTGCTGGTGCACATGGTGGCACAACAGTGCGATCTGGAAGTGGGTGACTTCGTATGGACCGGTGGCGACACCCATCTGTACAGCAACCACATGGAGCAGACGCACCTGCAACTGAGCCGTGAGCCTCGGGCGCTGCCTAAGCTGATTATCAAGCGTAAGCCAGCCTCGCTGTTTGACTACCGCTTCGAGGATTTTGAAATCGAAGGGTACGATCCGCATCCTGCCATCAAAGCGCCTGTCGCCATCTGATGGGCACAGCGTGACATAACCGGTGCCTCAGCGCGCCGGTTTTTTTTATCCAGAATTCCATTTCCCGGCCCGGCTTCCGGAATAAATGCAAACCCCTGCAACGGCGTGTAAACCTCTGGAAACGCGCCGTAAATCTACGCTTTCCCGTTCGATCTCTCTGCCCGTCTTCGACACACTGCCGCCATGAAAAAACAACAAGGTTTCACCCTGATTGAAATCCTGGTCGCCATGGTGCTGGTCATCATCCTGAGCGGCGCAGGTTTATACGGCTGGCAGAGTTTTCGTCTGCACCAGCGGCTATGGCAAACCGCCTGGCAGGTACGCACTTACCTGGAGTTGCTGCGGGATGACGCCAACTGGCAGAACCGCGACCATGCGATCACCGCCAGTCAAACCGACGGCACCTGGTGCTTATTAAGCTCCGTTAACGAGCAGGCAGGCTGCACCGCTGAAAATCCATTTGCGCTGCAGCCGTTGTCGCCGGGCGTGGCGCTGGTGGATCTCACCCCGTCGCTGCGCTTTTTTGGGGTGCGTAATACCGCCTGGGCGGGGCATGTCGTGCTGCGCAACCCGGCAGGCGAATGGCAAATCATTGTTTCAGGGGGAGGACGAATAAGAATGTGTCAATCCGGAGCGGCCACACCATGCACCTGACTACCCGCGGCTTTACCCTGCTGGAAGTGCTGATCGCCATGGCCATCGGCAGCGTGCTGTTACTTTGCGCGGCACGCTTCCTGCCGGGGCTACAGATGGCGATGCTCCGGCAGACCCGCCAGCAGGCGCTGGAGGATGATGTCTGGCAGCGGCTCTATACCGTGGCGAAGCACGTGCAGCGGGCCGGATACTGCCGGGGCGTATGCAATGGCCAACCGCTGATGATAAACCCGCAGGCATCCTGCATCATTGTGCAGTGGGACGGCAACAGTAACGGCGTCTGGGATAGCGCCCCCGCCAAAGAGGCGGATCAGATGGGCTTTCGGCTTCAGGATGGCGCGCTGGAATCCCGGCGCGGGGCGGCAACTTGCCAGGATAAAGGCTGGGATAAAATGACCGAGCCAGACGCGATGGTGGTGGAGCAGTTTAGCGTGACCTGGCAGCGGCATAATGGCTATCACAGCGAGGTGACCATCTCGCTTGAAGCCAGCGTGGCCGGCCATCCCGACGAGCGCGTCACCGCCCGCCACAGCGTAACGGGTTACAACCTGTGAACCGCCAGCGGGGAATGTCGTCGCTGGCGCTGGTGCTGCTGATCATGCTGCTGGGAAGCCTGATGCTGGGCGGATTAAACCAGCGCCAGCATATGCATCACCTGCGGGTTGCCAGTGAAAGCCGCGGGCTGCGCGCCATGGCGGAGGTGCAATCGGCAATGGAATGGGGAAGGGTACAGGCCTGGCAGCGCCAGCCTGGGGTGCAGTGTCGGCAGGAGCCTGTCCACGGCTGGCGCGCTTGTTTGCGGATTTTTGACGATCAACAGCTGTTACTGATCGCCCGCAGCGGCCGTGACACACTGTGGCGTCTGGGGGCGACAGAAAACGATCGCGTAGTCTTCTCCCGTCACGGCTGGAGTGATTTTTGCCCATTAAGTGAGGTGGCGTTATGTCAGCTTCCCTGAAACGGCAGGCGGGAACCAGCCTGCCGGAAGTCCTGCTGGCGATGATGCTGCTGGTGATGGTGATCACTGCGCTTGCGGGAACGCATCGTGCTCTGATGACAGGTTTTATGTACGACAGCCAGTACCGGAATATATGGCGTAATGCCTGGCAGCATATACAGTGGTATCCTGTTATGCCTGCGCCGGGCTGGCAGGTGAAGCGAATGCAGACAAGCACGGCGGGATGTGTCAGCATCAGCGTTACAATCACCTCTCCCGTGGGTCGGCAGGGTCAGATGTCGCGGCTATATTGCCCAATCAGTCAGTAGTCAGGAGCATGTATGTTAAGGGTTTATCACTCCAATCGCCTGGATGTGCTGGAAGCATTGATGGAGTTTATTGTTGAGCGCGAACGCCTCGACGATCCCTTTGAAGCGGAAATGGTGCTGGTGCAAAGTACTGGCATGGCGCAATGGCTTCAGATGACGCTGTCGCAAAAGTTTGGCATTGCCGCCAACATCGACTTCCCGCTGCCCGCGAGTTTTATCTGGGACATGTTCGTGCGCGTTCTGCCCGACATTCCCAAAGAGAGCGCTTTCAATAAACAGAGCATGAGCTGGAAGTTAATGGCGCTGCTGCCCGGTATGCTGGAGCAGGATGCCTTCGCCATGCTCGGTAACTACCTGCACGACGATGACGACAAGCGCAAACTCTTCCAGCTCGCCTCGCGCATTGCGGATCTCTACGATCAGTACCTGGTCTATCGCCCGGAGTGGCTGACCCGCTGGGAAGCGGGTGAGTTGGTTGACGGACTGGGCGAGGTACAACTCTGGCAGGCACCGCTGTGGCGGATGCTGGTGGAACATACCGCAGCACTTGGACAACCTCACTGGCACCGTGCCAATCTCTATCAGCGTTTTATCGAGACGCTGGAAAAGGCAGATACGCCGCCGCCTGGGCTGCCATCCCGCGTCTTTATCTGCGGCATCTCGGCGTTGCCGCCAGTCTATTTACAGGCGTTACAAGCGCTGGGCAAGCACGTCGATGTGCATCTGTTGTTCACCAACCCGTGTCGTTACTACTGGGGTGATATTAAAGATCCGGCGTTTCTGGCGAAGCTTATTACCCGCCGTCGCAAACACCACCGTGAAGCGCTGGAAACACCGCTGTTCCAGGAAGGGCTTGAGGTGCAAAGCCTGTTTAACGATGAGGGCGAGCAGGACGTAGGCAATCCGCTGCTGGCCTCCTGGGGTAAGCTGGGACGAGACTATATCTATCTGCTGGCCGGGCTGGATCGCTATGACGAACTGGACGCCTTTGTGGACGTCACGCCGGGCACGCTGCTCAATAATTTGCAGTCAGACATTCTGGAGTTGAAAAACAGCGTTGTGGCAGGGGTGACCGCCGAGGAGTATGCGCGCAGCGACGGGAAACGGCTGCTCGACCCCGCGGATCGCAGCGTTACGGTGCACGTCTGCCACAGCCCGCAGCGTGAAGTGGAAGTGTTGCACGACCGCCTGCTGGCCATGTTGCAGGACGATCCGGAACTTTCGCCGCGCGACATTATCGTGATGGTCTCAGATATCGACAGTTACAGCCCGTTTATTCAGGCGGTTTTCGGTAGCGCCAGCGGGCCGCGTTTTATTCCCTATGCCATTTCCGACCGCCGCGCCGGGCAGGCGCATCCGGCGTTACAGGCGTTTCTTAGTCTGCTGTCGCTGCCGGACAGCCGTTTCCAGTCAGAAGACGTGCTGGCGTTGCTTGACGTGCCGGTGCTGGCCGCACGCTTTGAGATCGATGAAGAAGGGCTGCGTTACCTGCGCCAGTGGGTCAATGAATCGGGCGTACGCTGGGGGATGGACGACGACAACGTACGTGAACTGGAATTGCCGCCTACCGGGCAGCATACCTGGCAGTTCGGCCTGATGCGTATGCTGCTGGGCTATGCGATGGAGAGTCGCCACGGGGAGTGGCGCTCGGTGCTGCCTTACGATGAATCCAGCGGGCTTATTGCCGAGTTGGTAGGGCACCTGGCCTCACTGCTGATGAAGCTCAATCTGTGGCGCAAGGGGCTGTCCCAGGCGCGACCGCTCGCCGAGTGGCTGCCAGTCTGCCGTGACATGCTCAACGACTTTTTCCTGCCGGATGCCGACACCGAAGCCGCGCTGGCGCTGATTGAACAGCAGTGGCAGGCCATTATCGCCCACGGCGTGGGGGCGGAGTATAACGAGTCGGTGCCGCTGACCCTGCTGCGCGATGAACTGACGCAGCGTCTGAACCAGGAGCGTATCAGCCAGCGTTTCCTGGCGGGGCCAGTGAATATCTGTACCCTGATGCCGATGCGATCCATTCCCTTCAAGGTGGTCTGCCTGCTGGGCATGAACGACGGCGTGTACCCGCGCACGTTGCCGCCGCTGGGATTTGATCTGATGAGCCAGAAGCCGATGCGGGGCGATCGTAGCCGCCGGGACGACGACCGTTATCTGTTCCTTGAAGCGCTGATTTCTGCCCAGCAAAAACTCTATATCAGCTATATCGGGCGCTCCATTCAGGATAATAGCGAACGCTTCCCGTCCGTGCTGGTGCAGGAGCTGGTGGATTACATTGCCCAGAGCCACTATTTGCCGGGGGATGCCTCACTTACCTGCGATGACAGCGCCGCGCGGGTGATCCAGCATCTGACTCACCTGCACACCCGTATGCCCTTCGATGCGGAAAACTTTGTCAGCGATGAAGTGCAGAGCTTCGCGCAGGAGTGGCTGCCCGCAGCAAGCCAGCAGGGCGTCGCCCATGAAACCTTTATCCAGCCGCTGCCCGCGCAGACCCTGGAGACGCTGGCGTTTGAGCAGTTGCAACGCTTCTGGACGCATCCGGTACGCGCCTTTTTCCAGATGCGCTTGCAGGTAAACTTCCGCCCGGAAGCGAGCGATATCCCTGATGCCGAGCCCTTTATTCTTGACGGCCTGAACCGCTATCAGCTTAACCAGACGCTGCTCAATGCCCTGGTTGAACAGGAAGACGCGGAAAAGCTATTTCGTCGCTACCGCGCGGCGGGAGAACTTCCGTACGGGGCATTCGGCGAAATCGTCTGGGAAACGCAGCAACAGGAGATGCAGGCGCTGGCGGATCGCATTAATGAATGCCGCCAGCCCAGCGAGAGCAGGGAGATTGATCTGGTGTGCGGCGGCGTACAGCTTACCGGCTGGTTGCAGCAGGTGCAGGCCGATGGCCTGCTGCGCTGGCGCCCTTCATTGCTCAGCGTTTCGCAAGGCCTGCAACTTTGGCTGGAACACCTTGTCTACTGTGCGAGCGGAGGAACAGGTGAAAGCCGTCTGTTTGTGCGCAAAGAGGGCGAATGGCGCTTCCCACCGCTTGAGGCGGAGCAGGCGCACCACTATCTGGAGCAGTTAATCGCCGGGTATCGTGACGGGATGTCGCAGCCCTTACTTTTACTACCAGAAAGCGGCGGGGCATGGATAAAAGCCTGTTATGACGCGCAAAATGATGCCATGTTAAAGGACGAAGCGACGCTGGCTAAAGCGCGCGCGAAGTTTCTTCAGGCTTACGAAGGCAATATGGTGGTACGTGGCGAAGGGGATGATGTCTGGTATCAGCGTCTGTGGCGCACCCTCGAACCGGAACACTTTGATGCCATCACCGCCCAGGCGGAGCGCTATTTACTGCCGCTCTATCGTTTCAGTCAGTCCTGATAAAAAATAAGTCGCTGGCGGGGCCAGTACAGCGTTTGTTAATGATGAGGTTTGTGAATGCCGAGCAGCACCTGGTTTAAAGCATTGATCATTTTTGTCGCCCTTTGGGCACCGTTAAGTCAGGCAGACATCGGTTGGCAACCCATTCAGGAAAGCATTCGCAAAAGCGATAAAGATACCCGGCAGTATCAGGCGATCCGCCTCGATAATGGCATGGTGGTGCTGCTGGTCTCCGATCCTCAGGCGGTGAAATCCCTCTCCGCACTGGTGGTGCCGGTGGGATCCCTGCAGGATCCCGACAGCCATCCGGGCCTTGCGCACTATCTTGAGCATATGACCCTGATGGGGTCGAAAAAATACCCGCAGCCGGACAGCCTCGCCGAGTTTCTGAAGTCGCACGGCGGCAGCCACAACGCCAGTACAGCGCCTTATCGCACCGCCTTCTATCTGGAAGTGGAAAACAATGCGCTGGAAGGGGCCGTTGACCGCCTCGCTGACGCCATCGCCTCGCCGCTGCTCGACAAGAAATATGCCGAGCGCGAACGTAATGCGGTCAATGCCGAGCTGACGATGGCCCGCGCCCGTGACGGTATGCGCATGGCGCAAGTCAGTGCCGAAACTATTAATCCGGCCCACCCCGGCGCGCGTTTTTCAGGAGGCAACCTTGAGACGCTGAGCGATAAACCCGGCAGCCCGGTGCATGACGCTTTGCTGGCTTTCCGCGATCAATACTACTCCGCTAATCTGATGAAGGCCGTGGTGTACAGCAACCGTCCGCTGCCTGAGCTGGCTAAAATCGCCGTGCAGACTTACGGTCGCGTACCGAACAAAAACATCACGCCGCCGGAAGTCACGGTGCCAGTGGTAACGGATGCGCAAAAAGGCCTGATTATTCACTATGTGCCCGCCATCCCGCGTAAAGTGCTGCGCGTAGAGTTTCGCATCGACAACAACACCCCGCAGTTTCGCAGTAAAACCGATGAGCTGGTGACCTATTTAATCGGCAACCGCAGCCCGGGAACGCTCTCCGACTGGCTGCAACAGCAGGGGCTGGTAGAAGGCATCCGCGCCGATTCCGATCCGGTGGTTAATGGCAACAGCGGCGTGCTGGCGATTTCCGCCACGCTGACCGACAAAGGGCTGGCCCATCGCGATCAAGTCGTCGCCGCCATTTTCAGCTACCTGAAACTGCTGCGTGAGCAAGGCGTGGACAAGCGCTATTTCGATGAGCTGGCGCACGTGCTGGATCTTGATTTTCGCTACCCGTCCATCACCCGTGACATGAGCTATGTCGAATGGCTGGCCGATACCATGATCCGAGTGCCGGTCGAACATACGCTGGACGCGGTTAATATTGCCGACCAGTACGATCCCGAGGCGCTGAAAGATCGTCTCGACATGATGACGCCGCAAAACGCCCGCATCTGGTATATCAGCCCGGATGAGCCGCATAACAAGACCGCCTATTTTGTGAATGCCCCTTATCAGGTGGATAAAATCAGCGCGCAGGCCTTCGCCGACTGGCAGCAACAAGCCGCCGCCATCCCGCTGAAACTGCCGGAGCTGAACCCCTATATTCCGGACGATTTCACCCTCATCAAGCCGGGTAAAACCTTTGAGCATCCTGAGCTTATCGTGGATGAGCCGGCGCTGCGGGTAGTCTATATGCCAAGCCGCTATTTCGCGCAGGAGCCTAAAGCCGATGTCAGCGTGGTGCTGCGTAATCCGCAGGCGATGGACAGCGCCAGAAATCAGGTGATGTTTGCGCTAAACGACTATCTGGCGGGTATCGCGCTGGATCAGCTCAGCAACCAGGCGGCAGTGGGCGGCATTAGCTTCTCCACTAACGCCAATAACGGCTTGATGCTCAATGCCAATGGCTATACCCAGCGGCTGCCACAGCTGTTTGAAGCGCTGCTGCAGGGCTACTTCAGTTATGAGCCGACTGAAGAGCAGCTGGCGCAGGCAAAATCCTGGTATGCACAGATGATGGATTCGGCAGAAAAAGGCAAAGCCTACGATCAGGCTATCCTGCCCGCGCAAATGCTCTCCCAGGTGCCGTATTTCCAGCGGGAAGTGCGCCGCGAGCTGCTGCCCTCCATTACGCTAAAAGACATTCTGACCTACCGTAATGCGCTGAAAACCAATGCCCGCCCGGAGTTTCTTGTGGTCGGCAACATGGCGGAAGACCAGGCAACAGCGTTAGCGCACGCGGTACAGAAGCAGCTGGGCACCCAGGGCAACGAATGGTGCCGTAACCGGGATGTGCTGGTGGATAAGAAGCAGTCGGTCATCTTTGAAAAAGCAGGCAGCAGCACCGATTCTGCGCTGGCCGCGGTGTTTGTACCGCCGGGTTATGATGAGTTCAGCAGTTCAGCCTACAGCGCTATGCTGGGGCAAATCATCCAGCCGTGGTTTTATAATCAGCTGCGCACCGAGGAGCAACTCGGCTATGCCGTGTTTGCCTTCCCGTTCAGCATCGGGCGACAGTGGGGCATGGGCTTCCTGTTACAAAGCAGCGACCGTCAGCCAGCCTGGTTATGGGCGCGTTACAAAGCCTTCTTCCCGACGGCGGAAGCCCGACTGCGGGCGATGAAACCGGAAGAGTTTGCCCAGATCCAGCAGGGCGTGATCGCGCAAATGGAACAGGCGCCGCAAACGCTTGGCGAAGAAGCCTCGCAGATCAGCAAAGATTTCGATCGCGGTAATATGCGCTTCGATTCACGTGATAAAGTAGTGGCCCAGATTAAACTGCTGACGCCGCAAAAGCTGGCGGATTTCTTCCACCAGGCGGTCGTTGAACCCACCGGTATGGCGCTGCTGTCCCAGGTTTCCGGCAGCCAGAACGGTAAGGCCGAGTACGTGCATCCTGAAGGCTGGAAAGTGTGGGATAACGTCAGCAAGTTGCAGCAAACTATGCCTCTGTTAAGTGAGAAACAATGACCGAACCCGCCCAGACTCTTGATCCACTGCGCTTGCCGCTGACAGGCGAGCGCCTGATTGAAGCGTCGGCGGGGACGGGAAAAACCTTTACCATTGCCGCGCTCTATCTGCGACTGCTGCTGGGTCTCGGTGGCCCGGCGGCCTTTCCGCGACAGTTGAGCGTAGAAGAGCTGCTGGTGGTGACCTTCACCGAAGCCGCAACGGAAGAGCTACGCGGGCGTATTCGCAGCAATATCCACGAGCTGCGCATCGCCTGCCTGCGCGGTTCCTCTGATAATCCGCTGTATACCAGCCTGCTTAACGAAATCCCCGACCGGCAACAGGCCGCCAGTTGGCTGCTGCTGGCGGAACGTCAAATGGACGAAGCGGCCGTGTTTACCATTCACGGCTTCTGCCAGCGCATGCTGAGCCTCAACGCCTTTGAATCCGGCATGTTGTTTGAACAGCAGCTTATCGAAGATGAATCCCTGCTGCGCGCCCAGGCGTGCGCGGATTTCTGGCGTCGCCACTGTTATCCGCTGCCACGGGATATCGCCCAGGTGATCCACGCCACCTGGCAGGGGCCGCTGGACCTGCTGAAATCCATCAACCGCTATTTACAGGGAGAAGCGCCGGTGATCAAATCACCGCCGCCGGAAAATGAAACCCTGGCGGAGCGGCATCAGCAGATCATCAGGAAAATTAACGATATGAAAGCCCGCTGGCTGGCAGCCTGCGGTGAAATTGACGCAGTGATCGAGCCGTCAGGTATCGACCGGCGTAAATTCAACCGCGGCAATCAGGGGAAGTGGATCGAGAAGATCACCGCCTGGGCGCAGGAAGAGACGCGCAGCTATCTGCTGCCGGACGCGCTGGAAAAATTCTCGCAATCGTTTCTGTCCTCGCGCACCAAACCCGATGGCGTGGTGCCGGAGCACCCGCTGTTTGTCGCCATTGAAACCTTCCTGGCGCACCCGCTGACCTTAAGCGATCTGGTGCTGGTGAAGGCGATGAAAGAGATCCGCGAAGCTGTGGCGCGGGAAAAACGCCGTCGTGGCGCGCTGGGCTTTGATGACATGCTGAGCCGTCTCGACAGCGCCCTGCACAGTGATAACGGCGACGCGCTGGCCGCGGCGATCCGTCAGCGTTTTCCGGTGGCGATGATCGACGAATTTCAGGATACCGATCCGCAGCAGTACCGTATTTTCCGCCGAATCTGGCGCCAACAGCCCGACACCGCGCTGCTGCTGATTGGCGATCCTAAACAGGCAATCTACGCATTTCGCGGCGCTGATATTTTCACCTATATGAAAGCCCGTAGCGAAGTCAGCGCTCACTACACGCTGGACACCAACTGGCGCTCCGCACCTGGCATGGTGGCAAGCGTTAACACGCTGTTTAGCCGCATGGATAACGCCTTTATGTTCCGCGAAATCCCCTTCCAGCCGGTGAAATCCGCGCCGAAAAACAGCGCGCTGCGCTTTGAGTTTGACGGCCAGATGCAGCCTGCCATGAGCCTGTGGCTGATGGACGGCGATGGCGTTAGCGTCGGGGATTACCAGACCTTTATGGCGCAGCACTGCGCCGCTCAAATCCGCGACTGGCTGATCGCCGGTCAGCAGGGTAGTGCCGTGTTGCACGATGGTAACGTCAGTCGCGCGGTGAAAGCCTCGGATATCACTGTACTGGTGCGCAGTCGCCACGAAGCGGCATTAATCCGGGATGCGCTGACATTGCTGGCGATCCCCTCGGTCTATCTCTCTAACCGCGACAGCGTATTTGAAACGCCCGAAGCGCAGGAGTTGCTCTGGCTGTTACAGGCCGTGCTGGCACCAGAACGGGAAAGCACGCTGCGCAGCGCCCTCGCCACCTCCATGCTGGGTCTCAACGCGCAGCACATCGAAGCGCTTAATCTTGACGAGCAGGCGTGGGATGCGGTGGTGGAAGAGTTCGATGGTTATCGCCAGCTGTGGCAAAAACGCGGCGTGATGCCGATGCTGCGGGCGCTGATGAAGCATCGCAACATTGCGGAAAACCTGCTGGCGACGTCTGGCGGCGAGCGTCGACTGACCGATATTCTGCACATCAGCGAACTGTTGCAGGAAGCAGGCGCGCACGCCGAGAGCGAACATGCGCTGGTGCGTTGGCTGGCGCAGCATATCGCCGAGCCGGACAGCAATGCCTCCAGCCAGCAGCTGCGGCTGGAAAGCGACAAACATCTGGTGAAAATTGTCACCATACACAAATCTAAAGGCCTGGAATATCCGCTGGTCTGGCTGCCGTTTATCGCCAACTATCGCGCGCAGGATCAGGCTTTTTATCATGACCGCACGTCCTTTGAGGCGGTGCTCGATCTGAGCGATGCCGAAGAGAGCGTGGCGCTCGCGGAAGCTGAACGTCTGGCGGAAGATTTGCGTCTGCTGTATGTGGCGCTGACGCGATCGGTATGGCATTGCAGTCTGGGGATCGCGCCGTTGTTCCGTCGGCGTGGCGAGAAAGCGGGCGACAGCGATTTCCATCACAGCGCCTGCGGTCGGCTGATCCAGCAGGGTGAACCGCGGGATGCCGCCGGGCTACGGGCCTGCCTGCAAAGCCTTGAGAGTGACAACATTGCGCTGCACATTCCCGGCGTGCCGGATAACCGCCGCTGGCAATTTAACACGGACGCGCCGCCTTCCCTGCGCGCGCGGGATATCGAACGTCTGGTGCGTGATGACTGGCGCGTCACCAGCTATTCCGGCCTGCAACAGCGCGGGCACAGCATGGCGCAGGATCTGTTGCCGCGCTTCGATCTTGATGCCGCCGGTGAGCGTGATGCCCAGGAAACCCCGGCGCTGACGCCGCATCAGTTTCCGCGTGGCGCATCGCCCGGCACCTTCCTGCACAGCCTGTTTGAAGATCTTGATTTCACCCAGCCGGTGGCCCCTGAATGGGTCGCCGAAAAGCTGGAGTTGGGCGGCTTCGACGAGCACTGGCAGCCAGTATTAAGCGAATGGATCAATGCCGTCTTACAGGTGCCGCTTAGCGGACCAGGCATTTCTTTAAGCCAGCTACCGGCCCGCGAAAAACAGGTTGAGATGGAGTTTTATTTGCCGATCAGCGCCACCCTCACGGCACCGGCGCTTGATGCGCTGATCCGCCGTTACGATCCGTTGTCGGCGGACTGTCCGCCGCTGGATTTTCGCGATGTGCGCGGCATGTTAAAAGGCTTTATCGACCTTGTGTTTCGCCATAACGGACGCTATTACCTGCTCGATTACAAATCGAACTGGCTGGGGGAAAGCAGCGATGCGTACACGCAGCCGGCGATGACGCAGGCCATGCAGGCGCACCGCTATGATCTGCAATACCAGCTCTATACTCTGGCGCTGCATCGCTATCTGCGTCATCGCATTGCCGGGTATGATTACGAGCAGCATTTCGGCGGCGTGATTTATCTGTTCCTGCGCGGCGTGGATCGCGACGTGCCGGGGCAGGGGATTTTTGCCACCCGCCCGGATGTGCAACTCATTAGCCAGATGGATGCGCTGTTCGCCGGTGAAATGCAGGAGAACAGATAATGAATATGCAGAACTTATTACTGGAGGCCGTGGCGCAAAAAGCGCTGCGCCCGCTCGACGTGCAGTTTGCGCTCACCGTCGCCCGTGACGATGAACCGGCGGTGATGCTGGTGGCGGCGCTGTTAAGCCGTGATGCAGGGGAAGGGCACGTTTGCCTGCCGCTGTCGCGCCTGTGCGTGGCCGAATTTAATCGCGTCTATCCGCAGCTGTTACCGCTGCTGGAAGAAGTGGGTGTGCCGGATGACTGGCATACGCTGCTGCTCGCATCGCCTGCGGTCAGCGCCGGCGATGAGCCAACGCCGATGGTGCTGACCGGCGAGCGGCTCTACCTTAACCGGATGTGGTGCAATGAGCTGACGGTGGCGCGCTTCTTCACCGAGGCTAACCAGCCGCTGCCGGTTAACGAAGAGGATATTAAACGCTCGCTGGATGCGCTCTTTCCGGCGACCGACGGCATCAACTGGCAGAAAATCGCTGCCGCCGTGGCGCTGACCCGTCGCATTTCGGTGATCTCCGGCGGCCCGGGCACGGGTAAAACTACCACCGTTGCTAAACTGCTGGCCGCGCTGGTACAGACCGCCAACGGCGAGAAATGCCGTATCCGGCTGGCAGCGCCTACCGGTAAAGCCGCCGCCCGCCTGACCGAATCGCTCGGCGCTGCGCTGCGCCAGCTGCCGTTAAGCGAGGAGCAAAAAACACGTCTACCGGATGAAGCCAGTACGCTGCACCGTTTACTGGGGGCTCAGCCGGGTAGCCAGCGTCTGCGCTATCACGCCGGAAACCCGCTGCATCTGGACGTGCTGGTGGTGGATGAAGCGTCGATGATTGACCTGCCGATGATGTCTCGGCTCATTGACGCATTGCCGCCCCACGGGCGGGTGATCTTCCTCGGAGACCGCGATCAGCTGGCGTCGGTGGAAGCGGGCGCGGTTCTGGGGGATATCTGTGCCTGGGTAAACGCCGGATACAGCCCGCAGCGCGCCGCAGAGCTGTCACGCCTCACCGGTATGCCGGTGCCCTGTGGCGAGCAACTGGGGGCCGAAGCGCTGCGTGACAGCCTCTGCCTGCTGCAAACCAGCTACCGCTTTGGCAGCGACTCCGGTATCGGACAGCTGGCAGCGGCGGTAAACCGGGGTGATAAATCCGCCATGCGCGCGGTATTCAGCCAGGGCTTTACCGACATCGGCAAAAGCAGCTTACAGACCGGCGATGATTATCAGACCATGATTGACGATGCGCTGGCGGGCTATGCGCGCTATCTGCAACGGGTACGCGACGGCGCGCCGCCGGAAGAGGTGCTGGCGGCGTTCAGCGAGTTCCAGTTGCTGTGCGCACTGCGTGATGGCCCCTTTGGCGTCGGCGGCTTAAACGAGCGGCTGGAGCAGCGTCTGGCGCAAAAGCGCTGGCTGGTGCGTCATACGCACTCCCGCTGGTACGAAGGGCGTCCGGTGATGATTGCCCGCAACGACAGCGCGCTGGGGCTGTATAACGGCGATATTGGCGTGGCGCTGGATCGCGGGCAGGGAACGCGCGTCTGGTTTCCGCTGCCGGACGGCACCATTAAATCCGTCCAGCCGAGCCGTTTACCGGAACATGACACCGCCTGGGCGATGACGGTACACAAATCGCAAGGATCGGAATTTGATCACGCGGCGCTGATTTTACCGGGGCAGATTGTGCCGGTGGTGACCCGCGAACTGGTGTATACCGCCATCACCCGCGCGCGGCGCAGACTGTCACTGTATGCCGACGATCGTATACTGGCGCAGGCGATTGCCACGCGCACCGAGCGGCGTAGCGGGTTAAGCGACATCTTTTCAGTGTGATATTCCCCCCGCGCGTGGCGGGGGAACGTCAGCCGAGATCCGCCATCAGCACTTTTGAACGGCGCTGATAGTTGTACATCTCTTTTTTGCTCTCCGGCAGGGAGTCAATATCCACCGGTGTAAAGCCGCGCTCCTGGAACCAGTGAATGCTGCGCGTGGTTAAAACAAAGAGTTTGCTTAACCCCATCTGTCGCGCCTGCAACGCCACGCGCTCCAGCAATACTTCACCGCGGGATGAGCTGCGGTAGTCCGGATGCACCGCCACACACGCCATCTCACCGATTTTTTCTTCCGGGAACGGATACAGCGCCGCACAGGCGATGGTCAGGTTATCGCGCTGAATAATGGTGAATTTGTCGATCTCCATCTCCAGTTGCTCACGCGAGCGACGCACCAGGATCCCCTGCTGCTCCAGCGGACGGATGAGTTCCAGTATGCCGCCGATGTCGTTGATGGTCGCACGACGGATCTGCTCGGCGCTCTCCATCACGATCTGCGTGCCGATACCGTCGCGGGAGAACAGCTCCTGCAACAGCGCGCCATCTTCCTGATAGCTGATCAGGTGGCTGCGGCGCACGCCGCTGCGGCAGGCTTTGACCGCCCCACGCAGAAAGCGCACCGTACCTGACTGGTAATCCTGACGTGCTTCCAGTTCTTCAACGCGCGCCTGGGCATCGTTGGGGAAGAGTTCTGAAACGATATTGCCGTCGTCGTTAATCACCCCCTGCGAGGAGCAGAAGCCGATCATCTTTTCCGCCTTCAGCTTAATCGCCAGCTGGGTGGCGATCTCTTCTGACGTCAGGTTAAAGCTTTCACCGGTCACCGATACCGCCACCGGTCCCATCAGCACAATCGCGCCGCTGTCCAGCTGCCGGTGAATCGCTTCCTCGTCAATACGACGAATACGCCCGCTGTGGCAGTAGTCGACGCCATCATCCACGCCCAGCGGCTGGGAGATAATAAAGTTACCGCTCACGACGTTGATATGTGCGCCCTGCAGCGGTGTGTTGTTCAGGCTCATCGACAGCCGGGCGGTGATATCCAGCTGTAGCTGTCCTGCCGCCTGCTTAACCAGCTCCAGCGTTTTGGCGTCGGTGACGCGGGTATGTTTGTGATAAACCGGCTCGTGATGGTGCGCGGCAAGGTTTGCATCAATTTGTGGACGTGCGCCATACACCACGACCAGGCGAATTCCCAGGCTGTGCAGCAGGCCAATGTCGTTGACGATACTGGAAAAATTCTCATGTTCGATGGCTTCGCCACCCAGCATGATGACAAAGGTTTTTCCCCGATGGGCATTAATATAGGGAACAGAATGGCGGAATCCCTGGACCAGTTCGGTTCTACGCTCCTTCACCACGGCACAACCCTCACTGCATGATTATTCGGATTTTGTGTATTTTTATTCTTTTATGGCGGCGGGCGCAAGCCTAAATTTGTCGCGCGGCCATTTTCGTTCTGCCGGAAATTAAGTTACGAATGCTATGTTTACCCTTTTATTGATGACAGTTTAGGCGTCATTCGTTAAAGTTTTCGGTCAATTTGGACGTATAGATAGCTTATTAGATTTACTTTGCTCGGGAGAGGCATGTCAGGATCCAATTCAATTATCAGCCGCCGCCGTTTACTGCAAGGGGCAGGCGCGATGTGGTTGCTCAGCGTAAGCCAGGTGGGACTGGCTGCGGTAAGCCAGGTTATCGCCGTGCGCGTCTGGCCTGCATCCACCTATACGCGCGTGACCGTGGAATCGAACCGGTTATTAAAATATCGCCAGTTCGCCCTGAGTAATCCTGAGCGTCTGGTTGTGGATATTGAAGGCGTCAACCTGAACTCGGTCCTGAAGGGCGTGGGCATGCAGATCCGCGATGACGATCCCTTTATCAAATCCGCGCGCGTCGGGCAGTTCGACCCGAAAACCGTGCGTATGGTATTTGAACTGAAACAGAATGTGACGCCGCATCTGTTCTCGCTGGCACCGGTCGCGGAGTTTAAAGAGCGTCTGGTGATGGATCTCTATCCGGTAAACGGACAGAACGAACAGGATCCACTGCTGGCGTTGCTGGAAGATTATAATAAAGGTGAGCTGGACCGGCAGGTGCCGCCTGCGCAGAGTGGGCCGAAGCCGGGGAAAGCGGGGCGCGATCGCCCGATTGTGATCATGCTCGATCCGGGACACGGCGGGGAAGATCCCGGCGCGATTGGCAAATATAAAACCCGGGAAAAAGACGTGGTGCTGCAAATCGCCCGTCGGCTGCGAGCGCTCATCGATCGTGAAGCCAATATGAAAGCCTATATGACCCGTAACGAGGATGTATTTATCCCGTTGAAGGTGCGAGTGGCGAAAGCCCAGAAGCAGCGCGCGGATCTGTTTGTCTCTATCCATGCGGATGCGTTTACCAGCCGGGCAGCGCGGGGTTCATCGGTATTTGCGTTGTCCACCAAGGGCGCAACCAGCACCGCGGCAAAATTTCTCGCCCAGACGCAGAATGCCGCTGACCTGGTGGGGGGCGTCAGCAAAAGCGGCGACCGCTATCTCGATCACACGCTGTTCGACATGGTGCAGTCGCTGACCATCAACGATAGCCTGAAGTTTGGCAAAGAGGTGCTAAAGCGCCTTGGCACTATCAACAGCCTGCATAAAAATCGTGTTGATCAGGCGGGCTTTGCGGTGCTGAAAGCACCGGATATTCCGTCGATCCTCGTCGAAACGGCGTTTATCAGCAATATTGAAGAAGAACGCAAACTGAAAACGGCAAAGTTCCAGCAGGAAGTGGCGGAGTCGATTCTGGCAGGGATCAAAGCATACTTTGCAGAAGGCGGGGCACTGGCACGACGCGGATAACGCGTCGTTTTGCTTTTCAGGAACGCAGAAACAAAAAAACACCCGTCAGGGTGTTTATTGTGTTGGTTGCGGGGGCCGGATTTGAACCGACGACCTTCGGGTTATGAGCCCGACGAGCTACCAGGCTGCTCCACCCCGCGTCCGTCTTTACTCTTCCATCGAGTAAACTTTCTCTTTGTGCATAATTGGTTGCGGGGGCCGGATTTGAACCGACGACCTTCGGGTTATGAGCCCGACGAGCTACCAGGCTGCTCCACCCCGCGTCCGTCTTTTACTCTTTCAATCGAGTAAACGTCTTACTTTAATGCACTTAATTGGTTGCGGGGGCCGGATTTGAACCGACGACCTTCGGGTTATGAGCCCGACGAGCTACCAGGCTGCTCCACCCCGCGTCCGTGGAAGCGCACTATACTCCGCTCGCTCTTTGACGCAACCCTTTTTCCAAAAAAAGGCGAATTTCATTGAGTATCTGAATAAAAATAGTTCAACCAGGCTATTTTTTATACTCTCCGGGGCTGTGATGCCGTTCGCACATTTCATTAGCGACACGGGTTTGTTATCTTCAGAGCACGCATTCGGCTTAAGTAAGAAGACGAGACATAATGAAAGGACGTTGGGCGAAGTACCTTCTCACGGGCGCGATGGTGGTGATCCTCGCAGCCTGTTCCTCCAAACCGACCGATCGCGGTCAACAATATAAAGACGGGAAATTCACCCAGCCTTTTTCTCTGGTTAATCAGCCTGACGCAGTAGGCGCGCCCATTAACGGCGGCGATTACGCCGAACAGGTCAGTCAGGTGCGCACCGCGTCACCGCGTTTATATGGCAACCAGAGTGCTATCTATAATGCCGTGCAGGATTGGCTGCGCGCGGGTGGCGATACGCGCACCATGCGGCAGTACGGTCTGGACGCCTGGCAGATGGAAGGGGCCGATAACTACGGCAACGTGCAGTTCACCGGGTACTACACGCCAGTGGTGCAGGCGCGCCACACTCGTCAGGGCGAATTCCAGTACCCGATTTATCGTATGCCGCCAAAACGCGGACGCCTGCCGTCACGCGCGGAGATCTACGCCGGGGCGCTGAGCGATAACTATATCCTCGCCTACAGCAACTCGTTGATGGATAACTTCATTATGGACGTGCAGGGCAGCGGCTATATCGATTTTGGCGACGGTAGCCCGCTTAACTTCTTCAGCTACAGCGGTAAAAACGGTCACGCCTACCGCAGCATCGGCAAAGTGCTGATCGATCGCGGCGAAGTGAAGCGGGAAGATATGTCGATGCAGGCGATCCGCCACTGGGGGGAAACGCACAGCGAAGCGGAAGTGCGTGAACTACTGGAGCAGAACCCATCCTTCGTCTTCTTCAAACCGCAATCCTATGCGCCGGTGAAAGGGGCGAGCGGCGTACCTCTGATTGGCCGCGCTTCCGTGGCGTCTGACCGCAGCATTATTCCGGCCGGGACAACGCTGCTAGCGGAAGTGCCTCTGCTGGATAACAACGGCAAATTCAACGGACAGTACGAGCTGCGTCTGATGGTAGCGTTGGATGTGGGAGGGGCTATCAAAGGCCAGCACTTCGACATCTATCAGGGGATTGGCGCCGAAGCCGGTCACCGTGCGGGCTGGTATAACCACTATGGCCGCGTATGGGTGCTGAAGACTGCCCCTGGCGCAGGATCGGGTAACGTGTTTAGCGGGTGATCGTGCTACTATTTTGCCCCTCTCCTGAACAGGAGAGGGTGATCATCCATTCCATCTCTGAGGTTTTATGTCTGCGGTAATCAGCGACGCGTGGCGTCAGCGTTTTGGTGGCACGGCGCGTCTGTATGGCGAAAACGCGTTGCAGCTTTTTGCGAATGCACATATCTGTGTGGTGGGCATCGGCGGCGTCGGCTCCTGGGCGGCAGAAGCGCTGGCGCGCACCGGTATTGGTGCGATCACACTTATTGATATGGATGATGTCTGTGTCACTAATACCAACCGGCAGATCCATGCCCTGCGCGACAGCGTCGGCCTTGCGAAATCCGAGGTGATGGCGGAGCGCATTCGCCAGATCAATCCGGAATGCCGGGTGACGGTGGTGGATGATTTTGTTACTGCCGACAACGTGGCCCAGTATATGAGCGCCGGATTCAGCTACGTCATTGACGCCATCGACAGCGTGCGGCCTAAAGCGGCGCTGATCGCCTGGTGCCGTCGCAATAAGATCCCGCTGGTGACCACCGGTGGCGCGGGCGGGCAGATCGATCCGACACAAATCCAGGTCAGCGATCTGGCGAAAACCATTCAGGATCCGCTGGCGGCGAAGCTGCGCGAAAGGCTGAAAAGCGATTTTGGCGTAGTGAAAAACAGCAAAGGCAAGCTCGGTGTGGACTGTGTGTTTTCCACCGAAGCGCTGGTGTATCCGCAGGCGGATGGCTCGGTATGCGCGATGAAAAGTACCGCGGAAGGGCCAAAACGTATGGACTGTGCCTCAGGTTTTGGCGCGGCGACCATGGTCACCGCCACCTTTGGATTTGTGGCTGTGTCCCATGCGCTGAAAAAAATGATGGCGAAAGCGGCGCGTCAGGCCTGACGCGCGGCATCTTGTACGGCGGCGGCCAGCGCGGCGAGTCCCTGACTGCGCGAAGCGCTAAGCTGCCCGCGTAATCCAAGTTCATCAAACAGCGCCAGCGGATCCTGTGCCAGCAGGGTCGGCGCCGTTTTCCCTTCCACTGCCGTCAGCAGCACCGCCAGCAGTCCGCGCACAATGCGGCCTTCGCTGTCGCCGAAGAAATGCAGTTTTCCCTCGCCGGAAAGGGTGTAGCCCAGCCAGACACGATTCTCACAGCCGGGAATTTCCCGCGCCTGGGCTTTCAGTTCATCCGACAGGGCAGGCAACTGCTTGCCGAGCAGGATCAGCTGACGGTATTTATCTTCCCACTGCGTCAGCGGGTTAAAGATCTGACGCAGGGTGTCTTCAGTCACGGCGCTGCCGAACGGGTGTCCGGCGAAAGCAGGGTTAGTCATTCATCCACCAGAATTTCAAGGGCGCGGTCGATGGCGTTGACCAGCGCATCAACATCGCTTTTGGTATTATAGGGCGCAAAAGAGGCGCGTAGCGTACCGCTGACGCCAAGCGCCGCCAGCAGCGGCTGAGCACAATGCTGGCCTGCCCGTAGCGCGATGCCGTACTCCGCCAGCAGCGTAACCATATCGCTGTGATGCACACCGGCAAAATCAAAGGCCAGCAGGCTGGAATCCTGGCAGCGGAACGAGCGGAAGCCAGGGCGTTTTGCGAGCGCGTCTTCCGCCAGCGTCGCCAGCCCACGGCTGTAATTTTCGGCCTGCGCCATATCCATGTCTTCCAGCCACTCCAGCGCCGCGCTCAGGCCAATCACCCCGGCCACGTTCGGCGTGCCTGCTTCCAGGCGATACGGCACCGCCTGGGTTTTGAAGCCGTCAAAACTGACCTCGGTGATCATCTTGCCGCCGCCGAGCCAGGGCGACATCGCGTCCAGTAGTTCCCCTTTGCCGTACAGCGCGCCGATACCGGTCGGGCCATACAGTTTGTGGCCGGAAAAGGCATAGAAATCGATATCGAGCTTTTGCACGTCCGCCGGAAAATGTACCGCGCCCTGGGCACCATCCACCATCACCACCATACCGGCAGCGTGGGCAAGGGTAATGGCGCGCGCCAGGTCCGGGCAGCCGCCGGTGACGTTGGACATCTGACCAAGCGCCAGAATACGGCTGCGGGAGGTGATAAGGGCGGGGAGCTGGTCAATGTCCGGAAGCCCGTCGGCGGCAACCGGCAGCTTCACAACCTGCGCGCCGGTTTGCTCTGCCACCATCAGCCAGGGCACCAGATTAGCGTGATGTTCCGCCTCGCTGACGATGATTTCATCCCCTGGTTGCAAGCGCGGTCGGGCATAGCTCTGGGCGACCATATTGATTGCCTCTGTGGTGCCCCGTGTCCAGACGATGTTTTTACCGGCGGGTGCGTTAAGCAGAGCGGCAACCTGATCGCGTGCGGCTTCATAGCGAGCCGTCAGTTTCTGCGCCTGCGCATACTGGCTGCGGTGCACGTTTCCCGCGCTCAGGCTGTAAAACTGCTGCGTGGCGTCAATGACCGCCTGCGGCTTTAACGCCGTGGCAGCGCTGTCCAGATAGACACCCGCATCGGCAAGGGCGGGAAACTGGGCGCGAAAATGGGCAGGATTGAATGCGTTCATGGCGTTCCTCATAGTCAGAAGCCGATCGTCGCGCAATTCGCCTGTGGTTACAAGCGCCTGCGCTCCATCAGATTTTTCTGTTTATCCTGGCGCACTTTCGAAAGCAGGTTATGCTGAATAGTGTTGGGTGGACGTTGAACCCTGTTATTAAACAAGATTCAGATAGCATTAATTGCTAAAAGGAGAAGAATCATGAAAAAGACTGCCGCCATTATTACCGCATGTATGATGACTTTTGCACTGAGCGCCTGTTCGGGTCCGAACTATGTAATGCACACTAACGATGGCCGTTCCATTGTGTCCGAAGGCAAGCCAAAAACTGATGACCAGACTGGCATGATCTCTTATAAAGATGCTAACGGTAACAAACAGCAGATCAATCGTTCTGACGTAAAAGAAATGGTCGCACTGGAAAAATAATAGCCAGTTTTAGACTAAAAAAAAGCACCGCAATTTGCGGTGCTACATTAATCACTATGGACAGACAGGGTAAATGTACAGGAAGTGAAAAGGGTAGCGATGCTACCGTGGTCTGAATCGCAGACCAATTGCAAACACAACAACACAACATCACAACCGCAAGCCAAAAGCCCCTCAGAACACGCATTCCGAAAAAGACTCTTCGTTCCGGCTCAGGAAGTGCCGCCACTATAGGTATTTGCTGGTAGTTCCTCAACGGACAATTTATAATGTCTCAGATAAAAAAAACTAATGGGTTAAACCTTGTTTCCTGTTTGTTAAATTCCATTAACATCTGAACCTTATAATCATGTCCAAGCGCTTACCACCTCTTAATGCATTACGTGTTTTTGATGCTGCCGCACGTCATTTAAGCTTCACCCGCGCCGCCGATGAGCTTTTTGTGACGCAGGCCGCAGTAAGCCATCAAATCAAGTCCCTCGAGGATTTTCTTGGACTCAAGCTCTTCCGCCGACGCAACCGTTCTCTGTTGTTAACCGAAGAAGGCCAGAGCTATTTTCAGGATATTAAAGAGATTTTTTCCCAGCTGACCGATGCCACCCGCAAACTGCAATCGCGCAGTGCAAAAGGGGCGCTGACCGTCAGTTTATTACCCAGTTTTGCCATTCAGTGGCTGGTGCCGAGGCTTACCAGCTTTAACTCAGCTTATCCGGGAATCGACGTCAGGATCCAGGCGGTTGACCGCGAAGTGGACAAACTGGCGGATGATGTGGACGTGGCGATTTTTTACGGCCGCGGTAACTGGCCGGGCTTGCGTGTCGAAAAATTATACGCAGAATATCTTCTGCCGGTGTGTTCACCGTTATTGCTGACCGGCGATAAGCCGCTAAAAACGCCTGCGGATCTGGCAAAGCACACGCTGCTCCATGATGCCTCCCGCCGTGACTGGCAAACGTATACGCGGCAACTGGGTCTTAATTTAAATGTCCAGCAAGGGCCGATTTTCAGCCATAGCGCCATGGTGCTACAGGCGGCAATCCATGGACAGGGTATTGCGCTTGCCAACAATGTGATGGCGCAGTCCGAAATTGAGGCAGGTCGTCTGGTCTGCCCGTTTAATGATGTACTGGTCAGTAAAAATGCGTTTTATCTGGTTTGTCATGACAGTCAGGCAGAACTGGGTAAAATAGCCGCCTTTCGACAGTGGATCCTGGCAAAAGCGGCATCAGAGCAAGAAAAATTCCGCTTCCGTTACGAGCAATAATTCAACGCGCGCGATTTCGCGCATGACTTTTTAGGGTAATGACATGACCAGCCGGTTTATGCTGATTTTTGCCGCTATCAGTGGCTTTGTTTTTGTGGCGCTGGGTGCCTTCGGCGCGCACGTGCTGGGGAAATCTCTGGGAACTGTGGAGATGGGCTGGATCCAGACCGGCCTTGAATATCAGGCGTTCCATACGCTGGCGATCTTCTGCCTTGCCGTGGCGATGCAGCGTCGCATCAGCATCTGGTTTTACTGGAGCAGCGTCTTCCTGGCGCTGGGTACAGTGTTGTTCAGCGGGAGCTTATACTGCCTCGCGCTTTCCCATCTGCGCCTGTGGGCCTTCGTCACCCCGGTCGGTGGCGTCTGTTTCCTCGCCGGTTGGGTATTAATGTTAATTGGTGCTATTCGTCTGAAACGTAAGGGCGTTGTTCATGAATAAAGTCGTATTGTTGTGTCGCCCGGGTTTTGAGAAAGAGTGCGCCGCAGAAATCACGGATAAAGCCGGACGCCTTGAGGTGTTCGGTTTTGCCCGCGTGAAAGAAAACTCAGGCTATGTCGTTTTCGAATGCTATCAGCCAGATGACGCCGACAAAGTGGCAAAAGATTTGCCGTTCAGCTCGCTGATTTTTGCCCGCCAGATGTTTGTGGCCGGCGAGCTGTTGCAGAACCTGCCGCCGGAAGATCGCATTACGCCGATTGTCGGCATGTTGCAGGGCGTGGTGGAGAAGGGCGGTGAACTGCGCGTGGAAGTGGCGGACACCAACGAAAGCAAAGAGCTGATGAAGTTCTGCCGCAAATTCACCGTACCGCTGCGCGCGGCGCTGCGTGAGGCGAAGATCCTCACCAGCTACGAAACCGCAAAACGCCCGGTGGTGCATGTGTTCTTTATCGCCCCCGGCTGCTGCTATACCGGGTATTCCTATACCACGAATAATTCCCCTTTCTACATGGGCATCCCGCGCCTGAAATTCCCGTCGGATGCGCCAAGCCGTTCCACGCTGAAACTGGAAGAGGCGTTCCATATCTTCATTCCGGCAGACGAATGGGACGAGCGCCTGGCAAACGGCATGTACGCGGTGGATCTGGGAGCCTGTCCGGGCGGCTGGACCTATCAGCTGGTGAAACGCAATATGTGGGTGTCCTCAGTGGATAACGGCCCGATGGCGCAAAGCCTGATGGATACCGGACAGGTCACCTGGCTGCGTGAAGATGGTTTCCGCTACCGCCCGACGCGCAACAACATCGCGTGGATGGTGTGCGATATGGTGGAAAAACCGGCGAAAGTGACCGCGTTGATGGTGCAGTGGCTGGTCAACGGCTGGTGCCGCGAAACCATTTTTAACCTCAAGCTGCCGATGAAAAAGCGCTACGAAGAAGTGTCCAGTAACCTGGCCTATATTCAGGAGCAGCTGGCGGAGAATGGCATTAACGCCACGATTCAGGCTCGTCAGCTGTATCACGATCGCGAAGAGGTGACCGTACACGTGCGCCGCTGGTGGGCTGCCGTGGGCGGACGTCGCGACGAGCGTTAATACTTCATCATGATCCTCTCCGTGCGGGGAGGATCAGCCGTTATCTGGGCAGCCGCAGCTGCTGCAAATTCCCTTCAACCTGAAGATCCGTTTTCAGCCTGGCCACCTCCCGGCAGATAAACGCCATCTCCTGGTGCTCCGTAAGCTTTTTGCGCCACTTTTCCGGCACTTCTTCCAGCTGCCCATAGAGATTTTCCAGCGTGCCAAAGGTGGTGATAAGCTGCGTGGCGCTCTTCTGTCCGATCCCCGTCACGCCAGGAATTTTTGAACTGCTGATCCCCGCCAGTCCCCAGTAATCCGCCAGTTGCTCCGGCGTCACGCCAAATTCACCCGCGATAAAGGGCGCATCCAGCCAGCGCTTCTGAAAATAGTCCCGAATGCGGATCGTCGGTGAAAGCAGCTGACAGTAGCCCTTGTCCGTTGACACTATGGTGGCCTGATGCCCGGCCTGCGCCACTTTTACCGCCAGCGTCGCGGCCAGATCGTCGGCTTCATTCCCTTCGGATACCCAGCTTTGCACGCCGTGGCTGGCAAAGGCTGCGCGCAGGGCAGACATTTCCGCGTGCAGGTTATCCGGCATGGGTGTGCGCCCTGCTTTGTAATCCGGCAGGATCTGATGCCGCCAGCCGGTGTTACGTGCCTCGTCGTCGAACACCGCGACCGCATGGGTGGGCTGGCTGTGAACGATCAACTGGTCGAGCGCATGCAGGCAGGCTTGCACGCAGGGAGAACCCTGCACGGCATGGATCCGGCGAATAAGATTAAGCGCATCAACGATTAACAGATGAACAGCCACAGCACGCTCCCTAAAAAATTCAACGCGCTAAGGGTAACACCGGCGGGGAGGGAGAGGCCAGAAAGTGCGGGGAAAACGGGAAGACGCCTCGCAAAAAAGCCGGGTCACGCCTGCGCGCCCGGCTGGAGAAGAAACGGCTGACTGCGATTAATCGCAGGCGACGACTTTCATCGCCAGACCGCCACGTGAGGTTTCACGGTATTTGGCGTTCATGTCTTTGCCCGTTTCATACATGGTTTCGATCACTTTATCGAGGCACACGCGCGGCTCGCTGGTACGGCGCAGCGCCATACGCGCGGCATTCACCGCTTTCACCGAGGCAATAGCGTTGCGCTCAATGCACGGCACCTGCACCTGTCCGGCAACCGGATCGCAGGTCAGACCCAGGTTATGCTCCATGCCGATTTCGGCCGCGATGCACACTTGCGTCGGACTCCCGCCCAGTAATTCCGCCAGACCCGCCGCCGCCATGGAACAGGCCACGCCCACTTCACCCTGACAGCCCACTTCCGCGCCGGAAATAGAGGCGTTCATTTTGTACAGCGAGCCGATGGCGCTGGCGACCAGCAGATAGCGGGCCAGCGAGTTGGCGTTCACTTCACGAATAAATTTATCGTAATACGCCAGCACCGCCGGCACGATGCCACAGGCCCCGTTGGTCGGCGCGGTGACTACGCGCCCACCGGCGGCGTTTTCTTCGTTCACTGCCAGCGCGAACATGTTGATCCAGTCGACAACCGCCATCGGATCGGTGGAGGTTTTATCGCCGCTGACCAGCATACGGCGCAACGCCGCTGCCCGTCGTGGTACGCGCAGTTTGCCCGGCAGGACGCCTTCGGTGGTAATGCCGCGCTCAATGCCGCCGCGCATCACGTCCCAGACGTTTGCCAGATGCTCTTCCAGCTCGGCTTTGCTGTGCAGTGCCAGCTCGTTCTTCATCATCAGGCCAGAGAGCGATAAGCCGGTTTCCTGACAATGGCGCTGTAAATCAGCCGCATTTTTGTACGGGTAGGGCACCGTGATTTCAGAATCACTGCTCAGGCCGAAATGGGCTTCATCGACAATAAAGCCACCGCCGATGGAGTAATAAGTCTGGCTGTAGACCACGTTTTCACCCGCCAGCGCGCTAATGCGCATGCCGTTTTCATGCAGGGAAAGGTTATCGGCATGGAAGTTCATGCACTTGTCGACAGGAAATTCCACTTCATGCTGACCGTTCGCCAGCAGCAGGCGGCCATGGGTATTCACGTCCTGAATAAAGCCCGGAATGCTGTCGATATCGACGCTGTCCGGCAGGTTGCCCGCCAGTCCCATAATAATGGCAATATCGGTATGGTGGCCTTTGCCGGTCAGGGACAGGGAACCGTAAACATCCACCACTACGCGAGTGATGTCATTGAGAATGCCACGCGCAACCAGGTCGTCCGTAAACTGTTTACCTGCTTTCATTGGTCCCACGGTGTGGGAACTGGAAGGGCCAATGCCGATTTTGAAAATATCGAATACGCTAATCATGATGCATCATCCGTTGCTATGAGTAGAGTGCGCCGCCGGGAAAGGCGGCGCAGGGGGATTAGCTGAACAGGGAGTAGAAGATAGCGGAGATCGCAATCAGACCCATGCAGACAACGAAGACGTTGCTGATATGGCCGCTGTATTTGCGCATCGCCGGGACTTTCTGAATGGCGTACATCGGCATCAGGAACAGGATCATCGCAATAATCGGACCGCCCAGGGTTTCGATCATGCCGAGGATACTCGGGTTCAGGGTCGCTACAATCCAGGTGGTTACCAGCATAAACAGCGCGGTGATTTTATTCAGGCGGCTGATTTCAATGGTTTTGCCACGGCTACGCAGGGATTTGATCACCATACCGTTAAAGCCTTCACGCGCACCCAGGTAGTGACCGAGGAAGGATTTGGTGATGGCGATGATGGCGATAATCGGTGCCATCCATGCGATGATCGGCGCGTTAAAGTGGTTAGCCAGGTAAGACAGAATAGAGATGTTCTGATCTTTCGCAGCCTGTAAATCAGCTGGGGTCAGGCTCAGCACGCAGCTGAACACGAAGAACATCACCGTCAGCACCATCATGATGTGTGCGAACGCCAGAATGCGGGAGCATTTCTTCTCAGCAGCATCGCCGTACTCTTCACGCTTCGCCACGGCGAAGGAGGAGATGATCGGAGAGTGGTTGAACGAGAACACCATTACCGGGATAGCAAGCCACAGGGTCATCCACAGGCCTTTACCGGTGCTGGCCGCCGCATCAAACGACAGCGTTTCCAGCGCGGCACCGCTCCACTGCGGGATCAGGTACAGGGCCAGCAGCATCAGCGCGAACACAAACGGGAACACCAGAATGCTCATCGCTTTCACGATCATCTGCTCGCCGAAGCGCACGATGGTCATCATGCCGACAATCAGAAGCAGAGAAAGAATGAAGCGCGGTGGCGGCGTCATGCCCAACTGGTGGGTCATAAAGCTGTCAACGGTATTGGTGATCGCTACGCTGTAAACCAGCAGGATCGGGTAGATAGCGAAGAAATAGAGCAGGGTGATGAGTTTACCTGCGCCGATACCAAAGTGTTCTTCTACCACTTCAGTAATATCTTCCCCAGGATTTTTACCGGAAAGCACAAAACGGGTCAGACCACGGTGAGCAAAGAACGTCATCGGGAAGGCGATGATAGCCATGATGATTAACGGGATCATACCGCCGACACCGGCGTTGATCGGCAGGAAGAGCACACCTGCGCCGATTGCAGTGCCATAAAGGCCCAGCATCCACATGGTGTCGGTTTTACGCCATGCGCTGCGCGTTTCTACGGCAGCAACAGTGCTGGTTTGAATTGTTTCCATCTGTATCTCCTGGAGGAAGCTAAAAATCAGGTTTTTCAGTGCAATCTAATGAAAAGTGGCCTGACGGTAATATGAAATTTGTTCAGCGATGGTTTTTTTATAATTTCTTGCCGTAACTATCGGCGGGCGGAAAGATACATTTATGTAATGAATGTATCAGTGATCGCGATCGCAAATGCAATAATCCGCTTTTGATGTGGTGATTATCAGGTCATCCCACTGAAAAGCGATCACACCCCAAAATTAATGGTGGCGCAGGCTAACACCGACAACATATGCGCGCAAAGCCTGCACTGCGAAATACGATAAAATCGCTGTAAAAGATGATGTAAACAGGGTTTTCTGGGGGATTCCTGGGCTAAGGCTGCATTTTTAGCGGTGGGGATGGACACGCAACCGTTTGGCTTTGGGAACGGTAATAAGATTGGCTTATGACAGATAAAATGGTTTTGCCCGGCGGCGCGGGCTTGCCGGGCCTACAAAACGAACGCTGAATGGCAGAAGGTAGGCCGGGTAAGCGCAGCGCCACCCGGCAAGAGAACCTGCTATCAGGTCATGATTTCATAGCACGGAATATACGCCGAGCCTGGCAGCTTCATGCGGTGCTGGGCAACAAAGCCCTGTAGCAGATCGTCCATGCGGCGCATCATGTCGCTGTCGCCGTGGATCTTATACGGCCCATATTTTTCAATGGCGTGGATCCCGGCTTCTTTGACGTTCCCGGCGACAATCCCCGAGAAGGCGCGGCGCAGGTCCGCTGCCAGAATCTCCACCGGCTGATCCGGATAGAGCTTCAGGTTCGCCATATTTTCATGGGACGGGATGAACGGCACCTGCAACTCCGGCGCAATACGAATCGACCAGTTAAAGCTGTAGGCATCGCCGGTATCACGACGATTTTCTTTTACCAGCGGCATCGCCTTTTTCATCTGTCGCGCCACTTCGTGAGCATCATCGATAATCACGCGGTAATAACGACGCGCGCCTTCGCCCAGCGTATTCACAATAAACTCGTCGAGCACGCGGAAGTAATCGGCGCTCTGTTTTGGTCCGGTGAGGATCAGCGGTAACACCTGATCCTGGTTGGCCGGATTCATCAGAATGCCCAGCAGATATAACAACTCTTCTGCCGTACCGACGCCGCCCGGGAAGATGATAATGCCATGGGCAATACGCACGAAGGCTTCCAGACGCTTTTCGATGTCCGGCATGATCACCAGCTCGTTGACCAACGGATTCGGCGGTTCAGCGGCGATAATCGACGGCTCGGTCATACCGATAAAGCGGCCTTCTTTGTAGCGCTGCTGCGCATGACCGACCGCTGCGCCTTTCATCGGCGCTTCCATCGCCCCCGGCCCGCAGCCGGTGCAGATGTTCAGTTCACGCAGGCCCAGTTGGGTGCCAACGCGACGCGCGTACAGGTATTCGGTCTCGTTAATTGAGTGGCCGCCCCAGCACACCACCATATTCGGCGCTTCACCGACGTGCAGCGCACGGGCGTTACGCAGGATCGAAAACACCAGGTTGGTAATGTGGATGGAGCTTTCCAGATCTAAATGCTGGTAACGACCGGCGCTGTGGATCTGTCCGTTAACGAACAAGATGTCGCGCAGCACGGCAAACAGGTTGGCCTGTAATGCGCGAATGATGCGGCCATCCACAAACGCGTCTTCCGGGGGATTGATCAGCTCAAGCTTCACGCCGCGCTCGCGGCGCAGAACGTTAATATCGAAACTTTCAAAACGCGACAGCAGCTCTTTGCTGTTATCGGTCAGACTCCCTGAGTTAAGTACGGCAAGTGAACAGTTACGAAACAGCTGGTAAAGGTCGCTGCTGGCCGTGCGTTTAAGCATATCGACTTCCAGCTGCGACAACATATCCATTGAGCCTAGCGGGCTAATATGTGTAATCAAGTGAGCTCCTTACGGGGCGAAAATCGCCGCTCCCGGTGATTACAATAGCCCTGGCTTATGACGTTTAACAACCTCACGCACCGAATGTGCGGCGCAAATGCAGAAAATTGTCGTTTTACTGCCGAACCAGCCGTCCGGTGGAGGGTGTAAAGTCGCCGTTCGTGCGCCACGGGTTGATATCCAGCCCGCCGCGACGGGTATAGCGCGCGTACACGCTCAGGTATTCCGGCTGACAGAAACGCTGCACATCGTTGAAAATGCGCTCGACGCACTGCTCATGAAACTCGTTGTGATGGCGGAATGAGACCAGATAGCGCAGCAGTTTCTCACGATCGATTTGCGGCCCGCGATACTGGATCTGCACCGATCCCCAGTCTGGCTGGTGGGTGATCAGGCAGTTGGATTTCAGCAGGTGGCTGACCAGGGTTTCATCGACAATCTGATCGCTGACGGCGTTTTGCAGGTAGTCGGCGCTGAAGTCGTAGTTATCGATCACGATATTCTGATCGTCAATGCAGATGCCGCTGAAAGAGGCGATGGGCTGACCTTCCAGTTCGTGAAGGGGATACAGCGCCACGCGCACGTCGCCCTGGGCACAGGCACTGAGATCGCGTTGCAGCGTGGCCTGCACCTCATCCCAACGGGCAAAACGCGTCTGGTTAAAGCTGTTGAGATAGAGCTTAAAGCTCTTGGATTCCACCAGATTGACGCTGGCATAATCCAGCTCCACCTGACCAACCGCCACCTGCGGCAGACCATTGCTGTTCAGCCATGACAGCTCATACAGCGTCCAGATATCGCCGCCGTGGAAGGGCAGATTATCAGCATGCAGGCCGAGCGGATCGCGGTTCAGGCTGCGCGGCACACCCTGCAACAGGCTGGCATCGTAGGTGTCGCGGTACGCGGTGGATTTACCGAGGGTCAGGCCAGCCAGCGCCTGATGGTTATCATAAGAAGACATGTTTCATCGCCATTTTGCAGGTAAACTATCCGCCAAGTTTATCCTGGCTTTGGTTAAGAGAGAAATCGGTGCATACAGAAACGGCGCTCGCCCTGAAAGCATTTACCGCACGCTATTGCGATGCCTGGCATGAGACCCACAACAGCTGGCCGCAGAGCGAGGAACTGTACGGGGTGCCATCCCCCTGCATTATTTCTACCACCCAGGACAGCGTATTCTGGCAGCCGCAACCCTTCGATGCGGAACCCAATGTAAACGCGGTTGAACGGGCTTTAGATATTGTGATACAACCCGCGCTGCACGCGTTTTATGCCACCCAGTTTGCCGGCGATATGCCTGCGCGTTTTGGCGCACAGTCGCTGACGCTGCTGCAAACCTGGAGCCCGGACGATTTCCGCCGCGTGCAGGAAAATCTGATCGGCCATCTGGTGACACAGAAGCGCCTTAAGATTTCACCCACGCTGTTTATCGCCACGCTCGACAGCGAACTGGATGTCATCGCCGTTTGCAACCTGACCGGACAGGTGGTTGTCGATACCATCGGCACCGCAAAACGCACGGTACTTGCCCCGTCAGTTGCGGAATTCCTCAATCAGCTTGAGCCAGTTCTGTAATCCACATTACTATCCATTTTGTGAGAGATCTCTTACAAGCCCTGTAAGAGATCGCCAGGATTTACTTAACGCTCCGCCCCCGCAATATTCACTTTAAATAATAATAATCAGTTAGTTAACTGCATAAAGTGACGCTTTCGGCTAATGCTATTCTGATTAAGTTCTTACGCACCTCCTTGTAGGACAGGGGGAAAAAGCAGATTCTTATCCCCGTTGAACAGGAGTTCACATTGCGAAGTGGATACCAGGATGGTGTAGCTTCGCAGCAGGAACACCAGGACGGTGCTGCAAGGAAAGGCTTCCGGATGAAGCAAAGTGGATAACGCAGGACGCGTTAAAGGACACCTCCAGGATGGAGAATGTGAGCCGGTCAGGATGTCCGGTGGACCAGGATGTTCAGGGAAGGGCGTTACGGATAACGCAGATCGTATCGGGACGATGCGAGCAGGATGCAGCAGTTTAAGGATGAATGGTTTACGGATGAACAGGTCAGGAGACCGCAGGAAAAGTTGTCACGGATGAGCAGGGAGCAACAAAAGTAGCTGGAATGCTGCGAAACGAACCGGGAGCACTGTTTTTACAGTGCTCCCTTTTTTTGTTCAGGCCCGACTAATGCTATCCTGCGCGCCAGTTTTATTTTCAGTCGAGGTTGATATGACTACCCATCATCACGTGCGCCAGCAACTGTTCAGCCTGGAAACCCTGTTAAACGAGCAGGGGATCTGGCAGTCCAGCGCCCCGGCCACCAGCGCTTTTGAAAGTACCGAACCCTTTTGTCTGGACACCATGGAGCCGTTTGAGTGGCTGCAATGGGTGCTGATCCCGCGCCTGCATGCCCTGTTAGACAGCGGTCAGCCGTTGCCAGAGACCTTTGCCATCGCCCCTTATTATGAAGTCGCCCTTGATGCTGGCCATCCAGCTCGCGAGCTGGTGCTGGTGCAGCTTCAGCAGCTTGATGCGCTCTTTGGCAGCGATAACACCTGATGCTGGAGATCATCTATCAGGACGAATGGCTGGTGGCGGTGAACAAACCGTCCGGCTGGCTGGTGCACCGTAGCTGGCTCGATCGCGATGAAAAAGTGGTGGTGATGCAAACCGTGCGTGACCAGATTGGTCAGCACGTGTTTACCGCCCATCGCCTCGATCGGCCCACTTCCGGCGTGCTGCTAATGGGATTGTCCAGCGAGGCGGGACGCCTGCTGTCTCAGCAGTTTGAACAGCACCAGATGCAAAAACGCTACCACGCCATCGTGCGCGGCTGGCTGATGGATGAGGCCGAACTGGATTATCCGCTGGTGGAAGAACTGGATAAAATCGCCGACAAGTTTGCCCGCGATGACAAAGGCCCTCAGCCCGCGGTGACGCATTATCGCGGTCTTGCCACAGCCGAGATGCCCGTCGCCACCGGCAAATTCCCGACCACCCGCTACGGGTTAGTCGAGCTTTTGCCCAAAACCGGGCGCAAGCACCAGCTACGCCGCCACCTTTCGCATCTGCGCCATCCGATTATCGGCGACAGCAAACACGGCGATTTAAAGCAAAACCGCAGCGCCGCCGAGCACTTCGGCTGCCAGCGTTTGATGCTGCATGCCAGCGAACTGTCGCTCACCCATCCTTTCACCGGTGAACCGCTCGTGCTGCGTGCCGGGCTGGACGAGGTGTGGATGCGGGCGTTGTCGCACTTTGGCTGGCGCGGGCTTCTCCCTTTAAATGAAAGGGTTGAGTTTGCCGCATACAGCGGTCAGGATGATGAGAGTCAAGTCTGAGCAAGGAGTGGATAGCATGGCAGAAGTAGGCATATTTGTCGGCACAACGTATGGCAACGCCCTGCTGGTGGCGGAAGAAGCAGAAGCGATCCTGAATGGCCTGGGGCATAAAGCCACGGTCTATGAAGATGCAGTGCTCGCCGACTGGCAGCGCTACCAGGATAAAATCATTCTGGTGATCACCTCCACCACCGGACAGGGAGATTTTCCGGACAGCATCGCCCCATTATTCCATGCGGTGAAAGATCAGATCGGCGTGCAGCCTGAATTACGCTACGGCGTAATCGCCCTCGGCGACAGCACCTATACGCACTTTTGCGGTGCCGGTAAAACCTTTGATGCCCTGTTACAGGAGCAAAATGCGCGCAGGCTGGGCGAGGTATTACTGATCGACGCCAGCGAAGATCCAGAGCCGGAATCCGTCTCTAACCCGTGGGTTGAACACTGGGCCACCTTACTTAACTAACCTGAAACGGACTGCTCTCCTGCCCGAAGGACGGCAGTCCATTTATCTTCTCTGCTCTACTTTTTACCTCATCATTATTTCCCCCGATGTTCATTTCCGTGAAGTACTCCCCATAGCCCTGGGCTTTTGCCTCAAACCTTCACCCCGCGCTTACGCAATGTTGTGGGGTTGCACAGTGAGAGTTCGCAGCCCGCTTTTTATACTTTTTGAGCCAGATACAAACGCAGCCTGCGGGGGAAAGCGACCTGACAGATGTGCTGCAAAAAACACAACAGCATGATCCTGGAACACCCTACAACTGTCCCGCCAGGATACGTGCAACGAACATCTACGCTTCGGGAGTACAACCATGAGTTCATTAAGCCACGCGGCGAGCAGTGCGGAAAAGCGCACCAACGCCCGTTACTGGATAGTGGTGATGCTGTTTATCGTCACCTCCTTCAACTACGGTGACCGCGCCACGCTGTCTATCGCCGGTTCGGAAATGGCCAAAGATATTGGGCTTGATCCTATCGGTATGGGTTATGTTTTCTCCGCATTTTCATGGGCCTATGTCATTGGCCAAATCCCTGGTGGCTGGCTACTTGACCGTTTTGGTTCCAAACGCGTCTATTTCTGGTCCATTTTTATCTGGTCCGCCTTCACGCTGTTGCAGGGCTTCGTCGATATTTTCAGTGGTTTCGGCATCATCGTGGCGCTCTTTACCCTGCGTTTCCTGGTCGGGCTTGCTGAAGCACCGTCATTCCCCGGCAACAGCCGTATCGTCGCGGCCTGGTTCCCGGCACAGGAAAGGGGCACCGCCGTCGCCATTTTTAACTCCGCACAGTATTTCGCCACGGTGATCTTCGCGCCGATCATGGGCTGGTTAACCCACGAAGTGGGCTGGTCGCACGTGTTCTTCTTTATGGGCGGTCTGGGGATTGTGATCAGCTTCATCTGGCTGAAGGTGATCCATGAACCTAATGAACATCCTGGCGTAAACAAAAAAGAGCTGGAGTACATCGCCGCAGGCGGCGGGCTGATCAACATGGATCAGAAAGGCCCCAAAGTGCATGTGCCACTGCGTCAAAAATGGGGGCAAATCAAACAGCTGATTGGCTCGCGCATGATGCTCGGCATCTATCTGGGACAGTACTGCATTAATGCCCTGACTTACTTCTTTATCACCTGGTTCCCGGTCTATCTGGTGCAGGCGCGCGGCATGTCGATCCTGAAAGCGGGCTTTGTCGCCTCAGTACCAGCGATCTGCGGTTTCATCGGCGGCGTGCTGGGCGGGGTGATTTCTGACTGGCTGATGCGGCGCACCGGATCGCTTAATATCGCCCGTAAAACCCCCATCGTGCTCGGCATGATGCTGTCGATGGTGATGGTGTTCTGTAACTACGTCGATACGGAATGGATGATCATCGGCTTTATGGCGATGGCGTTCTTCGGCAAAGGCATCGGCGCGCTGGGCTGGGCAGTAATGGCGGATACCGCGCCTAAAGAGATCAGCGGCCTGTCCGGCGGGCTGTTCAATATGTTCGGCAATGTCTCTGGTATCGTGACGCCAATCGCCATCGGCTATATCGTCGGCACTACCGGCTCCTTTAACGGTGCGCTGATTTACGTCGGTATCCATGCGCTGGTGGCGGTACTGAGCTATCTGGTGCTTGTCGGTGACATCAAGCGTGTCGAACTGAAACCTGTGACAGGACGAGAATGATGAATTCGCAAGCCAGCCCGCGGGTCGCCAGTATGCGCGTCATCCCGGTCGCCGGGCACGACAGTATGCTGATGAATATCGGCGGCGCGCATAACGCTTATTTTACCCGCAATATTGTGGTGCTGACCGATAACGCCGGAAATACCGGCGTCGGTGAAGCGCCGGGCGGGGAGACGATTTACCAGACGCTGATGGATGCCATCCCGCAGGTCGTGGGTCAGGAAGTCGCCCGTCTCAACAAGGTCGTTCAGCAGGTACACAAAGGCAACCAGGCCGCGGATTTCGACACCTTCGGCAAAGGCGCGTGGACGTTTGAGCTGCGCGTCAATGCCGTCGCCGCGCTGGAAGCGGCGCTGCTGGATCTGCTGGGCAAAGCGCTGAACGTGCCGGTGTGTGAACTGCTCGGCCCCGGAAAACAGCGCGATGCGGTAACCGTCCTCGGTTATCTGTTTTACGTCGGTGACCGCACGCAAACGCCGCTGCCGTACCTTGATGCCACGCCGGGCAATCACGACTGGTATCACCTGCGTCATCAGCAGGCGATGACCAGCGAGGCGGTGGTGACGCTGGCGCAGGCCGCCCAGGATCGCTACGGTTTTAAAGACTTCAAACTGAAAGGCGGCGTGCTGCCTGGCGAGCAGGAGATCGAAACCGCACGCGCGCTCAAGAAAGGTTTTCCGGATGCGCGTATTACCGTGGATCCCAATGGCGCCTGGCTGCTTGATGAGGCTATCCGCCTGTGTAAGGGACTGAACGATGTGCTGACCTACGCGGAAGATCCGTGCGGGGCGGAGCAGGGCTTTTCCGGGCGTGAAGTGATGGCGGAATTCCGCCGCGCCACTGGCCTGCCGGTGGCGACCAATATGATCGCCACCAACTGGCGGGAAATGGGGCACGCCGTCATGCTCAATGCGGTCGACATTCCGCTGGCGGACCCGCATTTCTGGACGCTGTCCGGGGCGGTGCGCGTGGCGCAGTTGTGCGATGACTGGGGGCTGACCTGGGGTTGTCATTCCAACAACCATTTCGATATTTCGCTGGCGATGTTTACCCATGTCGGCGCGGCCGCGCCGGGTACGCCAACGGCTATCGACACCCACTGGATCTGGCAGGAGGGCGATGCCCGTCTGACGAAACAGCCGCTGGAAATTAAAGAAGGCAAAATTGCCGTCCCTGATGCGCCGGGACTGGGCGTGGACATTGACTGGGACCAGATTGAGAAGGCCCACGCGCGCTACAAAACCTTGCCGGGCGGCGCGCGTAATGACGCCGGTCCCATGCAGTACCTCATCCCGGGCTGGACGTTTGATCGCAAACGCCCCGTCTTCGGACGCCATTGAACAGAGTAAAAGGATGACAGAATGAGCACGACTACCCCCGTTGTTACTTCCATGCAGGTGATCCCGGTTGCCGGTTACGACAGTATGCTGATGAACCTGAGCGGTGCCCATGCGCCGTTTTTCACCCGCAACATTGTGATCATCAAAGATAACGCCGGACAGACCGGTGTGGGTGAAATTCCCGGCGGCGAAAAGATCCGCACTACGCTGGAAGACGCCGCCGCGCTGGTGGTGGGTAAAACCGTCGGCGAATACAAAAATATCCTCACTGCCGTGCGCCAGGCCTTTGCAGATCGCGATGCCGGTGGCCGTGGGCTGCAAACGTTCGATCTGCGCACCACCATCCACGTGGTAACCGGTATTGAAGCCGCGATGCTGGATCTGCTCGGCAAACACCTCGGCGTTAACGTGGCGACCCTGCTGGGCGACGGGCAACAGCGTAGCGAAGTCGAAATGCTCGGCTACCTGTTCTTTGTTGGTGACCGTAAACGTACGCCGCTGCCGTACCAGAGTCAGCCGGATGATAAATGTGACTGGTATCGCGTGCGTCACGAAGAGGCCATGACGCCGGATGCCGTCGTACGTCTGGCGGAAGCAGCCTATGAAAAATACGGTTTCAACGATTTCAAACTGAAGGGCGGCGTGCTGGCTGGCTTCGAAGAGGCTGAGGCGATTGTCGCGCTGGCAAAACGTTTCCCGCAGGCACGCGTCACCCTCGATCCGAACGGGGCCTGGTCGCTGGATGAAGCCATTGCCATCGGTAAAGAGCTGCGCAGCGTACTGGCTTACGCCGAAGATCCGTGCGGCGCGGAGCAGGGCTTCTCCGGGCGTGAAATCATGGCGGAATTCCGCCGCGCGACCGGCCTGCCGACCGCCACCAATATGATCGCCACCGACTGGCGTCAGATGGGACATACGCTGTCGTTACAGTCGGTGGACATTCCGCTGGCGGATCCGCACTTCTGGACCATGCAGGGCTCGGTGCGGGTGGCGCAAATGTGTCATGAATTTGGCCTGACCTGGGGCTCACACTCCAATAACCACTTCGACGTTTCGCTGGCGATGTTTACCCACGTTGCGGCGGCAGCACCGGGCAAAATTACCGCCATTGATACACACTGGATCTGGCAGGAAGGCAATCAGCGCATCACCAAAGCGCCGTTCGAAATTAAAGGCGGCATGGTGCAGGTCCCCAACACACCGGGGCTGGGCGTCGAACTGGATATGGACCAGGTGATGAAGGCGCACGAGCTGTATCAGAAACACGGCCTGGGCGCGCGCGACGATGCCATGGGCATGCAGTACCTGATCCCCAACTGGACGTTTGATAATAAACGCCCGTGCATGGTGCGTTAAAGAAATCCCGCCGGTTCTTGCGGGAACCGGCATCTTCCCGGCTCATTCGGGCGGATAATACTGGCAGTCAACATACCTAAGGACAGCATATGAAAATTGTGATCGCACCGGACTCATACAAGGAAAGCCTGAGTGCCCTCGATGTCGCTACCGCCATTGAGCGCGGTTTTAAAGAGATTTTCCCGGACGCGGAGTACGTCAAACTGCCGGTGGCGGATGGCGGCGAAGGGACGGTAGAAGCGATGGTGGCTGCCACCCACGGCAGGATAGTGAACGTCAACGTTACCGGCCCGCTTGGCGAACCGGTAGCGGGCTTTTACGGCATTTCCGGCGATGAACAGAGCGCTTTTATTGAAATGGCCGCCGCCAGCGGGCTGGAGCTGGTACCCGCGGCACAACGCGACCCATTAATTACAACATCCTGGGGCACCGGCGAGCTGATCCGTCACGCCCTCGATGCGGGCGTGAAACACATTATTATCGGGCTTGGCGGCAGCGCCACGAATGACGGCGGTGCCGGAATGGTGCAGGCGCTGGGCGCGACGCTGTTAAATGCACAGGGTAACGCGCTGGGGCACGGCGGCGGCGAACTGGCATCGCTGGCGCGGATCGACGTCAGTAAACTGGACCCGCGCCTGAAAACCTGCCGTATTGAAGTGGCCTGTGACGTGACCAATCCGCTCACTGGCGAGCAGGGCGCGTCGGCGATTTTCGGACCGCAGAAAGGTGCAACAGGCGAGACGATCGCCCTTCTAGACAACGCGCTGCATCACTATGCGCGCATCATTCAGCGCGATCTTGATGTGGACGTGCTGACGCTGGCAGGCGGTGGTGCGGCGGGCGGAATGGGGGCCGGGCTGTATGCCTTTTGCGGCGCAGAGCTGCGTCGCGGCATTGAGATCGTTACCGATGCGCTGCATCTGGCTGAGCACGTTGCCGATGCCGATCTGGTGATCACCGGTGAAGGGCGTATCGACAGCCAGACCGTGCACGGCAAAGTGCCCGTCGGCGTGGCAAAAGTCGCGAAAGGGTACAACAAACCGGTCATTGGCATTGCCGGCAGCCTGACGGCAGACGTGGGGATCGTGCATGAGCACGGTCTGGACGCGGTATTCAGCGTCATCTACTCCATCTGTTCGCTGGACGATGCGCTGAAAAATGCCGGTGAAAACGTCCGCATGACCGCGCGCAACGTCGCGGCGGTGTTAAAAGCCGGACGGGGATTACCGCCGTCAGCCTGACAACGTCTCCCTCTCCCTGCGGGAGAGGGCCGGGGTGAGGGGGAGTATTATCCCAGGATTTTACTCGCCTCCCGCCCGACGTTATCCATCTCATCCAGCAGTTCGAGCAGTTCCGGCTCCAGATCGGCGGCGGGCGTTCCGCTGCGTAACTGATGCTCAATCAGATGGCAGAGGTTTTTCAGCCGTGGTACGCCGCTGTAGCCGCAGCTACCGTGCAACTTATGAATGGCCTCTGTCAGCCCTTCCGGCGCTTCCCCCACCAGTTGCTCCTCAACCTTATTGCGGATCTCCGGCAGGAAGGCGAGCAGCATCTGCAACATCTCGCGAGCCAGATCGCTCTTTCCGGCAGACTGACGCAGCGCCAGCTGCCAGTCGAGGGTCACGTTCGGATTCACCGGCACGTCCACCGGTTCAGGAGCAGACAGCGACTCAGGCGGTATCAGCAACTGGCTGACGCCAGGACCCGGCAGATAACGCAGCAGCAGGCTGCGTAACTTTTCTTCTTCAATCGGCTTCGCCAGATAGCCGTTCATACCGGCACTGAACAGCTTCTCTTTCTGATCGGCGAGGGCATGGGCCGTGACCGCCACCACCGGGGTTTGCTGCTGGTGCGGCAGCTGGCGGATTAATTCGCAGGCGCGGATGCCGTCCATTTCCGGCATCTGAATATCCATCAGGATCAAATCGAACTGCATCTGTCGCGCCCGATCGACGGCCTGTTGTCCGCTTTCACACAGCTCAACCTGCTGTACCTGGTCGTCGAGCAGCGCGCCAATCAGCTTCAGGTTGGCAGGATTGTCATCCACGGCCATCACGCTCATCGCCAGCTTATGGGAATTTTCCGGCAGCAGCGGCGCCCGGCGGTTGAGGCGGCAGTATTCGGTGAGTGCAGGCAGCAGTCGCGCCGCGGTGAGCGGTTTAAGCAGGCAGGCCGCCGCGCCGTTCTGTTTCAGATCTTCGGCGTTGATTTGCGCATGGCAGGGCAGCGCCAGCAGCAGGAAATCGGTCATCTGTGCCGCTTTTGCCAGCCGGGTATGCTGCATGGTCAGCGGCTCCTTTAGCGTCACCGGCACCGCCAGCAGCAGAATATCGTAATGCTCCTCCGGCAGCCCTGACAGCGTCGGGCTGTAGATCACCTCCAGTGGCGTACTGCTGAGTAAATCCAGCGTGCTTTGCGCCGCCGCCGCGTTCGGCTCAATATAGGCCAGCCGTTTACCGGCCAGGCACAGGGTGGATGGCCCCTCGCCGATCACGTTCGGATTAAGATCGAGATTGATGTGGAACCAGAAGGTCGATCCGCGCTGTGGCTGGCTGTGGAAGGAGATATCACCGCCCATTTCTTTCACCAGTTTTTGCGTGATCACAAGCCCCAGCCCGGTACCGCCGTGACGCCGCGAAATGCTGGCATCCGCCTGACGGAACGCCTGGAACAGCCGCGACTGATCGCGCTCCGGGATCCCGATGCCGGTGTCGCGGATCTGCACTTCTATCTGCACTTTGTTATTGCTGATGGCGCGTTTTTCCACCACCACGTCAATATTGCCGTGTTCGGTGAACTTAATAGCGTTGCCGACCAGATTCGTGATCACCTGTTGCAGACGCAGCGGATCGCCGATGACGTTATCCGGCACGTCGTTCTTGATGTTCAGCGTCAGTTCAAGGCCCTTATCGTGGGCGGAGTGCGCCAGCAGCGTGACCACGTCATCCAGCGCGTTACGCAGCGGGAACGGAATGCTTTCCAGGATCAGCTTACCGGCTTCCAGCTTCGAGAAATCAAGCACATCGTTGATGATGGTCAGCAGGTTATTGGCGGAGCGCTCAATGGTGTGCAGGTGATCTTTCTGGGTAGGTGTCAGCTCAGATTTCAGCGTCAGGCGCGTAAAGCCGATCACGCCATTGAGCGGCGTGCGCAGTTCGTGGGACATATTCGCCAGAAACTCGGATTTAATACGCGCCGCTTCCTGCGCTCGCTTCTTCGCCAGATCCAGCTCGACGTTCTGGATCTCCATCTGCTCAAGAGTTTCCCGCAGATCGGAAGTGGCCTGGTCGATATTGTGCTGCATCTCTTCGTGATAGGCCGCCAGCGACATTGCCATTGAGTTGATGCCATTTTTCAGCATATCCAGCTCACCCAGCATGAAACCTTCCACGCGGCTGTCCAGCTGACCGCGACGGATGCGGTCAACGGTATTCACCATGTTGCGGATCGGCCCGGTGACATCGCGCATCAGACGCCAGCCGAAAATCAGGGCGATGCCGATACAAAACAGCATCATTACGCTGGAAACAAAGATCTCTTTGTACTGCTGTAGCCGCACGGAACGCAGATCCAGTTCCAGCGCCACATAGCCCAACATATTGTTCGCCTGCTTGGCATCCGCCGTGGAAGATTCGTCAGGTGAATACCTTTCTGAGATAATCGGCGTGCGCAGGATCATAAAATCGCCATTGCGCACCACGCTTAAGCGGCGCGGGAACGGCGTGCCTTTCGCCAGTTTTAGCTCGCCTGGATCGAGATGGAAATTCGAGGTAACAAACAGATTGTTATGCTCATCATAGATGGAGATCGCCCGTACAATGTCCGAATGGCGGCGGTGCAGGACGCTGATAAGCTGCCCGATTGACTCCCGGTTTTGCAGGTTCATGCCATATTCGCTGGAGACGGCGAGCGGCTCGATAATACTGGCACCGGCATCTTCAAGCTGACGCTGTAAGTCATTGTAGCGGTGGACAACAAAGAAGATGCTGAGCAACAAACCGATAAGTACGGTGGGGGCCAGAATCAAAATCATCATGCGCGCGCGCAGGCTGTAGTTGGTCATGGAGTTCCGTTATGGGACAATTAGGGCAATTATGTTTGACTGAGAAAATTCCCGGCAATGGCGCAATTCTACTCTGCAAAACGACGCGTGGCGACGCGTCAGATCATAACTGTTGAAGTGAGCGACCTCGATCCCTTCGGTCAGGGCGTGGCTCGCCACAACGGTAAAGCGCTGTTTATTCCGGGCCTGTTGCCCGGAGAACGGGCGGAAATCACCCTGACGGAAGACAAGCGTCAGTATGCCCGCGGGCAAGTTAAGCGTCGTCTTAACGACAGCCCGGAACGGGAAACGCCGCTGTGCCCGCATTTTGGCGTCTGCGGCGGCTGTCAGCAGCAACATGCCAGCGTAGAACTGCAACAGCGCAGTAAACGCAGCGCACTGGCGCGCATGATGAAGCGTGACGTAGACGAAGTGATTGCCGATCGGCCCTGGGGCTATCGTCGTCGCGCGCGTCTGAGCCTGAACGTGGCGGCCAAAAGCCAGCAGCTGGAAATGGGTTTTCGCAAAGCCGGTTCAAATGAAATCATCAACGTGAAGCGTTGCCCGATTTTGGTGCCCCGTCTTGAGGCACTGTTGCCATTATTGCGCAACTGCCTCCAGACGCTGGACAATCCGCAGCATCTCGGGCATGTCGAACTGGTGCAGGCCGATAACGGACCGCTGCTGGTATTGCGACATACCGCGCCGTTAAGCGCGAAGGATCGCGAAAAACTGGAACGCTTTTCGCATTCCGAGGACGTGGCGCTTTTTCTTGCGCCACAAAGCGACATACTGCAACCCGTAACCGGTGAAGCGCCCTGGTACACATCGGCCGGACTGCGCTTAACCTTCAGCCCGCGCGATTTCATTCAGGTGAATGATGGCGTTAATCAGCTGATGGTGGCAAAAGCGCTGGGGTGGCTGGACATTACCTCCACCGACCGGGTGCTGGATCTGTTCTGCGGGATGGGCAATTTTACCCTGCCGCTGGCAGCACGCGCCGCGAGCGTGGTGGGCGTGGAAGGTGTCGAGGCGTTAGTCGAGAAAGGGCGGCAAAACGCCGAACAGAATGCGTTGCACAATGTGACATTTTTTCATGAAAACCTGGAAGAAGATGTCACGGCGCAGCCCTGGGCGCGCCACGGAATAGACAAAGTGCTGCTCGATCCGGCGCGCGCAGGTGCGCCAGGCGTGATGGCACACATTATAAAACTGGCCCCGTCAAAAGTAGTCTATGTTTCCTGTAACCCGGCCACGCTTGCCCGCGACAGTGAAGCATTATTAAATGCGGGGTACCAGATTCAGCGGCTGGCGATGCTGGACATGTTCCCGCACACTGGGCATCTGGAATCTATGGTGTTATTTGCACGCAGTGTGAGCACAGGTAATTAACTTCGGCTTGTCGAATTCGACAGGCTTCGTCCCTGAAAGGAGAGGACAATGGTTGCGGTAAGAAGTGCACATCTTAATCGGGCAGGAGAATTCGATTCAGAAAAATGGATCGCCAGTCTGGGAATATCCAGTCAGCCCTCGTGTGACCGCTTAGCCGAAACCTGGGCGTATTGCCTGCAACAAACCCAGGGCCATCCTGACGCCGATCTGCTGTTGTGGCGCGGCGTCGAGATGGTTGAAATCCTCTCCATGTTGAGCATGGATATTGAAACGCTGCGTGCGGCGCTGCTGTTCCCGCTGGCGGACGCCAACGTGGTCAGCGAAGACGTGTTGCAGGAAAGCGTCGGCAAAGCCATTGTCGATCTGATCCACGGCGTGCGCGATATGGCTGCTATCCGCCAGCTGAAAGCGGCGCATAACGATTCCGTCTCTTCTGAGCAGGTTGATAACGTCCGCCGTATGCTGCTGGCGATGGTTGACGATTTCCGCTGCGTGGTGATCAAACTGGCCGAGCGCGTGGCGCATCTGCGGGAAGTAAAAGACTCGCCGGAAGATGAACGCGTCCTGGCGGCGAAAGAGTGCACCAATATCTATGCGCCGCTGGCGAACCGCTTAGGTATCGGTCAACTGAAATGGGAGCTGGAAGACTACTGCTTCCGTTATCTGCATCCGGATGAATACAAGCGCATCGCTAAACTGCTGCACGAGCGCCGTATCGACCGTGAACATTACATTGATGAATTCGTCGGCCACCTGCGCGCGGAAATGAAAACCGAGGGCGTGAAGGCCGAGGTGTATGGCCGCCCGAAACATATCTACAGCATCTGGCGCAAAATGCAGAAAAAACAGCTCGCCTTTGACGAGCTGTTTGACGTGCGCGCGGTGCGCATTGTGGCTGAGCGGTTGCAGGACTGCTATGCGGCTCTTGGGATCGTGCATACCCATTACCGCCATCTGCCCGACGAGTTTGATGACTACGTTGCCAACCCGAAACCTAACGGTTACCAGTCCATTCACACCGTGGTGCTGGGGCCGGGCGGTAAAACCGTTGAGATCCAGATCCGTACCCGCCAGATGCATGAAGATGCCGAGCTGGGCGTGGCGGCGCACTGGAAATACAAAGAAGGCGCTGCTGCCACCGGCGCGCGCGCAACCGGCCACGAAGATCGTATCGCCTGGCTGCGTAAGCTCATCGCCTGGCAGGAAGAGATGGCCGATTCCGGCGAAATGCTCGACGAAGTGCGCAGTCAGGTATTCGACGATCGCGTCTACGTCTTTACCCCGAAAGGCGATGTGGTCGATCTGCCGGCAGGCTCCACGCCGCTCGATTTCGCATACCACATTCACAGTGACGTCGGCCATCGCTGCATCGGAGCGAAAATTGGCGGGCGTATCGTGCCGTTCACCTATCAGTTACAGATGGGCGATCAGATCGAGATCATCACCCAGAAGCAGCCGAACCCCAGCCGCGACTGGCTGAACCCAAACCTCGGCTATGTCACCACCAGCCGTGGGCGGGCCAAGATCCACAACTGGTTCCGCAAACAGGATCGCGATAAAAACATTCTTGCCGGGCGGCAGATCCTCGATGACGAGCTTGAACATCTGGGGATCAGCCTGAAAGAGGCGGAAAAACAGCTGCTGCCGCGCTACAACTTCAACGAAGTGGAAGAGCTGCTGGCGGCCATTGGCGGCGGCGATATTCGCCTTAACCAGATGGTTAACTTCTTACAGGCGCAGTTCAATAAACCGAGCGCCGAAGAACAGGATGCCGCTGCGCTTAAGCAGTTACAGCAGAAAACCTGGGCACCGCCGCACCGTAACACCAACAAAGATAAAGGCCGCGTGGTAGTGGAGGGCGTCGGTAACCTGATGCACCATATTGCGCGTTGCTGCCAGCCGATCCCCGGTGACGAGATCACCGGCTTCATCACCCAGGGCCGCGGTATTTCCATTCACCGCGCCGACTGCGATCAGCTGACCGAGTTGCAGTCCCACGCGCCGGAACGCATCGTCGACGCGGTATGGGGCGAAAGCTATTCGGCGGGCTATTCGCTGGTGGTGCGCGTCACGGCCAACGATCGCAGCGGCCTGTTGCGCGACATCACGACCATTCTCGCCAATGAGAAGGTCAACGTGCTGGGGGTGGCGAGTCGCAGCGATACCAAACAGCAGCTGGCGACCATCGATATGAACATCGAAATCTACAACCTGCAGGTGCTTGGTCGCGTCCTTGGCAAACTGAATCAGGTGCCGGATGTGATCGACGCGCGTCGCCTGCACGGCGGTTAATTTTACTTTTCCGGCCCGATGGCGTGTGGCTGTCGGGCCGGTGTTTTCAGGATATTCTAATGACTCAAATTGATCGCCTGCTGGGCATCATGCAACGCCTGCGCGACCCGGAAAACGGCTGTCCGTGGGATAAAGAGCAGACCTTTGCCACCATCGCACCTTACACCCTCGAAGAAACCTATGAAGTGCTTGATGCGATTTCCCGGGATGACTTTGATGATTTGCGCGGTGAGCTGGGTGACCTGCTGTTCCAGGTGGTGTTTTACGCTCAGATGGCGCAGGAAGAGGGGCGTTTCGACTTCAATGACATTTGTGCGGCTATCAGCGACAAGCTTGAACGCCGTCACCCGCATATTTTTGGCGACGCCACCGCCAGCAACAGCACCGAAGTTTTAGCCCGCTGGGAGCAAATCAAGCACGAAGAGCGCGCCGAAAAAGCGCAGCACTCGGCGCTGGACGATATTCCGCATACTTTCCCGGCGCTGATGCGCGCGCATAAAATTCAGAAACGCTGCTCGACGGTTGGCTTCGACTGGAACTCCATCGGTCCGGTGCTGGACAAAGTTTACGAAGAGATCGACGAAGTGATGGATGAGGCGAAACAGGCTGTTGTCGATCAGGCGCGGGTGGAAGAGGAGATGGGCGATTTGCTGTTCGCCACCGTAAATTTATCCCGTCATCTGGGCGTAAAAGCGGAAGTGGCGCTGCAAAAAGCGAACCTGAAATTTGAGCGACGCTTCCGGGAAGTGGAGCGCATTGTGGCGTCCCGCGGGCTGACAATGACCGGTGTTGACCTCGAAACGATGGAAGAAGTCTGGCAGCAGGTAAAACGGCAGGAATCTGATCTCTAACGAGTTTTGCAGATCAAGCGCGATTTGTGTGATTTTTTAAATAACAAGCGCTTGATTTGCGTCAAAAACATTTAGCCAAAAGGGGCTATTTTCTCACTCCTTATCAATGTCAGAACCTGTGGAAGAGGAGGAAGAATGAAAGTTTGTGGCGACTGCCTTGTTCCGGTATACTGCTTTCCCGTCCTGGTTATTCCATCGTCTTTTAAACCTAACTTCTCAGGTTCAGCATGACAACGAACTATATTTTTGTGACCGGCGGGGTCGTATCCTCTCTGGGAAAAGGCATTGCCGCAGCCTCCCTCGCAGCCATTCTTGAAGCCCGTGGCCTCAATGTAAGCATGATGAAACTGGATCCGTACATCAACGTCGATCCGGGTACCATGAGCCCAATTCAGCACGGGGAAGTGTTCGTTACAGAAGACGGCGCTGAAACCGATCTTGACCTGGGCCACTACGAGCGCTTCATTCGCACCAAGATGAGCCGTCGTAACAACTTCACCACCGGTCGTATCTACTCCGATGTTCTGCGTAAAGAGCGCCGTGGCGACTATCTGGGCGCGACCGTTCAGGTTATTCCGCACATCACCAACGCTATCAAAGAGCGCATCATCGAAGGTGGCGAAGGCCACGACGTGGTGCTGGTTGAAATCGGCGGTACGGTAGGTGACATCGAGTCGCTGCCGTTCCTGGAAGCGATTCGCCAGATGGCTGTTGAAGTGGGCCGCGAACACACCATGTACATGCACCTGACGCTGGTGCCGTATATGGCGGCGGCGGGTGAGGTGAAAACCAAACCGACACAGCATTCTGTAAAAGAGCTGCTTTCCATCGGTATCCAGCCGGATATTCTGATTTGTCGTTCAGATCGCGCGGTTCCTGCCAACGAACGTGCGAAAATTGCTTTGTTCTGTAACGTTCCAGAAAAAGCCGTTATTTCTCTGAAAGACGTCGATTCCATTTATAAAATTCCGGGCCTGTTGAAATCTCAGGGACTGGACGATTATATTTGTAAACGATTCAGCTTGAACTGTCCGGAAGCTGATCTGTCTGAATGGGAACAGGTTATTTACGAAGAAGCGAATCCGGCGGGTGAAGTCACTATCGGCATGGTCGGCAAGTACATTGAACTGCCGGATGCTTATAAGTCGGTGATCGAAGCGCTGAAACACGGTGGCCTGAAAAATCGCGTTACCGTCAACATCAAGCTTATCGATTCGCAGGATGTTGAAACACGCGGTGTTGAGATCTTAAAAGGTCTGGACGCGATCCTGATCCCGGGTGGTTTCGGCTACCGCGGCGTCGAAGGCAAGATCGCCACCGCACGCTTTGCGCGTGAAAATAATATTCCTTATCTGGGCATTTGCCTGGGTATGCAGGTTGCGCTGATTGAGTTTGCGCGCAACGTAGCGGGAATGGACAACGCCAACTCAACGGAATTTGTGCCAGACTGTAAGTACCCTGTCGTGGCGCTCATTACCGAATGGCGTGATGAAGATGGCAATGTCGAAGTCCGCACTGAAAAGAGCGACCTGGGTGGTACGATGCGTCTTGGCGCGCAGCAGTGCCAGTTGGATGATGACAGCCTGGTTCGTCAGTTGTACGGTACGCCAACGATTGTTGAACGTCACCGTCACCGCTATGAAGTCAACAATATGCTGTTGAAACAAATTGAAGCTGCGGGTCTGCGTGTCGCAGGCCGTTCCGGCGATGATCAGCTTGTTGAGATCATCGAGGTGCCTAACCATCCGTGGTTTGTCGCCTGTCAGTTCCACCCGGAATTTACTTCAACGCCGCGTGATGGACATCCGCTGTTTGCAGGCTTTGTGAAAGCCGCAAGCGATTTCCAGAAGCGTCAGGCGAAGTAAGAGTTAGAACGACAATGCACCCGGACGGGTGCATTGTTTGTCTGGAGTTTTAGTTTAACTTGTACTGAGGAAATCCTAATGTCCAAAATCGTTAAAGTCATCGGTCGTGAAATCATCGACTCCCGTGGTAACCCGACTGTTGAAGCCGAAGTACACCTTGAAGGTGGTTTCGTCGGTATGGCTGCTGCCCCGTCAGGTGCTTCTACTGGTTCCCGTGAAGCTCTGGAACTGCGCGATGGCGACAAATCCCGTTTCCTGGGTAAAGGCGTAACCAAAGCCGTTGGCGCGGTTAACGGCCCGATTGCTCAGGCAGTGCTTGGCAAAGACGCCAAAGACCAGGCTGGTATCGATAAGATCATGATCGATCTGGACGGTACTGAAAACAAATCTAACTTCGGCGCGAACGCTATCCTGGCTGTGTCTCTGGCAACGGCTAAAGCGGCTGCGGCTTCTAAAGGTCAGGCGCTGTACGAGCACATTGCTGAACTGAACGGTACCCCGGGCAAATACTCCATGCCAGTTCCGATGATGAACATCATCAACGGTGGTGAGCACGCAGACAACAACGTTGATATTCAGGAATTCATGATCCAGCCTGTTGGCGCTAAAACGCTGAAAGAAGCTGTGCGTATGGGTTCTGAAGTGTTCCACAACCTGGCTAAAGTTCTGAAAGCTAAAGGTATGAACACTGCTGTTGGTGACGAAGGCGGCTATGCGCCGAACCTGGGTTCCAACGCTGAAGCTCTGGCTGTAATCGCTGAAGCGGTTAAAGCTGCTGGCTACGAGCTGGGCACCGACATCACTCTGGCGATGGACTGTGCAGCATCTGAGTTCTACAAAGACGGTAAATACGTTCTGGCTGGCGAAGGCAACAAAGCGTTCACCTCTGAAGAATTCACCCACTTCCTGGAAGATCTGACCAAGCAGTATCCGATCGTTTCCATCGAAGATGGTCTGGACGAATCTGACTGGGATGGTTTTGCATACCAGACCAAAGTGCTGGGCGACAAAATCCAGCTGGTTGGTGACGACCTGTTCGTAACCAACACCAAGATCCTGAAAGAAGGTATCGAAAAAGGCATCGTTAACTCCATCCTGATCAAATTCAACCAGATCGGTTCTCTGACCGAAACTCTGGCTGCGATCAAAATGGCGAAAGACGCTGGCTACACTGCGGTGATCTCTCACCGTTCTGGCGAAACTGAAGATGCGACCATTGCCGACCTGGCAGTAGGTACCGCTGCAGGCCAGATCAAAACCGGTTCCATGAGCCGTTCTGACCGCGTTGCTAAATACAACCAGCTGATCCGTATCGAAGAAGCGCTGGGCGAAAAAGCACCGTACAACGGTCGTAAAGAGATCAAAGGCCAGGCATAATCTCCTGACTGACGTTCTTTAAAAAAACCCGCTTCGGCGGGTTTTTTTTGGTCTTTACAGCAGCAGCGGCAAGGTCGCGCTGGCGGTTTGCTGGCTGGTATCGCTGTAGTGCGCATCCTGAGACATCAGGGCGGTGATCAGCAGTTCCACCAGCAGCATTGCGCCTACTTTGGCATTCAGCGCCCCGGCACTCAGCGGCCCTTCAGGCTTAGCCGCCACCAGCAGCATATCGCTTATCGACGCCAGCGGGCTGCGCGGCGTATTGCTTAACGCCAGCACCGTCGCACCGCGTTTACGTGCCAGTTTCACCACATGCAGCAGATCGCGCGTGGAGCCAGAACTGGAAATCGCGATCACCAGTTCATCACTGCCCAGCGTCGTGGCATTCATCGCTGCACGGTGCATATCGCTGAACAGCTGCGCGGTTTTGCCGAGGCGTAAAAGTTTGTAGTGCAGATACTCCCCGATGATGGCGCTGGCCGCCACGCCATAAATCTGCACTGTGCGTGCCTGGTGCAGTTTCACCGCCGCCCTGGCAAGTACCTCGCGGTCGAGCAGCGTGGCCGTATCACGCAGGGCCATCACCGATTCTTCCACCAGCGTATCAACCTCATCGCCCTGTTCACGCGGCGCACCGGCGCGCTGCACATCCAGCGCCAGCGCCATTTTAAATTCGGTATAGCCTTTGCAGCCCAGCACACGACACAGGCGCGTTACGCTGGCTTCGCTGGTGGCACTCTCCCGTGCCAGCTCGGTAATGGTCTGATAAAGCACGCGGGAAGGTTCAGCGAGTATGTACTCTGTCAGCTTCTGCTGCGTGGGACTGTAACCCGACATTCCCTGGCGAAGACGCAGCAGCACATTTTCATTTTCAGACATTCCGGGATCCTTTACGTCGTTGATGCCCGCTAGTGTGGCGGAAAGAGGGGATCGGTTGCCAGTCATTTTAAAATAGTATGATCCGCTTCTGACTTTTTGATGATAATTTTCACTGTGTGTTATTTGTGTGGTAAAAATTTTCATCAACAAGCGACGAGCGGAGATAGGGCATGACAATATTCAGCGGCGCATCCTCTGGGGGATGGTTTGAAAAAGCACAGCGTTTTGGTAAATCCTTTATGCTGCCGATTGCGGTCCTTCCGGCGGCGGGCCTGTTGCTCGGCATCGGCGGTGCGCTGTCCAATCCCAATACGCTGACGGCGTATCCTTTCCTCGACGTCGCCTGGCTACAGGCGATTTTCACTATCATGAGCAGCGCCGGGGCGATTGTTTTTGCCAACCTGTCGGTACTGTTTGCGGTGGGCGTGGCCGTCGGGCTGGCAAAAACCGATAAGGGCACGGCGGGGCTGGCCGCGCTGCTGGCTTATCTGGTGATGAATGCCACCATAAATGCCTTACTGACGCTCACCGGTACGCTGGCGAGCAGCAATCCCGGCGCGGTCGGGCAGGGCATGACCTTAGGTATTCAGACGCTGGAAACCGGGGTTTTTGGCGGCGTGGTTATCGGCCTCGTCACCTGCGCGCTGCATCACCGCTTTAACAAGATCGCGCTGCCACAGTTCCTCGGCTTTTTTGGCGGCTCGCGCTTCGTGCCCATTATCAGCTCGCTGGCGGCGATCCTTGTCGGTGCCCTTATGACGGTGGTCTGGCCGCATTTTCAAAAGCTGATCTTCGGCCTTGGCGGACTGGTGGACGCTACCGGTTATCTCGGTACGTTGCTGTACGGGTTTATTTTGCGCATGCTTGGCCCCTTCGGCCTGCACCACATCTTTTATCTGCCCTTCTGGACAACGGCGCTGGGCGGCAGTGAGATCGTCAATGGACAGCTGGTGGAAGGCACGCAGCGGATTTTCTTCGCCCAGCTTGCTGACCCCGCCACGCAGCAGTTTTACGAAGGCACCTCACGCTTTATGTCTGGTCGTTTCATTACCATGATGTTCGGGCTGGTAGGGGCTTGTCTTGCGATGTACCACACCGCAAAACCCGAGAACAAAAAACGTGTGGCGGGCCTGCTGATCTCCGCGGCGCTGACGTCGTTTTTAACCGGTATTACCGAACCGATTGAGTTTTCGTTCCTGTTTGTCGCGCCGGTGCTGTATGTCCTGCACGCTTTCTTCGACGGGCTGGCTTTTATGCTGGCGCATATGCTGCACATTACTATCGGGCAGACGTTTTCCGGCGGCTTTATCGACTTTGTGCTGTTCGGCATTTTGCAGGGCGAAGCGAAAACCCACTGGCTTTACGTGCCGATGGTCGGCATTCCGTGGTTCTTCCTTTACTACTTCACCTTCCGCTACCTGATCACACGCTTCAATTTCCTCACGCCGGGCCGCGAAAAAGAGCCGGTGGAGCAGCACTCTGCCGTCAGTGGCACCCAACGGGCCGAGGCCATCGTGGCGGCACTGGGCGGGCGGGACAATCTGGACGAGGTCGACTGTTGTGCCACCCGTCTGCGCGTAACGGTCAAAGCCGGCAGCAAAGTGGACGAACCCGCGCTGAAAGCCACTGGTGCGCGCGGGGTGATCGTGCGCGGCAACGGCGTTCAGGTGATTTACGGGCCGCACGTCACCATTATCAAAAACGAAATGGAAGAGATGTTAGCGTTATGAATGCATTAGATCAGATCAAACACGCGCTGGTGGTGTCCTGCCAGGCGCTGGAAAACGAACCGCTGCACAGCGATTTTATTATGTCCCGCATGGCGCTGGCCGCACTCGAGGGCGGAGCCGCTGGTATTCGCGCCAACAGCGTGGTGGATATCAAAGCCATTAAAGCGCAGGTGTCGCTACCGGTGATCGGCATTATTAAGCGTGATTACCCTGACAGCGAGGTGTTTATTACTGCCACACTGCGTGAAATCGACGAACTGATGACGGTTGCCCCGGAAATCATCGCGCTGGATGCGACACAGCGTAAGCGGCCGGGCGGCGACACCCTTGCTGCGCTGGTCAGCGAGATCCGCCGTCGCTATCCGCAGGTACTGTTAATGGCGGATATCGCCACCCTTGACGATGCGCGTATTGCCGGTGAACTGGGCTTTGACTGCCTTGGCACCACCCTTTACGGCTATACGGCTGAAACGGCAGGGCATCGGCTCCCTGAGAACGATCTGCACTTCCTGAAAGCGGTGCTGGACATCGCGACTATTCCGGTGATCGCCGAAGGCAATGTCGACACCCCGGCGCTTGCCGCGCAGTGTCTGGCACTGGGCGCGCATTCCGTCGTGGTCGGCGGTGCCATCACCCGCCCGCAGCAAATTACCGCCCGCTTTGCCCGCGCGATAAATGCCCAGGGCGCGAATGGCACATGATCGATGCGCCAGGATCTGCGATACTTAGGGTTTACACGCTAAACAGAGATGAGTATGCAGTACCCGATTAATGAAATGTTCCAGACCTTGCAAGGCGAGGGTTACTTTACCGGCGTTCCTGCCATTTTTATTCGTTTGCAGGGATGCCCGGTTGGCTGTGCCTGGTGCGACACCAAACACACATGGGACAAGCTCTCCGATCGGGAAGTATCGCTCTATAGCGTTATCGCCAAAACCAAAGAAAGTGATAAATGGGGTGCGGCGAGCAGCGAAGATCTGCTGGCGATCATCAGCCGTCAGGGTTACACCGCGCGTCATCTGGTGATCACCGGCGGCGAGCCCTGCATCCACGACCTGCTGCCGCTGACCTCGTTGTTTGAGAAAAACGGTTTTAGCTGCCAGATTGAAACCAGCGGCACGCACGAAGTCCGCACCACGACGGGCACCTGGGTTACAGTATCACCGAAGGTGAATATGCGCGGTGGCTATGACGTGCTGACACAGGCGCTGGAGCGCGCCGACGAGATCAAACATCCGGTAGGCCGTATGCGGGATATTGAAGCGCTGGATGAACTGCTGGCGCGTCTTGACGATGACAAACCCCGCGTTATCGCCCTGCAACCGATCAGTCAGAAAGAAGACGCCACGCGCCTGTGCATCGAAACCTGTATTGCCCGCAACTGGCGGCTGTCCATGCAGACGCATAAGTATCTGAATATTGCATGATCCGCTCCCTCTCCCCACGGGAGAGGGGCATCTGCCGGGGTATCACTCCCCGCGATAAATACAGCCCGCCGTGCAGGTCTCTTTGACCATTACCGCACTCAACTGCGGCACCAGCGGCTTCATTTCGTTCCAGATCCACGCGGCCAGCACTTCGCTGGTCGGATTCTCAAGTCCCGGAATATCATTCAGATAGTAATGATCCAGACGATCATAGGTCGGCTTGAAAGCGCGTTTCAGCTCGGAAAAATCCATGATCCAGCCGGTATGCGGATCGACTTCACCAGTAATTTCCAGACGCACCATAAAGGAGTGACCGTGCAGGCGACCGCATTTGTGGCCTTCCGGTACGTGCGGCAGGTGGTGAGCGGCTTCGAAGGTGAAATCTTTAAACAAGGTGGTGATCATCATCATTTCTCTGTAAGGCAAAAACCGCGGTAGGGTAGCGGATATGACCTTTTTTAGCATTAACAAAAACCGGGAAAAGTGTTAAGCCGAACTATTTGTCAGGCTTATAGCTATAAAGTTTTTTAAATTCAAACGCTTAATTGACCGGTTTTAGTGTTAATAACTATAACTAAAAGAGGTTAGTCATTTTGGTTATTTGTTATTTCCATCCCTTCTTTAATTGTTATTATTCGCGCCGTTAACCTTACTCTCTGTTCTGTTTTTCCCCCTTATAAAAACAGCTTTTACTGGAACTGGACGACGCATGACGACTCAGGCCCCACCTTCCGCTTTGTTGCCGCTAAATGCGGAGCAAATGTCACGTTTAACGGCAGTGACATCCGAACTCACTCCCACTCAGCTTGCCTGGGTTTCCGGCTATTTCTGGGGCGTGCTTAACCAGCAGCCCGGTAGCGTTGCGGCGATCGCGCCCGCGCCTGTCGCCAAAGAAACACCGGCCATTACGCTGATTTCCGCCTCGCAAACCGGCAATGCCCGCCGCGTAGCGGAAGCCCTGCGCGATGACCTGCTGGCGGCGAAGCTTAACGTCAATCTGGTTAACGCGGGCGACTATAAATTCAAACAAATCGCTCAGGAAAAACTGCTGGTTGTCGTGACGTCCACACAAGGGGAAGGAGAGCCGCCGGAAGAAGCCGTCGCGCTGCATAAATTCCTGTTCTCGAAAAAAGCGCCCAAACTTGAGGGCACGGCTTTTGCCGTCTTTGGCCTTGGCGACTCCTCATACGAATTCTTCTGTCAGAGCGGTAAAGATTTTGACAGCAAGCTGGCGGCGCTGGGTGCGGAACGCTTGCTGGATCGTGTCGATACCGACGTTGAATATCAGGCTGCCGCCGCCGAATGGCGTGGTCGTATCGTTGAGGTGCTGAAATCCCGCGTCCCACAAGAAACGCCAGCGCAGGCTGCCGTGACTGCCAGCGGCGTGGTCAACGAAGTCACCTCCAGTCCTTATACTAAAGAAGCGCCGCTGTGCGCCACGCTGTCGGTCAATCAGAAAATCACCGGTCGCGATTCCGAAAAAGATGTGCGCCATCTGGAGATCGATCTGGGTGACTCCGGCCTGCGCTATCAGCCGGGCGATGCCCTGGGCGTCTGGTATCAGAACGATCCGGCGCTGGTTAAAGAACTGGTTGAACTGCTGTGGCTGACGGGCGACGAGCCGGTGAATGTCGATGGCAAAACCCTGCCGCTTTCCGAAGCCTTGCAGTGGCATTTTGAGCTGACGGTGAACACCGCCAATATCGTTGAAAACTACGCCACCCTGACCCGCAGCGAAACCTTATTGCCGCTGGTGGGCGATAAAGCGCAGTTGCAGCACTACGCCGCAACGACGCCGATTGTCGATATGGTGCGTTTCTCTCCGGCCCAGCTGGATGCCGACGCGCTTATTGGTCTGCTGCGCCCGCTGACGCCGCGCCTGTACTCCATCGCCTCGTCTCAGGCGGAAGTCGAAAGCGAAGTGCACATTACCGTGGGCGCGGTGCGTTTTGATATTGAAGGCCGCGCGCGGGCCGGTGGCGCGTCGAGCTTCCTCGCCGACCGCGTGGAAGAAGATGGCGAAGTCCGAGTGTTTATCGAACATAACGATAACTTCCGTCTGCCAGAAAACCCGGAAACACCGGTGATCATGATAGGGCCAGGCACCGGTATCGCGCCGTTCCGCGCCTTTATGCAGCAACGTGCCGCCGAGGATGCGCCGGGTAAAAACTGGCTGTTCTTTGGCAACCCGCACTTTACCGAAGACTTTTTGTACCAGGTGGAGTGGCAGCGCTACGTTAAAGACGGTGTGCTGAACCGCATCGACCTGGCCTGGTCTCGCGATCAGAAAGAAAAAATATACGTACAAGACAAACTGCGCGAACAGGGCGCAGAGCTGTGGCGCTGGATCAATGACGGTGCCCACATTTATGTCTGCGGCGACGCCAATCGTATGGCGAAAGACGTTGAGCAGGCTTTGCTGGATGTGATTGCCGAATTCGGTGGCATGGATACCGAAGCGGCGGATGAATTTTTAAGTGAGCTGCGCGTTGAGCGCCGTTATCAGCGAGATGTCTACTAATGAGCGAAAAATATCCAGGTCCGCTGGTGGTCGAAGGAAAACTGACTGACGCCGAGCGCATGAAGCGGGAAAGCAACTATCTGCGCGGAACGATTGCGGAAGATTTACATAACGGTCTGACCGGCGGTTTTTCCGGTGACAACTTCCTGCTGATCCGTTTTCACGGCATGTACCAGCAGGACGATCGCGACATTCGCGCCGAGCGTGCCGAGCAGAAACTGGAGCCGCGTCACGCGATGATGCTGCGCTGCCGTCTGCCGGGCGGCATTATCACGCCGCAGCAGTGGCTGTCGGTGGATAAATTCGCCACCGAAAAAACCATCTACGGCAGCATCCGTCTGACCAACCGCCAGACGTTCCAGTATCACGGCATTCTGAAGAAGAACGTCAAACCGGCGCACCAGATGCTGCACGAAGTGGGGCTGGACGCGCTGGCAACGGCAAACGACATGAACCGTAACGTGCTGTGCACCTCTAACCCGGTGGAATCGCAGCTGCATGCCGAAGCGTACGAATGGGCGAAAAAGCTCTCTGAGCACCTGCTGCCGCGCACCCGCGCCTATGCGGAAATCTGGCACGATGCCGAGAAAGTGGCGACCACCGACGAAGAACCCATTCTCGGTCAGACCTATCTGCCGCGTAAGTTTAAAACCACGGTGGTGATCCCGCCGCAGAACGACATCGATTTGCACGCCAACGACATGAACTTTGTCGCCATCGCCGAAAACGGCAAACTGGTGGGCTTTAACCTGCTGGTAGGCGGCGGATTGTCCATTGAGCACGGCAACAAGAAAACCTACGCCCGCACCGCGACTGAATTTGGCTTCCTGCCGCTGGAGCATACGCTGGCGGTCGCCGAAGCCGTGGTCACCACGCAGCGCGACTGGGGCAACCGTACCGATCGTAAAAACGCTAAAACCAAATACACGCTGGAGCGCGTCGGACCTGAAGTGTTCAAAGCGGAAGTGGAACGTCGCGCAGGCATTACATTCGCGCCGATCCGCCCGTATGAATTCACCGGTCGCGGCGATCGCATCGGCTGGGTGAAAGGGATCGATGACAAGTGGCACCTGACGCTGTTTATCGAGAATGGCCGTATTCTGGATTATCCGGATCGTCCACTGAAAACCGGCCTGGTTGAGATCGCGAAGATCCATAAAGGCGACTTCCGTTTAACCGCTAACCAGAATCTGATCGTGGCGGGCGTACCGGAAAGCGAAAAAGCGAAGATCGAAAAACTGGCGCGCGATCATGGCCTGATGAATGCCGTGAAACCGCAGCGTGAGAACTCGATGGCCTGCGTCGCCTTCCCGACCTGTCCGCTGGCGATGGCGGAGGCCGAGCGTTTCCTGCCGTCGTTTATCGACAAAGTAGAAGCGGTAATGGAAAAACACGGCCTCGGCCACGAGCATATCGTGCTGCGCGTGACCGGTTGCCCGAACGGCTGTGGCCGAGCGCTGCTGGCCGAGCTGGGGCTGGTCGGTAAAGCGCCGGGCCGCTATAACCTGCACCTGGGCGGCAACCGCATGGGCACGCGTATCCCGCGCATGTACCGCGAAAACATTACCGAATCGGAAATCCTCGACACCATTGACGAGCTGGTAGGCCGCTGGGCGAAAGAGCGTAATGCCAACGAAGGCTTCGGTGATTTTACCGTTCGTGCCGGCATCATCCGTCCGGTACTGGATCCGGCACGGGATTTCTGGGAATAAACGATCCTTGCCCGGTGGCGCTATGCTTACCGGGCCTACGGTTTAACAGGCCGGGCAAACAACGTGCCCTGTAGGCCGGGTAAGCGCATGCGCCACCCGGCATAAGTGAGGAATCTATGTCCGTACTCGATCTAAACGCGCTCAACGAACTGCCAAAAGTAGAACGCGTACTGGCCCTCGCCGAGACGAACGGCCAGCTTGAAAAACTCAGCGCAGAAGCGCGCGTCGCCTGGGCGCTGGAAAACCTGCCCGGTGAATACGTGCTGTCGTCGAGCTTTGGTATTCAGGCGGCGGTCAGCCTGCATCTGGTGAATCAGATCCGTCCGGATATTCCGGTGATCCTCACCGATACCGGCTACCTGTTCCCGGAAACCTACCAGTTTATTGACGAGTTAACGGACAAACTCAAACTGAACCTGCAAGTCTACCGCGCGAAAGAGAGCGCAGCCTGGCAGGAGGCCCGCTACGGCAAACTGTGGGAGCAGGGCGTTGAAGGCATCGAGAAGTACAACGACATTAACAAAGTCGAGCCGATGAACCGTGCACTGAAAGCGCTGAACGCGCAGACATGGTTTGCCGGCCTGCGCCGCGACCAGTCCGGCAGTCGAGCCAGCCTGCCGGTGCTGGCCATCCAGCGCGGCGTGTTTAAAGTGCTGCCGATTATCGACTGGGACAACCGCACCGTGTTCCAGTACCTGCAAAAGCACGGCCTGAAATACCATCCGTTGTGGGATCAGGGCTATCTGTCAGTCGGGGATACCCATACCACCCGCAAATGGGAGCCGGGCATGGCCGAAGAAGAAACCCGCTTCTTTGGGTTGAAGCGCGAGTGCGGATTGCATGAAGGTTAAGTAATAAATATCCCTCCACCCGGCAGTGCAATGCTGCCGGGTATAACGCCTGCTTTTTAGACTGAATTAATAAAATATTACATTCCCTTACTTTTAAAACTAAGAATAAATAAAAGATCTGTATGTGCTTTTGTTTTTAATTAGTGGTGTGAATATAACAGGTTATAAACGGGTTATTTCCCGGATGATAAATAAACGCGCATCCAAAAAAGTTTGAATAATGTCAAAGAATTGTCCCTGTGCAGGTGCAATCATATTGCTCCGAACGAAATAAATACGGACTCCGTTTTGACAATATTTAAATATTGGGGAAAGACGCGCCTGCTACAACGTGCTGGCGGTGATGACTACCACCTGCTGTGCTGGCATTCACTGGACGTTGCAGCGGTCGGCTATGAAATGGCGATAAATAATATTTATCACCTGAAAGATTATTTACGCGAATTAGGGTTTTCCTGCCCCATAAAAGGAGCCCAATTTTTTGCCTGGCTCCTTTGTTGGCATGATATTGGAAAATTTGCCCATGCATTTCAGCAACAGTATTGTCATGAAGATTTCGGCACGCAAAATGCGGCATGCAAAAAATATGTTCCGTTACATCACACCTCGCTCGGTCAGTGGCTATGGGATCATGTATTATGCGACCAGACGGCGTTAATACCCTCGGCGAATATTCCGGCATATCAACTCCAGCAAATTATATCGCGCTGGATGTCCGTGTCGCTTGGGCATCATGGCAAGCCCGCTGATGTGCCGGAGCATTGCAACCACTTTCGCCCCCAGGATCGCGCTGCTGCCAGCGATTTTCTGAAAAGATGCAAAGCACTTTTCCCGGAATTAACTACCCCCGACGCCTGGTCTGAAGAGGCGTACAGACAACGTTTCAAATCGCTGTCATGGCTGCTTTCTGCTATCGCCGTGCTGGCTGACTGGATTGGCTCTGATACCCACTACTTCCCCCGCATCGCTGCGTCCGGTTCCTTTACTGATTACTGGGCGCAGGCGAGGGTGAAAGCCTGCGCGGCGCTTCGGACATTGCCCCCACAGAACCCTGTTGCGCCTTTCAACGGTATCGCCGCGCTGTTTCCTTTTATCCGCGAGCCGACGCCTTTACAGCGCATGGCGCTTGAAATGGATGTGAGTGCGCCCGGCCCGCAACTTTTTATTCTGGAAGACGTTACCGGCGCGGGAAAAACAGAGGCTGCGTTGATCCTCGCTCACCGGTTGATGGCTGCCGGGAAGGCGCAGGGCTTATTTCTGGGGTTACCGACAATGGCTACCGCCAACGCGATGTATGCGCGTATGCATGACACCTGGACTGCGTTCTACCAGCCGGGAACGCGCCCAAGTCTGGTGCTGGCACACAGTGCCCGGCAACTGTCTGACCGCTTTAGTCAGTCAGTCTGGTTTGCGGAACCGACGGATTCGGCCGATCCCGATGAGCCTCAATCTTTTGCGCAGGGCTGCGCGGCCTGGTTTGCCGACAGTAATAAAAAAGCATTACTGGCGGATGTCGGCGTCGGCACGCTCGATCAGGCAATGATGGCGGTGATGGCATTTAAGCATCACAACCTGCGCTTGCTGGGGTTGCAGGGCAAGGTGCTGATCGCCGATGAGATCCACGCCTGTGACGCTTACATGAACATGATCGTTGAAAACCTGCTGGAGATGCAGGCCCGCTTTGGCAACAGCGTGATTTTACTTTCCGCCACGCTGTCCCATCTTCAACGCAGCAAACTGACGGTAGCCTTCGCCAGAGGAGCAGGGATTAACGCGGGATCGCCACGGCCTGCGATAACCGATTACCCCTGGATCACTCATGCCACTTCTCAGGGGATCCATTCTCACCATGTCGAAACGCGTCCGCAGGTGGCGCGAAGCGTGGCAGTTGACTGGCTGCATAGCGAACAAGCCTGTATCGAGACGATACGACAAGCGGCGAAGAAAGGCGACTGCATCACGTGGATCCGCAATTCCGTGGATGACGCAATAGCCACTTACCGGCAACTGATAGACAACCAAGTCGTACCCGCGCAGAACATTTTGCTGTTCCATAGTCGCTTTGCTTTTTGCGACCGCCAGCGCATCGAAAACCAGACGCTGGCGTGGTTCGGCAAAGCGGGCAGCGAACCCAGAACGGGAAAAGTCATTATTTCAACGCAGGTGTTAGAGCAGAGCCTCGACATTGATTTTGATCAGATGATCAGCGACCTCGCCCCTGTCGATCTGCTGATCCAGCGCGCCGGACGCCTGCAACGACACATTCGTGACCGAAATGGGCAGCTTAAAACTTCCGGTGCTGATGAGCGCGAACCACCTGCGCTGATGATTTTCGCGCCGGAATGGAACGACGACCCACCCGCCAACTGGGTATCCGTTGCAATGCGTAACAGCGCCTATGTCTACCCCGAACATGGTCGCCTGTGGTTGACCCAGCGCATTCTGCGACAGCAAGGGGAAATACGCATGCCGCAATCGGCGCGCTTGCTGATCGAAGCGGTTTACGGCGAAGGCGTCGAGCTTCCGGACGGGCTAAAACAAACAGCAGCAGAACAGGAGGGGAAATACTTCTGCGACCGGGCCTTTGCTGCGCAAGGGCTGGTGAATTTTGCGCCGGGCTACCTCAGCAACACCAGTAACTATCTGCCGGATAAGCTCTCGACCCGTCTGGCGGAAGAATCCGTCACCCTGTGGCTGGCTCGCTGGGTGAATGGCGAAATAACGCCCTATGCGCAATGCGATCACCCCTGGGAAATGAGCAGTTTGCGGGTGCGATTAAGCTGGTGGCAGAAGCACCAGCATGACTTCACGTTACTCGATGGTGTCGCCCTGCAGGACTGGCTGACGCAACAGCGTCAGTCTCACGCACTGGTGATCATGCTACCCGATGGGGAGGCAGGCGGCTACTCGGCGGAGATGGGACTGACGGGTAACAGGGACTAAATAAGGACATCTATGGACACATTTTCTTTACTCACGACCCCGTGGCTATCCGTGCGTTTTCGGGATGGCCGTTGCGGGAAAATGGCTCCGGTCAACCTGGCGGATGAAAACGTTGTGGCGCTGACCGCGCCACGGGCAGACCTGCAGGGCGCGGCGTGGCAGTTTTTGCTGGGCTTGTTGCAAAGCAGCGCCTGTGCGCCGAAAGACACGGAAGCCTGGCAGAAAACCTGGCATGAGGGTTTGCGCCCGGAAGCGGTACTCGCAGCCTTTTTACCTCTGGAGGCGGCGTTTCAGTTTGGCCCACAGTCGCCTTCCTTTATGCAGGATTTCTCGCCGTTAGTGGGCGAGAGCGTTTCAGTCGCCACGCTATTGCCAGAAACGCCCGGCGCACAGGCAATAAAGCTTAATAAAGATCACTTTGTTAAGCGTGGCGTGACAGAAAGATTCTGCCCGCACTGCGCCGCACTGGCGCTTTTCTCCCTCCAGTTAAATGCACCTTCGGGTGGCAAGGGCTATCGCACCGGGCTGCGCGGCGGCGGGCCAATGACGACGCTGCTTGAACTCCAGCAGCATCACGGCGAACAACAAACACCGTTATGGCGAAAATTATGGATCAACGTGATGCCGCAGGAGTCCGCCGGGCTGCCCGTTCCGGCGCAGCATGATGCAGCCATCTTTCCCTGGCTGGGCGTAACCCGCACCAGTGAGACGGCCAACAGCGTTACCACGCCAGAACACGGCGATCCGCTACAGGCTTACTGGGGAATGCCACGCCGTATTCGTTTTAATTTCAACACACAAACCTGCGGGCAGTGTGATTTATGCGGTGAACAGAGCGATGCGCTGCTGGCGGAAATGACGGTTAAAAACTACGGCGTGAATTATGAAACCTGGGTGCATCCGCTTACGCCTTATCGCCGCCCAGTGAAAGAAGGCGGCGAATTGTTTTCGGTCAAAGGTCAGCCGGGCGGGCTGTTCTGGCGTGACTGGCTTGGACTGAACGTTACCGGCTCCAGTGATAACAATCATGAATATCCTGCAAAAGTGGTGCAGCTCTATCCGGGCTATCACGTCAGGGATGCAGTGGTCGGACTGTGGGCGTTTGGCTACGACTTCGACAACATGAAAGCCCGTAACTGGTACGAACATCACTTCCCTTTGCTGCTGGCGTCTCGTGAGGATCGCGAGCAATTAATCGGTGAATTACGCCTGGCGGCACTAAGCGCCTCCCGCACGCTCGGACTGCTGCGTAGCGCGCTAAAAGAAGCCTGGTTTGGCAACAACGCACGCGGGGACTTCAGTTTTATCGATATTGATTACTGGCATGGCACGCAGCCGCTATTTCAGGCACTGGTGCAGGATCTGGAACGTGGAGCGGAGAGTGAACAACGGCTCAGGATCTGGCAGGCGCAGATTAAGCAGTTTGCTCGTCATTACTTTGATGAACGCGTGTTGACCTGTCCGGACGGCAAAAGCGATCTCGAAAAGATCATGCGGGCGCGGAAAAAATACTTCATCCCAAAAAAACAGCAGGAGGCACGTTGAATGGAGAGCGAGTACAGAAACATCGTTAAAACGGAACATAAAACCGCGCTGCGCCAGTGGCACAGCGATTTACAAAATAACCGTGGACTGCGTGCCAGCCTGCGCCGCGCCACCACGCTCAGCGACGCCTGTCTGGCTGACGGGTTTCGCGGATTACTGATAACGACGCACTCGCTGTGGAAAATAACCGACCAGCCATGGCGCTTTACCGCGCTGGCGATGGTCGCTGCGCTTGGCGCGCACGTTAAGACCATTGTTGAGGGACAGAGCTTCGCCGCGCAGCTCGGCAATCAAAAAGGGGGCGGGAACGCCGTGATGACGGCGCTGCGTTTTAAACGTCTGTCGGCGGCGAAAACGCCGGATGACTTATTGCGGCAGTTGCGCCGCGCTATTCACCTGCTGGACGGTAAGGTCAATCTGCCGTCGCTTGCCGAAGATCTGTTTCGCTGGTGTCGCGAGGCGGACGATCGGACGCGGCACTACCGCCGCCCGCAAGACCAGACTGAATTTATCCGCGTACGCTGGGCAATGGATTATTACCAGGCCGGTAACCCGGACGACGACAACCACTCTGCTGACGCAGAATAAGCACAGGGAACAGCATATGACGACTTTTATCCAGCTTCATCTTTTAACGGCTTATCCGGCTTCCAACCTGAACCGTGACGATACCGGTGCGCCAAAGACCGTTACGCTCGGCGGCTCCACCCGACTGCGTATCTCTTCCCAAAGCCTGAAACGCGCCTGGCGCACCTCGACATTATTCGAAGACGCGCTCGGTGAACATATTGGCGTTCGCAGCGGACGCATTGGCCGCGAAGCCGCCACCCTTATCGCCAGCGCCGGGATAGAGGATAAGAAAGCCGTAGAGTGGGGCGTGAAAATTGCCGCCTGCTTCGGCAAACCCAAAAGCGAAAAAAAGAAAGACGATCCCTTCCTGGCGACGGAAACCGAGCAATTAGCCCACGTTAGCCCGGCTGAGTTTGCCGCCGTGAAAGCGCTGGCGAAGAAACTGGCGGAGGAAAAACGTCCGCCGACAGAGGATGAACTCCAGCTGCTGCGTAAAGATCGCATGGCGGTGGATATTGCGTTGTTTGGCCGGATGCTCGCCTCTGCTCCTGCATTTAACGTTGAGGCAGCCTGTCAGGTAGCGCATGCCTTTGGTGTGGGAGAAACGCTGGTCGAGGACGATTTTTTCACGGCCGTGGACGATCTGCGCGCCAAATCCGACGATGCGGGTGCCGGACATCTGGGTGAGACCGGCTTCGGTGCGGCGCTGTTTTACACCTATATCTGCATTGACCGCGATCTGCTGCTTGCGAATCTGAATGGCGATGAGGCGCTGGTCAACCGCACCCTGCGCGCGTTTACGGAAACGGCGCTGAAAGTCTCGCCAAGCGGCAAACAAAACAGTTTCGCCAGCCGGGCTTACGCTTCATGGGTGCTGGCGGAAAAAGGCAATGAGCAGCCGCGCACGCTGGCCGCCGCGTTTTACAATGCGCTTAACGGCACCGATCAGCTTACCGCCGCCGTTAAACGTATTACCGATCTGCGAGACAACATGAACCGTGTTTACGGTCAGAACACGCAAGCCAAAGGTTTCGATGTGGCGCAGGCGCAGGGAAGCATGGCTGACGTGCTCGATTTTGTTTGCGCATAAGGATCGATCATGAGCCAGTATCTGATTTTTCAGCTCCACGGGCCGATGGCCTCGTGGGGCGCGGATGCACCGGGGGAAGTGCGACACACGCACGACCTGCCGACGCGTTCGGCACTGCTGGGGCTGCTGGCCGCCGCGCTGGGCATCAGGCGTGACGACGACGCGCGTCTGGCGCAGTTTCATCAGCACTACGAATTTATCCTGCGCGCCAGCAAACACCCCCGCTGGGCGCGGGATTATCACACCATACAGACGCCAAAAGAGGTGCGTAAGGTTCGCTATTACACGCGTCGCGATGAGCTGCGCGAGGTGGAATTACGTGAAACGCTGATTTCGAAACGTGATTACTACAGCGATGCCTGGTGGATGGTCGCCGTGGCGGCAACCAACGGCGCGCCGTATTCGCTTGCATCATTACAACACGCTTTAACGCAGCCGTTCTTTACTCCGTATCTGGGACGGAAAAGCCACCCGCTGGCGCTACCGCTGATGCCGATAATCCTGGAGGGGAAGGCGTCTGACGTATTGCGCCAGGCCCAGGCGCAGTATGTGCAGATGTTCCGCGAACTGAAGGTGAGTTTTACCGGGCCGAACACTCTGCAGGAAGATTGCTGGTGGGAGGGCGAGCACGAAGGTCTTCTGCCCACGAAGATTCTGCGCCGTCGCGATCAGCCCGGCGATCGCCGCCGCTGGTTGTTTCATGAGCGCGATATTTTCCAGGGAACGCTCGATAAGGAGGCACCGTGTACCTGTCAAAAATAACCCTTCACACCCGCACGCTTACTCCGACGCAACTTTTACAGCTGGTGGAGCGAGGGGAGTACGCGATGCATCAGTGGCTGTGGGCGCTGTTTCCCGCTTCGCAGACGCGGACGTTTCTTTACCGGCGCGAGGAGTTGCAGGGGGCATTCTGCTTTTATGTATTGTCGCAGAGCGCCCCCGCAGAAAACCCGTTGTTTACGATCGAGAGCCGCCCCTTTGCGCCATCGCTGCATGCCGGACAGCGGCTTGGTTTCAGCCTGCGTGCCAATCCGGTGGTATGTAAAAACGGCAAGCGTCACGATGTGTTGATGGATGTTAAATACCAGTGGCGTGGCGAGAAAGATCTTTCGACAATCGCCGAGCTTCAGGCGCAGGCTGCCTGCGACTGGTTTGTCCGCCAGGGCGAGCAGCACGGTTTTTCGCTGGCACAGGTGGAAGCCGGAGCATATCGTCAGCAACAACTGATGCAGGGAAAAACGAAGCGTTTGATCCGCTTTAGCAGCGTGGATTTTACGGGCGTGCTTATCGTCACCGATCCACAGAAGTTGCTGACGCGGTTGTCCCTGGGGCTGGGGAAAAGTCGCGCCTTCGGCTGCGGATTAATGCTGATAAAACCGGAGCTTATCGGGTGACGTTTATTCCACTGAATCCGATCCCGCTGAAAGATCGCACTTCAATGATTTTTCTCCAGTACGGTCAGCTTGACGTACTGGATGGCGCGTTTGTGCTGATCGACAAAACCGGCATCCGTACGCATATCCCGGTGGGATCGATTGCCTGCATGATGCTGGAGCCAGGCACGCGTTTTTCCCATGCCGCGGTACGACTGGCGGCTACCGTTGGCACTCTGCTGGTATGGGTGGGCGAAGCGGGGGTGCGGCTTTATGCCTCCGGTCAGCCGGGCGGTGCACGGTCGGATAAACTGCTTTATCAGGCAAAACTGGCACTGGATGTCAACCTGCGGCTTAAAGTCGTGCGCAAAATGTATGAGTTACGTTTCCGTGAGCCGCCGCCCGCGCGTCGTTCCGTGGAGCAATTGCGAGGCATCGAAGGCGCGCGTGTGCGCCAGACCTATGCGCTACTGGCAAAACGCTTCGGCGTGAAATGGCATGGTCGCAACTATGATCCGCGTGACTGGGAAAAGGGCGATGTGGTGAACCAGTGTATCAGCGCGGCGACTTCATGCCTGTACGGGATCACTGAAGCGGCGGTGCTGGCGGCAGGATATGCCCCGGCTATCGGGTTTATTCATAGCGGGAAGCCACTTTCTTTCGTTTACGACATTGCCGACATCATCAAATTCGATGCGATAGTGCCTAAAGCGTTTGAAATAGCGGCCCGCCACCCGCAAGCGCCCGACCGCGAAGTGCGTCTGGCCTGCCGCGATATATTTCGCGGTGAAAAGCTGGCGGCCAGACTCATCCCTCTCATTGAGGAGGTGCTGGCCGCCGGAGAAATTGAGCCTCCCCAGCCCGCTGCCGATATGCTGCCACCTGCCATACCAGAGCCGCAGACGGTGGGGGATGACGGGCATCGCGGACATAATTTATGAGTATGTTGGTGGTGGTCACAGAAAATATCCCGCCGCGCCTGCGAGGACGGCTGGCAATCTGGTTGCTCGAGATCCGTGCGGGCGTTTACGTAGGCGATACATCGAAACGCGTGCGCGAAATGCTCTGGCACCTCATCACCCTCGCGGCGGATGAGGGCAATGTAGTCATGGCATGGGCCACGAATAACGAATCGGGATTCGAGTTCCAGACGTGGGGAAAAAATCGCCGCATCCCGGTAGATCTGAACGGTTTACGGCTGGTTTCTTTTCTGCCTGAATAAATTCAAAGGCTTAGTGGTTCTTTAACAATAAGGATTTGTAATAAAGTTGTTGGTAGAATGATCTGCATTAAAAAAATCTTTTTGGGACAATGACGTAGGTTAAGAGTGTTCCCCGCGCCAGCGGGGATAAACCACCAGCAGCCGCACCTGAGCCTCATCGTGCAGCGTGTTCCCCGCGCCAGCGGGGATAAACCGATTTCCTGACTCAGTAAGTTTTCGTCCCATCCGTGTTCCCCGCGCCAGCGGGGATAAACCGTGAGGGATTATGACGACAGTTATAGCGATAGTGTGTTCCCCGCGCCAGCGGGGATAAACCGGGATTATTTTTCGGTATACGCTGTTAACGAGCGTGTTCCCCGCGCCAGCGGGGATAAACCGCGCTGCTCTGCGGCTTCTCTCCGACTATTTGCGTGTTCCCCGCGCCAGCGGGGATAAACCGTGCATCAATTAAGAAAGATGCAAAATCACTTCGTGTTCCCCGCGCCAGCGGGGATAAACCGTTCTCGCGTCAAACCCGTTACGATTTCTATTGGTGTTCCCCGCGCCAGCGGGGATAAACCGGATGACGTGGTAATGCGGGCGCTGGAGCTTGGGTGTTCCCCGCGCCAGCGGGGATAAACCGGAGCGAATCCATCAAGAGTACGGAAACCGAGAGTGTTCCCCGCGCCAGCGGGGATAAACCGCCGAGAAATTCCCCTACGGATTGCCAAATATAGTGTTCCCCGCGCCAGCGGGGATAAACCGCCCCATGCTTCGCAGTACGCATCGACGTCTGAGTGTTCCCCGCGCCAGCGGGGATAAACCGCCCCAGCGCTGTGGGGCTGTAATTATTAGCAGGTGTTCCCCGCGCCAGCGGGGATAAACCGCCTCAGATTTAAAGAGGACGGCGTCTGGATCCGTGTTCCCCGCGCCAGCGGGGATAAACCGCTGCCAGACTGGCAGCATGGACCAGAATATTTGTGTTCCCCGCGCCAGCGGGGAGAAACCGAAAAATAGAATCAGCCTCGTTGCTACATACAAGTGTTACCCGCGCCAGCGGGGATAAACCGCGGCCATTTCAATCTCAGGCAGCAGGGCGTCAGTGTTCCCCGCGCCAGCGGGGATAAACCGCCAAACAGAAAGCCGCCGCCCGCGCGGCGCGTGTGTTCCCCGCGCCAGCGGGGATAAACCGTTTGGCTAACTGTCAGAGAGTGCGTCGGTCTGGTGTTCCCCGCGCCAGCGGGGATAAACCGTTGGAGGCAATACGCGACCGCTGGCGGCGCTCGTGTTCCCCGCGCCAGCGGGGATAAACCGATGCGCGAGGAACTGCAACTGTCACAGAAACAGTGTTCCCCGCGCCAGCGGGGATAAACCGGGCTTTGATTATGACTTCTTTAAACGATTTGAGTGTTCCCCGCGCCAGCGGGGATAAACCGCCGCAGAGAAGCGTATTGCTGAGCTTCAGGATGTGTTCCCCGCGCCAGCGGGGATAAACCGTGGTATCCCAGTCCTGCGCACGTGTTTTTTTAGTGTTCCCCGCGCCAGCGGGGATAAACCGGAGAACTGTGCTTTCGCCGATAGAATCAACAAGTGTTCCCCGCGCCAGCGGGGATAAACCGATCAGAACTCACCAGCATTCTTACTAATGAACGTGTTCCCCGCGCCAGCGGGGATAAACCGCGATTTTACCTCAGAGGTAAATGAACCCTGTCGTGTTCCCCGCGCCAGCGGGGATAAACCGCCGCCCGTATCCCAGCACCAGCGCCCAACCCCGTGTTCCCCGCGCCAGCGGGGATAAACCGTCTGGCACGTTCTGGAAGGGGCTTAAACAATGGTGTTCCCCGCGCCAGCGGGGATAAACCGTAAAGTAATCATGCCGTTTACAACGCTTACGCGTGTTCCCCGCGCCAGCGGGGATAAACCGCTTAAAACGTTTACGAAGGCGCTTCAGAAATAGTGTTCCCCGCGCCAGCGGGGATAAACCGCGGTATTTAAAGGCGTGGAGGACGCCGATCTTGTGTTCCCCGCGCCAGCGGGGATAAACCGGGCGGGCGCCCGCTGTTCCCCCAGGCCAGTTAGTGTTCCCCGCGCCAGCGGGGATAAACCGAAAATGTCACTGTTCCGGCAGGAACAGTCGTGCGTGTTCCCCGCGCCAGCGGGGATAAACCGTACGTTACCACGCCGAACACGTCCAGCGTGTCGTGTTCCCCGCGCCAGCGGGGATAAACCGGGGATTCTGCCGCTGCTGGGCGTTCAATTGCAGTGTTCCCCGCGCCAGCGGGGATAAACCGGCCAGTTCAACCAGCTCGCCGACCAGTGCGTCGTGTTCCCCGCGCCAGCGGGGATAAACCGCAGGTCCAGTTGCTTACCCAGGCTGTCGATTAATGTTCCCCGCGCCAGCGGGGATAAACCGATTTCCAGCTCTTTTTCTGACTGCTCATCAACGTGTTCCCCGCGCCAGCGGGGATAAACCGCGGCGGATCACCTCGCCTTCCGGCGTGTCCGGGTGTTCCCCGCGCCAGCGGGGATAAACCGCGCAACCAAATTACGCAGAGTTTCAGATAATTGTGTTCCCCGCGCCAGCGGGGATAAACCGTTGGCGTGAGGCGAGGTCATCAGATAAAAGGCGTGTTCCCCACGCCAGCGGGGATAAACCCAAAACTGGCGTAATGAGTACCGAGACATACCAGTGTTCCCCGCGCCAGCGGGGATAAACCGGCCAGAAACGGATGGCTGGATGATGCGGAGGGGGGGCCCCGCGTCCGTGGGGATAAACCGGGTTTCTTTGGAAACGTATTCGGTAAGAAGAAGTGTTCCCCGCGCCAGCGGGGATAAACCGATGCCGCGCCGCGTTCGCTGCCGAGGCTGCTGTGTTCCCCCGTCCCCTGCGAAAACGCGCGTTGTCGGGTGGCGCTGCGCTTACCCGACCTACACTTCTGCAACGCCAAATGTGGCAGATATGTTCCCCGCTCAGCGGAGAGTTACGTTTTCGCCCGTGCCAGTTCCTTCACCAGCGGCAGCATGATGCGCATCACGTCGCGGCTGCGGCGTTCGATGCGGCCAGGCAGGGCGCTGTCGATGTGCTGCTGGTTATCCAGACGCACATTGTGCCAGCTGGTGCCGTCCGGGAAGGAGCGGGTTTTGGCGCGCTGCTGGTTACCGTCTTTATTGCCCAGCGACCAGTTCGTCGCTTCCACCGACAGCACCGGAATATTCGCTTTATCGAAGACCTGTATATCGTGGCAGCAGCCCGTGCCTTTCGGGTACTGGGGATTCTGTCCAGGATTGGTCGCAGCGGCAATCCCGTGGCTGCGGGCGATGGCCAGCGCGCGGTCGCGGGTGAGTTTGCGCACCGAGGCAGGGGTATTTTTGCCGCTATTGAAATAGAGCTTATCGCCGACGATCAGGTTATCGAGATTGATCACCAGCAGGGTATTTTTCTTCTCAGCCGTGCTCATGCGGTTCAGAAAGTTTTCCGCACCAAGCTGACCTTCCTCTTCGCCGCTGGTGGCGACAAAGCGGATACTGTACTGCGTGGGGATATTTTTTAGCGCATCGGCCAGTTCCAGCATCACGCCAACACCGGCGGCGTTATCGTCAAGCCCCTGTAAGGTAAGGCCGCCGAGGTTGTTATCAATATCCGCATCGCTGCGCGGCGCGTAGGTGTCGAGGTGCGCCATGATGATAATCTGCTCCGGCCGCTTACCCTCGTGGGCGGCGATCACCGTGCTGCCGGTAACGTTATGCCAGTTGCGCTGATTACTTTTTGAGGTATAGAGAAAGCGGCTGGTGAACTTGCGGATATCGCTCTGGTAGCCCATCTGCGCAAACTGCTGACGCACATAGTCGGCGGACAGCATCTCTGCCGGAGAGCCGGTCATGCGGCCAGGGAAATAGGTCGCAATATAACGTGCCTGATGGCTTGCCATGTCGCCAGGCGGTAGCAGCTTCGCCTGGACGGGGAGGATACAGCATACGCCGAACGCCAGGGCAGCGGTACGGTGGCGCAATGCGCGAAACATAATGAGTCCTTAAACATGCCGGAAATTTTTGACCGGCTTAGTATGAAACTGTGATCGACCTTACACAATTTGAATTGCGCCTAAACGCACGAATTTTCTGGCGTTAAGCACTTTTTGATATTTGCTTTCCCAGGCCGTTATTCCTTTGCGGAACTACTCATTCCAATTCGTAATTTCATTCGCTTACCACCGCCCCCTATAGTCCCCTTATTCCTGATTGTTAGCGAGCTGTTACCTTGTGGAACACCTGCCCATTTTTGCTGCGGTAAAAAACCGACCCGTACTGGTTATTGGCGGCGGCGAGATCGCTGCCCGTAAGATCGCGTTTTTATTACGCGCAGGCGCGAAGGTGCAGGTTGTCGCCCGTGAACTGGGCAGCGAGGTGCAGCGTCTGGCTGATGAACAGGCGCTGGTCTGGCTGGCAACCGAGTTCGATGAAACCCAGCTCGACGCCGTTTTTCTGGTCATCGCCGCCACCAGCGATCGGGCGCTAAATCGTCGTGTCTTTGACGCTGCCGACGCCCGTCACCGGCTGGTAAATGTGGTGGACGACCAACCGCTGTGCTCCTTTATCTTCCCGTCGATTGTTGACCGCAGCCCGATAGTCGTGGCGATCTCCTCCGGCGGCAATGCCCCGGTGCTGGCGCGTCTGCTGCGGGAAAAAATTGAAGCGCTGTTGCCGGGAAATTTGGGCCGCATGGCGGACATTGCCGGGCAGTGGCGCGAGCGCATCAAAGCCTTGCGCAAAACGACAGACGCCCGCCGTCGTTTCTGGGAAGCCGCCTTTCGCGGGCGCTTCGCCAGTCTGATGGCAGCCGGAAACGAGCAGGCCGCGGAAGCGGTGCTGGCTGAAACGCTGGCAGCCCCTGACGGTTCGCAAGGGGAAATTATTCTGGTAGGCGCCGGGCCGGGTGATGCCGGGCTGCTGACGCTGCGCGGCTTGCAGGTTATTCAGCAGGCGGACGTGGTGTTTTATGACCATCTGGTCAGTGATGAGGTGCTGGAGCTGACCCGGCGCGACGCCGACAAAATCTGCGTCGGTAAGCGCGCGGGCGGTCATGCCGTGCCCCAGCATGAAACCAATCAGATGCTGATTGACGAAGCGCGGGCGGGCAAAACCGTGGTGCGCCTGAAAGGCGGCGATCCCTTTATTTTTGGTCGCGGTGGTGAAGAGCTACAGGCTGCCGCGGCGGCGGGGGTGCCCTTCCAGGTGGTGCCTGGCGTCACTGCCGCTTCCGGCGCAACGGCTTATGCAGGCATTCCGCTCACGCACCGGGACTTTGCCCAGAGCGTGACCTTTGTGACCGGACATTACAAAGCCGACAGCGCGCCTTTCGACTGGTCGCAGCTGGCGCAAAGCCGTCAGACGCTGGCGGTATACATGGGCACCATGAAGGCGGCGGAAATCAGCCAGCAACTTATTTTGCACGGCCGCGATAAAGCGACGCCGGTGGCGGTGATCTCGCGCGGCACGCGACGGGATCAGCAGGTCAAAACCGGCACATTAGAACAATTAGAGAACCTGGCCTTAAACGCTCCGATGCCAGCGCTGCTGGTAGTGGGTGAAGTGGTGCAGTTACGCGATGCGCTCGCCTGGTTTCAACACTCTACAGGCACGGGATCTTTTGATAACTCCGTGGTAAATCTGGCTTAAGGAACGGTTATGGATCAAAAACGACTCACTCACCTGCGACAACTGGAGGCGGAAAGCATCCATATTATTCGCGAGGTGGCGGCAGAATTTGGCAATCCGGTGATGATGTATTCCATCGGCAAAGACTCCAGCGTGATGCTGCATCTGGCGCGCAAAGCGTTTTATCCCGGCACCTTGCCGTTCCCGCTGTTGCATGTGGATACCGGCTGGAAATTCCGCGAGATGTATGAGTTCCGTGATCGCACCGCCAAAGCCTACGGCTGTGAGCTGCTGGTGCATAAAAACCCGGAAGGCGTGGCGATGGGCATTAACCCTTTCGTGCACGGCAGCGGTAAACACACCGACATCATGAAAACCGAAGGGCTGAAGCAGGCGCTGAACAAATACGGTTTTGATGCGGCCTTCGGCGGCGCGCGCCGTGATGAAGAGAAATCCCGCGCTAAAGAGCGTATTTACTCGTTCCGCGACCGTTTCCACCGCTGGGATCCGAAAAACCAGCGTCCTGAGCTGTGGCACAACTACAACGGCCAGATCAACAAAGGCGAAAGCATTCGCGTGTTCCCGCTCTCCAACTGGACCGAACTGGATATCTGGCAGTACATCTTCCTTGAAAATATTGAAATCGTACCGCTGTACCTGGCCGCTGAACGACCGGTGCTGGAACGTGACGGTATGCTGATGATGATTGATGACGATCGCATTGACCTGCAACCGGGTGAGAAGATCGAACAGCGCATGGTGCGTTTCCGTACACTCGGCTGCTGGCCATTGACCGGCGCGGTGGAGTCTGACGCGCAAACGCTGCCGGACATCATTGAAGAGATGCTGGTATCCACCACCAGCGAACGACAGGGACGCGTGATTGACCGCGACCAGGCCGGCTCCATGGAGCTGAAGAAACGCCAGGGTTATTTCTAAGGAGCCGCCATGAATACGACTATTGCACAACAAATCGCCAGTGAAGGCGGCGTGGAAGCTTACCTGCACGCCCAGCAGCACAAAAGCCTGCTGCGTTTTCTGACCTGCGGCAGCGTCGATGACGGCAAAAGTACGCTGATCGGTCGTCTGCTGCACGATACCCGCCAGATTTATGAAGATCAGCTCTCGTCGCTGCATAACGACAGCAAGCGTCACGGTACCCAGGGCGAAAAACTGGATCTGGCGCTGCTGGTCGATGGCTTACAGGCCGAGCGTGAGCAGGGCATCACTATCGACGTGGCGTACCGCTATTTTTCCACCGAGAAGCGCAAGTTTATTATTGCCGACACACCGGGGCACGAGCAGTACACCCGTAATATGGCAACCGGCGCGTCCACCTGCGACCTGGCGATCCTGCTGATGGATGCGCGTAAAGGCGTGCTGGATCAGACCCGTCGTCACAGCTTTATCTCGACGCTGCTGGGGATCCGCCACCTGGTGGTCGCGGTGAACAAAATGGACCTGGTGGAATTTAGCGAAGAGAAATTCAATCAGATCCGCGAAGACTATCTGACCTTCGCCGAACAGCTGCCGGGCAGCCTCGATATCCGCTTTGTGCCGCTGTCGGCGCTGGAAGGCGATAACGTGGCGAGTCAGAGCAGCAATATGCCGTGGTACAGCGGTCCGACGCTGCTGGAAGTGCTGGAAACCGTTGAGATCCAGCGCGTGGTCGAGACGCAGCCGATGCGTTTCCCGGTGCAGTATGTGAACCGCCCGAATCTCGATTTCCGGGGTTTCTCCGGCACCATTGCGTCCGGCAGTGTCAACGTCGGCCAGCGCGTCAAAGTGCTGCCGTCAGGAGTGGAATCAACGGTGGCGCGTATCGTCACCTTTGATGGCGATCTGCAACAGGCCGGGGCAGGGGAAGCGGTCACGCTGGTGTTGAAAGATGAAATCGACATCAGCCGTGGCGATTTACTGCTCGATGCACAGGACGGGCTGAAAGCGGTACAAAGCGCGTCGGTGGACGTGGTGTGGATGGCGGAACAGCCGCTGACGCCGGGCCAGAGCTACGACATCAAAATCGCCGGAAAGAAAACCCGTGCGCGTGTGGATGGCATTCAGTATCAGGTCAATATCAACACCCTGGACCACAACGAGGTGGATAACCTGCCGCTGAACGGCATCGGGCTGGTGGATCTCACCTTCGACGAACCGCTGGTGCTGGATAAATACCAGGAAAACCCGGTTACCGGCGGCATGATCCTTATCGATCGCCTGACCAACGTGACCGTGGGCGCAGGTATGGTGCGCGAGCCGAACGAGCAGGCGAGCCATGCGCCGTCGGAATTCAGCGCCTTTGAACTGGAGCTGAACGCGCTGGTGCGTAAACACTTCCCGCACTGGGGCGCGCGTGATTTGCTGGGAGGCAAATAATGGCGCAGCACGATGAAAACGTCGTCTGGCACCCGCATCCGGTGACCGCCGGGCAACGCGAACAGCTCCACGGTCATCGTGGAGTTGTGCTGTGGTTTACCGGGCTTTCGGGCTCGGGTAAATCGACCGTTGCCGGGGCGCTGGAAGAGGCGCTGCACGGGCTTGGCGTCAGCACCTATTTGCTTGACGGCGATAACGTGCGCCACGGGCTGTGCAGCGATTTGGGCTTCAGCGATGACGATCGTAAAGAGAACATTCGCCGCGTCGGCGAAGTGGCGCGTCTGATGGTCGATGCCGGACTGGTCGTTTTGACGGCGTTTATCTCACCGCACCGCGCGGAACGCGAAATGGTGCGTGAGCGCGTCGGAGAAGGGCGCTTTATCGAGGTGTTTGTCGATACGCCGCTGGCAATCTGTGAAGCGCGCGATCCTAAAGGGCTGTACAAGAAAGCCCGCGCCGGCGAGTTGCGTCACTTTACCGGTATTGATTCGGTCTACGAAGCGCCTGAAACGCCCGATGTGCATCTTGATGGCGAACAATTGGTAACAAATTTAGTGGGTCAATTATTAGACCTGCTGAGACAGGACGATATTATCAGATCCTGAGACATGTCCGATTTTGCTTTCGCGGACAGTCAGGTCACAGGATCCAATATGCGCAATAGCCAGAACATCTATTTGTCACGGTCCGAGACCGTCGCCGCCAGCGAGGAAACCACCTGGTCCTTTCCGGGGGCACTCGTTGGCTTTGTGTCGTGGTTGTTGGCGCTCGGCATACCCTTTCTGCTTTACGGCCCGAATACGCTGTTCTTTTTACTGTATACCTGGCCGTTCTTTCTGGCGCTGATGCCCGTCGCCGTGGTGGTGGGCATCGCCGTGCACTCGCTGCTGGACGGCAAGCTGCTCTACAGCAGCGTGGCGACGGTCATTATCGTGGTGACCATGTTTGGCGCGTTATTTATGTGGCTGATGGGCTAACCCCAGCCATACTTCAAAGCGTAACGCTCGTTAAGGCAATGTGTCAGGAATGCACACCTGTGCGCCCGCCCGTAAATAGTGCTACATTTGGCCGCGATGACGCGGTATCGGCTTAGTGTGGAGTCTGCGCGCAAGTTATGGGATGATGATGCCGATTTTCAGGGGGCACGATGGGTAAATTAACGCTGCTGTTGCTGGCACTGCTGGTCTGGCTACAGTATTCACTGTGGTTCGGCAAAAATGGCCTGCATGACTTCAGCCGTGTCAACGACGATGTGGCCGCACAGCAGATAACAAACGCCAAACTTAAAGCACGCAACGATCAGCTTTTCGCCGAAATTGACGACCTCAATGGCGGGCAGGAAGCGATTGAAGAGCGCGCACGTAACGAACTCAGTATGACCCGACCAGGCGAAACCTTTTACCGCCTGGTGCCGGATGCGTCTAAACGCACGCCAGGGTCTATGCAAAATAATCGATAAGCGAAGCCCAGGTTTACGACATGGCAGCAATAATTCCGGACGTATGTGCCGTGGTGCCGGCCGCCGGATTTGGCCGCCGCATGCAAACGGAATGTCCTAAGCAGTATCTCTCAGTTGGCAATAAAACGATCCTCGAACACGCGGTGGATGCGCTGCTGGCGAATCCACGCGTGGCAAGGGTGATCATTGCCATCAGCCCCGGCGACGAGCGCTTTGCGCAGCTGCCGCTGGCAGATCATCCGCAGGTGACGGTCGTTGACGGCGGTGCCGAACGGGCAGACTCCGTGCTGGCGGGGCTTAAGGCCGCAGGCGATGCGCCCTGGGTGCTGGTGCACGACGCGGCGCGTCCCTGTCTGCATCAGGACGATCTCGCTCGCCTGCTGGCGCTCAGCGACACCAGCCGCGTGGGCGGTATTCTGGCCGCCCCGGTGCGCGACACCATGAAACGCGGCGAGCCGGGCATCGCTGCCGTCGCCCATACCGTGGATCGTAACGATCTCTGGCATGCGCTGACACCACAATTCTTCCCGCGTGAACTCCTCCACGACTGCCTGCAGCGCGCCTTAAATGACGGCGCGACCATCACCGACGAAGCCTCGGCGCTGGAGCATTGCGGCTATCACCCGGTGCTGGTCAGCGGCCGCGCGGATAACATCAAAGTCACGCGACCGGAAGATCTGGCGCTGGCAGAATTTTACCTCACCCGAATGACCGGAAAGGAGATGGCATAATGCGTATTGGACACGGTTTTGACGTACACGCCTTTGGCGGCGAAGGCCCGATTATTATTGGCGGCGTGCGCATTCCTTTCGAAAAAGGTCTGCTGGCCCACTCCGATGGCGACGTGGCGCTGCATGCGCTGACCGATGCCCTGCTGGGTGCGGCGGCGCTCGGTGATATTGGCAAGCTGTTCCCGGACACCGATCCGGCCTTTAAAGGCGCCGATAGCCGCGAGCTGCTGCGCGAGGCCTGGCGTCGTATTCAGGCGAAAGGGTTTACCCTAGGCAACGTCGATGTAACCATTATCGCCCAGGCACCGAAAATGCTGCCGCATATCCCGCAGATGCGCGTGTTTATCGCTGAAGATCTTGGCTGCCACATGGACGATGTAAACGTCAAAGCCACCACTACCGAAAAGCTTGGCTTTACCGGACGTGGCGAAGGTATCGCCTGTGAAGCGGTGGCGCTGTTAGTCAGGGCGGCAAAATGATTGCGTTTGACGACCTGACCTTTCTGCATGGTAAACCCCAGGCTTCCGGCGCGCTGAAAGTCAGCCCGGAAGATTTTGTGGTGGTGGAAGACTTAGGTTTTGAGCCTGACGGTGAAGGCGAGCACATTCTGGTGCGCATTCAGAAAACCGGCTGTAATACCCGTGCGGTGGCCGACGATCTGGCGAAATTCCTGAAAATTCCCGCCCGTGAGGTGAGCTTCGCCGGACAAAAAGATAAGCACGCGGTAACGGAACAGTGGCTGTGCGCGCGCGTGCCAGGCAACGGCATGCCGGATCTGAGCCTCTTTCAGCCGGACGGCTGTAAGGTGCTGGAATATGCGCGCCACAAGCGTAAGCTGCGCTTAGGCGCGCTGCGCGGCAATCAGTTTACGCTGGTGCTACGCGACATCAGCGATCGCGCGGAGGTGGAGTCACGCCTTAATACTATCGCGGTTAAAGGCGTGCCGAACTACTTTGGCGCGCAGCGTTTTGGCCTGGGCGGCAGCAACCTGCACGGTGCGCTGCGCTGGGCGCAAAGCAATGCGCCGGTGCGCGATCGTAATAAACGCAGTTTTATGTTGTCGGCAGCCCGCAGTGCGTTGTTTAATCAGATTGTCAGCGAGCGGCTGAAAAAAACAGACTTTAATCAAGTTGTTGACGGCGATGCGCTACAATTAGCCGGGCGCGGAAGCTGGTTTGTCGCGACCGCCGAAGAACGGGCGGAATTACAGGCCCGTGTCGACAACCATGAGCTGATGATCACGGCCGCGCTGCCGGGGAGTGGCGACTGGGGAACGCAGCGCGAGGCGCTGGCGTTTGAGCAGGCGGCGATTGCCGATGCCCCGGAATTACAATCTTTGCTGTTGCGTGAAAAGGTCGAGGCGGCGCGCCGCGCGATGCTGCTCAACGTGCAGCAGTTAAGCTGGAACTGGTGGGATGACGTGACCGTCGAGTTACGTTTCTGGCTACCCGCAGGGAGTTTTGCCACCAGCGTGGTAAGGGAACTTATCAACACATCGGGTGATTATGCGAATATTGCTGAGTAATCCTGACTTATGTTTCATGTTGTCTCAGCAAGTCTCACTTTAATCTTGAAAGGCGCATAGCGCCTAGCTTTGTTGTCTCATGTTGTCTCATGTTGTCTCTTGCCATCTCACCCGAAACAGGACAAGATTCAGGACAACATTTAGGACAACTGGGGATCTTGTCCTGTGAGCCTTACTGACGTAAAAGTTCGAAATGCCCGGCCAGCGGGCAAAACAATAAAACTCAGCGATAGCGATGGCCTCTATTTAGAGGTGCGCACCACCGGCGCGAAGATCTGGCGCTATCGTTTCTATCTTCCGAACGGGAAAGATAGTCGATACACCATAGGCGAATATCCTGCCGTTTCATTGTCCGATGCACGCACCGAGCGTGACCGCGTGCGCGAGCTGGTGCGCAAGGGTATAAATCCGACCACTGCCAGGCGGGAGGATAAGTTACGCGCGCAAGCGGAGGCGGCCAACACGTTTAAAACCGTGGCGCTTGAGTGGATCGAGAAGAAGCGACCTACCTGGACGGCTGGCACCTGCAAGCAGGTAGAGAGCTTCCTTGCGATCAACTGCTACCCCGCCTTTGGTGACAAACCGATTCGAGAAGTAACAGCCCATGAAATCCTGGCTGTACTGCGTGGCATGGAAGAACGAGGATCGGTGTCCTCGGCGCTCAAAATTCGCCAATGGTGTAGCGCCATCTTCTGCTATGCCGTTGCCACACTGCGTGCAGAGGCTGATCCGGCTGCGGCGTTGAAAGGTGCGGTGATCCCTCGCAAGGTCGAAAACTCACGCTGTTTAACCCATGATGAACTGCGGAAATATTTTGCCGCCGCCAGCGTTTACACTGGTCATGCACAGACAAGGCTATGCCTTTTGTTATTGCCGTTTCTTTTCGTGCGCCAGGGCGAACTGAGGCGTGGAAGGTGGAAGGAGATGGACTGGGATAATAATCTTTGGACGATCCCGGCGGAGCGTATGAAGATGAAGCGCCCCCACTCAGTACCGTTAACCCCAGTTACGCGCAAGCTCTTTGAAAAGCTATATGCGCTTACGGGTGACAAGGCGCTGATGTTCCCGGGCATTAAAAAACCACTAGATCCGCTCTCTGATTCGACCATTAACCGTGCTATTGAATACCTCGGTTTCCCATCAAAGCAGATAACGAGTCACGACTTTAGAGCGACGGCATCAACGACGCTTTACGAAGCAGGGTTTCGGCGCGAGGTGATTGAAAAGCAGCTGGCACATGCAGAAAGTAATCGCGTGGTTGCAGCTTACAACCACGCGGAGTATTTGCCGGAACGGCGGGAAATGATGGCGTTTTATGAGAGCTGGTTGGCTGGCTTTATGCCTGCGTCCGTAGACGTTCCTGATACTTGATGATCGAGGACTCCGGCCAGCGTGCCGTCGCGCCATCCTTGAGCGGTGGATCGATCTCGTTTCGCTTAACTTTGCGGTAAAACGTTGCGCGGGAGATTTTCAGTATGCTGCAAATCTCAGGCGCTTTGTAAAACTGCTCTGCGTGACTCATTGCCCCCCCACTGTTTCAGTAAAATTAACTTCTTGTTGCTGTGCTGCCTGCGCACGCACATCAGCCACCAGAATTTTGAAGGCCGCCAGCATTGCATTTTCCGGCACATCGTTATCTGCATAGAACGCATCAAGCGCCCGCATCATGGCCCCAAATGATGGTTTACCATCAGGCACCGCTGCGGGCTGCTGGGTGACGCGATTTAGCACGTCTTCAGCCCAATCGCGATCAAAGCCTGGCATCATTGGCAGCGTTGCCACCACATCAGATGGCAGAGCATCGATGTAATCCAGCGCAGCACGGGCAACATCGGCGACGGCGTATGGTAGCGGGCCATCCGTTATAGCCTGCTGGTAGCGTTCAAGCTTCACGTATTGCTGTACTTTGTTGCCGTCACAAGTCGCCAGCCATTGCACCGCCTTTGCAGGATCGGTGTGGAACGCGCAGGTACGGCCATCGTCAAATTGCATTTCATAAAGATCAGCGACCGGCTTGAATATAGTCACCGGCTCCTGCGCTTTGGCAGCCAGCATGCCGTTAATACGATCCGTCAATAAACGCTGTGCCTCACCACTCTGAATATCCGGCTCTCCTGGCCCCCCGAAGCCCGCGAAAAAATCAGCAATTTCGCTTTCGATTAAAGTGCTCAGTTGTGTCATGGCTTATTCCTTATTGAGCTGATGACGATTAGAACGACACACCAATGCCCAAAAATTCATTTCGCATATCAGCGCCGCGGTAGTTTCTGCCCGGCGACGAAAGCCCAATTTGTTAGACTTCCCAACAGAACGCTTGCGCTGACGCATTACCTTTCTAGTGTGCGCCGCCTGCACTTCCTGCTGTCGCTGCTTTGATGCATAAACGCCTTTTGCTGGTATTTTTCTCGACTGTTTCTGGTAGGCAGTTAACAAGTCGTTAACGTCTGTAAATTTAGCCATATCACCTCAGCCCTCCGAGACGAATGCCGGCGACCTGGATTTCGTGTCGAGCATTATCATTGCCAGCACACCAACCCTCGGCATAATCACGGCTAAAACCACTAAGGTGCATCACTTCGTCAACGCTAAGTTTCGACAGTTTCACCTCCCGCGCCTCAAGCTCGGCTATGCGCGCTTTCAGGGCATCCACAAACCCAACAAGTGATCCGCCTGGCGGGATGTCGCACTCTTCCACAAGTTGAAAATAAATATCCGCAGCTGCACGGGTGTTGCTGTGCTTCGCATCCCCCATCTCACCTTCCCGCAGTGCATCACGTTCAGCGGTCAGAACGGCGATCCGCTTCTCTGCGGCTTCAGCGCGTTTCTCGGCCGCGATTCGATGTTCAAGCCCTTGCCCCTGGCAGATATCAATCAGACGCTGTTTCTCCATAAGCTCTGCGTTCCGCTTCTCTGCGGCTTCCAGCGCATCTATTAGCGCCAGAACGTTGGCGGGGCTGGCGAGGGCGATGAAACGCTTATTGGAGCGGTGATCCGGTCCAGAGCACGATGCGATGTAGTAATTCCCGTTTAAACCCGCTTCAGCAACAACGCCATGGTAGTCATCAGCACACCATTCTCCTGCGGTGGCATTCACTGCCGCCTCTTTCAGCTTCGCCGTCAGTTCGTTGATGATCATTGTTCGTTTCCCCAAATTTCCCTTGTTTTCATTGCCTGAAACTCATAGAAATCGCCGCCGCCATCCATGTAGGTCATTAACTCGGCATATTCTTTTGCTGCTTGTTCATATTTTCCTGCGACTTCCAGCGCATCGCGCCATGAAACAGCAACCAGGCTACCGCCAAGGATTGTCATGCCTGCATGAACTACTGGCTCTTTGCCATCCTCAAAATCAACTACGAAAGTTACTTTGCTCATGCCAGCACCTCGTTGCGCTCAGCAAGCTGTTCAATGGTTAATCCATCTGTTTTTATCGGTTTCATAAATCCCCCTGGCGGTCTACAAACACGCCGTTAATAACTCCAATCGTCCAGACGAAGCGGCTAAACTCCACGCCTAATGGCTTCACCTGGCTTTCGTAATACTTGCGCAGCACCTGGCGGGATATCGCATCACGCTGCGCCTTTGAACCCGCAGCTATCGCCGCTTTTAGTTCGGAATTCGCCTTCCGGGCTATAGCGCGAAGGGCGTTTTCTGTTTCAGGACTCATGCCTCAGTTATCCCGGCAACCTCGACGGCATAACCCGGCAAAAGCTGAACCGCTGATGATCCACACTGGTTGCCCCAGTGATCCCATCCCGGCGCAGCGCACCGGCTGAACAGCTCGATCCGTGGAACGTCGCCGTAAAGTCGCTCTAACCGGCGGCGAGCTTCCCAGGGCTTCTCACTGTGTCGGCCCAGCGGGCTGTAGATCACTTGTTTAACGCTGGCGTCTTTGCGTTCCAGCCCGGCCCCGCGTGTTGCTATCAGCAGATCCTCTGTGTTGGCTCGCGTATGGTTTCCGCCATTCATTCGCGTTTCCGTGTTCAGCAGATCAAGAAAGTCGTAAAAATCGCGGATTGCGCCCGCCTCAAGCATTTTGTTGATGCGCTGCTCTGCCCGTTGGTTGAGCTTCACCCATGTAAAGCCCTTCATGGTGCGCACCGTGAACCCCCACGCCTCGGCCAGCTCTATGGCTTCGCGGTTATGGGTGCCGGTGTACCACATCGCCAGAACGGCGTTATCTGTGGCCAGCTCCCATACAGGTAAACGCTTCATATCGATCAGTGGCATGGTGTCGTAATGGCTTGCCGCTGCGCCGTAGCTGGCAGTGTTGCCATAGCTCCAGGCGGGATCGGCGTAGATAAGCGAATATTTCACCGGCCACCTCAAAGAAATTGATCAGCCGGGATACCCACTTTCGCGTTCTCGCGATTTACCTCGCGGCGCAGCGTGAGAAACTGACCTACCGGATCCGGGCTGCGGAGAATTCCATTTAGCTTCTGCTGGCTATGGGACGTTTTCAGACGCTGTTTAAGTGCCAGGGCGCAGGCTTTTACATTGGCCCGCGAGGGGCCAGCAATACGCATACAGAGACACAGTGTGATTAACAGATCGGCGTACTCATCAGTTGCACGGATAAACTCACCCTGATCGATGCGTTTCATCATTTCTGGAATGCGATGTTTAAGGCTCATAGCGGGATATCCTCATCAAATTCCGGCGTTGCTTCTTCCTGGTTTTTTTTGGACGGATCCGGGAATTGGTACGGCGTGTTTTCCAGTTTCAGCCAGATAGCTTCCCGCCCGGCTTTGATGGTCGGCCAGTCCATGCCCTTAATGCGTTCCCAGGAACGGGAGCAAAACACCTCTTCCAGGATGTCGGCTTTTGCGCGTTTCGCATCATTGCTGGTGCCGCCGTGATGTTTGTTCAGCAACTCAACAATTTCATCAAGGGCAATTTCTTTGGCGCGCTTTTCTTTCTGCCAGGTGGGTAAACCGTCTTCCGCGAACAGCTCGCCATTGTCGCGGGATGTGTCCACGCCCAAATGCGTACCGCCCAGGTTGAGAAATTCAATGTGCGGCTGAAAATGTTTAAACGTTGGATTAGAGAACATCTGACCGTCGATACGAGTTGAGCGGTCTTTGAGGATCCGCGCGGTACGCCATACACGCCCGGATTCCATATCCATCTGCTTTTCCATCTGTATCAAAATTGATGGCTCGTAACCTGTTTCGGTTTCGGCTTTCATTTTGATGCCTGTTTTCTCTAACTGGCGCTTTCCATCGTCACCTTCGAAAAAGTCATATTCATAGCCAGCGCGGCCGCACATGATGATGTGCGCCTGACTGTTAACAAAACGGTCTGTAAATCTCCGCCATTCCTGCTTGAGCCATGCCCAGTCGGAGAACTCAAGCCCGCGTTTACGCTTGCGGCGCGTGGCGTATTCATCGCAAAGTCCTGTCCAAAAATGGCTTATGGAGTCAATGATCAATACAGAGCCGTTTTTCTCAGCCTCATTGACGGCAACAAGCAGATCGACAAAAGCGCGAGTTTTTGCGGTGTAAAGTTCGATATCTTCGGCATCAAAGCGAGGTTTAACCCAGTCGGATCCGGTTTCTGTATCAAGGAACATTACCGGCTTATTGCCCATTTCGAGGCCACGCTGGCGCATCAGCAATACCAGCCCAATAGCTAATTCACTTGCTGTGTAGGTTTTACCATCACCGGCAAAACCCATGATCCCGGCTTTTAGAAAAGCCTGGGTGTTAGTTGCTCGTTGAAATAAAGACATTCTCTCGATCCCTTTGGCTGGCCGGAGCCAGCCTACCTATGAAATATTTAGCTATTAATTAATAAGCACTCAGGTTAAGCCGCCATTCTTTATTTGGTTGGCGGTTAAATTTAAAGTTTCTATTTTTTCTTAATACGCTCCATGCCATTCGGCATCCATCCACATCTTTAAGAAACATTGAAGTAACCAGCTTGCCTTTCGCCCATGTAATTTGTTGCTCAGGGGGAAGGGCATTAATTTTTGATTCAATGTGATGTTTATTTTCCATGATGATTCACCTTGAAAGTGATAAAGGCTATCCGTCACGCATGAGAATTAATTCATGCGATAGTTATTAAAAATAAAATGCTAGAACGTTAAATTACGCGGCTACTTCGCTTTCGATGTTATTTGCCATTTCGTAGCGTGAAACAATATCAGCAACAGATTCAAATAGCTGGCTTAACGCTTCATCAAACTCCACGGACTCCAGCGCCAGGTTAAGAGCGCAACTGGGAACATCAGTTTGGTATCCGGTCAGATGTTGAAAGGCATCTTTAACTTCATTACGCACCGCACTTTTCAGGCCAGACATAAATTCAACCAGTTCTACCTGTCGAACGTACAGCGCCGGATGCTGTTTAAGTTTGCTGGCGATTTTCTCAATACGCAGCTGTTGTGTGACGTTGCTCATTAAGTTTCTCCCATAAACTTAGTGCTGTTGGTTTTGCCCAACGATACCAGTCACGTCCGGCTTCTTTATAAGCGTTACCCAGTCGGACAATATCCCAGGTTTCCTGCATAACGTCGGGCTTATTGTCAGCAATTTTTTGACGGTCTGCGATCATGGTGTCAATGGCCGTATTTATTTCCAGCGCTTCGGCATGAGCGTTTTCGATAATGGTCTGACGGGCTTTGTAGTCGTTACCACCGATAAACTCACACCAGCGGATGTGACGCTGTGCTGCTTGTGCGTCAAATTCGACATTCATTTCCAGCGCTTCGCCATGTACTTGCTCAGCCCAGGCTTTAAAGATTTTTGTGATAGTGCGATCAGAAACAATGAGACGACCGGTTTCTACGCAGGTGATGCAAATTACTGAAATGCTGTTGTTTGTGCTGACTTGATAGTGCTTTTCGCCCATCTTCACAACTGCTTTGTATTCCATGCTGATCCCCTTGTTACCCTTATCGCCGGGTCGGCGGAACATTACTGAGTAATCACTGTGCCGTGATTGCTGTTGATGGGCTTAACTTAATTAAAATGAAGTTTGTGGTCAAGAGAAAAACTTTGAAAAAGTTAAGTTGATGGGTGAAAAAAAAGCAACCCTTTGATTGGATTGCTATTTTTTGGATGACGTTTTTTTGCGGATTTTGAGAAGCTCTTCAAAAAGTCTGTTGAAATTATCTACTCTTGCTTCTAATTCATTGAAATATTTCTCTTTTTCTGACTCAGGCAGGGCTTCAAAAAGCTCTAACAATCTTTTCTGCCGTTCGTCTAGCTCTAAAGGAAGCTCGTCGGCGGGAGCTGGGGCTTTTTCTTCATCCCCAAACAGCAGCCAGGTTGGGGAACACTTTAGTGCTGTGCTTAGCGAGAAAAGGTTCTTCCCCTTAGGTTCAGTATCCCCATTCTCCCAGTTATAGATAGTTACATGGGATTTACCGACCATATCGGCAAGCTTTTGTTGGCTATAGCCAAGCTCCTTTCTACGGGAAGCCATGCGTTCGTTGAAGGTTACTTTTTTCATCCTCTTAATATAAATCAAGTTGACTTTGGATTTGTTGATCAATAATCTCTTAATAAAACTTAAGGAGGTTGGCGTGTTAACAAACGAAGCAATCAAATTTTATGGCTCAAAAACTAAGCTGGCTGAGGTTGCCGGGGTATCTCAATCGGCAGTAAGCCACTGGGTGAGAACTGGTTTTATTCCTGCTGGATCTGCCGCCGTTCTCAGCGAGTCTTCAGATGGAAAACTCATATTCAATAAAAATTTTTATCAGCTACTAAAAAAAGAAAGAGCCAGCAAACGAATCAATAAACGAAAAAATGCTGCTTGATCGCTTATTAGTCCGGTCAAGCCTCAATGATTACTTGATGAAAGAAGTATCGAACATGAATACCACACAAAAAAGCACAACTAACAAGGAATTGCAGATTGAAACCCGTATCAGAAGCGGCATTGCCGCTCTTGGGGTTGCTAGGGTTGCTAAACAAATGGGCGTGCATCATTCCCAAATAAGCCGCATGCAGACCGGCAAAAACTGTTTCGTAGAACGCGCCGCCAAACTCCTGGCGGTAATTGGATTTGATGATCGTGAGGAGACAGTAATTATCAAAGGCGAGCAGACAGCTGAGGTGGCGAAAGCGCTGATCTCTATGCTGGAGCATTTAAAAGGCGAAACCCCGAACTGCGGCAACAGCGTCGGGGTTTCTGAGGGTAATTTATAAACGCAAATTACGAGGAAATTATGTCAAACCGTAATTCATTTTTCCAGGCAAATTCGCTCATTGGCGTTCGCCGCGTAGAGACACTTCGGGGGTGCTAATGGGTAAGGTTGCTTATGTCGATTTTGGGGCTGTACAGCAGCCCGTGGAGCTTAAAGTGGCTGACCTCGATGATGGGTACGCCAGACTGTCCAACACGCTGCTTGCAGAGTATTCAGGCGCAGACCTTACCAAGCGCCAGTTTAAAGTTCTGCTGGCGATCCTAAGAAAAACATACGGATGGAATAAGCCGATGGATCGGATCAGTGACGCTCAAATCGCGGAGATAGCGAAACTCCCGGTTAAGCGCTGTAACGAAGCGAAACTTGAGCTGGTCAGGATGGGGATCATCAAACAGCAAGGTGGCATGTTTGGGCCTAACCCTAATATTTCCGAATGGCGTTTCCCTCAAAATGAGGGGAAATCCCCCAAAGTGAGGGACATCCCTCAAAAC